>JAESFT010000338.1_pt1 | contig 34353 bp, 25 predicted proteins | sample 9269451 | NCBI WGS metagenome assembly JAESFT01 (sample SAMN14502557, study PRJNA617106) | algae metagenome | isolation source: Scytonema hyalinum WJT4-NPBG1 and co-occurring heterotrophs from well... | place: USA: Mojave Desert, Joshua Tree National Park, California | collected 2006-05-25
AGTCGTCAATGATAGCATAGACAGCAATTGTTTCATTTAACATAATTCCCCTCCGTTTTTCTTACTGGAGGGGATTTTATTATCTTTGCGATCGCCTTCTCAAATAACTAGCAACTTGGGTTATTACAACAAGTGCTGCAAGCTTATAACGCTCAAATCAATGATGTGTTGCTCACTGCACTCGTACAAGCTTTTTCTGCATGGAGGCGCAACCGCTCTTTGTTAGTGGCTTTAAAAAGTCATGGGCGGGAGAAAATTTTTAACGATGTGGAATTGTCGCGCACAGTAGGCTGGTTTACATCTGTGTTTCCAGTCCTCTTAGATTTGGGAAAATCTTCTCATCCTGGGGAAGCATTGAAAGCAGTTAAAGAGCAAATACGCAGCCTTCCAAATCGGGGGATGGGTTATGGTATAATACGTTATCTCAGCAAAGATGCAGAAAAACCTGAGTTACTGCGATCGCTACCACAACCTGAAATTATCTTCAACGACTTCGGTCAGGTTGACCAGACGTTCTCGAAGTTATCGCTATTCAAATTTGTGCAAGAGTCAAGTGGGTTAGCAAGCAGCCTGCGAAACAAAAGGAGCGCACTTCTAGAAATCAACCCTTTTGTGGTTAACAGTCAACTGCAATTAAATCTCACATACAGTGAACAGATACATCGGCGTTCCACTATCGAAAGGTTAGCTCAAGAGTTTGTGAAGGCATTGCAAGCACTGATCACTCATTGGCAATCCTCTGAAGTTAAAAGTTATACACCTTCTGATTTCCCAGAAGCAAACTTAAATCAAAAAGACCTTGACCAGTTCTTGGCAAAACTCAACCGAGGACGCAAGTAGAAAATTGTATGCAAACAGAAAATATCCAAGACATCTACGAAGTTTCGCCAATACAACACGGTATTCTTTTTCATAGTGTGTGTGCTTCTGAATTGGCGCTCTATTTTGTCCAATTAGGCTTTACTTGGCATGGGCAGAGCGTGCTTGGCAGTATGTTGTGGCTCGGCACACAATCTTACGTACTAGCTTCTATTGGGAAGATATAGACAAACCCCTACAAGTTGTGTATCGAAACGTAAAAGTGTCGGTCATGCAACAAGACTGGCGAGGAATAGATTCCGTTGAACAGCATCAGCACTTGAACTCTTTTTTAAAACGCGATCGCGAACAGGGTTTTGATTTATCTCAAGCACCTTTAATGCGCTTGACGTTGATCCGCCTGGACGACCACTCATACCAATTCATCTGGAGTTTACACATGATTATTTTGGATGGGTGGTCATATCCATTGGTGCTTAAGGAAGTTATGGAAGTGTACAAAGCGTTTTGTCAGGGACAAGATGTGCCTTTAAGACCTGGGAGTACCTTTCGAGACTACATAACTTGGTTGCGACAGCAAGACTCATCAACAGCCGAGGAGTTCTGGCGGCAAATGCTGAGAGGCGTCAAAGCGCCAACTCCTCTGATCAATCTAGATAGTGATAACTTGTCCAACGCAGAAGAAAGATATGATGAGCAACTGATTACACTATCAAAAGCAACCACCGCAAAACTACAATCCTTAGCAAGGCAGCACCACCTGACAATTAACGCGCTAGTTCAAGGAGCTTGGGTTTTGCTCCTCAGTCGCTACAGTTGCCAAAACGAGGTTGTCTATGGGTGTACTGTTTCTGGTCGTCCAGTAGACTTAGAAGGCTCAGAGTCGATGCTGGGTATGTTAGTCAACACATTGCCAATACGGGTTAAGGTAGATCCTCAGCAGTATCTACTGCCTTGGCTCAAGCAGTTTCAGGAGCAACTCGTAGAGATCCGTCAGTATGAATACAGCTCGCTGGTAGATATTCAACGCTGGAGTGAAATTCCACGGGGCTTGCCTTTATTCCAGAGCATATTTGTGTTTGAGAACCAACCGATAGATACGGTTTTATCAGAGTCACGAGAGGGTATAGATTTCACAAATCTCATTAACCTTTACAAAACAAACTATCCCCTCACAGTAGTTGGGTATCCAGGTTTAGAGTTACGAATCGGAATCAATTACGATTTCCATCGCTTTGATACTGCAACAATTGCTGGCATTTTAAGCCATTTATTGACCAAGCCGCAGCCCCTAAAGGCTCATGACTTAAAGTGGCCTGAAAATATCATTCCTATCTGCCAACCCGCCCATTGTCCACAACTTAACCCAATTGAGAGATTCTGGCAATTCCTCAAGTCTCAAATCAAGGGTAAACTGTTCAACACCCTTGATGAACTTCGGAATTGCCTTAAAGATGCGCTCAACGAAATTACACCGGAACGTGTTGCATCTTTGACCTCTTACAATTTTATCCTCGAAGCTCTTTTATATGCAGCCTCATTGTAAATTGATATAAGACATTTATTTGTTGAGACACTACTAGCGGACGCCTTGGTGAACTCCAACATCTGGAGTTCAAATATAGATAAAATAGCTGGAGGATTGGGAATTCGGAAGGGGGGCATGGAGTGGCTCATGATGAACGTGTAGAAAACGCAGAACAAATTCATCCAAGCGACTTTTCATGGTCGTTTTGGCCTGTTGTGCCAATCTATCCATATGGCAAGCGGCGGACAATCCGCAAAGAAGTAGTAAAAGATACAGTCTGGACTTTTGACCAACTCCAGGGCATATTCTACGTTGTCGTGCCTGTTCGCATGACCGTTGTTAAGTTACAAAGCGGCGGACTCCTGGTCTATGCGCCTGTTGCACCAACAAGAGAGTGTATCCGTTTGGTCATGGAATTGGTGGAACAACACGGCAACGTCAAGTACATCATCCTCCCAACTATCTCCGGCATAGAACACAAAGTTTTTGTTGGTCCGTTTGCCAGATACTTTGCCAACGCACAGGTGTTTGTAGCTCCCAATCAGTGGAGTTTTCCGCTGAATCTGCCACTCAGTTGGCTTGGCTTACCCTCTAAACGCACTTCATTACTCCCAGAAGAGAGCAGCCAAACCCCCTTTGCCGAGGAGTTTGATTATGCGATCCTAGGTCCGATTGAGCTTGGACCAGGTCGGTTTGAAGAAGTTGCATTTTTTCATAGGCGATCGCACACCCTGCTGGTAACAGACTCAGTGGTTTCCGTACCAGAAGAACCGCCGGCGATCGTCCAATTAGATCCATACCCCTTGCTGTTCCATGCCAAAGACAACACGTCTGATATAGTTGAGGACAATCACGCAAATCGCCGTAAGGGATGGCAGCGCATCTCGTTGTTTGCTTTGTACTTCCAACCAAGCGTGCTGGAAATACCCACATGGAGTGAGGTATTTCGCAATGCCCTCAAAGCCGCAGAACGCAGCAAGAAAGCCTATTTCGGGTTGTTTCCTTTCAAATGGAACTCAGACTGGAAGCGGTCATCCGATGCATTGCGAGGGAATGGTCGTCTGTTTGTGGCACCGATTTTACAAACTCTCATTCTCAACCGAGCACCCAGGGAAACCATCGAGTGGGCTGATAAAGTCGCGAGTTGGGACTTTGAGTGGATTATTCCCTGTCATTTCGACTCACCAATTCAAGCACAGCCGTATCAATTTCGACAAGCATTTTCCTTTCTTGAAAAGCAGCCTGCTATCAGTGCCGGCTTGTTCAACAGTAGCAGTTATCCTTTACCGCAGGAGGATTTTAAATTACTTAGGGTAATTGATAAAGGTTTAAACAAGTTTGGCATTGTACCGCCAGCGAAAGAAAAGGTATAGCAGAAACGGCAAAGGGGTAATTTTTTTGAATATAAAACCACAGATGGACAACGGACACTTGCTTCAACGGGGGGAACCCTCCGAAGTTTGCCCGGAGGGAAACCCTCCTTGCAACTTCTCTCCGCAACGCAGTGTCCTCCAGATGCACACAGATAAATTATCTGCGTCCATCTGCTATAGGCTGCGGTTCCAAGTAGCCGTAAACTAGATATTTGCAACAAATCTACTCAACCTTTTCCAAACACACCACTGCATTATAATCAGGCACTCCTTCACTGGAACGCTTACTTCTATCTAACAGTACATTTCCTTCTGGCCAATGCACCTGCAAATTTCCCGGCTTAATTGGTGCTGTGTAAACTCTGCCTTGCAAAGTACCGAGTTCATTTTTCAGAATCACCGCATCACCATCCTTAACTCCCAGGTGCTTGGCATCTTCCTGATTTATAAGTACCGCCTCGCGCATTGCGCCAGTAATTGCATCTTTGCGCTCTTGTACCATACTATTAAATTGTTTGCCCCGGCGCGTCGCTACTAGGAAATAGCCCTCTGGTAATTCTCGTTCTTGACGAGATACGACTGCAAAGTGTGCTTTACCATCTGGTGTGGGGAAATTCCAACCAAAGCACAAATGTGAGCCACTGTACTGAAACTGGTCACCCGCTTCCTTTAAGTGTTGAATTCCAGCGTACTGCGGAACAACTTCGGCAATTTCTTGCCGTATAGCAGCAGTATCAGCGAAATGTAGAGACGTTGCATCCGAGAGTTCTACACGCACGCGCCTTGCCAATTCCAGAAACACCTCCCATTCTGGACGCGCTTCGCCAATGCGCGAACCAGGAATTTCTGGACTGAAAATGATCCGGCGTTCGGTGCTGGTTTCTGTCACTCCCCCTGGTATTTCGTAGCGAGTCGTCGCAGGTAACAACACGACAGTGTCTGCCCCTTCCACAAGCATCTGGCTAGAAAGGACTATATCCATATGCACTCGTAGTGGAACCCTCTTTAAAGCATCTTCTACATAATCAGGTTCCGGTAAAACTTCTAAGAAATTCCCACCCACAGAGAACAACACGTCTAACTGCCCTTCATATGCTGCATGAATCATCTCTGGAGCAATTAAACCTTTACTTGTCGGCACTTCAAAGCCCCAAAGCTTGCTCAACTGGGCAGCATTTTCTGGGGTAATCGGTTTGCCACCAGGAAAGACTGTAGCGTAACATCCCATCTCTGCACCACCCTGCACCCCAGAGTGACCACGAATTGGCATCAAACCGCATCCTTCGCGACCGACAAAACCTTTGGTGAGAGCTAGGTTGATGATTGCTCTAACATTATCTTCCCCGCACTCATGCTGGGTAATGCCCATACTCCAAACAAAGACAGCTTTATTTGCTTCTCCAACCATTTTGGCAAAGGCGTACATTTCATCGCGAGAAGCACCCGAAAGCTTTTCTAACTCTTCCCAAGATTGCGTTTCCAAGAAGGTTTTAAGTTCATCAAATCCAGCAGTGTACCGATTAATAAACGACTGATCTAGCCAGTTGTTGGCAATCATATGCTTGATTGTCCCATTTAAAAATGCCATGTCCCCGCCCATGTTTACCAAAAAGAAATCTTCAGCAAACTTGGTGCCAAACAAAGCACTTTCCACGATTGAGGGTACCCAGTATCGCTCCATTCCTGGTTCCCGATAGGTGTTGATCACCACTATCCTTGTACCTGCTTTCTTCGCGTAGTGCAGATACTTAACAGTGACAGGTTGATTATTAGCTACGTTTGAACCAATGAAGACTAATAAATCTGTGCCAATCCAATCTTTATAAGAGCAGGTGGTCGCAGCTGCACCGATCGCACCTTTAAGACCAGCCGTACTAGGAGAATGACAGATACGGGCGGCGTTGTCAATGTTGTTGCTTCCCATCGCCCGCACAGCTTTCTGGGTGGCGTAATATGTTTCGTTGACGGTGCCCCGACTCGTAATATAGAAGCTGAGGCGGTTTGGCGTGGTGGCGCGGATGCGACTGGCAATAACTTGCAAAGCTTCATCCCAACTGACTCGACGAAACCCTTTTTCTCCATGTTGGCGGATCATTGGGTAAGGAAGCCGTCCGAACTCCCGTAATTGGGCACTCGTTTTTCTTCGTAACTGGGAGACATCCGCCAAAATTGCAGGGTCAAAAGCGGACATTGTGTTCATCTGCAAAAGCCGCAACCGCACATTGCAGACATGAATTCCCTCTACTGTCCAATCTTTCATCCCAGTTGTTCCCAAAGCGCAGCCATCACACACACCCTTGTTCAGGATGTTCCACGCATAAGGTAATTTGTGACGAGATAGCCAAATGGCACGAAAGACTTCCCAGTAGTTATTTGGGTATTGCTCTCCAATTCCAAAGGGCTTCCAGCTTGCCCAGTGTAAGGGTGTCCAATGCTTTTTAGGTTTAGGTAACATAAACTTTGGGGTATTAAAATGATTTGTTGACTATAAAAACAACATCCCACCTCAAGAGTGGCTTGTGGTTTTGCCTTCTTAATCTTTGGTTTTTTATCTAATTGACATTTTCTTGCACAAACGGTGAAGAGTCAAATTTGTCAATCACTTCTAAAATATATATTTAGATAGATTGAAATAGTTATTAAAATTTCTATAAGGTATAAGACCTTTGCAGTAAAGATTTCTTAAGCTAAATGCAAAAAATATATGCTTATCTCAAAAGAAAGGTTGACAAAATTATTTTTATAATATGTTGTAGTGTAAAATCGCCCAGCTAGAAATACAGACTTATTATATGCTGCTAGGCTGAATTCCAAATTGAGAGAATATCTTTTCTGTAAAAATAAATATTATGTATGTACATAGCCAGTTAAAATTTTACACGACTATTTATTGAAGATAACGGAGAGAGCTAAAGCCCAAAAATCTTAATTTTTGATTTTAGAGAAAATCAAGTTGTGGACTTTCAATTCTAGTCAATAGTAAAAAGTATTTTAAATCAGGGATGATCTCAAAATAGTGGCTCAGATAATTCTACAAATCTGTTGTGCTTTTTTGTAAGGTGTAAGTCAATGCAGTCAGTAACCTTTGAATTTCCTTGCGATCCGGAACCTCTTGATTCTCCTTTTTACATTGCACGTCCCCCAATTGAAGAACAAACTTATGAACAAATTACCAGAATAGGGAGTGTTATTCGCATACAATCTCCTCATAAAACAGGGAAAACTTCTTTGGTACTGCGTTTGCTTGATTATGCCAAGCAATCTGGTTTCACTACAGTATATATAGATTTTCAGCAAGCAGAGGCAGCAGTTTGTACTTCGTTGGATAAATTTTTGCGTTGGTTTTGTGGTTACGTCAGTCACCAGTTAGACTTAACACCAATGCTAGATGAGTATTGGGATGACGATACTGGCAGTAAGGTGAGTTGTACAATTTATTTTGAAAATTATTTGCTGAAAAATTCAAACACTCCTTTAGTCTTAATTTTGAATGATGTCGATCAGATTTTTGAGTATTCCACAATTAGCCAAGAATTTTTCTCTTTGGTGCGTTCATGGCATGAACAAGCAAAACAAAATGTACTTTGGCAAAAACTCCGCTTAGTTGTTGTTCACTCTACAGAAGTTTATACTGACCTCAATATTAATCAATCTCCTTTTAATGTCGGGCTAGCAATTAAATTACCTGAGTTGAGTTTAGAGCAAATTCAGGAATTAGCGCAGCGTTATGGACTCAATTGGACGGGTGACGTAGGGCAAAAAAATGCCCAAGCACTACAAGCAATGGTGGGAGGATATCCCTATTTAGTAAGATTGGCTATTTATCACCTTGCTAATTTCCCTGAAAAAAGTTTACAGCAGCTATTAAATGAAGCCCCCACTCTGGCTGGGGTTTATAGCGTTTACTTGCGCAGAAAATTAGCAAGTTTACAGCAAAATCCTGAATTGGCAACAACATTTAAACAGGTGCTTTCTGCTGGTATTAATGTGGAATTAGACCCCATACTAGCATTTAAGTTAGAAGGTATGGGTTTGATAAAATTGCAGGGTTATCAATACACTGTAGCTTGTGAGTTGTATCGACAGTATTTTACTCTTCACATTCTTGAGGAACAGAATAAGCAGGAGGAAATTGAGCGGTTGCGAAGACAAGTTCAAGAGTTACAGCGCTTGTCTTATACTGATGAGCTGACTCAACTTGCTAATCAACGCTACTTTGACATCTACCTAGAACAACAATGGCAAAGGTTAACAGAAGAAAAAAGTCCCTTGTCATTGATTTTGTTGGAAATTGACTATTTGAAAATTTACAATAATACTCATAGTCAGAAAGCTGCAGATGAATGTGTACGGCTTGTTGCTAACGTTATCAGTAATGTTGTAAGCAGTAATAATTCCCCTCAAGGATTGGCAGCTCGTTATAAAGAGGCAGAATTTGCTGCTATTTTGCCCCATACAACAGCCGATTCAGCTTTTAAAATTGCTGAACTCATCCGCAAACAAGTCAAAAAATTAGGTCTTGCTCATCAAGAGACACTTTACGGTCTTCCAGCACCTGTGGTTACTGCTAGTTTAGCCGTTGCTTGCACAATTCCGCAACACAAAGGCTCTTCAAGCGTTCTCGTAAATGCTGTTTCTGAAACACTTCAGCAGTCAGTACTTAGAAAGCGCGATCGCACTTATATCAACACAGCTTTAAATTATGGATTCCGTAATAATAGGTAAAAGCTGAGTCGTGGTGCTTCAGCGCGATCACAAGCCTATTGTTAAGCCATTAGTAACTAATGACATACAGATATCAAGTTGGTGGGAGCCTTGGAATTGATACTCGAAGCTATGTAAAACGCAAAGCTGATGAGGAACTATATCAAGCATTAAAGAGGGGTGAGTTTTGTTATGTCCTCAACACTCGGCAGATGGGCAAATCCTCTATGATGGTGAGGGCTTACCATCTGCTACAGCAGGAAGGGTATCGCTGTACTACTGTAGATCTGTCCTGTGTAGGCGGCGAAAATATCACGCCACTTCAGTGGTACAAAGGCGTGGTTACTGAATTGTGGCGGGGGTTTAATTTATCCGGGAAAGTCAATTTAAAATCTTGGTGGCGTGAGGAGGAAGATATCTCACTACTCCAGCATTTGAGCCATTTTATTAAAGATGTACTTCTAGTCCAATTCCCTCAAGATAAAATTGTTATATTTATTGATGAGATAGATAGTATCCTCAGCCTAAATTTTGCCGTTGATGATTTTTTTGCCCTAATACGGTTTTGTTACAACAAAAGAGCTATCAATCCAGAATATAATCGCCTCACCTTTGCCATATTTGGAGTCGCCACACCCAGCGATTTAATTGCAGATAAAAATCGCACACCATTTAATATTGGCAAAGCAATAGACTTGCAGGATTTTCAAGTAGATGAAGCACTGTCTTTAGCTCAAGGATTAGAGGAAAAATTCAGTCATTCAAAAGCCCTTCTTGAGGAAATATTAGCTTGGACAGGTGGACAACCCTTTCTGACTCAGAAGATCTGCCAACTTTGCTTACCTTCTTTAGAAAACGAAACTAATAGTTCTAGAGACAAAATCAATAGTTCCAGAAAACAAATCAATAGTTCCAGAAAACAAATCAATAGTTCTATTAAGAAACTTAATAGTTTCCGAAATCAAATCAATCTAGAGAAAGAAGAAGTTTGCATAAAGCAGTTGGTACAGAAAAACATTATTCATAACTGGGAATCGCAAGATGAACCACAGCATTTACGGACGATAAACAACCGAATTCTGAAAAATCAAAAACGTGCTGGCAAAATCCTCAGTATTTATCAGCTTCTGTTGCAAGGAGTGGAAGTCAAAGCCGATGACTCGCGTAATCAAATCGAACTCCTGCTATCAGGTTTGGTCGTGAAACAGCAGGGTATTTTGAAGGTAAGAAATCCTATTTATCAAGAAGTATTTAACACAGAATGGGTAGAAAAACAATTAACAAACCTTCGCCCTTATTCTCAAGCCTTTGATGTGTGGATAGCATCAAAACAAACTGATGAATCGCGACTGCTGCGGGGACAAGCCTTAAAAGATGCCCAAGCTTGGGCGCAGGGCAAAAGCTTGGCTGATTTAGATTATCAGTTTTTAGCCGCAAGCCAAGATCTAGAGAAGCGCGAAACCCAAAAAGCATTGGAAGTTGAAAAACAAGCGACTTTGCTCTTAAGTCAAGCCAATCAGACTTTAAAGTTAGCGCAACAAAAAGCTCAACGAACCATTAGGCAAGCACAGCTTAGTTTAAGTATAACTTCAGTAGTAGCATTCGGTCTATTAGGAATAGCAGGATTGTTGGCGCAGCAAGCAACATCTCAAAAACAACGGGCAACGGAATACGAAATCACTGCTTTAGTAAACCATTCAGAAGCATTGTTTAACACAAATGATAAGCTAGATGCCTTAATAGTAAGTCTGAAAGCCAGCATCAAACTTAAACAAGCTCCCCAAGTTTTAGATAATAGCAAGCTTCGGACTCGCTTAGAGAGCATACTCCAACAAACCCTCTACTGGGTAAGAGAACACAATCGTTTACAAGGACATGATGGAGTCGTCAGGAGTGTCAGGTTTAACCCGGATGGTAAAATCATAGCTAGTGCCAGTCGGGATCAAACCATCAAACTTTGGCGTTTGGATGGCACAATAATGCAAACTCTTGTCGGGCATAATGATGAAGTCACCAGTTTAGCTTGGAGTCCCGACGGTAAAATGATTGCCAGTGCCAGTCGGGATAAAACCATTAAACTCTGGCGTCTTGATGGCACAACAGTGCAAACTCTTGTCGGGCATAATGATGAAGTCAACAGTGTAGCTTGGAGTCCCGACGGCAAGATGATTGTAAGTGGCTCTGTTGACAATACAGTCAAACTTTGGAGTCTTGAAAACAAAGCGTCTGGGCAGGAGTTTGGCACAAAAGTGCAAACGCTCAAAGGGCATGGCGGATGGGTTATCAGTGTAGCTTGGAGTTCTGACGGCAAGATGATTGCTAGCGCCAGTCGGGACAGAACTGTCAAACTTTGGAGTCGCGAGGGTAAAGAACTACAAACTCTCAAAGGACATAACCACACAGTTATGAGTGTTAGTTTCAGCCCTGATAGTGACATCTTGGCGACTGCGAGTTGGGACAAAACAATCAAACTTTGGAGTCGAAAGAATCACAGTAGCTTTCAAACCCGTCCTGATAAAATCTTCAAAGGGCATGACAAAGGAATTATCAGTGTCAGTTTCAGCCCTGACGGTAAAATTGCTAGTGCCAGTGCAGATAATACGGTGAAACTTTGGAGTCGAGATACCAGAGAAATTCACACCTTCAAAGGGCATAATGACCAAGTGATGAGCGTTAGTTTTAGCCCTGATAGCAAAACTATTGCCACTGGATCTGTTGACAAAACGGTTAGGCTTTGGAATCTAGAGAGTCAGTATCTCAACGTTTTGTCGGTGCATAACGACTGGGTGAAGAGCGTTAGTTTTAGTTCAGATGGCAAAACTCTCGCCACTGGCTCTAGTGACAAAACAGCTAAACTTGTATCGCCGGACGGTTTAGCTGTTAAAATCCTTAGGGGACATACTGATGCAGTCAACAGTGTAGCTTGGAGTCCTGACGGTAAAATTGCTACTGCTAGTTGGGATGGAACAGTTAAGCTCTGGAGTCAAGATGGGCAACAACTGCAGACGCTTAAAAGACATAAGGGTGGGGTACTGAGCGTCAGCTTTAGTCCAGATGGCAAAATGATCGCGACAGGTTCTCAGGACAAAACCGTGAAACTGTGGAGTCGGGATGGGCAAGAATTGCTCACGCTCAAAGGGCATGGCGATGCTCCCAAAGGGAGCCGCCCAAGGGGCGATCGCATTTTGAGTGTCGCTTGGAGTCCGGATAGCAAGTTAGTTGCCTCTGCCAGTGCTGACAATACTGTTAAAATATGGAACCTTGATGGCACCGTATTGCAGACGCTGCGAGGACATAATGATCAGGTGATGAGTGTCGCTTGGAGTCCAAATGGCAAAATGATCGCGACAGGTTCTCGGGACAAAACCGTGAAACTGTGGAGTCGCGATGGGCAATTGCTGACGCTCAAAGGGCATGGCAATTCGGTTTGGAGTGTCGCTTGGAGTCCTGATAGCAAGTTAGTTGCCTCTGGCAGTGCTGACGACACTGTTAAAATATGGAACCTTAATGGTACCGAAGTGCAAACGCTGATTGGACATGGCTCTCAGGTAAGGGCAGTCACCTTCAGCCGTAACGGACTTGTGCTTGCCTCATCTGATATTACCGGAAAAGTGATTTTGTGGAACTTGGAGCGAGATTTGCAGCGCGAGGCTTTGGTGGCGTATGCTTGCGATTGGGTGCGGGATTATCTACACACAAATGCAGAGATAACAGAGGAAGATAGGCATCTGTGTGATAAGTATCGCTGATAACAATGTGTCAAATTTTTCTTGGAACCTAAAGAAAATCCAAAGAAAAAATAGCTATTGTTCTGTCTTCGGGGAGACATACGTTAGTCTGGGCATAGCCACTATAAGAGACGGAAGTCTTGAGGAAAAATTATGACTGCCACTCTATCTACACCAGGTTTTATCGAGTCCCAGCTAGGCAAAGAAGCAGAAGACTTGCTAACCTATAAGGCAAAAGTTTCCAAGGATTTGCTACACTTACCAGGACCCGACTTTGTGGATCGAGTTTGGTTGAATAGCGATCGCAATCCCCAAGTTTTGCGAAATCTCCAAACACTTTACTCTACCGGACGGCTGGGAAATACTGGGTATTTATCTATTCTCCCTGTAGACCAAGGAATTGAACACTCAGCAGGTGCGTCATTTGCACCCAACCCCATTTACTTTGACCCAGAAAATATTGTTAAGTTGGCAATAGCAGGAGAGTGCAACGCTGTTGCTACGACTTTGGGAGTTTTGGGTTCAGTTTCCCGTAAATATGCCCACAAAATCCCTTTCATTGTCAAACTCAACCACAACGAACTGCTAACTTACCCGAATCAATTTGACCAAGTCTTGTTTGCCGATGTCGAACAAGCTTGGAACTTGGGTGCTGCTGCGGTGGGTGCGACAATTTATTTTGGCTCAGAACAGTCCACCCGGCAAATTCAGGAAATCAGCCAAGCCTTCAAACACGCTCATGAACTGGGGCTGACGACTATTCTTTGGTGCTATTTGCGTAACAACGCTTTCAAGCAAGACAAAGACTATCACCTTGCAGCTGACCTCACGGGACAGGCGAATCATCTTGGTGTCACAATTGAAGCAGACATCATTAAACAAAAATTGCCTGAGATTAACAACGGCTACGGAGCAGTAGCTAAAACAACTGGTCACAGTTACGGCAAAACCAATGAGCGGATTTATACAGACCTGACAACAGACCACCCAATTGATTTGACACGTTACCAAGTACTTAATTGCTACTGTGGACGTGCAGGGTTAATTAACTCTGGTGGGGCGTCTGGAAAAAATGACTTTGCGGAAGCCATTCGCACTGCGGTGATTAACAAACGTGCTGGTGGAACAGGATTAATTTCTGGACGCAAGGCATTCCAGCGTCCATTTGAGGAAGGAGTGAAGCTGTTCCATGCGATTCAAGATGTTTACTTGTCTAGTGAGGTCACAATAGCTTAAGCAGCGTTACTGAATTCAGGGATGATTCTTGTGGGGTAGGCATCCTGCCTGCCCAAAAAATTCAAGGGACGGGCTGTCTGGCCCATCCCACAAAAACACAAAATTCATCCTGCAAATATGCAACGCCGCCTAAGCTGATGCCCAAACTCCACCACATCTGGAAAAGGTTGGCGACTAAACACGCCGTTATCGCCTCAACTGCATAAGTCAATTGTGCTTGCAATTAATAATCATCGTCTGGCTTGCTATCTACAACACCGTTAGTTTTGCCCCCTTTCATGACAGAGGGGGTTTATTTTTTGTGCGACAAGTAGATGTGCTGATGATCTGGAGGTTGGGTGCTGTTTTTAGAGTTAAGCGCAGGCGATCGCCCAAAGGGCAGTGCCAAAGGCGCAGGGCTGGGAGTGGCAAAAGGGCTGCATTACCCGCGCCTCCTTAACCAATCTTCTGTGTGAATGGAAATCTCTCGTTCAAAAAAATGTCTTAACACTCTATTTACCAACTCTTTACCAACTGTTTACTAACAGGTTGTATTTTACTTTTATGGAGGGGAAAACATTTGCCATCGCATTTCCCGCGACAGCAAAGACGGTTTCCCTTTGGAAAGTACCCGCAAAAAGAACCAACGAGCATTTACCCTTCATTATGAGGTTGTCAGGGTCATCTACCTTTCTTCATTCATTCAAAATATGCTAGTACTTGTCATTCTTCATGTCAAGAATTTATTTAAAGTGACTAAAAGAATATTGATACACCGAATATGTTTGCCCACATATGCCGCTACATCCTTTGTTAGCGACCGTTGAAGATGGTATTTAAAAAATAACCCCAGTTTACTGGGGTTATTTTTTACTCAATTTTTTGGCGAGATTCCCTATTCCCGAATGGTCACTAGGGTGGTTATATGACAAAAGAAAACGTTCGGTAAGCCCCAGTCAATCTGGGGTTTTCTTATGAAAGGATAAATCATAGCAGTCGTCTGTCACTTTGTCTAGGAAACGCTGCTACAAAGAAACCACTAAAAATCCCAGCCTACGCCAGACTCAGTCGCCGCTCCCCAAAAATAAAAAGCCCCTCACAGAATATGAAGAGAGGATGGAGTGGGTAGGTGAAAGCTTATCAGTATGACAATCACAAGAATTGGTAGTTATTGCTTTTGTGCATGAGTAATACAGTCTGCTTCCAGCACAACCATACTCTTAGTCTCGAACACAGAACAACGTTTTGTTAGCATTACTAGTGCCGGAACTGTTCCCTGTTCCAAGCTGGTTAAAGCTTCTGTAAACGCTGGCTGAAAACTTCTAAGCCAGCTTTTGCCGCTCAAATAATCAGGTGTAAACGCTACGCGATCCAACAACCAGAAAGTTATCCCATACTTCTGAATCAACTGTCGTGCTGCTAATAAGTCCTGACTGTACTGAGCATGAATCAAATCGATGCTTCGTTGGTGAATCTGGCGGTAGTAGCCTAGATGGAAGGGAAGTGCGTATTCTTTACCGACTAAAATAGATCGTTGGGCAAACGTCGGGATATTATTTGCTTCATCAGACAGCGTAGCAATAAGAATGTTTTTAGGTTGCCTCTGAAAAAATTTATACAAAGCTGACTCGTTAGACACTCTATAATTCGTTTTTGGAAAGCCTTTTGAAAAATTAGGGAACAACACGAGTGTAGCTCCTAATGTTACCATTGATACTAATACCCAGAATCTTTTTCTTCGGAGACTGGATTCTGTCATTTGCTCACAAGCCCGAAAGAGTGCATCCACTATTAAGGTCAGCATTATTCCAGCAGCAAGCGCCATGACAATTCGCAAAGTATGACCTGTATATCGGGTAGGAAAAAACAGTTTTAGTAGCAAAGCATGAGCAGCAAAAAATAGACACAAGGATACCAACACGATTTGAGATAAAACTGTAACCTCGCTTTTGACCTGCTTAACCAATGGGAAGCAAGACAAATTTTGCAACACTATTGGCAACAACAACCCAACCCAAATCAAAGGAGGTAATAACGGCGGTACTATACCACTATGTTGTCCAATTAGCCAAAACCTCCAAGAGTTGTCGTCAAAAAAAGGATGTCGTCCTCCCGGCCAGAACTCCGGCATTCCTCTGGCTTGTGTAGCGGTGACAAGTGGATTAAACTCAGAGGAAGCTAAGGCATAGGGCAGTATTGCAAGAAAGCCTAGCCCCATAGCACCTACACACAACAATAAGCTACTCTGCTTCTGCTTAAGCCTGGGTGTACAACACTTCCAGTCCCATAACCGTAGGAACAAAATTCCTTCTGAAATAAATATAAGTACAGGATAAATAAGCGCTTGCAGAACGAGTGTTACGCACATGGCTAGCCAAGATGTACGTAGCATATAGTACAAAAATGCTAAAAACAATGGATATACAAAAGATCTAGGTGTGGCAGAAACCAAGTCGTCCTGGAACCAAAGACTTTGATTTAGGAGCAATGTAGCGATAAATCCAGCCATGGGCACTGGAAAAATCTGGAGGCAAACGCCAAAACAGTAGGCGGTGGCAATCAAGCTTAATACGATTGGTAAGATTTTACTGAGTAAAAGTGGATTAATATCTAGACTTGCCATCAACTGGTAAACAGTAGCAAATCCAGGCGGCGTGATGGATTTAAAGTAATCTGCAATCAAATCATGAGGCAGTAGTTCTGGATCTATAAACCGCTGCATCCAAAACACATACTCTCGCGCATCATCCTGGACAACGTATTCATTTCTAACAGCTTTCAGAAGCCCTAAAATACCATAAAAAAATGCAAACGATAGGCTCAAACCAAACCAAAATATAACTGATGTAGAGGTTCTGAAGTGTTCAGAAGCAGATCGTTTGTCTATCGGAGCAGTAAAAAATCTATGCAGACGTGAGACTAGCATTATCTGTTGCTTATCGTTTCAAAAAGTGTTTTAGCAAAAGCACAATTACAGCAATTTTCAGGTAAATAGACCACAGTGATTAAATCAACCGAAGGCATCCTCTTCAGTAATATAATTTATAGCCTCAGCCATTGCTTGGTCGAGTGATTCCAATGTGCGTGCCTCACAGGAACGGAGAAATTGCGTGACTTTCGACCAACACAGTTCTATGGGGGATAAATCAGGAGAATAGGGGGGCAAAAACTTGAATGAGTGCACCGACTGACAAGGGTTGCAATTCTTATACACAATTCCTTCTGGCTATTTGCTTGCAGTAGAGGTCAACATGGGGATTATTCCAGCTACCATCAGCGCCCTGCATTTTTTGCAGAGTTTTTATTAGCACCGGAAGTATATCTTTATCTTCCAGCTTATCAATTCCGGAGGCTTGCACCTTACATCCCACACATTTTACTGTTGGTGCGGCTGGACGAGGCTGTACCATACTCTGTGTTTTTTGTTCTAGCATTTGTACCTTATTATACTACTGCCAGAGTGACAAAACAGGGTTAGGGTGACACTCTACGGAATTCCTGTCTACTTTTGACTTTGCCAACAGCATCCTTTACAGATCAGACAACTAGCCTAGGGGAAGAAGAGAGCTTGGAACCAATTTCTTAACATTCAGAGGTTAAGTCACAAAGCATTGAGGGAATTTCTGCAATGGTAGAAATTATCAGAACATTTGATCAATTGCGTCGCAAAATCGCGGTCGTCTTACTGGCTGGTTTACTTGCGTTCATTAGCTTGCCTGCTACGTCAGCTCAAGCTGCAGGTTATTATTCTGGTGATTATTCTTCTAATAGTGCCATAGAACAAAAAATCGGACAGAAGCCTAATCATATACCAAAAATTGACGGCGATAATTACATCGAGAGTGCTAAGCGAGCTGGTGAAGAATTAGGAAACGACCAGCCTCAGCGCGTTTCTAGGTCAAAAGACTACGATCGCGATCATCGCGCAATTGAGGAAGAACTCGCTGGTAACAAAGCGCGACATGGATATTACAACCAAGCAGACAATGGAAAACGTCGGACTGATGACTAAGCGCGAAGAGCGTTTCTTATTTGCTTTCTAGTAACCAAAACAAGCCAGCTTCTACTCTGCTGGCTATTTTTTTATTTTATTGCAACCCGGCTTGTAGGGGCACAGCACTGCTGTGCCCCTACCATTTGGTGAATGCAACCAACAAAGTAATTATTAAAAGACAAATATCAATAGGATTTCTGGGATATTCTTAAATAGGTCTGAAGTTTGCCAAACGAGTAACGATGAAGCTGGCAGGACGAGTAAGTCAAGTAACACCTTCTATAACCTTAGCTATTGCCGCGAAAGCTAAGGCAATGAAGGCAGAAGGAATTGATGTTTGTAGTTTTAGCACTGGAGAACCAGATTTTGACAGTCCAGCGCACATTAAAGCTGCTGCACAGAAAGCTTTGGAAGAAGGTAAGACTAAGTATGGACCAGCATCTGGGGAACCAAAGTTAAGAGAAGCCATTGCTCGCAAGTTAAAAACTGACAATGGTCTTGATTACAAAGCAGAAAATGTCATCGTCACCAACGGTGGTAAACATTCTCTGTTTAATTTAATGCTGGCGCTGATTGAAGCAGGAGATGAGGTCATTATCCCCGCACCCTACTGGTTAAGTTACCCCGACATGGTGACGCTTGCAGGAGGAGTGTCTGTGATTGTCCCCACAGATGCTTCTACTGGCTATAAGATTACACCAGAACAGTTGCGTAAGTCGATTACACCCAAGACGAAATTATTCATCCTCAACTCGCCATCTAACCCCACTGGTATGGTGTACACACCAGAGGAAATTCAGGCGATCGCCCAAATAATCGTGGAAACTGACATTCTTGTTGTTTCCGACGAAATTTATGAGAAGATTCTCTACGATGGGGTAAAACAGGTAAGCATTGGTTCACTAGGATCTGATATCTTTGCTCGAACTGTGATCAGCAATGGGTTTGCCAAAGCTTACTCGATGACAGGATGGCGCATTGGATATTTAGCAGGACCAGTTGATTTGATTAAGGCAACAATTAACATCCAAAGCCATAGTACGTCTAATGTTTGTACCTTTGCTCAATATGGGGCGATCGCTGCTTTGGAAGGTTCGCAAGATTGTGTAGAAGAAATGCGCCAAGCTTTCGCCAAACGCCGAGAAGTGATGTTTGAACGACTCAACGCTATTCCTGGACTGAGTTGTCCAAAACCAGACGGCGCTTTCTACCTCTTCCCGGATATCAGCAAAACAGGACTAAAATCCCTAGATTTTTGTAACGCCTTGCTAGAAAAAGAGCAAGTGGCAGTTATTCCTGGAATCGCCTTTGGTGCTGATGACAATATTCGCCTTTCCTACGCCACGGATTTGGCAACAATTGAAAAGGGAATGGATAGATTGGAAAAATTTGTCAAGTCAGTTATTTAGTCGCACCCTGTAGAGACGTTGCATGCAACGTCTCTACAGGAAACCCCAAATGGACTAACGCAACAAGCCCATCTCTTCTAAACTTTGGCGCAGTCGCTTCGCCTCTTTGGGGTTTTGCTGTTCGTGAAGGGCTATTGCTTTTTTAAAAGTCATCAGACTATCCTGTACATAGCCAAGTTTCAGCAGCAACACCCCTAAGTTTTGGTAAGTGTCAGCAGATTTTGGATTCAACTCAATTGCTTTACGGTAGGCAAGAATAGCATCCTTGAATAAACCTATCTCTTTGAGAGTCATCCCTAAATTGTAGTAACCGATAGCGAAGCTAGGGTCAATCTTAATTGTTGTTTCGTAAGCAGTCTTAGCACCGTTGAAATCTCCACTTGCTTTGAGTAAGTTGCCCAAATTGTTGTATGCTCCTAATTTAAGAATTGGGTAAATGGGCAATTTAGTTGCAGCATCATAGTGGGCGATCGCATTTTTATAATTTTGCAAACGAGTGTAGGCAATGCCCAGATGATAGTAGAGTTCGTACAAAGTCTCGTACTCTTCTTCACAATGGGCAACTCCTAGCGCCAACAATTTGATACCTTCTATGAGTTTCCCACTTTCCACATACAGCGCCCCCAATTTACTACAAACATAGGGATCATGAGGATGAGAGGCAAGAAACTCTTCCATCGCCGCTTGCGCTTTGGTAAATTTATCTTGTTGAGCGATCGCACTTTTTTGGTATCCTGTATGTACAATCCCCACGCCTTCCAAATAACCGACTTGCCAACGCGGTTCCTGAGTTAAAATTTCGGATACGCTATCATCCACTAACGCATGGTAAGGACGGGAAAAGCGGATTTTGGGATGATTGCGGAAAAGGCGGGAAACCAGAGAATAGGGAGATTGTTCTGCACCCACTTCATGACGCAGGAGGTTGATAAGGACGTATTCTTCTCTTCGTATCGCCTGCTTCAACTGCGGTACAATTTTCTGGCTGAGAGTTTCATCTGCATCTAAGACAAGAATCCAATCACCTGTGACGTATTTTAACGCTTCATTCCGGGCAGCACTGAAGTCATTGCACCATTCAAAGTGATGCACTTTCGCACCAAATTTTTTGGCGATTTCGGCAGTCCTATCTGTAGAGCCTGTATCTAACACTACCATCTCATCTACCACATTTTTCACACTGCTTAGAGATTTGGGCAATGTTGCTTCTTCGTTTTTGACAATCATGCACAAGCTAAGTTTCATAGATGACTCGTGTACTTTTTCAAATATTGGTAAATATTAGTTACTTTAGTTTGTGCCAAAATCCTGATCAAATGAAGTGAGAACTTCCAAGGGGATATTGGTGATTTTAATGATAAGTCAAACACTAGGTGGACGCTACCGAAGTCTTGAACTGACTGCTTTTGCAATTTTCGGAACAGGAACCAGGGCAAAATGCCCAGAAGACGGTTTGTAGTAAGCGCTGTCTTCGCTCTCAAACTTGAGGACTAAAGTCCTCACTACGAACCAATCAAAATTAATGACATGAAACACTAGGACGGGCTTGGCATCGCTGCTTTGGTCAAATAAACGACCGCCTCAGTTGTACATTTATGAACTGAATCTTAAATTTGTAGAGTTCGTTAACAAAGTATTGCACCATTTAAAAGTGGTGCTTTCTCGCAAAGAAAAGTTAGTGAAACAGAAATCCGACATCCCTAAATTACCCCTACCACCTCCATTGGTGGGTGCAGAAGTTGGCACATTTACTGAGTTTACAGTCACTCAACGGATGCCCAGTATTGCCCGTAAAGTCATCGTTGAAAATAATTTTCCACCCAATATTAATGACAGCTTGGAAAAACTAGCCAGCGAACTGTCATCAGGATATTTGCCACTTCTTGTAGATCACACAGGTGCAGATTTTGCAGTGTGGGATAGATATCTAGAACCATACAAGAGACAGCGTTGGATAGATATTCCCTGGTTTTTTGCTGAAACTTATTTCTATAGATTTATTCTGCAAATTACCAATTACTTTCAACCTGGTGAATGGCAAAGTGTAGATCCATTTGAGTTACAAAAACGTCAAGGTTTAGAAACATCGCTTGACTCAATCATTGCTTTATGCACTCAACTGAACGGATGGTTGAATGTCTCGCAGCAAGAAGGTGAGTCCAAGCAAACAGCTTTGATAGCATTGTTATATTTTGGTTTGTGGGGAAATCGAGTTGACCTGAGTCTTTGGTCAGCATTTGAAACTGACAGAAGTCGTTTTGACATTGAAAGCCAACAAGCTCACATATTAGTAGATGATGCATCCAAAGTCACTGAATTGTTAATTAATAGCAATTCAGGGCGCGTTGACTTTGTTGTAGATAATGCTGGCTTTGAACTTATCTGTGATTTATCTTTGGTTGATTATCTTTTAGGAAGTGGTGTGGCTAGTCAAGTTAACCTGCATCTAAAACCTCACCCGACGTTTGTCTCTGATGCCATGATTAAAGATGTGCATTATACAATAGAGTTTTTAATAGGTGCTAGCAATCCAGAATTGACATCCTTTGCTCAACGACTGCGAGAATATATTGCATCAGAGCGATTAGTTATGTGTGATGATTATTTTTGGACATCACCTTTAGCCTTTTGGGAAATACCTGACACTCTCAAAAATGAATTATCTCATTCCAATTTGATAATCATTAAAGGAGATGCAAATTATCGCAGGCTGTTGGGAGATAGACACTGGAATTTCACAACGAATATTGCAGATATAGTGTGTTACTTACCTGCGCCAATGGTCGCCCTACGTACTCTAAAATCGGAAGTTGCAGCAGGGATTAAACCAGAAGTTCTGGAGGAAGTGGTGAAATCAGATTCTGCATGGTTGACGAATGGACAATGGGGTGTTGTTCAGTTGGTGGATAGTCAGGAACTTTTAGTTGAGTACAAACCCCAGGGATAGAATCCGGGGGCAAGTGGATCGGCTCTACCTGTGATTTGACAACTCACATATTGCACCAAGAAAAATTGATGTAATTTAATCACTCAATATAAAACCTCAAACCCTTAATTGAGCCAGAAAAGCTAAGAAAAAGAAGGTAGCCCTATCGCGTATCTTTTTACTTTTTCTGGGTTTGTACGGATAGGTGCAAGATCTGAGACAACGAATCAGTCAAAAAAATTAAGGATTCACTGATAAACAATGACGCGATCGCGCCCCTCTCGTTTAGCGCGGTATAAGGCTGCATCAGCTGCTCGCAGTACAGCCTCTCCTGTGACACCATGCTCTGGGAACATTGCAACTCCCAATGACAGCGAGATCGTACCGAGCAACTGACGACGATACTGAACCTGCAAGTGCTTAACTCCTTCGCAAATAGCTTGCGCTCGCTCTAAAACAACCTTAACAGATGCTTCCGGCAGAATCAGCGTTAACTCCTCACCGCCATAGCGACAAGCAATATCCGATTTCCGAATATGGCTTTGCAAGAATTCGCCCAATTCGCGCAACACAGCATCACCAGCTGAGTGACCAAACGTATCGTTGAACGATTTAAAGTGGTCAATGTCAAGCATAATGATTCCTAAAGATTTTTTATTGCGATCGCATCGGTACAGTTCTCGTTCTAGGGATTCTTCCAAGTAGCGGCGATTAAATAATCCTGTCAGCGCATCGCGAATACTTTGGTTCTGTAACGTTTCGCGTAGTTTTAAGTTAGCTAAAGACAGCGCGATGTGATCTGCTACCGTAACAGCTAGCTGTTGTTTGCTTTCGATGAATTCTCCCAATTCCAGCATACTCAAATACAGTACGCCCATTGCTTTCCCTTGCGCTGTCATGGAGATGCATAAAGATGATGCGGGTGCTGAGTCTGAATGGATATGAGAGCAGCGTAATTTTGAGTGCGCTTTTGTTGTATGATGAATCCGACCCCGCCGCAATGCCCAGCATTCATCAGGTGCGAATAACTCCTGGCTAGGGAATGGCGCAGGTCCCCAAGTAGTAACGGCTTCAACCAAATTTTTTGAATCATTAATTAAAAATATCCCACCATGAGTTTGAGGGAATAAAGGTGGGACTAGCAGTTCAAGTGCAGTGTAGGCTTCCTCAACTGTTTTGCAAGCCTGTAAAAAATCGCTTAATTTGCCTAGTTGAGCAAACTCATAATGGCGCTGTTCTAATTCTTTTACCGAACGACTGAGTTTGTCGTTAGCTTCCTCTAGCGCCTCCGCCTGCAAGCGATCAGTAATATCAATCGCTATACCTCCAAGCAGCCGTTGCCCAGAAATATCTTTGTAAGGAAACTTAAAAGATAACCAATGGCGGAGATGTCCATCTGGGTTAGGAACAAGTTCAACAACTTCTAGGGTTTTATCAGCAGCGAAAACAGCGCGATCGTTTTCACGGTACTGTAAAGCTAATTGCTCCGGCCAGACATCAAAATCCGTTTTCCCTAGCCAATCAGCCATTTTTATATCGAAACAGCGCTCGAATGGCTGATTGATATAGACGAAGCGCCCCTGCTCATCCTTCATAAAAGCCACAGCTGGGCTATTGTTCATAAACGCCTTGAAGCGTTCCTCACTTTGCTGTAGTGCCGCTGCTGCTCGTTTGCGCTCTGTAATATCGCTGGCGATGCCCAAAAAACCCGTGATATTGCCCTCGTTGTCGCGCAAAGCCGTGATTGATAGCAGCACCCTAAAGCAGCTAACATCTTTGCGAATGTAAGTCCATTCGCGTTCCTCTATCTCGTCGCCTCGCGCCTTGGCTACAAATACTTCAAATCCAGGCTCAATAGTAGTTCCTAACTCCTGCGATAGTTCTTGCGCCCGCTGCAGTACTTCTGCAGCGTCATGGAAAATAGCAGGCGTTGTTTTCCCTACTACTTCAAAGGCGGTATAGCCCAACCATCGCTCTGCGCCTGCATTAAAGGTAAGGATTGTGCCGTTTAAATCGGTGGAAATGATCATGTAGTTGGCGCTATCTAAAATCCCTCGTTGAAGTGTCGTTGTCTCTTGTAATGCCGACTCTGTCCGTTCGCGCTCAAAAATTTCTTTTTCTAACTTTTGTTTAGCTGCTTCCATATAACTGTCAAAGTAATCAGCTAAACCAGGCTCCTCATCAACTAAGGCTTCAAGATGGTCAATCGCTCGCTTGTCTGCTGCTAATGCAACTTCTGGGTGGGCTTCCATCCATAGGTGACACGTCTTCACGTAAGCGATAAACGTGACTAAGTGCTGATAATTTACATCTCCTAGAAGGTGGCGCAGTTCGGTGCGACAATATCCGGCATCTTTTTCTAAGGAAATAAATATTGCACAGTAAAGTAAGCTCTCTTCAACTGCTGAGTTGAACTCTAGCTCAAGCATTAACTCATTAGAGGCTTGTGCGAGTATATGTAGGTATTTATCAATTTCTATTTCTTCTATAGGAGACGATTGCAGCAGTTTTAACACCTCTTTACCTTTCATCCCCAAGAAGTGCAACGAACAACTGTGGCAGACCATACAGTAAGGAACAGGACAGTAGCGCGAGAGGTAGGCAGAAAGCTTTTCTTTAAATAGAGCTGGCAGCGGATTGGTAACGTAGGCGCTCAAGGTCTGTTGCCAAAGATTTTCTAGAACTTGTGGGTTTTGTAGCGCTGGGCTAAAAAAAGGAGGAAAAAAGCCGAATTTTGCCTCAATTTCTGTCTGAATTTGTTCGCTAGTTCGCATGGATTAACTCTACCTGTGTTTAAGGATTGCCATCAAGAATTTTGAAATCTATATTTAGCAATCCTTTGAATAAAATCAGGTTTCAAAACTCTTTACTAAAGTTGCATGAAATTTCATAATTTAAGCTTATTATTTCCCTGACTTGAGTCCAAACAAGATTTTATCTTTGGTTGTTTAAGTCAAATTAAGTTGTCTAAAAAATCCGCTGAATTCAGTGTTATGCCGTATTAATAACTCTGAAGAATCAATGGAATTGAAGCTACTATTCTTTGCAATAAATTAAGAATCAAACTACTTGTTTTCTTGAAAATTGAGATTTTGACCATACAAGTCTCTATGCTTTAGCATCTCCTCAATTTTCTGCATAGCTAATGGTGAAGGTTTCGTGTGTCCGTTCTCCCAACGGTTTATCGTGGGATACGTCACGCCCAATTTGACAGCAAACTTTTCTTGTGTTAGCCCAGTTGCTAACCGGAGTTCCCGAATTAGTTTACCAATTTGTGGCTGATTTATGACTAGCGGTCTTTCAATAATCATCTGAAATTGCCCTAAAGCTTACAAGCTAGTTAACAAGCGATATATCATCTGCTATAGCCTAACTACTCTAGAGGTTGGTTGATAACCGTAAAAACTAGGAATTAAATGAAAATTTCAGTAATTTTGCTAGTAAATTCTACGATCGCCGCAGGCGGGCACTCCGTGCCATCGCGCTTTTATTTAATACCCGTCAAAAGGGTGATTTTCTGGCTTTAGCGTCTAACTAAATTCATCATTGTCTCTAGATAGCGTGCGCCACCAGCAACACCTTGCTCTGATACTTTTGGCACAAACAAAGCGTCTCGAAGTCAACCTGTTTGTACCCTCCCTTCACATCATCGAAGCTTTGAGGATAAATTCATCTTCCAATCGATAGATTCAGTAGCAATCAAGACTGGGATACCAGTGAATCCCCTGCCTTTTTGGGAAAATGCATCGAGTGAAGTGACACAAGATTTGATTTTCAGGGGCTAGGAACTGTAACTTAATTTCTGTGTATATCTATGCAGAATTATGGCTCTGCATAGATAGACGCGGCATATTCTGCCAACCCTTGCGGGTAATGTTTGCCTCGTCAATGTTCAAATGGCTTGTTAGGAAGACAGCACTATAGCTATAAACCTGTTTGCTAATTCCTTAACTGCCTTCGACAGTGCTACAAACTGGCGTTCATTTGTAGGTGTCATGACCAATCGAACGTAGCCATAAATGGCTTAGACTGCACGCTCCGACTTTGTACAGATTTACCTAGTCTTACCTAGTTCTGCATAGGTTTTTCGGAGCGGATATGCGTAACTCACACCTGCGAAATTGCGATCGCTATTTCAGCTATCTTAAGTCATATAGCAATCCCTTGAGGATTTCTGAAAAATCTTAAGTATTGTAGGGTGGGCAGTGCTTACCGTATTTTGCCCACTACATCCGGGTTTTGCGTTCGCACTGCCCACAGAAGCCTGTCGTTCAAAAATCTGCACAGGAGTCCTATATCATGTCCGATAAAATTACCTTACTAAGTTTGTAGTGAGGAATGCGCGTCCTCTTTCTTTGAAAACAAAGACTCAAGTCCTTACTACATATAAGTTTTATTATGGGTAATTTGCCTAACTAATTGTTATGGGCGCTGTAGTGACTTATCTTCCTTGGGAAATGAACACTCGACAGTAATTTTCATATTACTTTTTGCAGTGCCTTTTGTCACATAAGGAACACCTGCTTCTCCACCCATCTCGATGCCGAACTCTAAAGTGACTTTGTTAACATTAGCAATTGGAATTTGCTTAAAGGCATTTAAAGTATAAATTGTGTAAGCCCGAATTGTGTTTTGAATCGATAGAAAATTTTGCATCATTTTCTGTCGTATTTGTTGAGGATTCATTCCTTTATCAACTAGTGCTTCTTCCTCTTCTTCGGCAAGTTCTTCTGTGCTGAGTATGGGAACATTCACATCTTCTGTCGCTTCGACGTAGATAATTGTGTTCTCATCTAGTTGGATAGCTGTGAGTTTAGTCATGAAATAGACTCTTGATACCAGTGATTTTAATACTAACCACAAGTTAACACAAAATTTTACGGGAAATTGCTGAGTGTTATTGTAGTTATTGAGTAATAACGCTCTTAACAAAAATTTTCTAAAATCTCTTCTGCTTATGATTCGAGATGCATTGGTAGTTGGAATCAATACTTACAGCTATGAATGCTTACCTAAGTTGACAGCACCTGCTTAGGATGCTGAGGCGATCGCCAAGCTACTAGAACGATACGGTCAATTTAAGGACATTCTTGTATCTTTTATTAGGAAGAACTTATTTTCTGGCTAAAGGTAGTTGATAAAAACATAAAAAGCATATATCCTCTTAATCAAATAGGAGTCCTATACTATCCTTACCTTTAGCTAGTTCGGGCACGGTAGAGTCGATGGGGGCTATTATGCCCCGCACCTCTCTGTTAGAACTGGACGTGTAGCTTTCGCTACATCCGGCTCCCGATGTTCTTAGCTTTTGCGTTTGCTCATGTGCAGGTAGTCATGACAGCTTTCATGGATTGCCATCAGGTTTTCCTTTCGCCAGTTGGCGTGATTCCCATCCTTGTGATGGAGATGAACTCGTTCATCGGATAGGAACTTTAACCCGCAGGCTGCACATATATATATGGTTTTGCCGTTTTAGGGCAAAAGAGGTTTCTCCACCGTCGTAGAGTTTGCTGTTGCGCTCACTCCAGTAGGCGATGTCTCCATCAAAAGGTGATTTCTCGCCTTTGACAAGGACGTGTTTGTTTTCGGAGTAAGGAACTGCGGGAAACGCTTTATCTAGCAATTTCTTGCTGGTATTGCAACGAAAGAGTGGGGATAGCGCAGCCTGCGCTGTATGCGAAGCATCAGCGACGGGAGTATGTGACGATTTTAGAGGTAGTTCACTATGCTTAGATTCAAAAACTGTTTGACAATTATTAGTGTTTCGTCTGTTATGTTTTGGGCTGCTTTTTTTCTAAAACCTGATGCGGCAGTAGCCGAAGGCTTCACAGAAACATGTAGGAATATACGGGGCATTTTTATTACGGGCAGCTACTATATATATGGAGAATGCCTTCGTCGGGACGGAATGGGCCCCGCTCCTTACAGGGATACTCTGATAAATCTTTCAGAGCTACTTAAAAGTAACCCTGCTTTTGGTGGAGCGTTGGAGTGGACAACACCTGTTACCAGAAATGTTCTACCTGCTTTTACAGATAATTGTGATCCATACAGCATAAATTTTTATTTCGATGGGCCCGCCCTGCGAATAACCATCCAGTGTGGAGCCTACCTTTTTGCGGAATATCCTAATGCCTTTATTAGTAATATAGACGGTGTTCTAACATACGATCTAATTCCTGGTCTGGGTACGCCGCCTTAGTAGCAGGGCTGTTTCATTCCACAAGGGTAAGAAGTTTGTCAAGATCATCAGAAAGAAATCTTAGAGCAGTAGTGATGGAAGTATGACCATTTTGACGGAGTATATTAAGGGACTTCCAAAAAATAAAATTAGCAACCCATAGAATGATTTTAAACAAGCTCCGTCTTTAATTCCTCACCGAGAAAGAACTCAGGAGTCAGAACTCATTCGTCAGAATATTAAACGCGCTACAAGCTTGATAAATTAAGAGTTCTGGCGCGTGAGTATTGGTCAGAAGCCCCCGTCAATATCCTTTGGAGAAAAAGAAAGTTTTCCGCACTTAAATCCCCCGGATTCTATCCGTGGGGATATTCTGATTACTGCGTTCTGTGTTCTGCGTTCTTCTTAACTTCCGACCTGAATCCTTACATTTATTATTCCAAGCCGAAGTCTTGAATACATTAGGAAAATCTTATTATCAAGAAAGGCAATTTAACAAGGCAATCACTTTCTATCAAGAATCTTTAAGCATTTCACAAAAACTTCAGAATCGCCGAGGTGAAATTGCTGCCTTGTTGAGGCTAGGAAATGCCTATTTGGAATTAAGACAATTTCAACAAGCGCGTACCCTCTATCATCAGTGCTTAGAAATTGAGCAACAGATAGGCAATCGCCATTCAAGTGCAAGCACCTACCACAACTTGGGAAGGGTAGCCCAAGCATTGCGCGAATTTGAACAAGCAAGGCGCAATTACCAACTAGCTTTGCAAATCTTTATCGATTTTGGCGATCACTACTCTAGTGCAAGCACCTACCACCAGTTGGGAATCGTAGCCCAAGAAAAGCGGGAATTTGAACAAGCAAGGCGCAATTACCAACAAGCTTTGCAAATCACTATCGAATCTGGCGATCGCTACTCTTGTGCTCCCACCTACTACCACTTGGGATGGGTAGCCCAAGAATTGCGCGAATTTGAAGAAGCAAGGCGCAATTACCAACAAGCTTTGCAAATCAAAATCGAATTTGGCGATCGCTACTCAACTGCTCGCACCTACCACGAGTTGGGAAGGGTAGCCCAAGCATTGCGCGAATTTGAAGAAGCAAGGCGCAATTACCAACAAGCTTTGCAAATCAAAATCGAATTTGGCGATCGCTATTCACAAGCACTTACCTATCATGCTTTAGGAACACTGGCAAAAGCAGAGGAAAACTACGCAGAGGCGAGGGCTAATTTGCAAACAGCTTTGGAGATATATGTTGAGTATAAGGATGAATATTGGGGTGCGGTAGCACGGGAGATTTTGGAGGGATTACCAGAGTAGTTGGATTCTAGGGTTGATGATGAATTTTCCTCCTCGCTGGCTAATATGAAATCCGTTTGTTTAGTACGGAAACTCTCATCAGCGCCGCAGAGTTTTTTGCGCAACCGCTTCAATGTCACTTCCCGTAGAGATTTTTGATAGTCTCTCGTCGCACCGAATTTTTCTAACAAAATCTCATCTAAACAAGCGTCAATACCGAAAAAACCCTCCCTTGACATTTACCCAAAAGACTTACCTGTTCTGCCTCCTGCCGTTTTTTAGTTCGTCGAACTCACGTTAAATGCAAGCCAATACATTCACAATAGACATCTCCAGAAATTAATTTTGCGTTGTCTAGAATCCTTGTAGAGACACTTCAAACAGCGCGTCTCTACATTGTTTTTCAGAGATGTCTAATGCAAGCCAATGCATTCATAATGCAAGTTGATGCATTCACAATACAAGTTGATGCATTCACAATGCAAGTTGATGCATTCACAATACAAGTTGATGCATTCACAATGCAAGTTGATGCATTCACAATACAAGTTGATGCATTAATAATTCAAGTTTCATGCATTACAAAAACTTACCCTTTTTTTAAACTTGCCCGATTTAAAAACTTTACCTTACTGTTAGTTTTTTTATTGCAATGGGTACATTAAAACAGTGAACAGTGACCAGTGACGCCTGTTATGGTGGGGGATTTAAACCCGCCACCAACGCTTTCGGTGCTCTTGGTGGGGGACTTAAACCCAACGATGAAACTGATAACTGATAACTGGTAACTGTTAAATGTACACTATACCACTGTATACATATATGACTATCCAAGATACAACACGCCGTTTGCGCCCTCAAACCATTAGTCAAGATATTGACTCATTCCACGGTTTGCAAACCGTCAGCACTTACAACACAACTCGTGCTGATGCCTCTACTGCAAAGTTACAGGAAGTTTATCAGGCGATGTTGATTTCTCAACAAACCGAAACCGAGAAACTCGCTTTATACCGTGCTGCTTCTGATGCTGCGCGATTAGCAGAATGGGAATTTCATAATGCTGTATTAGCCATGAAAGAAGTCGTGCGCGGGCAATATGGCTCAGATAGCGATGAAGCTCAAGCGGTGGGACTGAAGAAAAAATCAGATCGCAAACGTCCTTCTCGTAAAAAACCAGTTGCGATCCCAAGTTAATCAACTTTGGTTGAATTTGGAAATCGGCGATGCCCCAGCTATATCACACGACAAGCAAACAAATTCGTAACTTCTTCATCACGCTCAACAAACTGCTGTAAGTAAGTAGGCCAGAAAAAATCAAACTATGGAAAGAAAAGTAAAGCTTGAAAACTAGCTCGTAGTAAGCGCTTTAGCGCTAAAGCGCTTACTACATACCTTTTATAATAAGTTACTATCTCAGTTGTAGTAGCTGAAACTCATCAAACTTCACAACCTGAGACTTCGGCTGACTTGTATCAAAACGATAACTGCTGACTGTACCTGTACCCGTATCAAAGATGCTAAAAGCTGTAATGTCATTACTAGCAATATACGGCATAGGTTTACCATCTTTACCTGGCAAAGGAGCAATTGTTGGTACAACTGGTTCTAATCCATTGGGATCACCAAGTGCAGCATAATCCTTTTTGTCTTTAGGCGGTACTGGTCGTTTATCACCACTCAAGAAAGCACCGTAAGTATTGCCAACATTAGATGTTTCAAGAAAGTGCATTCCCCCTTGACTACGAAAGCGGTTCCATAGATGCGAATGCCCGTAATGTACCAACTGTACATTAGCGGCTTCAAGTAAAGGCATCACATCGCGGATCAGGTAGTCTGCTTCTTTAGGGTAGTTGTAACGCACTGCCTTAATTTTGCCATTCGCATCACGTTCAATATTCGGCACGGGATCAGTATAAGGAGGGACAATATTGTCGCCCAAAGAATGCGGCGGATAATGGAACATCACCACCTTATACTTTGCTTGTTTGAACTCAGAGCTGTTGAGTTCTTGTGCTAACCAGTTATACTGCTTGCTTCCTTTGGCAATTGGCTCAAAAATAACTTGTCCATAACCCCAATTCTCTGGATTTTGCAAATCTTTGTCTCTTTCGCGGTACTTTCCTCTGGCGTATGCATCCATGTTGGGAGTGCGCCACATATTCGCTGCATACAAAACCACCAAACGGACATCACCAAAACTTACTGCATAGTAAGTTTCTCCACCTTCTTTACTTTGGGGTAATGTGAAAATTTCTTCGTAGGTATCAGTATTATAGGAATTATCTTTCAGCGATTTTTCCCCATACAACTTTAAAGCCACTGCACGCGGGATCGCATCATTAAATTCATCGCCTATACCTCCACTCTTGCGAAAGCGTCCCATCACTTCATGATTCCCAACGCTGGTAAACATAGGCGCGTGTTGAATGATTTCTCCACCCTTAAAATCTCTTTGGGACTTAGCACGACCTTGCAAACAAGGGAAGAAAGCACCGCCCCTATTATCATCAAACCATTCAGAGGCACGGTCTGCAATATTCACTGTATCTCCTGCTAACCACACCGCATCCACTTTCCCAATTTCCACGACCTTTTGCAGATTTGCTGCTATCATCGGTTTCAACTGATGGTCAGAAGTTAGTAGAATTTTCAATGGTGTTCCTGGAGTTGGGGTAGGTGCTAAGGTAAAAGCATTGCTGCTCACATTCTCGCCATCTTCTCGGACACTCGTGACGCGATAAGGAACTCGTTTACCTGGAGTTAACCCAACCACTTCCGCCTCATGTCGCCAAATGTCACGCCCGACAGGTTGCTTGTAAACTTGTCCGTTTTGGGTTTGGTTTCCTACTCTTGATTCCTGGTCTTCCCGTGTTCGACTGAGTTTGGTAGTATTTGCTGTGGCTGTTTGCTGGAAATTGTCCCCATACGCAACACTATGTTTAGAACCAGCAAACTCAGTAAACCATACAACTCGCACTGAAGACGCGCTAGGTAGTTGTAGAAATGGATCTGTGAGCAATACGGGCGCGGATGCTAGAGTTTTTTGCCCAGAAAAGCAACCATATACTAGGGTAAGGCAGATAACCAGCACAAATAAAGCAGCCAGTATTTTGCGGCTTGTGAGATATCTCAGCATTGCGAGTTTTCCAGAACGTCGGTGCATCTCAGTTGTATCTAAAAAAACACAAGGAGCTACCAGATAAAGTCGCACTGTTCCAGATTATAGTTTCAATACTTGCGTTTAAATAAATATTGATTGGGGATATTCAATGGACAATAAAAATCACTCCTCTTTGAGAAGCTGATCAAGTAAACTTGGTGCAACCCAAAAACCAACTTCTCGCAAATGATCAAAAACTGTCCTCAAATCCAGCAAACCAGATTTAGCAGCGTCTTTCAGAATACCCAGGAGTCCAATAATCCTCAAATCACGTTCCAGAGCCACGCGTCTTGCGGCTTTGTCATCCAAGATCACCAAGTCAGCTTTTAGTTTCTCTGCTAATAAAATTGCCTCTCGTTCACCAGGATCGAGTTTTTCTAGCTCTATGTTTTGGAGAGTTTCAACGGGTTGAATTTGCAGCCAGTCAGGAGGTTTAGCTATCCAATCTCGGATGACAGATGGTGACTCAGAAGCGTTTAATTCATCAGCCACAGTTTGAGGAATTATTACTACGCCGTAGAGTTCTTGCAATACTCTGATATGGTCAATCAACAGCAAGTAACAAATTGGTGAAGTATCAGATACCACAATCATTGTGTTCTGAACTTCTTAAGGGTTTGAAGATCCTGTTCTAATTCAGCTTCGTCATAATTCAGGTAAACACCCATCCGTTTCAAAAAAGCATGGGTTTCTAGACGTGATGGTAATTGAAGTATCTGCCCTACTTCAGCAGTGCTAATCTCACCACAACGATAAGCATCAGCGACAACCGTTTCTAGGAGCCGACGAGAAAGGCTTCCCCATGCTTGGTTTAGCCGCTGAGCAATTTCATCAGGAATTTCAACCGTTATTTGCATAGTGCATTCAAGCTACAGCTATAAGCTTAGTTCTATAGTAAGCGATCGCCCTACCCTGAGTTCGTACCACTGAAACTATCACCCTATCGCAATAGAAAGCGTGTTTTGTCTCTAAGCTGCATAAGTTGGTGTCTGCTTACACTATCAGGACTTACGCAACTGGCACAAGCGACAGCGCGGCAACGCCGCGCTGAGCGCCAAACAACTAGACGATAAACATAGGAACATCCGGACGTTTTAGTTGCTGAATTAAATAATTTGACAGCAATCCATGTTTAATTTGATAAATGGTTTGACCAGTTTGATAAGCGCGCATCTTTAAGTCTAAGCCAAACTAAAATAGCGCAAGCAATATGATTTCTTTGAATGCGACCCTTACGACATTGACATGATTCAACACCAGTCAATTGTTTTAATTCTCTATGAAACTCCTCAATTTTCCACCGTTCGCGTCAGCGTGCCGAAGGCATACTTTACACACTTTTTGTACAATGTCCGTAGAAGATTGAGAGAAATCGTTTGTGGCGATAAAATCTGTTCTGTCGGTAGAGACAGTTACCCGGAATTTCACTTGTTTCGTACGAGGGAACTTTTTTATTTTAATCTTCTTGCCTGATTTTAACTCATTTTCATTCCAAGATAAAAATTCAATTTTTGTATAGTTTTCTTGACCTCCCGTATCATCAACTAGTCGATTCCGTTTGAGAGGGCAATAATAATTTTTTCCTAAATCATCGATGTATAACATTAATTTATTTGTGGCATACCAACTATCCATTAAGACTGATCGAAACGCTAAAGCCTGATTATATACAAGGTTTTGCAGCATCTCAGTCACATGATCTATCTTTGTCTTTCCATCTGATTCTGGGTCATAAATTCGATAGTCAATTATCCAATACTTTCCTGTTTCCGGATTGACATATACACAATTTATTAGTCCAACCCCTCGAATTACGCCATGTTCATTACCACTATATTGGTATCTACTTATCTCGATATAAGAGAGCATATCGTTTATCAATTACTGGTAAACGTTCAGGGGGTGCATAGAAAATGCAAAACACCCGGATGTTGAATCAAACAATAAAGCAATAAAATTAAGCAGCTTTCAATAAGTCTTTTTGAGCGCAAGAAGTAGCAACTTCAGGGAGC
>JAESFT010000339.1_pt1 | contig 34337 bp, 27 predicted proteins | sample 9269451 | NCBI WGS metagenome assembly JAESFT01 (sample SAMN14502557, study PRJNA617106) | algae metagenome | isolation source: Scytonema hyalinum WJT4-NPBG1 and co-occurring heterotrophs from well... | place: USA: Mojave Desert, Joshua Tree National Park, California | collected 2006-05-25
AACCCCGCCCCACCCCCTGGTACACCCACCGCTGGCCCTGGTTCCTGATGATCGGCCCGGTGGCCGTCGTGCTGGCCGGCATCGTTACCGGATGGATCGCCTTCGCGCAGCAGGATGCGCTGGTGGTGGACGATTACTACAAGCAGGGCAAGGCGATCAACCAGGATCTGCGGCGCGACCGTGCCGCGGCAGCGCTGGGATTGTCGTTCGCGCTGCGCTATGACCCCGCCACCGGCAAGCTGTCCGGCAACCTGCTTGCCAAGGATAAGCCGCTGGCCGGGGCAGCACAATTGCGCCTGGTTCATTCCACCCGCCCTGAACTCGATATGCGCGTCGTGATTGAGCCGGACAGCAAGGGCAATTTTTCAATCGACCTGCCGATGCTGGAGCGGGCGCGCTGGCAGGTGCAGGTGGAAGACATGCAGCGGGACTGGCGCCTGCACGGCGGCTGGAAGTGGCCGCAGGAACAAGCTGTTCACATCAAGGCCGATCCGGTCCAGTAGGAGAAACAATGTTACGTCTCGCATTGGTCGTGTTATGGCCATCGTTCCTGGTTGCAACGGTGGCGGAAGGCTTTTTCTTTTCGTTGTTCGATCCGCATGATCTGTCGATCAGCGGCATTCATCCCGAATTGCCGCCCATCGCCGTCTATACCGCCGGATTCTTCTTTTTCTGGGCATTCTGCTCGCTGGCCAGCATGCTGACCTGTTACCTGGTGCTGCCGGGGCCACGCCGCCCGCCGTTGTAATATCAGGCTTTGATTGTCAGACGCGAGTCCCCGGATTGCAAGAACACCATCCCATTCCCTACCTCGGAGAAGCACTCCTGTTCCTTGCCCTTGCGGGCATACTGATTCCCCTTCTGCAGGGCCTGCGCATCAACCAGGTGGTCGGCTTTCTCGCGGCGGGAGTCCTGGTCGGGCCGTTCGGGCTGGGCCTGTGGACGGACAGCACCCCGGCATTGCGCTATTTCACCGTCGAGCGCAGCGCCGGCGTCGATGCGCTGGCGGAGCTCGGCGTGCTGTTCCTGATGTTCACGATCGGCCTCGAACTCTCCGCGGCGAGGCTGTGGGCATTGCGGCGCTGGGTATTCGCGGGCGGCATGTCGCAGATCGTGCTGACCGCCGTCCTGATCGGCGGCATGGCCTATGTGTTCGGCAACCGTACCGAGACGGCGGTGGTGCTGGGCCTTGTGCTTGCGCTGTCGTCCACCGCCGCGGTGATGCAGCTCCTGGCCGAGCGCCGTACCCTCGGCACGCCGCTCGGGCAGGCCGGCTTCGCGATCCTGATGATGCAGGACCTTGCCGTCGTTCCCCTGTTCCTGCTGCTGGGCGTGATGGCGTCCGGCCAGAGCGACAACCTCCTGCCGCTGCTCGGCGGCGCACTCGCCAAATCGGCGCTGGCCGTCATGCTGATCTATGTAGTCGGACGACGGTTGGTCCAGCCGTTGTTCCGGCATTTTTCACGGCGTGGCCAGCCGGATGTGTTCATGGCGCTCACCCTGCTGTGCGCGCTCGGCATCGCGGCGCTGACCGCAGCGGCCGGGCTATCGCTGGCGCTGGGCGCATTCCTTGCCGGGTTGCTGCTTGCGGAAACGGAATTCCGGCATGAAGTCGAAGTGACGATCGAGCCGTTCAAGGGCCTGCTGATGGGCCTGTTCTTCATGTCGGTCGGCATGCAGATCGACCTGCGCCAGATCGCCGAATCGCCGGTATGGATGCCGCTGTCGGTGGTCGGGCTGTTCCTGATCAAGATGGCGGTGCTTGCCGTGGTATTCCGGGCCGGCGGTTTTTCATGGGGACGCGCGGTCGAGGGCGGATTGCTGATGGGGCAGGGGGGTGAATTCGCTTTCATCATCGTGGGCTATGCGCTCACCGCAGGCCTGATCGACCCGGCGGTCGCGCAATTCATGATGCTGGTGGTCGGGTTCAGCCTGTTCGCCACGCCGGCGGCGGCAAAGCTCGGACGCGCCGTCGGCGACTGGTGGGAGCAGCATAGGCGCAACGACGCGGCGGATCAGCACATGGCCGCGCCGGAGCTGATGGACGGCCATGTGCTGATCGCCGGATTCGGCCGTGTCGGGCAGTTGCTGGCACGCATTCTCGCCGACCGGGGCATCCGGTATGTTGCGCTGGAAAGCGACGGTCGCCTCGCCGGGCAATTGCATTCGCAAGGGCTCCCTGTTTACTTCGGCGATGCAGAGCGTGTCGAACTGTTGCGCAAGCTGCATGCCGATCGGGCCGCCGCGATCGTGCTCACCATGGATCATGCGGCGTCGGCACTGCACGCAGTCACCGCCATCCGGCGCGAATGTCCGCACACACCGCTGTTCGCGCGCTCCCGCGATGAAAAACATGCGCTGGCGCTGAAGAAGGCCGGCGCTACCATGGTGTTTCCCGAAACACTCGAATCGAGCCTGCAACTGTCGTCGCTGGTGCTGCAAACCATGGGTGAATCCGAAGCCGCCGCCACGCACATCGTACAGGCGGAGCGCGAGCGCAGGATTGCCATGTTGCAAGGAGTGGAGCTGCCTGTGCCGCCGCTATAAAATAGGGTCTTCATTCGCGGCGCGGAATCCTCTCCGCCGCATCACAGGGAAACCACATACCGCATGCTCAGAGGACAAAGCATCGACTGGATCTTGCAGTCGGCCATTGACGCCATGCTGATCGCCGACCCGCAAGGAATCATCGTTCTTGCCAATCCTCCGGCGGAAAGCATGTTCGGCTACGCGCAGGGCGAACTGGTCGGCAAGCCGATCGAAATACTGCTGCCGGACCGCTCGCAAGCCGCGCACGTGGCGTTGCGCATGAGTTATACGGAACAGCCTCATGCGCGCGCGATGGGCACCGGCAGGGAACTGTTCGGCAAGCGCCGGTCCGGCGTCGAGTTTCCGGTGGAAGTCAGCCTGTCGCCACTCAAAACGGATGCCGGCATCGCGCTGGTCATGGCGACCATCCACGACATCACCCGCCGCAAGCAGGCCGAGGCGGCGCTGCAGGAAAGCGAAGTCCGCATGCGCGCCATCTTCGATACTGCGGTTGACGCCATCGTGACCATCGATGCGCGCGGCATCATCGACCGCTTCAATCATGCGGCCGAAAGGCTGTTCGGCTACACCGAGGCGGAAGTGGCGGGCAGGAACGTCTCCATCCTCATGCCCTCGCCATACCGGGAAATGCATGACGGCTATCTTGCGCATTACGCAAAGACCGGCGAAAAGCGCATCATCGGCATCGGCCGCGAAGTCACCGGCCAGCGCAAGGACGGCAGCACCTTCCCGATGGAGCTTGCGGTGGCGGAGATGTTCATCGGCGAGCGGCGCATGTACACCGGCATGGTGCGCGACATCAGCGAACGCAAGCAGGCGGAAGAGGCGCTGCGGCAATCGCAGTCGGAACTGCGCCGCCTGTCCGCCCACCAGGAACAGGTGAAGGAGCAGGAGCGCAAGCGCATCGCCCAGGAAATCCATGATGAGCTGGGCGCGCAGCTCACCGGCATCAAGGCCTATGTGTCGGTGTCGATCGACCGCGCGGTCCGCGCCGGTCAGCCGGCCGACCCGCTGCTGGTGGAGACCGCCGGCCTGGCCGATAACGCCATCAAGACGGTGCGCAAGGTCATCACCGACCTGCGGCCGAGCGTGCTCGACCAGCTTGGCGTATGGGCGGCGCTGGAATGGTATGCGGAACAGATCCAGGAGCGCTCGGGACTGGCATGCCAGTGCATCATTGATCCGTCCACCTTCGACGTCGAACTCGATCATGAGCGCAGCACCATGGTGTTCCGGGTGGTGCAGGAGGCGCTGACAAACGTAGTACGCCATGCCGAAGCATCGAAAGCCGTGGTGAAGGCAACATGCGGCGACGGCATCGCCGTCGTCACCGTGGAGGATGACGGCAAGGGCATCGAGCCGGAGCGCCTGCTCAACCGCGACTCCTGGGGCCTGCTCGGCATGTACGAACGCAGCCGCCATTTCGGCGGCGACCTGCGCATCACCGGCGCGCCGGGACAAGGTACCCGTATTGTTCTGCGCCTGCCCCTGGAGAATGCTTATGGCGAATAACAAGATCCGCATCATGCTGGTGGATGATCACACGGTGGTCAGGAACGGCGTACGGCTGATGCTGAGTTCCGAATCCGACATTGTCGTCGCGGGCGAAGCCGCCAATGCGCAGGATGCGCTGGCGCTCGTGCGGGACCGGCAATTCGACGTCGCACTGGTCGACATCGCCATGCCGGGCAAGAACGGGCTCGACCTGCTGCGCCTGCTGCGCGCCGAACAGCCGAAACTCGCGGTGCTCATCCTCAGCACCTATTCGGAGGAAGTCTATGCGGTGCGCGCGCTCAAGCTCGGGGCAGCCGGTTACCTGACCAAGGACAGCCCGGCCGCCGTGCTGATCGCCGCCGTGCGCAAGGCCGCCGCCGGCGGCAAGTACGTCAGCCAGGCGCTGACCGAAAAAATCGCCGGCATGCTCGGCGGCGGCGGCGCGGCCACCCACGAAGAACTGTCGAACCGCGAACTGGAGGTGTTGAAGATGATCGCGGCTGGCGAAAGCCTGGTAAAGATCGCCGACACCCTGCACCTCAGCCCGAACACCGTCACCACCTACCGCACGCGCATCCTCGAAAAAATGGGCATGACGAGCAATGCGGAACTGACACGGTATGCGATTGAAAACGGCTTGCTGATCTGATTGCACATCCTGGGTAATGCATCCCGTGCATGGAGGCTGTGCTTTTATAGTCCGGCTTCCCGGCCGGAAGGGGAATGCCGAACCTGCAACAGGTCTCAAGTAGGTTTTCCCCTACACCCCGCAATCCCGGAAATCCCTACAAAACATGACTGCCATCCACGATGGCGGCCCGGTCCGCGCTCGCCGATACTTCCACCATCGACGAACCCGCCGGAACAGCCATCATGATGACAGCCCTGCAATTCACTCCGCCCGAACAGATGCACAAGGCAGCGATGCACGCTCCGGAGCCGAATCACTGCGCTTCCTGCAGCCTGCACAAGCTCTGCCTGCCGACCGGCCTGCAGGAATCGGACATGCAGCGGCTCGACAAGATCATCGGCCGCCGCCGCAAGGTGCAGCGCGACGGCAATCTGTACCGGATGGGCGATCCGTTCACCAAGCTGTATGCCATCCGCGTCGGTCATTTCAAAACCTACCAGATCAATTCCGCCGGCGAACAGCAGATCACCGGCTTCCAGATGCCCGGCGAATTGCTCGGCATGGATGCCATCGGCGCCGGCCGCCATCATTGCGGTGCTGTTGCTTTGGAAGACAGTGAAGTCTGCGAGATTCCCTTCGCCAAGCTGGAGGAGCTGTTTGCCGATATCCCGACCCTGCTGCGCCATTTCCACCGGCTGATGAGCCAGGAAATCACCCGCGAGCAAAACGCGATGCTGCTGCTGGGCGGCATGCGTGCGGAGCAGCGGCTGGCTGTGTTTCTGGTGAACATCGGTGCACGTTATGCCGCACGCGGCTACTCATCGAGCAAATTCCAGCTGCGCATGATGCGCGAGGATGTCGGCAACTATCTGGGGCTGACGATCGAAAGCATCAGCCGCATGCTGTCCCGGTTCAAGAAGGAGGGTTTTCTGAAGGTATCGAATCGCGAGATCGAAGTGCTGGACCCGGTGCGTCTGAAGGAAGTGGCGGCGGGAACCGCGCATGTCCACTGACGGCAGTCCCTTGTTCTGATCCAGGTTGCAGAAGGAAATCATGCCGACATCGCTTTGGTCTCCCACTCTCTCCGTTGGCATGCCGTCGATGGATACGTCGCACGGCGAGCTGCTCGACAAGCTGGCATGCCTGCTTGATGTACCGGATGCCGACTTTCCAGCGCACTACGCGGCGATGGTCGCCCGTGTCGAGAGCGACTTCAGGGAAGAGGAGGACCTGATGGAGAAAATCGACTTTCCCGGGCTTCATCATCATCGCGAACAGCATTGCGCACTGCTCGGGAAACTCCATCGCGTCGCGGGCGCAATCATGCAAGGCGATGTCGCGCTGGGCCGCCAGACGATCGCCATTCTGCCGCAGTGGCTGGTCACGCATATTTCCACATGGGATGCCGGCCTCGCATTCGCATTGCAGTTCCGGCACGAGGAAATACTCTAGGCCAGGGCTGGGGCCGTAATCGTGCCTGAAAAGCCGTACCGTCAGGACGACAGCCAAAGATCCCTGGCCATGCATACCGCATCCTCGATACCCTGGTAGTACCGCTTCCGCCGGTGCATCTCCCGGAATCCGTTCTGCCGGTAAAACGCGATTGCTCCCGCATTGCTTGCCCGGACTTCGAGACGAATCAGATCGATGCCGGCCACCCGCGCGGTGGCTTCCAGCCATGCAAGCAGGGCTGACCCCACGCCCTTGCGGCGCTGATCGGGATGTACCGCAAGCAGCAGAATATGCGCTTCGCTTTCCGCATATTTCATGATCGCAAACCCGGCCAGGCGATTTTCCTGGCGCACGACCACCACATTGGTCGACCTGTCGGCGATGCTGTTGGCAACGCGGCGCCGCGTCCAGCTCCACGACAGACCTTGCTCAATGACATTCCGGGAAAGCAGGGAAATGCCGGTCGCGTCGCCCGGCACGGCAAGTTCGACTTCATGATTGGCAATCATTGCATTCCCGCGATCGCCGTCGCAGGGCAGGCCGCATTTCCCGGAGCCGATTTGGCGCCGTGGCGCGCATGCCATGCAACCGGGAGCGTCCCTCTTTTCAAACAGGCGCTCAGATGTTGTACTGGTCCAGCACAATTTTTGCCGATTCGGCAATATCCGCCCCGATCAGGCTGATGGGCTTGTCATCCGTTTCGGCCTCGGCATCCTCGGCATCGGCCCGCTTGGCCAGCGCCATCAGGTGCTTGCGCACATGTCGCGCCAGCGATACCCGCTTGGTCGACTTGTTCAGTAGATAGTGTCCCTGATAGCGAAAGCCGTCCTCGAACACGATCTGGAAGTCGCATTGATCGTATCCGGTGTCCGGCGCACAGTCCGACCAATCGTCGAGCACCTTGTTGGCGGCCTCGAGCGATGACACCCTTGCTTTTGATGGCAACCCGTCAACACGTTGTATCAATATGCGGGCAATATCCACCTTTTCAGTTGCGTCCGATTCCATTTTGTCATCCAGTTTTGCGGTATTCATTAAAGTAACAGTGACGCCGCTTTGATGAATTTCAAGGTGCTCCGACCTATGGAAAACACGGAAAGCAGCGCCGAAGCCGGTGGGCCGTTTTGTTACTTTGTCCCGGACAGGCGTGATAAGTCCGGCGCGTTCGAGCCGCTCCTCATCCTGTCTGCATCTCCCTACCTGACATGGACAAGCCATGTAAGTTCGCCATCACGGGGACCAAAAATCAAACGCCCATTCCATTTCGGCAATGATCTATGCAATACTCGCGGCAGGGCATACCGGGTTATCAAGACGTCAATTTCAAGGCATCAATTTAATGGCCTTCCTTTTCCATTTGTGGAACACAATCGCGCCTGCCATCCGGGCTGTAATCGGAGTTGCCGCCGGATTCCCCATCGGATCGTTCTGCATCGGATTCACTTTCGGGCTGCTCTTGTTGTCCGAGGCAAATGCGGAGCAGGTGATTGTCGACATTCCCGCCGGCTTTCAGGCCCGCAGCCTGGGACCGGAAGTGGATGTCCTCGAGGACCCGTCCCACACACTGACCATCGGGCAGGTATCCGGACGCGACTATGAAAAAGCGTTCTACCCGCAACGCGGATCCGCGAACCTCGGCTACACCAACTCCGCTTACTGGCTGCGTATCAGGCTGAAACAGCCGGTCGCGATCGACCGAACCGTGCTGGTGGAAATCGAATATCCGCATCTGGACCATGTCTCGCTATTTCTTCCCGCGCCGGGCCCCGGTGAAGGTTTCATCGAAATGCGCACCGGCGACTCAACAAACTTTTCCAGCCGCGATATCAACCACCGCCATTTCGTCTTCAAAGTTCCCCTCGACGGCACCGAGGTCCGTACCGTGTACGTGCGGCTTGCCTCCGGAGGCACGGTAACCTACCCGGTCAGGCTCTGGTCGCCCGAAGCATTCCATGATGCCCATAGCGTGGAGCTGCTGATCCTCGGCATCTTCTACGGCATGCTGGTAGCGATGGCGTTTTACAACCTCTTTCTGTTCCTCACGGTCCGGGACCGCGTCTACCTGTATTACGTTGCCTTCATCGCCTCGGTCGGCATGCTGATGTTTTCCCTCGACGGCCTGGGCTACCAGTTCATCTGGACCGGCCTGCCGGCCATCGTCAACTGGACCAATGCCACGCTGACCTGCCTGACCCTGATTTTCGTGCAGCTCTTCGCGCACGAATTCCTGTCGCTGCCGAAAACGGCGCCGCGCATGGGCCGCCTGATGCGGGTGCTGATCTATCTGGCGCCGACGGCGTTCGTGCTGACCGCATTCGGCGGATATAGCGTGGCGATGCGCACGATGCTCCAGCTTGGCCTTATCTCGCTGGTCATGACCGTGGCATGCGCCGTCATGTCATGGCGCGCCGGATACCGGCCGGCGCGGTTTTTCTTTATCGCCTTCGGCATCGAGATTCCCGCCGCCGGCATGCTGATGCTCAGCAGTATCGGCATACTGCCGACCAATTTCCTGACAATGCATGGCCTGCAGATCGGTATCGGCATCGATGTCCTGCTGCTGTCGATCGCGCTGGCCGACCGCATCAACGCACTGAAGCGCGAGAAGGAACTGGCGCAGGCGGATGCGCTGGCAAGCCAGCAGCGGGCGCTTGCCAACCTGAAGAAACACGAGGAGGAACTGGAGAAACGGGTGGAGGCGCGGACAAACGAGCTGCATGCCCTGGCGGATACGCTGCGTGACGAGATCCGCAAGAAGGAATCGATCGAGATCCAGCTGCGCGAAAACGAACAGCAGATGCGGCACCTTGCCCACCATGACGCGCTCACCGGGCTGCCGAACCGGATGTCGTTGCAGGAGAGGCTGACGATGGCGATCCAGCAGGCCCAGCGCAACGGCTGTTGCGTCGCGCTGCTGATGATCGATCTCGACAACTTCAAGCAGATCAACGACAGCTGGGGCCATAGCGCCGGTGACGCGGTCCTGTGCACCGTGGCCCGCCGGCTCCAGGCCATGGTACGGAACGTCGATACGGTGGCGCGGATCGGCGGCGATGAGTTTGTCGTCGTGCTGTCCGACGTCGATTCGGATGCGGACGCGCTGCTCGTCGCCGAAAAAATACTGCTCGCCTTATCCGAGCCGATATCGGCTTTCGGCGCCACGTACCAGACCTCGCCAAGCATCGGCATCAGTCTTTTCCCCCGCGACGGCACGAACCTGGACGAGTTGCTCAAACGGGCCGATACCGCCGCCTACCAGGCGAAGAAGGCCGGGAAAAATACCTTCAGGCTTGCGATGTCCTGATCGGGGCCAGGCCTGCCTCGCCCTTACCGTGGAGGCGAGACAGGCGCCGGCTTGAGGATCAGACGTTCATCACCGCGACCGAACGCACATTGAGATACGCTTCGATCGCCTCCGGTCCGCCCTCGGAGCCGTAACCGGAATCCTTCAAGCCGCCGAAAGGCATCTCGGCCGACGGCAGGGCCGGCATGTTGATCCATAGCATGCCGACTTCGACCCGGCGCGCCAGCAGGTCGGCATTCTTCAGTGAACGCGTAAATGCATAGCCGGCCAGGCCGTAGGGCAGGCGGTTGGATTCGGCGATCGCTTCCTCCAGGGTGTTGAAGCTGCGGATCGCCGCCATCGGGCCGAACGGCTCGTCATTGAAGACTTTCGCTTCGAGCGGCACATCGGCCAGGATGGTGGGCTGCCAGAAGTTGCCCGCATCGCCGAGGCGTTCGCCGCCGGCGAGCACCTTCGCGCCGCGCTCGACCGCATCCTTGGTGAATTCCGCCATGGCGGTGAGCCGGCGCGGATTGGCCAGCGGTCCCATCTGCGTGCCTTCCGCCAGTCCGTCACCGACCTTCAGACCCTGCGCATGCTTGACCAGCGCCTGCTCGAAATCCTTGCGGATGCTTTCATGCACGAGGAAACGGGTGGGCGAAATGCAGACCTGGCCGGCGTTGCGGAACTTCGCGGCGCCGGCGGCCTTCACCGCCAGCGCGATGTCGGCATCCTCGGCAACGATCACCGGCGCATGGCCGCCGAGTTCCATCGTTACCCGCTTCATGTGCTGGCCTGCCATCGCGGCGAGCTGCTTGCCCACCGGCGTGGAACCGGTGAAGGTGATCTTGCGGATGACGGGATGCGGGATCAGGTAGCTGGAAATCTCGGCGGGATTGCCGTAGACGAGGCCAAGAACGCCGGGCGGGATGCCGGCATCGGCGAATGCCTGGATCAGCGCCGCCGGGCCGGCCGGGGTTTCCTCCGGTGCCTTCACCAGCATCGAGCAGCCGGCGGCCAGCGCCGCGCCCACCTTGCGCACCACCTGGTTGATCGGGAAGTTCCATGGCGTGAACGCGGCCACCGGCCCGACCGGATCCTTCAGCACCATCTGGCGCACCGCCAGGTTGTTGCGGGAAGGTACGATGCGGCCATATACGCGAAAGCCTTCTTCGGCGAACCATTCGATGATGTCGGCCGCGGCCAGCGCCTCGCCCTTGGCTTCGACCAGCGGCTTGCCCTGTTCCTGCGTCAGCAGGCGGCCGATATCCTCGGCGCGCTCGCGCATGAAGCCGGCAGCCTTGCGCATGATCTTGCTGCGTTCGGCCGGCGTCATGTCGCGCCAGGTCTCGAATCCCTTCTGCGCGGCTTCCAGCGCCTTGTCGAGGTCGGCGCGGCCGGCATGGGCGACGCGCCCGATTTCCTTGCCGGTGGCGGGATTGTGGATGGCCAGCGTGCGGCCGTCGGCAGCGTCCTGCCATTGGCCGTTGATAAACAATTGCGTATTCGGATAAGTCATGGTGTGCTCGCTTTGCCCAATGCAGGATGAATGGATCAAGCCGCCGCGCGCCGTCCGGCGGCCCTGCGTGAACTTGCCGGATGCGATGATGCGAACGGATGGTGCGGTGGTCGGAGTATTGACGGCACATATGTTTGCGGTCGTCAACGCCGGGATTGTCCGGATACCGCCTCGGCGGTTATCTTCCGGTAGTCTAGCAGGGACGCTTCTTGCGGGTGCGCGGCCCTCCGGTGCGTCACGCGGAACCGGTGAGCCGGCGCAAGAGACGGCGCGAAAGACATGCAGCCGCTCCGTCAGCGCAAACTATTCTTCTATAATCCAACCCGATGGTATCGCTACCAGACTTTCCCTTCTTTCCTCTTTTCCCAGATGGCAGAAAAATTGAATAAACCGGTCGTGGACGAAGCGGCGGAAGTCAAGCGCCGAGGCCGCCGCGGCAGCGGCAGCGTCACGTTAAGGGATGTCGCCAAGCTGGCCGGCGTCGCCCCGATCACCGCTTCCCGCGCGCTGAACTCGCCCAGCGCCGTGTCGCCGCAGGTGCTGGAACGCGTGCAGGACGCGGTCCGCCGCACTGGTTATGTGCCCAACATGCTCGCCGGCGGCCTCGCGTCCAGCAAAAGCCGGCTGGTGGCCGCCGTCGTGCCGACCATTGCCGGACCGGTATTCCAGGAGAGTGTGCATTCGCTCACCGAGGCGCTCGCCGAACACGGGTATCAACTGATGCTCGGCCAGAGCGGTTACCGGAATTCCCGCGAGGATGCGCTGCTGGACGCCATCATCGGCCGTCGTCCCGACGGCGTGGTCCTGACCGGCATCATGCGTTCGGCGGACGGCCGCCGCCGCCTGCTGGCCAGCGGCATCCCGGTGGTGGAGACCTGGGATCTGACTGCCACGCCCATCGATATGCTGGTCGGCTTCTCCCACGAAAACATCGGCATCGCGGTCGCGGAATATCTGCATGAGCGCGGCTGCAAGCGGGTTGCCAGCATCAACGGCAACGACGACAGGGCAGTGCGGCGCCACAATGCCTTCGCGCAGACCGCGCTGCGGCTTGGCATGGCGGCGCCCGGCGCGACCGCCATCCCGGCCCATGTGGTGCAGGCGCCCACCACCCTGGCGAGCGGGCGGGAAGGGCTGAGCCGCCTGCTCGAAGACGGCAAGGAAATCGACGCCGTGTTCTGCAGCTCCGACATGCTGGCGCTCGGCGTGCTGACCGAAGCCCAGGCACGCGGCATCGAAGTGCCGCAGCAGCTGGCGGTATGCGGATTCGGCGACCTGGGTTTCGCCCGCGATCTGCATCCGGCGCTGACCACCGTGCGCATCGACGGCACCGCGATCGGCCAGCTCGCCGCCCGGTTCATCATGGACAGGGCCGAAGGCCGGGCCGTCGAGCAGCCGATACGCGACATCGGCTTTTCCATCGTTCGGCGCGACAGCGCCTGACCGGCCCCGCACCGCTTTTAACATACCAAACGTTTCCGAAAAAACACGTTGACACCTCAATTTGGTACCGCTACCATTCGATCACCGTTGAATTGGTAGCGGTACCATTTATAGCCATTTCTCGTCATTTCCATGCCCATCGCCGTTGCAATGCAGCGCGGCAAGCAAGTTGGCGGACAGGCCGGCAACAACTTACACACAGGTGAAACATGAATCCAATCGAGTTAAAAAGCGTCCTCCAGAGCGGCCTGCTGTCCTTCCCGCTGACGGATTTCGACAAGGAGCTGAACTTCAATCCCGGCCCGTATGCCGAGCGGCTGGAATGGCTGATGCCCTATGGCGCTTCCGCGCTGTTCGCCGCCGGCGGGACCGGTGAATTTTTCTCGCTGGAGCCGGAGGAGTTCTCGCAGGTGATCCGCACCGCCATCCAGACCTGCAAGGGCCGCATGCCGATCATCGCCGGTGCTGGCGGCGGCACGACGCTGGCTATCAAATACGCGCAGGAAGCGGAACGCCAGGGTGCCCAGGGCGTGCTGCTGCTGCCGCATTATCTGACCGAGGCCAGCCAGGAAGGCCTGGTCGCGCACGTGCAGGCGGTCTGCCGAAGCGTGAAATTCGGCGTCATCGTCTATAACCGCGGCGCCTGCCGCCTGACGCCGCAATCGCTGCTGAAACTGGCGGATTCCTGTCCGAATCTCGTCGGCTTCAAGGATGGCATCGGCGATATCGAATCCATGGTCGCCATCCGCCAGACGCTCGGCGACCGCTACGCCTACCTCGGCGGCTTGCCGACGGCGGAAGTGTTTGCCGGCGCCTACAAGGCGATGGGCGTGCCGGTCTACTCCTCGGCCGTCTTCAATTTCATCCCGCGTACCGCCATCGAGTTCTACAACGCTCATGCGAAAGGCGACACCGCGACCACTAATCGCCTGATCCGCGACTTCTTCCTGCCGTACATCGAGCTGCGCAATCGCGGCCAGGGCTATGCCGTCAGCATCGTGAAGGCCGGTGCCACCATCGTCGGTCACGGCGCCGGCCCGGTGCGGCCGCCGCTGTCGGAGCTGAAGCCGGAGGAAATGGAGCAGCTCGCCGCACTGATCAAGCCATTGGGACCCCAGTAACGCATCACAACGACAGCCCGAACGGGCACAGGAGAAGAGACATGAAGCAACTGATTTCCGCAGCAGCCGTCACCATCGCCGCCCTTGCCGCCGTCACCGGCGCGCATGCCGCCGGCTATCCGGAAAAGCCGATCACCGCCGTCGTGCCATTCCCGCCGGGCGGATCGACCGACGCCATTGCCCGCGCCATCGCGCCCAAAATGCAGGCTGCCCTTGGCCAGCCCATCGTGGTGGAAAACAAGCCGGGCGCCACCGGCGCGATCGGCGCCGGATTCGTCAAGAGTGCGCCGGCCGACGGCTATACCTTCATGGTCGCGTCGATCGGCGTGTACTCGGTCAACCCGGTATTGCAGAAAAAACTTTCCTACGATCCGTCGAAGGATTTCGACCTGCTGACCGTCGCCGTGCGCGCGCCCAACGTGCTCGTCGCCACCCCGAACTTCCCGGCGAATTCGCTGCAGGACCTGGTCGCCTACCTGAAAAAGAATCCCGACAAGGTGAGTTTCGCCTCGTCGGGGGCGGGGTCGTCGGACCACCTGACCGCCGCCCTGTTCTGGCAGAAGACCGGCACACGCGGCGTGCATGTGCCATACAAGGGCGGCGCGCCGGCCATCACCGATCTGATCGGCGGCCATGCCGACGTATCGTTCCAGAACCTCAACGTCGTCGTCGGCCATGTCAAGGCAGGCAAGCTGAAGGCGCTGGCGATCACCGGCGACAAGCGGTCGGCGCTGCTGCCCGACGTGCCGACCCTCACGGAGGCCGGCATCAAGGAGGTCGATGTCTATTCATGGCAGGGCGTCGCAGCGCCGAAAGGCTTGCCGAAGGACGTCAAGGCGAAACTGCACGGTGCCGTCACCGGCGCGCTGAACGACAGCGAACTCAAGAAGAAGCTGACCGAGCAGGGTTTCGAAATCGTCGCCAACTCGCCGGAGGAATTTGCCCGGTTCCAGGCGCAGGAACTGGCGCGCTGGAAGAATGTCATCGAGGTCGGCAAGATCGAGATCGACTGATCGCAGCGCAATCCGGGCCGCGTCCATCGCGGTCCGCCTGAATCAGATAGATACTTTTCCTGGAATCCAACATGTCTGCAACGAACACGGCGCAAGCCGCACAAGACAACGCCGCGCAGGCGGCAAAGGGAACGCGCGGCGCACCCGTCGTCACGGAAATGCGCGTCATCCCCGTCGCCGGACGCGACGCCATGCTGCTCAACCTCAGCGGCGCGCACGGACCTTACTTCACCCGAAACATCGTCATCCTGAAGGACAGCACCGGTAATGTCGGCGTCGGCGAAGTGCCCGGCGGCGAGCGCATCCGCCAGACACTGGAAGATGCACGGCAACTGGTGCTGGGCAAGTCGATCGGCACCTACCAGGCGATCCTGAACGCGATGCGCAACACCTTTGCCGAACGCGATGCCGGCGGACGCGGCCTGCAGACGTTCGATTTGCGCGTGACCATCCACGCCGTCACCGCGATGGAGGCGGCGCTGCTGGACCTGCTGGGGAAATTCCTCGGCGTGCCGGTCGCGGCATTGCTCGGTGAAGGGCAGCAGCGCAGCAGGGTGGAGATGCTGGGCTACCTGTTCTACGTTGGCGACCGCACGCTCACCGACCTTCCCTATCCGAGCGAACCGGATGCCGAGGACGACTGGTGCCGTCTGCGTCATGAAAAGGCAATGACGCCGGAAGCGATCGTGCGGCTGGCGGAAGCGGCTTACGCACGCTATGGCTTCAATGACTTCAAGCTCAAGGGCGGCGTGCTGCGCGGCGAGGAGGAAATCGACGCGGTCACCGCGCTGGCGGAGCGGTTCCCGGACGCCCGCATCACGCTGGACCCGAATGGCGGCTGGCTGCTCAAGGACGCGATCCGCCTGTGCCGCGACAAGCACGATGTGCTGGCCTATGCGGAAGACCCGTGCGGCGCGGAGAACGGCTTCTCCGGACGCGAAGTCATGGCGGAGTTCCGCCGCGCCACCGGCCTGCCGACGGCGACCAACATGGTCGCGACCGACTGGCGCGAGATGGGCCACGCCATCCAGCTTCAATCGGTCGACATCCCGCTGGCCGATCCGCATTTCTGGACCATGCAGGGATCGGTGCGGGTGGCGCAGATGTGCAAGGAGTGGGGGCTGACCTGGGGATCGCACTCCAACAACCACTTCGATATCTCGCTGGCGATGTTCACGCAGGTGGCCGCCGCCGCGCCCGGCAAGATCACCGCGATCGACACCCACTGGATCTGGCAGGACGGGCAGCGCCTCACGAAAGAGCCGCTGAAGATCACCGGCGGCATGGTCGATGTGCCGGCGGCCCCGGGTCTGGGCGTGGAGGTCGACATGCAGCAGATCGAGGCCGCGCATCAGCTTTACCTGAACATGGGACTGGGCGCGCGCGATGACGCCATGGCGATGCAGTACCTGATACCGGGCTGGAAATTCGACAACAAGCGTCCCTGCCTGGTGCGCTGATTCGCCGGCGTATCCGCCGCATGTCATCACTTACTCAAGCAACATCTTCTGGAAGCACTCGCCATGTCAGCACAAGCAACACCATCGCCGCCGAACCAGGCGCTCCGTGAAATGCCGTTCGATGAAATCGACCGTATCGTGGCCGGCGCGGCGGCCGCCGCCGATCCATGGGCGGCGAGCGACGCGAACCTGCGCGGCAGCCTCCTGCGCGAACTGGCGGCGGCGCTGGAGAACGGACGCGAACATCTCGTCGCACTGGCGGATGAAGAAACCTTTCTCGGCGCGACGCGCCTGAACGGCGAACTGGACCGCACCGCCTTCCAGTTGCGCGCCTTCGCCGACGCGGTCGAGGCCGGCGAGCCTTACGCGACGATCGACGACCCGGCCGTTCCCGGTGCGCCGCCTGCGGGACATCCGCGCCTCGTGCGGGTCAATCTGCCGCTGGGCCCGGTCGCCATGTTCTCGGCGAGTAATTTCCCGTTTGCGTTTTCCGTACTCGGCGGCGATACCGCCTCCGCGCTTGCCGCCGGATGTCCGGTGGTGGTAAAGGCGCACCCGGCGCATCCGCGCCTGTCCGCCGCCGTATTCGGGCTCGCCCGCGCGGCTATCCGCGAAGCGGGCGCACCGGAAACGGTGATCGGCATGGTGGAGGGGGCCAGCCGCGAAGTCGGCGTGTACCTGGTGCGCCATCCGGGCATCGCGGCGGTCGCATTCACCGGCTCCTTCGCCGGCGGCGCGGCGCTGCAGCGCGAAGCCAACGCCCGCCCGCGTCCCATTCCGTTCTTCGGCGAACTCGGCTCGACCAATCCCATCGTGGCGCTGCCCGCTGCAATCGATGCACAGGGCGCGGCACTGGCGAAAACGCTCGGCGCCTCGATCGCGCAAGGCGCCGGCCAGTTCTGCACCAGTCCCGGCGTGCTGCTGATGCTGGAAGGCGATGCAACGGACGCGTTCATCCGGCAGCTCGCCGGCGAAATGGACAGCCAGGCGACGCATGCGATGCTCTCTCCCGCCATCCGTGCCGCCTTCGAGCATGGCGTGGACAGGCTGGTCCGCCATGCGGCGGCCACCCGCATCACGACGGGCGAATCGTCCGGCGACAAGCATCCGGTTCCCAACCTGGTGGCGCTGGACATGGACGCCTTCCTCGCCCATCCCGAACTGCGCGAGGAAGTCTTCGGTCCATCCTGCGTCGTGTTGAAGGCAAGGTCGGTCGATGACATAGTGGCCGCCTTGCAGGCAATCGGCGGCAGCCTCACCGTTACCGTCTGGGGCGCGGAGCAGGACGATGCCGACAGCCGCCGGATCGTCCGGCAGGCCGCTGCGATCGCCGGGCGGGTGCTGTTCGCCGGCGTCCCGACAGGCGTCGCGGTCACCCGGGGCCAGCATCATGGCGGGCCATGGCCAGCCTCGACCCAGCCGCACACCACCTCCGTCGGGCTGATGGCGATGCAGCGCTTCCTGCGCCCGGTCGCGCTGCAGGATCCGCCGGACTGGCTGACGGCACGTGGGGGCGTGCCGTTGTAAATGCAGCGGCTAGTGCGCGAACTCGTAGTCGATGTCCGCGATACGGCCGCGCCAGTACGGTTTCGGCCCTTCCGGCAGCAGCCACGCCACTTCGCCGTCGATCGGCACGCGCATTCCGTCGTGCCGCTCATAATTCCAGAAGCGGCCCTGCCATGGCGTCGGGATGATCTGGTCGCCTACCATGCGGCCGCGCGCTTCCGCGCGAACGGTGTCGATCAGGCCGTCTTCATTGAAGGTGAAGAGCATGTCGAGAGAAATCGGACCGTCGACGAGGGTGCCCCGCGCGGACCGGTCATCGACAGCTTCCCATTGAACGCCCTGGCTGGGAAGCAATGCGGTCGGATACCACGCCGCCTCGGCAAAAAAGCGCATCAACTCGCCTTCCGCCACAGCACGCGTACCCCGCATGTCGGCCACCGGGATCAATCCCAGCACGGCGGCATGCAGGATTCCTTCGCCGGCGACATAAGCGTCGTGCACCCGGGCAGTCACGCCTGGAAACATCGACACCCGCCCGTCCCAGTCAAAGCCCGGACGGCGGGTCACCACCTGCTGATCAGAGGTGAACGGTTTCCACTGATCCGCGCCTTGCCCCATGTTGAACGTACCCTGGTGCCGCACGCGCACGCCCGATACCATCGGCTGCCCGTCCCGCAGCACGGCGCGAAAATAGCGTTGCACCGGCGCAGGCAGGCCTTCCAGCTCGGCGAAGCGGACGGATTTCGGCTCCATGGGAACGCGGGCCGCATCGAGCCGTAACCGCAGATCGTGGGTCATGCCGCTCCAGCGCAGGGCGCCGGCGGCAGCCGACGCCCCGGCAACCGCGGCAATGGACAATGCAACAATCGTGATCTTTTTCAGCATGGCAGCACAGGAAGGGGAAGGTTCAAAAAGCCCGTCTATTGCAGGCGGCTATTCCGCAGGCGCCGCCTTGATTTTCTTTTCCTCGTACATCGCCCTGTCCGCCTGCCCGAGAAGCTGGTCGATGCCGTCGCCGTCGTCGGGATAAAGTGCGACGCCGATACTCGGCGGCGAACGCACGACATTGCCGTCGATCGTCATCTCCCGGCCCAGCGCGGCACGGATTTTTCCGGCGATCGACAATGCCTGTCCGGGCATCTGGAGTTGCTCCACCAGCACCACGAACTCGTCGCCGCCCAGGCGGGCGACGGTATCGTTGTCGCGCATGCACTGTTTCAACCGGCGCGCGACTTCCTGCAGAAGCAGGTCGCCGCCGGCATGCCCGAGGGTGTCGTTGATCTGCTTGAAGTTGTCCAGATCAATATAGAGAATGGCCATGCGGCCTTCGTCCTTGCGCACCGCCGCGAGTGCGGCCTCCATCCGGCTGTAGAACAGGCGCCGGTTCGGCAAGCCGGTCAATTCGTCGAACTGTGTCATCGCCAGCAGCGCCGCGTGCAACTGCTTGCGCTCGATGGCGGTCGCGACCTGCATCGAGACGAACTGGAGAAGTTCCTTGTCCTTGTCGGTATACATCGTGGCGGGAGGGCTCTTCATCACCATGGCGCCCAGGGATTTCGCTTGTGAAAGCAGGGGTACGGCCAGCCAGGATGCGGCGTTCGCTACAGGCTGAACGCTGCCGGAGCCGGTGCCGGTGCGTAAAAGCGCCAACGGTTCCGGTCTCAGCGTCGACTCGCGGCGGGCGATGACTTCGATGCAAATGCGGCGCACATCGGCTTCCTCCTCGAACGGCGTAACGCCGTGGCTGTCGAGGTGATACGGAAAACCGAGCGTGCCACCGTCGCCGTCGCACAGCGCAACGGCAAAGCTGCTTACCGGTATCAGCGTTGCGATGATCTGGTGCACTTCCCGGAGCAGCGTCGCAAGGTCGGACGCGACATGTGCCGCTTCCGAAACGGCATAGGTTGCCGCCTGCAGCGATCTCGCCTGTTCCCGCTCCGTCACATCGCGGGCGACGCCGATTCTCAACTGGTCGGCCTCGGACCAGCGGGCGGACCACATGATGCTGGCCAGGCGGCCGTCTTTACGCATGTAGCGGTTCTCAAAGCCGATCCTGTGCTGTCCGGCCATCACCTTCGCCGCTTCCTCCATCGTTCTTGCACGATCCTCCGGGGCAATGAAATCGATCATCATCCTGCCGATCATTTCCTCGGGTTTATAACCAAGTATCCGTTCGGATGCCGCATTCACATACAGAATGCATCCATGGACATCGACCATGAATACCGCGTCCAGCAGGAGATCCGCAAAGTCAGGCAGTCCGTCATAGGTTTTCACGTTCATGTCGACGATATTAGCAGCTGCCGGTTCCCGTTCTCCTATGCGCTTTTCGCCGCCGCGTAGAGCCATCCCTCCTCATCAGCAGCTTGTCCATTTCTACAAGCAAAAACACCAGGCTCGATAATTCCAGGCAGAACAGCAGTTCGGGGCGGTCAGCGGTTGCGTATCGAAGATCGGATTCAATGCCGGCACATACACCGTCGCCATCTGCAGCAGGAAGGTCGGCAGCACCGCGCCCAGCAGCGGCAGGTTGGAACGCAGCCCCTGGCTGAAAATCGAATCGCGGTCGGAACGCCGGCGCTTCGCCGGCGTGCTGCAGATCATCGATCTTCATGCATACAGGCCGGCGGATTAGGTAAAGGGATCGTCGCGGTTGCGCAGGACTCAGCGCAGCAGCACGTAGGTGCCGGGCGCATCGCACAGCGGCTTGCCCATCGCCGGCGGCGCGATCATCTTGCCGGAACGTTCCGACAGCCAGCGCTCCCATGCCGGCCACCACGAACCCTGCTGGCGCGGCACGCTCGCTTCCCACACATCCGGATCGACATACCGGTCGTCATGCGCATGGGTTGCCATCTGGTAGCTCCTTTTCGGATGCCCCGGCGGTGACACCACGCCGGCATTGTGTCCGCCAGTGGTCAGCAGAAAGGTAACTTCGGTATCGGTCAGCAGCCGGATCTTGAAGGCCGAGCGCCACGGGGCGACATGATCGGTAAGCGTGCCGACGGCGAAGATGGGCGCCCGTATATCGGTGAGCGCGACCGGCTTGCCGCCGGCCAGGTAACGGCCTTGCGCCAGCTGGTTTTCGAGGAAGAGCTTGCGCAGGTATTCCGAATGCATCCGGTAAGGCATGCGTGTCGTGTCGGTATTCCATGCCATCAGGTCATTCCTGGTTTCCGGGCGGCCCAGCAGGTACTGGTTGAGCCGGCGCGACCAGATCAGGTCGTTGGAGCGCAGCAGCTGGAATGCGCCGGCCATCTGTTTGGTATCGAGATAGCCCTTCTCCCACATGATCGCTTCGAGGAAGGCAACCTGGCTTTCGTCGATGAACAGCGACAGCTCGCCCGGTTCCTTGAAGTCGACCTGCGCCGTGAACAGCGAGATGCCGGCAAGGCGCTGGTCGCCGTCGCGTGCCATGGCTGCCGCGGCAATGGCGAGCAGCGTGCCGCCGAGGCAGTAGCCGACCGCATTGACCTGCGGCGCGCCGGTGATCGAGGTGACCGCCTGCAATGCATCCATCACACCGAGGGTGCGATAGTCTTCCAGCGACAGGTCGCGATCCTGGGCATCCGGGTTTTTCCAGGAAATCATGAATACGGTGTAGCCCTGGCCGACCAGATACCTGACCAGCGAATTCTCCGGCGACAGATCAAGGATGTAGTACTTCATGATCCAGGCCGGCACGAACAGCACCGGTACCGCGCGCACCTTCGGCGTGACCGGACTGTACTGGATCAGCTCGATCAGCCGGTTGCGGAACACCACCTTGCCGGGCGTGATGGCGACCGTGTGCCCGACGGCGAAATCCTCGTCGGCATGCTCTTTCCGGCGCGCCTCGCGTTCCATATCGCGCAGCGCATTGACTGCGCCCTGCAGCAGGTTGCGCCCGCCCGTGCGCGATGTTTCATCCTGCACGACCGGATTGGTCAGCGGAAAGTTCGACGGCGAGAACATGTCCAGCCATTGGCGGGCGATGAATGTGACCACATCCTGATGATGCGGCGCCACGCCGCTGACCCCGGTCGTCGCGCGATGCCACCACTGCTGCGACAGCAGGAAGCCCTGGTACAGGCCATGGTAGGGCCAGCGCTGCCATGCCGGATCGGCGAAGCGCTTGTCCTGCGGCAGGGGCTTCACGCAATCGCTGTCGGAATTCGGCGCGTTGGTGCCATGCGTAACGCAGTAATCACACCAGCGGAAAAACTTGTCCCATGCATCGGTCACCAGTTCCTGATGCTTGGACGGCGACAGCTGCAGATGCATGAGCCAGTCGACATAGGCCAGCGTCAGCGCGGCAGGCGAGAGATCGGCGGTAAGGCCGCCCAGCCATGCCTTGAATGCACGGTCGAGGTCGGAGGGCGCTTCATGCACCCGGCTGTAATGACCGGTCGCGCCCAGCCACGCGCTCGCCAGGCGTTCCGCGTTGAAGGGCGGAATAGTCGGTGTGTTCATGATGCGGAGGCTCCATACAGATGGTCACCGCAGATTAACAACCTGTTTGTGAAAATTTTTGATCCAGATCAACGGGGTCCGGATGCCCGGTCTTAACCTTGGCGGCTACCGTTTTCCCTGATCGCCGACTTGTCCATGACGCCATTGACGATTGAAAACCGCATCTTCAAGGAGACCGCCATTGGTGGCGGCGCGGTTGGCGCTCGAACGTAGAACACCTTATCCAAACATCCGACAAAAGCCCCGATATGCCCACCATGGTGACCCCGACAAACAAGCCTTTCGATCTTTCCGGCCGGCGCGGCCTCGTGCTCGGTATCGCCAATGAACAATCGATCGCCTACGGCTGCGCACGCGCGCTCCGCGAAGCGGGCGCGACCCTGGCGGTCACCTATCTCAACGACAAGGCCGAACCGCATGTACGCCCGCTCGGGGAAGCGCTTGGCAGCGCGATCATCGCCGCATGCGACGTGCGGATCCCCGGGCAGCTGGAAGCGGTGTTCGAGCGTATCGAACGGGAATGGGGATCGCTGGACTTCGTGCTGCATTCGATCGCCTTTGCACCGAAGGAGGATCTGCATGGGCGCGTCGTGGACTGCTCGGCCGCCGGCTTCGCGATGGCCATGGATGTGTCCTGCCACTCCTTCATCCGCACGGCCCGCCTTGCCGAACCGCTGATGAAACGGGGCGGATGCCTGATGACGGTCACGTTCTACGGTTCCGAGCGGGTGGTCGAGCATTACAACCTGATGGGGCCGGTGAAAGCGGCGCTGGAAAGCACCTGCCGCTATCTTGCCGCCGAGCTCGGGCCGAAGGACATCCGCGTCCATGCGATATCGCCGGGGCCGGTGAAGACGCGCGCGGCCAGCGGGATCGACCGCTTCGACCAGCTGCTGGAACGCGCGGCGGCCGAAGCGCCGCAACGGCAGCTTGTCGGCATCGACGACATCGGCGCGCTCGCCGCCTTCCTCGCGGGCGACGGCGCAAGGCTGATCACCGGCACCGTCATCCCGGTGGATGGCGGCCAGCATGTGCTGGCGTGAGCCGCGGCAGTAAATTTGCATCGATCAATCACAATCATCACAACCACCAGAGAGGACACCATGTTCAACGTCATTCTCGTGCCGACCGATGGCTCTGCCTTGTCCGAAAAGGCAGTCCGTGGCGCGATCGGGATCGCCAGGCTGACCAAGGGCCGTATCGTCGCAGTCGCTGTCGCCGAACCATATCCCTTTGCCCCGTTATCGCAGGGCACCGCCACGCCGGATCAGAACATTTATGAAAAGCAGACCCGCATGTATGCGCAATTGCATGCCGACCGGATCGCTGAAATCGCGGCCGAAGCGGGCGTGCCTTGCGAAAAACATGTGACGATGTCCTTCAGTCCTTATGAGGGCATCCTGGCGGCCGCCGCCGAGCATGGCTGCGATGCAATCTTCATGGCGTCGCACGGCCGCAAGGGACTGAACCGGTTGTTCGTCGGCAGTGAAACGCAAAAAGTGCTTGCGCATACCACTCTCCCGGTGACGGTGTTCCGTTAACGCGGTTACGGAAAGAAAGACGGAAAACGATCGCACGACAGGTTGAACGTTCGCGGCCATACCCTTGTCAAAACGTTTCCCCATTAGTTTCATAGGAGTATTTTGTGTTCACGTTTCCCGTTACCGCAGCATCCGATTTTGTTCGTAACAACCTTGAAGTCCAGTTTTCCCTCGCCAACAAGATGATCGGAAGCATGATGGATACGTCGATGCAGCTTGGAAGGCTGAACATTCAGGCATCACGCAAGTTGATGGAAGAATCCGCCACTGCCACGGAAAAAGCCATCGGGCTGAGGTCCTTCGCCGACACCCAGGCGTTTCTCCTCGAGCAGTCACAGCTGGCATTCCAGCGGTTCAGCGGCTATAGCCAGAATGCACAGAAGATCGCCACCGGCAGCATCGGCAATCTGAATACGGCTGTCGCTGTCACGAATTCACAGCAGGAAACGGCCGCCGTCGAAGCTCCTGTGCAGGAAAAGCACGGGGCATCGCACGGGCAGCAGCATGAAGTCGATCCGCAACCATCGGCGCTGGTTGAAAAGCTGATCTCCAACGTCGCCGGCGATACCGGCAATCTCCACTGACCGTCCCCAAGGTCCTCGCCGCGTCTCTGCACGGCACTTGAGTGCGAAGCGCGGCGGCTTCGTTTTTTCTCTCCCTCGCCGATCCTCCTTCACCCATGCCGACGCGCATCAAGAACAGCGTCGATATGCGGCACGACAGAAAAACGATAATTTTTTGACATGGAAAGCGGAACCGCTTTCGTTATCGCTACTCAAGAACTAAAAGCGCATGGGCAGGTTGTTGACGGCTTGCCACGCTGGGTGCTTCTCCGTGCCCCGAATGTGCGGTGTGCTTCCATGCATGCCGGCGGGCAACCGCTGCTCGCATGGTTGATGCAGCCGTCCTTTGGCCAACCTCGAACACCGACCTTCGCACATGACGACGAGCCGAACAGTTGTTCTTACGGGCGCATCCGCCGGCATCGGCCGGGCGGCGGCAATCCTGTTTGCCAGGCGGGGCTATCGTGTCGCCTTGCTCGCCCGCAGCCCGGAAGGACTGGCAGGCGCATGTGATGATGTCCGGGCGGCCGGCGGAATCGCATTGCCGATCATCACCGATGTGGCCGACCATGCCCAGGTTGAAGCCGCCGCTGCGCGGGTGGAGCAGGAATTCGGCGCGATCGATGTCTGGGTAAACAATGCGATGGCCACCATCTTCTGTCCGCTCAAGGACATGTCGCCGGAGGATTTCGAGCGTGCCACCCGGGTGACCTACCTGGGCGCGGTATGGGGAACGATGGCGGCGCTCAAGCGCATGACCTCCCGCAACCGCGGCACCATCGTGCAGGTCGGCTCGGCCCTGGCCTATCGGTCGATTCCGTTGCAGGCACCTTACTGCGGGGCGAAGAGCGCCTTGCGGGGATTCACCGACTCGGTCCGCTCAGAGCTGATCCACGATAAAAGCCAGGTGCGCATCACCATGGTCCAGTTGTCGGCATTCAATACACCGCAGTTCGACTGGGGGCGCACCTGTTTCGACAAGCAGCCGCAGCCGGTGCCGCCGATATTCCAGCCGGAGCTGGCGGCGCAAGCCATCCTGCTGGCGGCCGAGCGGCCGCGACGCGAATTCTGGATTGGTTTCCCCGCGGTGAAGGCGATCCTTGGAACCCGCGTCGTGCCGGGATTTCTCGATCATCTGCTGGCGAAAAGGGCATATTCAGGACAATTCACCGACCAGCCGCTGCCACCCGGCAGAACGGACAATCTTTACCATCCCGCTCCCGGCGACCGCGGCGCGCACGGCCGCTTCGACGACCAGGCGAAACCGTCAAGCCTGCAATTCCGTCTGGCGGCGCACCGCAACGCCGTCGTTGCAGCCGTTCTTATCGTGCTTGTCCTGCTGGGCGCGGCCCTGATTGCAATGTGAGCCGTCAGTTCTCCGCCAGCGCAAGCCACGCCATGATCTGCGACACATGGGTGAGCCCCTGCGGAAAATTGCCGAGCATCTGGTTCGATGCGGTGTCGTACTCTTCCGAAAACAGGCCGAGTTCATTGCTGCAGGCGATCGCCCTGTCGTAATATGTTCGGGCTTCCGCTTTCCTGCCTTGTCTGGCAAGGCAGGACACCAGCCAGAAGGTGCAGGGAAGGAACATCCCCTCCGGGCCTTTCAGACCATCCGGTCCCCGGTAGCGCAGCAGCAGGCCGTCGCGATCGAGCTCGCCGCAGATCGCGTCGACGGTGCGCAGCATGCGCGGATCGTCGTACGCGACGAATCCCACGCGGGGCAGCATCAGCAGCGCCGCGTCCAGCTCGCTGCTGTCGAAGGCCTGCAGGAACACGCCGCGTTCGCGGTCGTATCCCCTGCTTTCGATGGCTTCCCGGATGTCGTCCCGGATTTGCATCCAATGCGCGAGCGGCGCGTCGAAACCGGTGTCTTCGGCGAGCTGAATGCCGCGGTTGATCGCCGCCCAGCACATCGCCTTCGAATGCACGTAGTGGACCGGATTGCCGCGTACTTCCCAGATGCCGTAGTCCGGTTCGCTCCAGCGCCGGCACACGGTATCGATCACGCTCACCAGAAAATCCAGGTAGTCGGGATCGGTTTCATGACCGTTACGGTGCCATTCCCATGCCATTTCCAGCAGCTCGCCGTAGATGTCGAGCTGGGTCTGCTTCGCCGCGCCGTTGCCGATGCGGACAGGCCGCGATTGCCTGTACCCTTCCAGCCAATCCAGTTCGACCTCGGTCAGCCGGCGGTTGCCGTCGACGCCGTACATGATCTGGAGCTGATCGGCGCTGCCGGCGGAACAGCGCTGGATGAAGCGGTGGAATTTGTCCGCCTCGGTGGCATAGCCCAATTCCTGCAAGGCCCGGATGGTGAACACCGAATCCCGCACCCAGCTGAATCGGTAATCCCAATTACGCCCGCCGCCTATCCACTCGGGCAGCGAGGTGGTCGAGGCGGCGACGATGGCGCCGGTGGGCTCGAAGGTCAGCGCCTTGAGAACGATGGTCGAACGGACGGTATGTTCGTCCAGCTGGAAGGAAGAGCGCATGCGCGACGACCAGTTGGTCCACCAGCGGCGCGTGCTTTCCAGGTGGCGGTCGAGATTGTCCGGATTGATGGCCTGCGCGGTGACCTCGGGCGTGATTTTTTCGGGAAACTCGAACTGCACGGCGAGCCGCACGCGTTCGCCGGCGCGGATGCGGAAGGTGCCGCACAAGTCCCGGTGCGCAACCACATCGAGCGGGATGTCGGAATGAATGATCAACCCCTGGTTGCTTCCGATCGCGGTGAACGTGCCGGACGGATGGCTCTTCATGCGCGGGATGATCTCGCCATAGTCGAAGCGCGGCGTCACCTCGATGCGCATCTCGACATCGCCGGAGATGCCGTCGATCAATCGCACGAGGTCCAGCGGCGGATTTTCAGGACTCTTGTCATCCATCGCGAAGAAATCGGTCACGCGGACTTCGCCTTGCGGAGTGGAAAAAACGGTTTCGAGGATCATCGATCCGTCCACGTACTGCCGCGTCGATGTCACGTCCGGCGCGGTGGGCGCCACGAGGCAGAAGCCGCCCTTGTCCCAGTCGAGCAGTCTGCCGAAACAGGCGTCATCGTCGACGCAAGGCATGCAGCACCAGTCGACCGACCCGTAGCGCGATACCAGGGCGCTGCAATGGCAGTCACTGATCAGGGCATAGTCGCCGATCGGCGGATACTTCATCGCCGGCATGCGCAACGGTGTTTGCCGAGGTTAAATTTTTTGCCTGGGAAATTTATGCATCGTAAGGTTGGTATGTGGTGCGCATTGCCTGATGTCATGCCCTTCTCCTTTTGCCTTTTATGCCGTACACAATCGATGCCTGCATTCCGGCATCCTTTTTCGGCTGGTATGGTCGATTGTATGCAGCCGCAATGACTCGCACCCTGCGTTGCGGCCCATTCTTGCTGATGCGTATCAAGAACCTCCCACGTTCGTGAAAGTCCGACAATAAAATAGTTGCCGGAAATGACACAGGCATCACATCATTGTCCCTTCGAGCAAAAATTAGCCAATGAATGCGATTGAACGGCGATGACATTCACCGACTTTGCGCCTTTCGTGGTCTCCTTCTTCCATATCGTGGCTGCGCTCGCGGTGACGGTTGATGCGGTATTCCGCAAGCGCCATGTGCAGTCGATCATCGGCTGGACCGGTCTGGCATGGATGGTGCCGCTGGGCGGCGCCATCCTGTACCTGTGTTTCGGCATCAACCGCATTCATCGCGCCGGTATCGCCATCGGCCTGGAGAAAAGCTGGGGCAGGGGCAGTCCGCGGGACGTCAGGCCGGTGCCGGCCGATATCGAGATCGCCGCCAGCCACACCACCTTCGCCGGGCTGATCCGGCTGTCCGCGCAGATCACGCGCAACCCGCTGGTGAAGGGCAACCGCATCGAGCCCCTGGTGGATGGTGATGAGGCCTATCCGGCAATGCTGGCGGCAATCGACGGCGCGCGCCGCTCGGTCACGCTCCTCAGCTACATCTTCGATAACGACGAAGTCGGCATGATGTTCCTGCAGGCGCTGCAACGGGCGATGCAGCGCGGTGTGCAGGTGCGCGTCCTGATCGACGGTGTCGGCGCCCGTTACACGCGGCCGGACATGATCCGCGAGCTGCGCAGGGCCGGCGTGCGGGCGGAAGCGTTTTTGCCGACCCGGGTGCCGAGGCTGTTCCGGTATGCGAACCTGCGCAACCATCGGAAGATTCTGGTCGTCGACGGGCAGACCGGATTCACCGGCGGGATGAACATCCGTGTTGGCCATATGCTCAGCCTGCAGCCCGCCTATCCGCTCAACTGCCTGCATTTCATGATCGAAGGACCGGTCGTTGCCGACATGCAGCGCGCGTTCGCGATCGACTGGGCGTTTTCTACCGGCGAGCAATTGAACGGGGCGGCGTGGTTTCCGCCGCTGGCCGAACGCGGGCTGAGTGCCGCCCGCGGCATCCCCGACGGTCCGGATGCCGATCTGGACAACATGCTGCAGATCCTGCTCGGCGCGCTCTCCGTGGCGCAACACCGCGTACGCATCGTCACGCCGTATTTCGTGCCGGACGATGTGCTGCTCAGCGCATTGAAAGTAACCGCCCTGCGCGGCGTGCTGGTCGACATCATCCTGCCCTTGCGCAGCAATATTCCCGTCGTCGACTGGGCTACCCAGCCCTTGCTGGCGGATTTGCTCGACAAGGGTTGCCGGGTCTACTTCAGCGGTCCGCTGTTCGACCACAGCAAGGTATTCGTGGTCGACGGCGTATGGTCCCTGATCGGTTCCACCAACTGGGACGCGCGCAGCCTGCGGCTCAACTTCGAATACAACCTGGAGTGCTACGACAGGGCGCTCGCAGGAAAACTGGACGCGCTCATCGACGCCAGGCTCGGTTCGGCGCAACGGGTTTCCGCGCATGAACTACGTAACCGTCCCTTCCTGGTGCGCCTGCGAAACGGGCTGGCGCGCCTGCTCTCGCCATATCTGTAACCGGCTTCGGTACCGCGGCGCTGCCCGACCGCCGTTCCCGCCTCCCGGCATGTCAAAAAAGTCGTGTAATAAAAAAATGCCATCACCGTTGTTGAAAATGATTCTCATTTAAATTATGATGTGCGCATCGACCAACTCGGTACTGCCGGAAGTGACTTGCGGTAGCAATCGGTCCGGTCGGTAAAGCGTTCAGCCAGCCAAATTCCCTCCGCGGAAAACAGCCAGTCAGCAGTCAATGATGTTTACAGGGAAACGCCATGCGCGCGTTTCATTGTCGACTGGCTCAGGTTCCTTCTGTTTGCCTCCGATAGCCGCCGATCTCGCATGTCTCCGTGCGATACCGAGCGTGCCTTCTTGTCGGCTTCCCCCCTGTATCGATGTTTGCTGGACCCGGCAGGAAACACGACGATCAATCCAACAAGAAGACTTTGCCCATCATGCCTACACAAGTTCATGCTGCTATCGCGCCCCCGCCGGCAACCTTTCTCAAGCCCCTGACCCATGCCATCCGCATGGCGTTCGCCGGCATGCTGCTCTCCGGATCCATCGCGCAGGTTCATGCGCAAACCGCACCGGCGGGCGGGCAAAGCGCCATTGGCGACAGCGCGCTGCCGGAGGTGCGGATCACAGTCGAGCGGTCCGAAGGTCTTCCAAAGGCCTATGCCGGTGGCCAGGTGGCGCGCGGAGGACGGCTGGGCCTGCTCGGCAATACGGATGTCATGAGGGCGCCGTTCAGCATCAGCAGCTACACATCGCAAATGATCCGCGACCAGCAGGCGGCGACGGCGGCCGATGTGCTGGCCAGGGACCCGTCGGTCCGCTCCAGCGGCCAGACCGGCGGTATCCTCGATTCCTTCTTCATCCGCGGCTTCCCGATCGGTGAAGGCAACACCGGCGAAGTCGCTTTCGACGGTCAGTATGGCGTCGCGCCGAATTACCGGATCTTGTCCGAATATGTCGAACGCATCGAGGTGATCAAGGGACCGGCCGCCCTGCTGTACGGCCTGTCGCCGAACAGCGGCATCGGCGGCGTCATCAACATCGTCCCCAAGCGCGCCTTCGGCACCGACCTGACCCGCTTCACCGCCGACTATGCGTCAAGCTCCCAGGTCGGCGGCCATCTCGACCTGAGCCGGCGCTTCGGCGCGGAGGGGCAGTTCGGTCTGCGCGTCAACGGCAGCCACCACCATGGCGACACGCCGCTGGACAACCAGTCGCGCAGGGCGACCGTCGGTGCGCTGGCACTCGACTACCAGGGCAAGCAGTTCAGGGCGACGCTCGACCTCATCGACCAGCGCGAGCGCTTCGACGCGCCGTCGCGTCCGTTCCTGATTTCGCCGGGCATTGCCGTGCCGTCCGCGCCCGACGGCCGGCGCAATATCACGCAGGCGTGGGAGTGGGCGAAGATCGACGACCAGTCGGCCCTGCTGCGCACCGAATACGATGTGAACGACCGGCTGACGCTGTTCGCCAATATCGGCGGCGGACGCACGGATGTGGCGCGGCTCTTCGGCGCGCCGACGATCGTCAACGCCGCCGGCGCGACGACTTCGACGCCGGGCCACTTCAAGTTCGACATCGACCGCTCGACCTCCGACGCCGGACTGCGGACCCGCTTCGACACCGGCGGCGTGCGCCATACCGTCACCCTCCAGGCGAGCGCCTATCGCGACACCCTGGCCCGCGGCTCCGTCAATGGTACGGCTGTGACATCGAACATCTATGCACCTCTCGCAAGACCCCCCCAGGCCGTTGCGGCGCCTGCCCTTGTGCCAAGAGTCTCCGAAACCACGCTGTCCGGCGTTGCCCTGGCCGACACGCTGTCCATGATGGACGACCGGGTGCAGCTCATGCTCGGTGCGCGCCACCAGCAGGTCGAGTCGGACAACTTCAACCCCGCAACCGGCGCGGTCACCTCCACCTATGACAAGAGCGCGGTCACGCCGCTGGTCGGACTGGTCTTCAAGCCGTGGCAAAACGTATCGCTCTACGCCAACTACATCGAGGGGTTGAGCAAGGGCGACACCGCGCCGTCGACCGCCGCCAACGCGGGCGAAGTCTTTGCGCCGTACAAGTCGAAACAGAACGAGATCGGCATCAAGATCGATCACGGCAGCCTCATCACCACGCTGAGCGCCTTCCAGATCAGGAAGCCCAACGCGCAGCTTACCGGCACGGTGTACGCGCCCGACGGCGAACAGCGCAACCGCGGCATCGAATTCAACGTGCTTGGCGAAGTGCGCCCTGGCGTCCGGCTGCTCGGCGGCGCAACCCTGTTCGATGCCGAACTCACCAGAGCCAGCAACAGCGCCGTGCTCGGCAACACCCCCATCGGCGTGCCGACGGCACAGGCAAACCTGGGTATCGAATGGGACACGCCATGGATGCAGGGCCTGACCCTGACCGGCAGCGCGGTCTATACCGGCAAGCAATATGTCAACCAGGCGAATACACAGAGCATCCCGGCCTGGACCAAGGTCGATCTCGGCGCGCGCTATATCACCAGGATCGCAGGCAAGGCAACCACCTTGCGCGCCAACCTTCTCAACGCATTCGACCAAGACTACTGGTCCGGCGTGGCGACATGGGGCGGCTTTACCCAAGGCGCGCCGCGCACCCTGCTGCTGTCGGCTTCCGTGGACTTCTGAGCCGGACGCTGCATTCATGTCGACCATGCCACAGCCTTTGCAGAGCAACCCATCGCCGGCCAACCCCGGTTTCATGCGGATGGAAGCCTGCGCGCCGATGATGCTTAGCCCGATCCTGGACCAGTCGGTTTCCCGTCTCGTCTATGCATCGCCGGAGACGCTGCGGACGCTGGTCGACCGGTACGGGTCGCCGCTCAACATCGTCTGGCCGCATATCCTGATGCAGAACGTGGAAGCGTTTCGCGCGGTATTGCAGGCGCACCGGGTACGGTACGAAATCTTCTACGGCGCGAAGGTGAACAAATCGCAGGCACTGGTACGCGCGGCGGTGGAATCCGGCATCGGCGTGGACGTGTCCAGCATGTATGAATTCAGGGACGCGCTGCGCGCCGGCGCGGACCCCGCGCGGCTGTGCGCGACCGGTCCGGCGAAAACGGCGGCGTTCCATGCCGAACTGATTGCGCACGACGCGCTCATTTCCATCGACTCGATGGAAGAGCTTGCCGAACTGGAGGATGTCATCCGTGGAACGCAGGGCCGGCGGGTGCGGGTGCTGCTCCGGCACAGGCCGGCGGCATCGCACGCCAGCCGCTTCGGGATGGGAGACGAGGATCTGGCTCGCTGCCTGCGCCGGTTGGCGGAACGGAAGCACCGGTTCGCCTTCGAGGGATTCCATTTTCATCTGAGCGGCTATGCGCACGAGACGCGCGCGCAAGCCATGCGCGAACTGACCCGCCATATCGACGCGGCGCGCCTCCAAGGCCTGCGGCCGACGATGATCGATATCGGCGGCGGCATGCCGATCCGCTACGTGGACAGCGACGAATACGAGTCCTTCCTGCAATACCAGTGCAAGGATCATTACCGCACCGGCCGCGTGCCGGCATCGTTCTATCCCTATGGCAGTCCGGTTGACGCCGGGGTGTGGCTGCACCGGCTGCTGGCATCGCCCTGCGTGGACGGCCTGTCGGTCGCCGCCTATCTCAACGCGATGGACCTGAGTCCGGGGGAGGTGGCAAGGTTGTCGCCGGAATTCAACGCCAGGGTGAGCGTGCGCATCGCCGCATTGCGCGCCGATATGGCTTACATGGAACGCATGCCCCATGTGGAGGACTACCACCAATGGTTCTCCGAATGCTTTCCGGCGCTGTGGACGAGCTGGAAGGAAGGCCTGAACGCAAAACAGTTGAACGAGAGAGACTGGCTGCCCTTGCCCATCCATTCCTGGCATCTCGAACACTACGTCGAGCAGGAATATGCGGCGGAGGTCGAGGAGGGCATACTGATGCTCGATGGCCCCGACATCGAGACGCTTCCGACCATGTCCTTCCGGACGATGGCACCGGTGTCGCCTGACGCCGCGCCGTTCATCAAGCTTCCCGTGGCACTGTGGCTGACCAGCGAGCAGCGCAGCCTGCAGGCCAAATCCATTCACATGGGGCCGCGCATCAGCACGCTCATCAAGCGCATCCTGGCCGATGAAAACGGATTCGGCCAGACGATCGATATCTTTCCGGAAGAAGTTGCCTTCCACTACCGGCATGCGGTCAGGCAGGAAGACCGGCCGGGGCGCCATCTGTCGGTCGCCTATCGTGCCGCGAAGGAAGCCCTGGACCGCGCCGACGGTCTGCTGCCCGTCACCGTTGCCGCGCTATTTGCCAAATCGCCGTCAAGCGGAAGACCGTTGGTCACGGAACTGATTGAGCGCGGCGGCGAACGCGCCTCGGAGGCTCGAGTGGAAAACTGGTTCAGGCACTATGCGCGCGTGGTCATCCGCCCCGTGGTCGGCATCTACCTGCTGTACGGCATCGGCCTCGAAGCGCATCAGCAGAATACCTCGGTTTTGTTTTCGGACGACGGGGCGGCCAGCGGCCTGCTGATCCGCGACTTCGGCGACGGCCGCACCTATGCACCCCTGCTTCGCGAGCGGGGACACGATCTCAAGCCGTATGTCCACCCGGGCATTCTTCCCACCGTCTTCACCGACGACATCGAGCCGGTGCGCAGCTTTGTACTGAATGCCTGCTTCGTATGCCACCTGCATGAACTGGCGCTGCTGCTGACGGATGACTATGCGATGCCGTCGCGCCGGCTGTGGGACATCCTGCGCGAAGAGACGGTACGCACTTTCGACTGGCTGGCGCCGCGGGTTTCCGGCGCATTGTGGGAAGCGGAACGGCACGCGTTCCTGCAGCAACCGTGGCCGGCGCGGTCGGTTCTGCGCATGCACCTGCTCCGCTATGCCGATTACCGGCTGCAGCATGCCTTGCCCAACCCGCTGGCATCGCCCCAGGGCGGGAACTGACGCATGCCGAACGCCGCCATCGCGCCGCAGCAGGCGTCGCGCCTGATTCACGTTCTGTTCGTGATCCAGCTCATTTCCATGGGAGCGATGGAAATGAGCGGGCCGTTCTGGCCGCTTCATCTGAAGGCGCTCAGCACGTCCGACGTCCAGTTCGGCATCGCCGGCGTGGCGGTCTATGTCGGGCCGATGCTCGGCATCCTGCTGACGAGCGCATTCTGGGGACGCATTGGCGACCGCTTCGGCCACAAGCCGATGATGATCCGGGCATTGCTCGGCTTGTCGCTGACCCAGCTTGCGCTGGCGTACGCCACCGACGTCTGGACCATCCTCCTGCTGCGCTTTCTGCAGGGCGCCTGCGCCGGGTACATCGCGCCGGCGCAGGCCTACGGCGTCAGTAT
>JAESFT010000340.1_pt1 | contig 34330 bp, 32 predicted proteins | sample 9269451 | NCBI WGS metagenome assembly JAESFT01 (sample SAMN14502557, study PRJNA617106) | algae metagenome | isolation source: Scytonema hyalinum WJT4-NPBG1 and co-occurring heterotrophs from well... | place: USA: Mojave Desert, Joshua Tree National Park, California | collected 2006-05-25
CCCGACCTGGGATGACGCCCTCCCCGTCGTGGCCGGCCCTGTGCCGGCCATCCCGATTGTTTCGAGCGCAGCGCCTCTCTAATCGGGATCACCGGCACAAGGCCGGTGATGACGTGAGAGTTGACGACGTCGGAGTTTCAGCCTGAACGCTCGGCACAATCCAACCGCTACTTCACCTCGGCCTCGTAGATGTAGAGCGTGGACTTGTCGTCCTCGGGCATGAAGTAGCCGCGGATGCCCGCGTCGCTCGCCTCCATCCAGACCGGGTTGTGGGTCATGTCCATGCCGCCTGCGGTCCAGAGCAGCACCGGAGTCTGAAAGATCGGACGGCCGTCGGCGAGATTGACGAGATCGAGCCCGCCGAGGCGGAACGGATTGGCCTCGGGCGTGATCCGCATCTCGGTCACGCCGGAGCACAGCATGCGGCTTCTGCCGACATATTTGCAGTCCTGATAATCGAGATAATGCGAGGTGTTGAGCGCCCTCAGCTTCTCGGGACTCTCATTCGCGTTCGTGGGCTTCCCGCCGTCATCGAGCGTCCAGCGATAGAACCGGCGCGAGCCCCAGCTCACGCCATGCAGGGTCTTGTCGTCGGTGTTGTGCACCACGCCGCCGATGTGGTCGGCGAAGCGGAACATCTCCTCGGCCTTCATGGTCTCCGGATCGACGCGATAGACGATGGAGCGGCTGTTCGGCCGGTACTCGGCCACCGGAACCCAGATGTACTTCCCGTCATAATCGATCCCACCCGGATGATAGATCGTGCCTTCGCCGAGGGTGATGTCGGCAATCAGGTTGCCCTTCATGTCGAGCTTGAAGAGGTGCCCGACACCGGCGCCGGTGTCGCGGTCGTATCCGTCGACCGGCTGCGGGAAGCGCTTCGTCGGCTGCTGGATCTCCACGGACGACACGAACAGCGTGTCGCCGATCTTCACCATGCCCTGCGGGTGATGGGTCAGGAAATTGATCGGCACCGCGGAGACAGGCTTCCATTGCGTGCCGCGCGAGAGCTTCGTGACGCGGTCGGCAAGAACCGCTCGGTCAGGCTCCGCAGCCTTCACGATCATGGGCATCAGCCCAAGACCCAGGATCGTCAGAATCGTGGTCAGGTGACGTCTCGGCGTGCAGTCCATCGCGTTCCTCCTTCGGTGACGATCCCGCTTCTAGCGAGCGGGTGATGTCACTTTAGTGTCGGGCGTGGATTCCCTGCAAATCTGCTTGGTATCTCCCGTCATGGCCGGGCATGTCCCGGCCATCCCGATTGGAAAGGCGCGTCGCTCCTCAGGTCGGGATCACCGGCACAAGGCCGGTGATGACGTGGAGAACGACATTCCGGACGCGCCACCTATGACCGGAAGCGGAGGGAAACGACCTACCCCTCCAGCTCCTCCCGCAGCATCTCCAGCTCCAGCCACCGTTCCTCCGCCGCGTGCAGGTCGGCCTGCAATTGTGTGAGCGCATCCATGGCCTTCTGGAAGCGGGCGGGGTCGCGGGAATAGAGCTCGGGGTCGGCGAGGATCTCCTGCACCTTGGCGACCTTCGCTTCGAGCTCCTCCATGCGCTTGGGAAGCGTCTTAAGATCGTGCTGCTCGTTGAAGGAGAGCTTGCGCTTGTTTTGAGCCGGGGCCGCCGAGGCCGGCCTGTTGACGCTCTTGGGCTTCGAGTCCTTCTCGACCACGCGCGCCTGAACGCCGCGGCCGCGTTGGGCCACCATGTCGGTATAGCCGCCCGCATATTCGAGCCAGCGCCCCTCGCCTTCCGACACCAGCACGGAGCTCACCGTGCGGTCGAGGAAGTCGCGGTCGTGGCTGACCAGGATCACGGTGCCGGAATAGTCCTGGATCATCTCCTCCAGCAGATCGAGGGTCTCGAGATCAAGGTCGTTGGTGGGCTCGTCGAGCACCAAAAGGTTCGAAGGCTGCGCCAGCGCCCGGGCCAGCATGAGGCGGTTGCGCTCGCCGCCGGAGAGCACGCCCACAGGGGTGCGCGCCTGCTCGGGCGAGAACAGGAAGTCCTTCATGTAGCCGATGACGTGCTTGGTCTGGCCGCCGATGGTGACCGTGTCGCCGCGCCCTCCGGTGAGCGTCTCGGCCACGGTGGCCTCGGGATCGAGGCTCGCGCGGCGCTGGTCGAGGGTGACCATCTGCAGGTTGGAGCCGAGGCGCACACGGCCCTCGTCGGGCTCCAGGACGCCGGTAAGCATGTTGATGAGCGTCGTCTTGCCGGCGCCGTTCGGCCCGATGATGCCGAGGCGGTCGCCGCGCAGGACGCGCAAGGACAGGTTCGACACGATCGGCCGGTCGCCGTAGGATTTCGAGATGCCTTCCGCCTCGACCACGAGGGTGCCGGACTGCTCGGCCTCGGCGAGGCTCATGGTGACCGTGCCGACGGCACGCGTGCGCTCGCGGTATTGCTGGCGCATGGCGTGGAGGTTGCCGAGGCGCCGCACGTTGCGCTTGCGCCGCGCCGTCACACCGTAGCGCAGCCAGTCCGCCTCGGCCACGAGCTTGCGCCCGAGCTTGTGGTGCTCGGCCTCCTCCTGCTCCAGGACCTGATCGCGCCATTCCTCGAAATGGGCGAAGCCCCGGTCCATGCGGCGGGTCCTGCCCCGGTCGAGCCAGACAGTCGCCTGCGACAGGCTCTCCAGGAAGCGGCGGTCGTGGCTGATGAGCACCAGGGCCGAGCGCAGGCTCTTCAGCTCGCCTTCCAGCCACTCGATCACCGGCAGGTCGAGGTGGTTCGTGGGCTCGTCGAGGAGCAGGATGTCGGGTTCGGGCGCCAGCACCTGGGCGAGCGCCGCCCGGCGGGCCTCGCCGCCGGACAGGGCGGCAGGCGTCTCCTCGCCGGTGAGCCCCAGCTGCTCCAGCAGGTAGCGGGCCCGGTAGGGATCGTCCCCCGGCCCCAGGCCCGCCTCCACATAGGCGAGCGTCGTGGGATAGGCGGAGAGATCCGGTTCCTGCGCCAGATAGCGCACGGTCGCTCCCGGCTGCACGAACCGCTTGCCGTGGTCGGCCTCGACCAAGCCTGCGGCGATTTTGAGCAGGGTGGACTTGCCCGAGCCGTTGCGGCCGACGAGGCACGCCCGCTCGCCCGGCGAGACGGAGAGTTCGGCACTCTCGATGAGCGGCGTTCCGCCGAAGGTGAGAGCGATATCTTGAAGGAGCAGAAGAGGAGGAGGCGCCATTCCCGCTCACCTGACACCTCTTCGTCGCAGATGCAAGACCGCTCCGTTTTGTTACGGGGTGGACGGTCATCGAAGTTTGTGTTCCCCTTCCGAGGTAAAGCTGAGCGTTTGAATGACACTGACGAGGCGTCTGCTTCTTCTTGCTGTGATCTCGGTTCTGCCGGCGATCGTCATCTGGACATACACGGAAGTCTCTCTGCGCCGTGCCCGGGAAGCCGAGGTGAACGACCTCGCCATCAGGCAGGCGCAACTGGTGGGCGCAGAGCTCGAGCGGATCTTCGACGGCATCCACAGCCTTCTGCTCGCCGTGGACGAAACCCCTTCCATCCGATCCTTCGACACGGCCGCCTGCAGCCCTTACCTGAGGGCGATCCAGGAAAAAGTGCCTTACGTGCTGTCCTTCGTGGCGATGGACATCAGCGGGCACATCCGCTGCCGCCCGACGGGAACCGTCGACACGCAGCACTACTTTGCCGACCGTCCCTATTTTCATCATGCCTTGGCCCAAAAGGGTCTCGTGGTCGGCGAATATACGCCGGCCTTCGAGGAGGGCGGACTTGGCTCCCATCCCGTCCTGCCCCTCGCTTTGCCGATCTGGAACGACAGGGGCGATGTGGTCGGCGTCCTCGCTGCGGCTCTCGATCTCCGATGGCTCGCCCAGAAGCTGAAGGAACGCACCGTCCCGGCGGGCGGCTCCCTGACGGTCGCCGACCGAAGAGGGATCGTCATCGTGCAGGACCCTCACCCGGAGCGTCTGGTCGGGAAGCTTCTTCCCCAGGAATACCTGCTCCAGGCCAGGGCAAAGGACGCAGGAACGGCGGAGACCATCGGCCCCGACGGCATACGCCGTATCGTCGGCTACCTCCCGCTCACCGCTCCTCCCCGGGACATCTACATCAATGTGGGCCTGTCGACGAAGGCCGCCTTCGCGTCGATCAACGAGGCGGCGAAGCGCGGCTTCATGCTGATCGCCGCAGCCCTCATCCTGGCCCTGTCCCTGTCGGCCCTGCTCAGCCGCGCCTTCATCACCAAGCCCTTCGAACTCCTGACGGATGGTATCCGGGCCTGGCGCCAGGGCGATTACCAGGCCCGCATCGACCTTCCGGGAAAGTCCGGAGAGTTCGGGATCCTGGCGCGGGCCTTCAATGATCTGATGGACGATGTGGCCGAGCGGCAGCACGCCCTGCAGGCCAGCGAGGAGCGCGCGCGCCTGGCCCTTGAGGCGGGCCATATGGGCACCTGGTGGTACGATCCGAACAAGGGCGTGGGCGGCTGGTCCAGCCAGGCGACCGCGATGCTCGGATATCCGCATGCCCAGGAGACGATGGATCATCAGTACTGGCGGGACATCCTCCATCCCGAGGACATGGAGCGGGTCGTCCAGAAATGGCGCGAGGCCGTGCGGAACCAGGGGGACTACCAGGACGAGTACCGCATCCGGCGCCCCGACGGCGCCCTCCGCTGGATCAACTCCAAGGGCCGGGTGTTCTTCGACATCCAGAAAAGGCCGTTCTACTTCATCGGCATCTTCCAGGACATCACCGAGCAGAAGCAGGCCGAGGAGCAGCAGCGGTTCTTCCTCGACGAGTTGAATCACCGGGTGAAGAACACGCTCACCACGGTGCAGTCCATCGCATCGCAGACCCTGCGCACGACGGAGACGCCGGCGCAGTTCAAGGAGGCGTTCGAAGGTCGCCTGCTCGCCCTGTCGAAAACGCACAACCTCCTGACTCGCAAGTCCTGGCGCGAGGCGGAACTGCGCGACGTGGCGGAGCAGGAGCTGGCCCCCTATCGCAAGCAGGGCGACGAGCGGGTCACCTTAAAGGGGCCGAATGTCAGGCTTCCGGCACGCTATGCCATCAATCTCGGCCTCGTGCTGCACGAGCTGGTGACGAATGCCGCGAAATACGGGGCGCTCTCGACCAATGCGGGGCGTCTCGAGATGAACTGGATGATCGTCGAGAACGAGGATCGTCCGGACCAGCTGCGCATTCACTGGACGGAAAGCGGCGGGCCGCCCGTCGCGCCGCCGAAGCGCCAGGGCTTCGGTTCACGCCTGATCCGCCGCAGCATCGAGGGCGAGCTCGGCGGCTACATGGTGCTCAACTTCGCGGAAGGCGGCGTCGCCTACGACATCTCCGTGCCGCTGGCCCACAGTTCTAGCGCAGCAGCATAGACAGCAGGCGGTTCATGCGCTCGCCGTAGGGCGGCCTCGTCATGCCGGCTCCGTTGAAGCGGGCCTGGTGGAAGACGGACCGCGCGTGGCTGAAGGTCCTGAAACCCGCCTCGCCATGATAGGCCCCCATGCCGCTCGCCCCCACGCCGCCGAAGGGCAGTTCCTCCTGCACGCAGTGGAGGAGCGTATCGTTTACGGCGACGCCGCCAGACTGGGTTCGCGCCAGGATCCGGTCGACGGTCTTCGCGTCGCGGCCGAACAGGTAGAGCGCCAGCGGATGCGGACGGGCCGCAATGAAGCGGCAGGCCTCCTCTACGTCGTCATAGGCCATCACGGGCAGCACGGGACCGAAGATCTCCTCGCTCAGGACGAGCGCATGATCCTGTACGTCGGTCAGGACGACGGGGGCCATCTTTCGCTGCGCCGGATCGAACGTCTCATGACCCGGATTGATCTCATGGATGCTGGCGCCGCAGGACCGGGCGTTCGCGACGAGATGGTGCAGGCGTTCAAGGTGCCGCTCGTTGACGATGGCCGTGTAGTCGGCATTGGCCGCGATCGTCGGGTAAAGCCGCGAGACCGCCTCGCGGAATGCGGCGACGAAAGCGTCCCTGCTCTCACGCGGCACCAGCACGTAGTCGGGCGCGATGCAGGTCTGGCCTGCATTGAACAGCTTGCCCACGGCGATGCGTTCGGCCGCTCTTTCGATGGGATAATCCGCCGTCACGAGGGCGGGGGATTTGCCTCCCAGCTCCAGGGTCACCGGCACCAGGTTATCGGCGGCCGCCCGCATGACCTGGCGCCCGACCGCCGCCGAGCCAGTGAAGAACAGGTGATCGAACTTCAGCCGTGCGAATGCCTTCGCTACGTCCGGCCCGCCCTGCACCACGGCGACCTCGGCGGGATCGAACACCTCCGCGATGACCTGCTCCAGCAGGGCGGACGTGCGCGGCGTGATCTCGGACGGCTTGATCATCACCCGGTTGCCCGCCGCCAGCGCTCCGGCAAGCGGCGAGAGCGCAAGCTGGACCGGATAGTTCCAGGGTCCGATGATGCCCACCACACCGAGCGGCTGATACAGGACGCGTCCCCGTCCAGGCCGGAACATCCATGCGATCGGCCGCCGCTGCGGCTTCATCCACCGGCGGAATTGCTTCCGCGCATGGCGCAGGGCCGCCACGACGGGATAGATGTCGGCGAGCTTCGTCTCGTGCACGGAGCGATGCCCGAAATCCGCCGCGACGGCCGTGGCGAAATCCTCCGCATGGCGGATGAGGGCATTTGCCAGCCCCTCGAGACCTTCGGCCCTCCGCTCGGGCGTCAGAGGCCCGTGCGCGGAAAGGGCGGCGCGCTGCGCGTTCAGGCAGGCCTGCAGCCTGTCTCTCGCCGGATTGGGAACGGCATCGTGCACGTCGTCGGGCCTCCACCTGATGAGCGTGATGATATGGCGGAGCCGAAACCATTCTCAACACGGCAGGGGACGGGACGGATTGACGAAGCGGCCCGGATGGCAAGGATGGACGCTCAGCCATTCCAGCAGGAGCATGATGTTGAGCGGCCCCTCCCCCGTGCTGTCGATTGAAAACCTCTCCATTGGGCTTCCCGCCCTGGCCGACCGGCAGCACGCGATCAGGGACCTGTCGCTCTCCATCCATCCGGGCGAGACGCTCTGCGTCGTGGGCGAATCCGGCTCCGGCAAGTCGATGACCGCTATGGCGGCCATCGGGCTCCTGCCAGCCGGCGTCCAGGTCCTGTCCGGCTCGATCCGGCTGGGAGACCGCGATCTCCTCGCCCTCGACGAGCCCGGCTGGTGCGACGTGCGCGGCCGGGAGGTCGGCACCGTGTTCCAGGAGCCGATGACCTCGCTCAACCCGGTCATGCGGGTGGCGGACCAGATTGCCGAGACCTTTCGGGCCCATGGCCTGCTCGGCCCGGCCGAGCGCGAAAAACGCGTGCTCGAGCTGCTGACCGAGGTCAATCTGCCGAACCCGGAACTGATCGCGAAGGCCTATCCGCACGAGCTCTCCGGGGGCCAGCGCCAGCGGGTGATGATCGCCATGGCGCTGGCCCTCGAACCCAAGCTCCTGATCGCCGACGAGCCCACGACGGCCCTCGACGTGACCACCCAGGCCCAGGTGCTGAAGCTCATCGACAACCTGCGCCGCAAGATGGGCACGGCGGTGCTCTTCATCACCCACGATTTCGGCGTCGTGGCCGAGATCGCCGACCGGGTCGCGGTGCTGCAGCAGGGCGAGCTCGTCGAGCAGGGACCCGCCGAGGAGGTGCTGACCCGTCCGCAGCACCCCTACACCAGGCGCCTCCTGGCGGCCGTGCCCTCGCTGACCCCGCCCGCCCCGAAGCAGCTCACCGGCGAACCCATCGCCCTCAAGGTCGATGCCCTGACCAAGTCCTACGGCGGGCGCGGCCTCTTCCGCAAAAGCCGCGAGGTCCAGGCGGCCGATGCGGTGAGCTTCGACATCCGGCGCGGCGAGACCCTGGGCCTCGTGGGCGAATCCGGCTCTGGCAAATCGACCGTGGGGCGCTGCGTGCTGCGCCTGATCGAGCCGGACGGCGGCGCCATCGGGATCGGGGACCTCAACTTCGGCGCCCTGTCCCAGCGCGACCTGCGTCCGCATCGCCGCCGGATCCAGATGGTGTTCCAGGACCCCTTCGCCTCCCTCAACCCCCGGCGCAACGTCGGGCGCATCATCGCCGAGGGACCGATCACGCAAGGAGAGGACGCAGGCAAAGCCCTGGACGAGGCCCGAATCCTCCTGGAGAAGGTCGGCCTTCCGGCCCAGGCGATCGAGCGCTATCCGCACGAATTCTCCGGCGGCCAGCGCCAGCGCATCGGCATCGCCCGGGCGCTCGCCATGAAACCCGACGTGCTGGTGGCGGACGAAGCGGTCTCGGCCCTCGACGTGTCGGTCCAGGCGGAGATTCTCAAGCTGATCCGGGGCCTTCAGGAAGAACTCGGCTTGGCCATTCTCTTCATCACCCACGATCTGCGCGTCGCCGCCCAGATCTGCGACCGCGTGGCAGTCATGCAAAAAGGGCGGATTGTGGAGATGGCCGAAACCGCGCAACTCTTTGCCCATCCACGGGACGCGTATACGCGCCAGCTCCTGGCCGCCGTGCCGGGCATGAACAAGATGATTTAGGGAGACGACAGCCGTGAACGATCAGGTCAGCGCGAGCCTCGCGCCCAACATGGTGTTCCAGAATCTCATCGGCGGGCGCGAGCGTCCGGCTTCGGACGGCACGAGCCTCGACGTGCTCTCGCCGGTCGACGGCTCGCTGCTCGCCCGGATCGCCGCCGGCACGGCGCAGGACATCGACGAGGCCGTGAAGGCCGCCCGCGCCGCTCTCAACGGCGCCTGGGGCAAGCTGACGGCGACCGAACGCGGGCGCCTGCTCATGAAGCTCGCCGGCGCGGTCGAGGCCCATGCGGATGAACTCGCCCTCCTCGAGAGCCGCGACAACGGCAAGCCCCTGCGCCAGTCCCGGGCCGACGCCATTGCGCTCGCCCGCTATTTCGAGTTCTACGGCAGCGCCGCCGACAAGCTGCACGGGGACGTGATCCCCTATCTCAACACCCATTTCATCGGTGTCGAGCGGGTGCCGCACGGGGTGACCGGGCACATCGTGCCGTGGAACTACCCGATGCAGATCTTCGGCCGCTCTGTGGGTGCCGCGCTCGCAGCCGGCAACGCCACCGTGGTGAAGCCCGCAGAAGATGCCTCGCTGACGATCCTGCGCGTGTCGGCGCTCGCCCGCGAGGTCGGCTTCCCGGACGGTGCGCTCAACGTCGTGACGGGCCTCGGCCGCACGGCCGGCGCGGCGCTCGCCGCCCATCCCGGCATCGACTTCCTGTCCTTCACGGGCAGTCCCGAGACCGGCACGGCCGTCCAGACGGCGGCGGCCAAGAACCATGTGGGCGTGACCCTCGAACTCGGCGGCAAGTCGGCCCAGGTGGTGTTCGACGACGCCGACCTCGAGCGCGCCCTGCCCGTCCTGGTCAACGCCATCATCCAGAACGGCGGCCAGACCTGCTCGGCGGGCAGCCGGCTGCTGATCCAGCGCGGCATCTTCCAGGACGTGGTCGATGCAGTCGCGGAACGCTTCCGGGCCCTGCGCGCCGGCCATCCCGAACATGAGCCCGATCTCGGCCCGATGATCAACCAGGCCCAGCAGCGCCGCGTCCTCGGCTATCTCGAGCGCGGCCGCGGCGAGGGGCTGAATGTCATCGGCGAAGGCTCCGTAGCCCCCGACGCGCCGGCCGGCGGCTTCTACGTGGCGCCGGCCTTCCTGGCGCCGGTGCCGCACGAGAGCATCCTGTCCCAGGAGGAGGTCTTCGGCCCGGTCCTGGTGGCGACGCCCTTCGACGACGAGGCGGAGGCGATCCGGCTGGCGAACGGCACGCCCTACGGGCTCGCTGCGGCCGTCTGGACCCGTGACGCCATGCGCTCGACCCGCGTGGCCCGCTCCATGCGCGCCGGCCAGGTTTTCGTGAACTGCTACGGCGCCGGCGGCGGCATCGAGCTGCCCTTCGGCGGCTTCGGCCGCTCGGGCCATGGCCGCGAGAAGGGCTTCGAGGGCTTGATCGAGTTCACCACGACGAAGACTCTCGTCATCGCGCACGGGTAGGCAGCGAACATCCTCTCCCGTCATGGCCGGGCTCGTCCCGCCCATCCCGATGCTGTGAAGCGCCGCGCTTTTCTTCATCGGTATCATCGGCACAAGGCCGGTGATGACGAACACGAGGAATGTTCGGCCACAGCCCGAGGACATAGTGTCAGGAAGTGCAAGTCGGTCACAAAGGTAGGGAAGAAACATGAATCGCCTTGAAGGCAAGGTGGCGCTGGTCACGGGCGCCGGGTCCGGATTTGGATTGGGCATTGCGGAAACCTTCGCCCGCGAGGGCGCGAAGGTCGCCATCATCGACATCAACGAGGCGGCAGCCAAAAGCGCCGCGGAGAAGATCGGCGCCGCGGCCATCGGCCTTTCCGCCGACGTGTCGAAGGCCGCCGACGTGAACGCGGCCGTGGAAAAGACGATCGGCGCTTTCGGCAAGCTCGACATCGTGGTCAACAACGCGGGCATCAGCCACCGCAACCGGCCGATGCTGGAGGTGGAGGAGGACGAGTTCGACCGGGTCTTCGCGGTCAACGTGAAGTCGATTTATCTCTTCGCCAAAGCGGCCGTTCCGCTGATGCAGAACCAGGGCAGCGGCGTGATCATCAATGTGGGCTCGACGGCGGGGCTCCGCCCGCGCCCGGGCCTCACCTGGTACAACAGCACCAAGGGCGCCGTGCACACCATGACCAAGTCCATGGCCGTGGAGCTCGCGCCGAGCAGGATCCGCGTCTGTGCGCTCGCTCCCGTGGCCGGCGAGACGCCGCTGCTCGCCACCTTCATGGGCGAGGACACGCCGCAGAAGCGCGAGCTCTTCGTCAACTCGATCCCGCTCGGCCGCTTCTCGACCCCGCAGGACATCGCCAACGCGGCGCTCTACCTCGCCTCGGACGAAGCTAGCATGATCACCGGCGTGGTGCTGGAGGTCGATGGAGGACGGTGCATTTGAGGCGGAATCAGTCTGCTCTCTCCCATGCGAGATCAGGCGATGCGGCCGAGTTGGACCTTCCCGTTAGATAACATTCTCCGCCGTCATGGCCGGGACAATCCCGGCCATGACGTGGAGTGGCTTCACTATTCCTTCGACCATTCGAACGGAAGTGGCGCCTCCTTGAAGGCGAACCGGTCGAGATGGGAGGCGACGACGCCCTTCATCCGTTGGAGGGTCTCGTCGTCCTGCGCTTCCACGCGCACCGTCAGCGCCTCGGGATCCGCCGTCATGGTTGCGACGGCGGCCGGGAAGCGGACGATGCCCTCGTTGTCCGAGAGCTGGACGTCCAACTTGTGGCTCCAGTGCTTGCAGAGCTGCTGGAGGTATCGGGCGCCGTTCGCGGTGGGCACCCGGGCGGTCTCTAAAGCCATGTCAAAGCCTTTCACGCCGCCAATCCCCTTGCGAATGCGGACTTTGGCGGACCTGCTCATCCCCGATGAATAGGCCCCGGTCACGGCGAAGTTAAGTGAACAATCCGTAATGAGCATCTTCCATCCGGCGCGGTCCTGCGTAAGCTGGTCCTACCGCGACCTGTCGCAGCCCACGACCCGATGGAGTTCAAGCCCTGATGACGAAGCGCCTCCTGACCGCCGCTCTCCTGCTCTCCGTCAGCGTCATCCCGGCCTTTGCGGCCAAGACCTCCCTCGTGGTGGGCATGCCCATCGAGCCCCCGGGCCTCGACCCGACGGTGGCGGCTCCCGTGGCCATCCGCGAGGTTACCTGGGTCAACCTCTACGAGGGCCTCGTGCGCATCGACCGGACCGGCAAGGTGCAGCCGCTGCTGGCGAAGAGCTGGGAGGTCTCGCCGGACGGGCTGACCTACACCTTCCGCCTGCAGGAGGGCGTGAAGTTCCACGACGGCTCGGCCTTCGACTCGGCGGATGTGAAGTTCGCCTTCGACCGCGCCCGCGACCCGAAATCGACCAATGCGCAGAAGCAGATCTTCGCGCCGATCGCCTCCATCGAGACGCCTGATCCCGCGACCGTGGTGATCAAGCTGAAGGAGACCTCGGGCAACTTCCTCTATTATCTCGGCTGGGGCGACGCGGTGATCGTGGCACCGGAAACGGCCGCCAGCAACGCGTCGAATCCTGTCGGCACCGGGCCGTTCAAGTTCAAGTCATGGACCCGCGGCGACCGCGTCGAGCTCGTGCGCAACCCCGACTACTGGCAGAAGGACAAAATCAAGCTCGACACCGTCACCTTCCGCTTCATCAGCGACGCACAGGCCCAGGTCGCTGCCCTCAAGGCCGGTGACGTGGACGCCTTCCCGAACATCAGCGCGCCGGAACTCTTCGCCGAGTTCCAGAAGGATTCGCGCTTCAAGGCGGTGGCCGGCAACACGGAGGGCGAGACCGTGGCCGGCCTCAACAGCGCCAAGAAGCCCTTCGACGACGTGCGCGTGCGCCGCGCCCTCATGCATGCGGTGGACCGCAAGGCGCTGGTCGAGGGCGCCTATTCCGGCTTCGGCCAGCCCATCGGCAGCTTCTTCTCGCCGAACCATCCGGCCTTCGTGGACACAACGAATGTGGTTCCCTACGATGTGGAGAAGGCCAAGACGCTGCTGAAGGAGGCGGGATACGGCAACGGCCTGTCGATCACCATCAAGTCGCCCCAGATGGCCTATGCCAGCCGCTCGGCGGAGCTGCTCTCCGCCATGATGGCCGAGGTTGGCGTGGACCTGAAGATCGTCCCGACGGAATTCCCGGCCAAGTGGATCGAGGAGGTCTTCAAGAACAAGGATTACGACGTCACCATCGTGTCTCATACGGAGCCGCTCGACATCGAGATCTTCGCCCGCGACAGCTATTACTTCAACTACAAGAACGACAGGTTCAAGGCGCTGGTGGCCGAGGCCGCCAGGACCACGGACGAGAAGGCGCGCTTCGCCAAATACGCGGAAGCGCAGAAGATCCTGGCCGAGGACGTGCCCGCGCTGTTCCTGTTCCAGCTGCCGAAGCTCGGCGTGTGGAACGCGAAGGTGCAGGGCCTGTGGGAGAACTCGCCGATCCCGTCGAACGACGTGACGGAGGTGTCGTGGAGCGAGTGACGCCGGCGCTTGGTGTCGCGCCGATTCTCGTGACAACGCTCCGCGAAAACCCTCGACGTCATCGCCGGCCTTGTGCCGGTGATCCCGATGCGAAAAGCTCTGCACTCATCAAATTGGGGTGGCCGGGACAAGCCCGGCCATGACGGGGTGGCATGCTTCGCGTCCCGTTTCCCTGCGCTCTATCCCTCCCCGCCTAGTCGGAAAGCGGGACTTGTAAACTGATGCTGCGCCTCATTCTCTCACGCCTCGTCTCGCTGGCCGTCACGCTCCTGGCCGTGTCGCTGGCGATCTTTCTCATCCTGGAAGTCCTTCCCGGCGATCCGGCCGCCATCATGCTCGGCACCGCGGCGCGCGAGGACACGCTTGCGGCCCTGCGGCAGGAGCTTGGGCTCGATCAGCCGGCGCTCCTGCGCTACCTCCACTGGATCGGCGGCCTGCTGCACGGCGATCTCGGGCAATCGATCACCTACAAAATGCCGGTTGCGACCCTCGTGGCCGAGCGCATGAACGTGACGCTGCCGTTGAGCCTGCTCGCCATCCTCATCTCGACGGCGCTGGCACTCCCGCTCGGCGTCGCGGCGGCCGCGCGACGGGACGGGCCGGTGGACCGCGCCGTGCTGGTGTTTAGCCAGCTCGGCGTGGCGGTGCCGAACTTCTGGATCGGCCTCCTGTTCATCCTGTTCTTCTCGACCTGGCTCGGCTGGTTCCCGGCGGGCGGCTTTCCCGGCTGGAGCGCCGGCATCGGGCCCGCCTTCCAGGCGCTGCTCCTGCCCGCCGTGGCGCTCGCCCTGCCCCAGGCGGCCGTGCTCACCCGCGTCACGCGCTCGGCGACGTTGGAAGTGATCGGCGCCGACTTCGTGCGCACTGCCCGCGCCAAGGGCGTCGACAAGGGCGGGACGCTGCGCCGCCACGTGGTGCCGAACGCACTCATTCCCGTCACCACGATCCTCGGCCTGCAGCTGTCGTTCTTCTTCGGCGGCGCGATCCTCGTCGAGAACGTGTTCAACCTGCCGGGCCTCGGACGGCTCGCCTATCAGGCGCTCAACCAGCGCGACCTCGTGGTGATCAAGGACATCGTGCTGATCTTCTCCGGCCTCGTCATCGTGGTGAATTTCATCGTCGATGTCGGCTACGCCATCCTCGACCCGCGCCTGAGGGGACGCTCATGAGCAAGCGCTCCCGCATCCCTCTCAACTCCGCCCTCGTCGTCGGCGGAATCCTCACAGCACTTCTCATCGTGACCGCCCTCGTCTCCCTCGTCTGGACGCCCGAGGTGCCGACCCGCGTGCGCGTGGCCATGCGCCTGAAGGGCCCCGGAGAGGTCGGCCTGCTCGGCACCGATCATTTCGGCCGCGACGTCGCCTCGCTCCTCATGGTGGGCGCGTGGAACTCGCTCGCCATCGCTTGGCCGGCGGTTCTCTTGGGTGCCGCCATCGGCACTGCCATCGGCTGCGCGGCGGCCGCCTGGAAGGGTATCGCCGACGAGATCGCCATGCGCGTGTCGGACGTGGTCTTCGCCTTTCCGGCGGTGCTCTCGGCCATCATGATCGGCGCGCTGGTGGGCTCGGGGCCGCTTGCCGCCATCCTGGCGATCGCCGTGTTCAACATCCCCGTGTTCGCCCGCGTCACCCGCGGCGTCGCGCTCCAGGTCTGGACGCTCGACTACATCGCGGCCGCCCGCGCCATCGGCAAGCACCCGTTAAGGATCACCTGGGAAGACGTGATGCCCAACATCGCGGGCGCGCTCATCGTCCAGGTGACGATCCAGCTCGCGCTCGCGATCCTGACCGAAGCGGGCCTGAGCTATCTCGGCCTCGGCGTGCGCCCGCCCAACCCGAGCTGGGGCCGCATGCTGAGCGACGCCCAAACCTATCTGTCCCAGGCCCCACACCTCGCCATCGCGCCGGGCATCGCCATCGCGCTCTCGGTGCTGGGCTTGAACCTTCTCGGGGATGGGTTGCGCGATGCGCTCGATCCGACGCTGAGGGGCCGGGGCGCGACGGCTTAGGAGCGCTCCCGTTGCCCGGCTAAGCAGCTCGACGTGGGTGACCCCTCTCCTATCATGTCCGGGCTCGTTCCGGCCATCCCGATCGGTAGAGCGCAGCGCCTCTCCAATCGGGATCACCGGCACAAGGCCGGTGATGACGTGGAGAGTGAGTGTCTGGGGAGGCTTTCTCGGAAGCAGGGTGACGGATACGGAATGCGCTAAGCCGCTGTCTTCATCGCCTGATGCACGTCGCTCAAAAGCTCGTAGGAGCGCAGGCGCTTGCCATGGTCGTAGATCGCGGACGCGACCATGACCTCGTCTGCGCCGGTCTGGGCGATGAAGCTCTCCAGCCCGTCCTGCACGGTCCCGGGTGAGCCCACGAATGAGCAGGACAGCATGTTCATGGCCTGCGCCTTCTCGTGCGGCGCCCAGTAGCTCTCGATATCGTCGATGGGCGGCTGGAGCTTGCCGCGGGTGCCGCGGAACAGGTTGGTGAAGGATTGCTGCGCCGAGGTGAAGAGATGGCGCGCCTCCTCGTCGGTCTCGGCGGCGATCACATTCACGCCCACCATGGCATAGGGCCGGTCGAGCTGGGCGGAAGGCTGGAAGCGCTCGCGGTAGACCTGCAGGGCCTGCATCAGGGCTCCGGGCGCGAAATGCGACGCGAAGGCGTAGGGCAGGCCCAGCATGGCCGCGAGCTGCGCACCGAACAGGCTGGAGCCGAGGATCCAGATCGGTACGTTCGAGCCTGCGCCCGGAACGGCCTGGATCGCCTGATCCGGCTGCACGGGGCCGAGCAGCGCCTGCAGCTCGAGCACGTCCTGCGGGAAGGTGTCGGCGGCGGTCGGATCGCGGCGCAGGGCCCGCAGGGTGCGCTGATCGGTGCCCGGCGCGCGGCCGACGCCGAGATCGATGCGCCCCGGGAACAGGGCGTCGAGGGTGCCGAACTGCTCGGCGATCACCAGGGGCGAGTGGTTAGGCAGCATGATGCCGCCCGCGCCGATTCGCATGGTCTTGGTGCCGCCCGCCACATGGGCGATCACGACGCTCGTGGCCGCGCTGGCGATGCCCACCATGTTGTGGTGCTCCGCCAGCCAGTAGCGCGTGTAGCCCCACCTTTCCGCGTGCTGCGCCAGGTCGAGCGTGTTGCGCAAGGCATCGGAGGGCGTGAAGCCTTCGGGGACGGGCGCGAGATCGAGAACGGAAAAGGGAGGCATGGTCAAACTTTCTGGTGCGGTTCAAGGCCGAACGAGGATTGCCATGAGATCATCATTCCAAACGTCGGACGCAACCCGTGAAGCTCCCCGCCTGGGGCACACCAGCCCTGCAAACAAAAACCCGGCGCTTGGGGCGCCGGGTTCTTCCGTGACGTGACAAATGCAGACTTAGCCGCGGGTGCGGGCGCGGATCATGTAGGTGTCGAAGGCGTATTCGGCCACTTGGAACCAGAGATATTCCTCGTTGCGGAAGGCGCGGAGCGAGTCGATCAGCTTCTTGAAGTCCGCATTCTGGGCGGAGATCTCCGCATAGACCTCGTTGGTCGCCTTGTAGGCGGCATCGAGGATTTCCTGGGAGAACGGACGCAGCTGCGCGCCGGCACCCACCAGACTGCGCAAAGCGGCCGGGTTCTTGGCGTCGTACTTGGCGAGCATGTCCATGTTGGCCGCCATGCAGCCCGCCTGCAGGATCGCCTGATAGTTCTTCGGCAGCGATTCCCACTTGGCCTTGTTGAACAGGAAATGGAGCGTCAGACCGCCTTCCCAGAAGCCCGGGTAGTAGTAGAACGGCGCGACCTTCTGGAAGCCGAGCTTCTCGTCGTCGTAGGGGCCGATCCACTCGGCCGCGTCGATGGTGCCGCGCTCCAGCGACGGGTAGATGTCGCCGCCGGCCACCTGCTGGGGAATGACGCCGAGCTTCGCCATGACCTGACCGGCGATGCCGGCGATGCGCATCTTGAGGCCCTGCAGGTCCTGAACGGTCTTGATCTCCTTGCGGAACCAGCCGCCCATCTGGGTGCCGGTGTTGCCGCCCGGCAGCGCATAGAGGTTGTGCTTGGCCATGAACTCGTTGACGAGGCCGATGCCGCCGCCGTGATACTGCCAGGCATTGAGCTGGCGGGCGTTGAGCGTGAACGGCACTGCCGCGGCGGCCGCGAAGGTCGGATCCTTGCCGACATAGTAGTAGGCGGCCGTGTGGGCCATCTCGACCGTGCCGGCGGATACGGCGTCGGCAGCCTGGAAGGTGCCGACGATTTCACCGGCCGAGAACGGCTGGATCTGGAACCGGCCTTCGGTGGCCTCCGACACGTACTTCGCCAGGAAGTCGGCGCCGCCATAGATGGTGTCGAGGGATTTCGGGAAGCCGGAGGTCAGACGCCAGCGGATCTCCGGGTTGGATTGAGCGATGGCGGGCTTGGCGACCGCGCCTGCGGCGAGGCCGGCGCCGGCCGTAGCGAGAAAATTGCGGCGTTTCATAGGTGCCTACTCCAGTTCGAGGGCATGTCGCGCTTTGAGGAAGGCTCGGTAACAAGGGATGGTTGCCCTTGAGTAAAGTTAGACGAAAGACTCAGACTGCACCGTTCATGTCGGGCAACCGGGGCGCCCTCCCCGCTGTTCCTCGGATTATTTCGGCTTCAAACCGTTGAAATGACGAAGGTGTGGCTCCTCATGAGGAACGAGGCCCCGCCGGCAGGACGCCAGCGGCCGCCGACAGGCATGATCTCAGCGCATTGGGGGTCCGCCAAGCTTGCATGAGGACCGCGAGAAACGTTGAATTTGAGCCGTTTCGGCCATCCCCGCCGCCTCAAGATCACAATGATATAAAGTTAATGAAGATAGTCACTGCAGAGATAAATAATTCTTATCAGTAAATTAGCAGAATCTTGTAGCATTTACTATTAAAAGTATCAGTATTACCGAAGCATACCTCTTACGAGTCAGCACATTACTTAGTACTCGTCACAGATTCGCCATAGTCAGCACATGAGTTTTACCCGAGCAAGGGGAAGAGCCAATGTGCTCTTATAGGCCGATGAAGAAGACGCTTATTTTGCTTGGAGCCTCCATCGTCACGCATGGGATGATGTTCAGCGGTGCGGAGGCGCGGTTGGTCCGGTACGAGATCAACGGCAAACAGTACTCTTACAGCACCAACAACCGCGCCCAAACGGCAGAGGCCAGGAAGCGGATTGCGGCCGCGAAAGCGGCAGAGGCCGCAAAAGCGAAGGCGGAGGCGGAGAAGGCCAAGAACCCACTCGCGGCGGCTTTCGGCTCGACGACGCAGAAGGAGGCCAAAGAGGCGGAGGGACGGCTTCAGCAAATCCTGTCCGGGCCGACGGAGTACATGGCGGTGTCCCAGCCGGTCCGCGACCGCGTCGACGAACCCGCAAGGAAGCTCCAGGACAAGCAATCCCGTCAGGCTTCCGCCGCTAGGTCGACCCAACGGCCCGTCACCGTCGTCCGCGCGCCGGCCAAGCCGATCCTCGCATCCGCGGCGGCGGCATCCCTGGTCGTCGCAGAGCCGATCGCTCCGCAGAAGCAGACGAAGGTGAAGTCCGTCTCCTTCGACATGCAGACCGGCATTAAGACGATGATCATGATCGACGGGACCATCGAGGAGGAGCCGTTCGACAGCAGCGCTCTGGCGTTCCTGGCTCCCGAGCCGGACAAGACGAACAGCCTGACGGCTTTCGTGAACCAGTTGCGCAAGACGTCGCCCGAGGAGACGACCGGCTCGATCAGGACCAGCGTGGCCGAGCCGGAGGACGGCTCCGTGATGCGGCATCGTTAAGTTCGGAACGGTCTCAGCCGACGGGGCCTTTAACGCCCGGCTCCAGGATCGTGAGCCGGACCCGGCTGCAATCGATCTCGGCCATGGCGCCATAGGGCAAGGTGGCGATCGGATCGGTATGGCCGAAATCGCATTCGGCCAGGACGGGAAGGTGCTCCAGTCCCGCCTCGGCGAGAGCGCGCAGGACCGCTTCCTCCTGCGCCTTCCTGTAGGCCTCGTCCGTCTGCCCGCCGGGCCGACCGAGAACGATGCCTGCGAGGCGGGGGAGAATGCCCTGGGCGGCGAAGTTCCGCAGCCAGCGCAGGACCGTGGATGCGGGCGGCGCCTCCTCCGAGGTCTCGTAGAACAGGATCGCGCCTTCCCAGTAATCGACAGGCGGCCACCAGTCCGATCCTTTCAGCATCTCCAGGACTTCGGCGCATCCGCCGATGAGAGGTCCGCGCGCGCTGCCGGTGCCCTGCAGGGTCCGAGGTCCGGTCGAGGGCGTCAGCTTGCGGCGGCGGCTCTGGTTCTCCGGATCCTGCCAGGGCAGGTGCTCGACGGTCCACCCTTCCCGGTTCGGCTCGATCTCGCCGATGGGTTCCGTTTGGAAGACGGCCTTCCGCAGGGAATGCTCTGCATAGGCGTGCATGCCCCCGTTCTCCGCAAAGCCCGCCATGACCGTCGGGCCGTAGAACGAGCCGAGGCCGGCCTTGAGGCAGCCGAAGTGCAGGACGGTCGGATCGGAGTATCCGAGAAAGACCTTCGGATTGTCCGCGATCACGTCCAGGTCGATATGCGGGACCAGGCGGATCGCATCATCGCCGCCGATGCTGGCGATGACGCCTTTGATCGACGGATCCGCGAAGGCCGTATGGACGTCCCCGGCCCGGGCCTGCGGATTGCGGTCGAGCCAAGCGGCCTCGCGAAGGGCATGAGGCATCTCGACAGGCTCAAGCCGGAACACGTCGGCCAGAACCTTTTTGCCGGCCTCGTAACGATGGGGAAATACGGCGGGCCCGCCCCAGCTCGTCGACACGATGGCGACGCGGTCCCCGGCTTTGAGGGCCTGCGGTCTTACGAGAGGTCGTCTCCACCAACGATCGGCCATGACATCTCCGAGGAGGCGAGGATGGCCGATTTTCGCAGATCGAACGCATAATGAAAACGGCGTCGCTCGCGCGACGCCGTTTCCCTTCATCGGATGGATGCCGGAGCTTAGAAGTCCATGCCGCCAGCGGGCATCGCGGGAGCGGCTTCCTTCTTCGGCTTCTCGGCAATCATGGCCTCGGTGGTGATGAGGAGACCCGCGACCGAAGCGGCGTCCTCAAGGGCGACACGCACGACCTTCGCCGGGTCGATGATGCCGAACTTGTAGAGGTCGCCGTACTCGCCGGTCTGGGCGTTCCAGCCCGCCGCGTAGTCCGTCGCCTCGGCCACCTTGCCGACGATCACGGAGCCGTCCTCGCCCGCGTTCAGGGCGATCTGGCGGGCCGGAGCCTGCAGGGCACGACGCACGATCTCGACGCCGGTCTTCTGATCGTCGTTGACCGGCTTCACGGTGTCGAGAGCCTTCAGGGCACGCAGAAGCGCCACGCCGCCGCCGGGCAGGATACCCTCCTCGACCGCGGCCTTGGTGGCGTGCATGGCGTCGTCGACGCGGTCCTTCTTCTCCTTCACCTCGACCTCGGTGGCGCCGCCGACGCGGATCACCGCGACGCCGCCGGCGAGCTTGGCCAAGCGCTCCTGGAGCTTCTCACGGTCGTAGTCCGAGGTGGTCTCCTCGATCTGCGCCTTGATCTGGCCGACACGGGCCTCGATGTCGCGCTTGTCGCCGGCGCCGTCCACGATGGTGGTGTTCTCCTTCTCGATCACCACCTTCTTGGCGCGGCCGAGCATGTTCAGCGTCACGTTCTCGAGCTTGATGCCGAGATCCTCCGACACAACCTGGCCCTTGGTGAGGACGGCGATGTCCTCGAGCATGGCCTTGCGACGGTCGCCGAAACCGGGAGCCTTGACGGCGGCGATCTTCAGGCCGCCGCGCAGCTTGTTGACCACGAGGGTGGCGAGCGCCTCGCCTTCCACGTCCTCAGCGATGATCAGCAAGGGCTTGCCGGTCTGCACCACGGCTTCCAGCACGGGCAGCATGGCCTGAAGGCCCGAGAGCTTCTTCTCGTGGATGAGGATGTAGGGATCCTCAAGCTCCACGCGCATCTTCTCGGCATTGGTGATGAAGTACGGCGAGAGATAGCCGCGGTCGAACTGCATGCCCTCGACGACCTCGAGCTCGGTCTCCAGGGACTTGGCCTCCTCGACCGTGATCACGCCCTCGTTGCCGACCTTCTGCATGGCCTCCGCCAGCATGCGGCCGACATCGGCGTCGCCGTTGGCCGAGATGGTGCCGACCTGGGCGATCTCGTCGTTGGAGGTGACCTTCTTGGCGTTCTTCTTGAGATCCGCCACTACGGCCTCGACGGCGAGATCGATGCCGCGCTTGAGGTCCATCGGGTTCATGCCGGCGGCAACCGCCTTGGCGCCTTCCTTCACGATGGCCTGGGCGAGCACGGTCGCCGTGGTGGTGCCATCGCCGGCCCGGTCGTTCTGCTTAGAGGCGACCTCGCGCACCATCTGGGCGCCCATGTTCTCGAACTTGTCGGAGAGCTCGATCTCCTTGGCGACGGTGACACCGTCCTTGGTGATGCGCGGAGCCCCGAAGGACTTCTCGATCACCACGTTGCGGCCCTTGGGACCGAGCGTGACCTTCACGGCATCGGCGAGGATGTCGACGCCGCGCAGCATCTTCTCGCGGGCGTCCAGGGCGAATTTGACTTCCTTAGCAGCCATTGTTCGTCACTCCTGATGAGACGTAACGATATGTGACTCTGATGGTGGGACTGAGCCTTACGCGGCCTTCTTCTGGACGGCGGTCTGTTCCAGCACGCCCATGATGTCGCTCTCCTTCATGATCAGGAGATCATCGCCGTCGATCTTCACTTCGGTGCCGGACCACTTGCCGAAGAGCACCGTGTCGCCGACCTTGACGTCGAGGGGAACGAGCTGACCCTGCTCGTTGCGGGCACCGGGACCGACGGCGATCACCTCGCCCTGCTGGGGCTTCTCCTTCGCGGTGTCCGGGATGATGATCCCACCCGCGGTCTTCTGTTCGGCCTCGATGCGCTTGACTACGATCCGGTCATGCAAAGGACGGAACTTCATGAAGCTTCCTCCAATGATTACAGTCTGTTAGCTGCCTCAAGCGGAGCCGTTCGGGCCTCCGCGGTCGGAAATTTGGTTGAAAGAGCTTCACCGTTCAAGAGGGCGCGCGAAAATTTTTTGGCACTCCTGGGAACCGGGTGCCAAAATGCTTTTCGCTATGGGAGCTGGTGGCGACGCCAGTGCAGTCTGCAAGGTGCCCCGGCTGCCGTTCGGGTGGACTAGTAGTGCGGCGGCGGAGGCTCGGGCGCAGACGGCCCGCCCGCATGGTCCTCGACTTCCTGCACGCGATCGAGCAGCTCGTTGAGCTGCCGCTTCAGGCCGTCGATCTGCTTCCATTGAGCGACGACGGTCTGGTTCAGGTCCTCGATCACCTGGTCCTGATAGGCGACGCGCACCTCAAGCGCCTCGATGCGAGCCTCAAGATCGTTCATCGGATTGCCCTGCTCCATCCCGCCGCTCCACGAGCCCGTGGCCGAGCGCGACCCGCTCATCGAAGACGAAGCACCCGCCGTTCCAGCGGCTCTCCGCCTGCGGAACCTCTTCCAGATATTTGAGGATGCCGCCCTTCAGGTGGAAGACCTCCTCAAAGCCCTGCGCCAGCATGTAGGCGCTGGCCTTCTCGCACCGGATGCCGCCAGTGCAGAACATGGCGACCTTCCTGTGCCGCCGCGGATCGAGCTCGTTCTTCACGAAGTCCTTGAACTCGCTGAAGCGCTTGATCCGCGGGTCGACCGCTCCTTCGAAGGTGCCCATCTCGACTTCGAAATCGTTGCGCGTGTCGAGCAGCACGAGGCCGGGCTCGTCGAGCAGCCTGTTCCACTCGGCCGGGGACACATAGGTACCGACCCGGCGCATCGGGTCGGTCTGAGGATCGCCCAGGGTCACGATCTCCTTCTTGAGCCGCACCTTCATCCGCTTGAACGGTATCTCGCCCGCCGTCGAGAACTTGAGTTCGAGATTGTCCAGACGCCCCTGGAAGAGCGCGCCATCGCGCAGCTCGGCCATGAGGGCATCGATGCCCGCCACCGTGCCGGCCACCGTCCCGTTGATGCCCTCATGGGCAAGCAGAAGCGTGCCCTTGATCCCGAGATCCAGGCAGAGCGTGTGCAGCGGGTCCCTCAGCTCCCGGAAATCGGGCAGCGGGACGAACTGGTAGAGGGCGGCAACCTTGTACGTCATGGCGGCTGTTTATCAGCAGGTTCCCCACGAGAAAACCCATGCGGCTGGGCCTCGATGTCGCTTCGATAGCATCCGCCCCTCGTCATGGCCGGGACAAGCCCGGCCATGACGGCGCGGCCGGAGACCTGTCGCGCTGCACCTTCGGCCAGGGCCGCTTGTCCGGGCACATCTCCTCCCAGGCCTGGGACAGGCGCAGCACGCCCACGTCGTCGAAGCGGCGGCCGACGATCTGAAGGCCGATGGGGAGGCCCGCCTTCGTGAAGCCGGCATTGACGGAGGCCGCCGGCTGGTCCGACATGTTGAAGGCGACCGTGTAGCCGATATGCTCGAACGGCTCCTCGGGATTGTGAATGGGCGATGCCAGCTCCGCCGGATAGGCGACGCAGGGCGCCACCGGCGAGATCACGAAGTCGAAGCGACGGGTGGCGGCGACGGCCGCGTGGCGCATCACCATCATCTGGTTCATGCCGCCGTAGACCTCGGCGCCGGTCAGGTCTTTTCCGCCCTCGGCCCATTGCAGGATGTAGGGCAGGATCATCCCGCGCTCCTCGTCGCTCAACGGAGCGATGTCCGTCCAGGCCCGCTGGCGCCAGAAGTCGTCGAGACCGTCGAGCATCGCGCGGGTAATGAAGGGCGGCATCTCCTCGACGAGAGAGCCCGCTTCAGCAAAGGTCTTCGCGGCACTTTCCACGGCCGCCCGGACCTCCGGGTCGAGCGTCATGCCGATGCCGGCCTGCATCATCACGCCGATCCTCAGGCCCTTGACGTCGATGTCGAGATCGAGCCAGGGCAGATCCTGATAAGGCAGGCTCATGGGATCGCGCATGTCGGGTCGCGCGAGGCTTTGCATCATGAGGGCCGCATCGCGCACGGTGCGGGTCATCGGCCCTGCCACGCGGCCGTAATAGGTCGGGTCGATGGGAATGCGGCCGAAGCTCGGTTTGAGGCCGAACACGCCGCACCACGACGCCGGCAGGCGGATGGAGCCGCCGATATCGGTGCCGACATGGAATGGCCCGTAGCCGGCCGCCGCCGCGGCGCCGGCTCCAGCCGAGCTGCCGCCCGGGTTCTTCGAGAGATCCCACGGATTGCGCGCGAGCGGGTGAAAGCTCGAGAGGCCCGAGGAGAGCATGCCGTAATCCGGCATGGTGGTCTTGGCGAGGATGACCACGCCGTCCTCGCGCAGGCGCGCAGCCGGAGGCGCATCCTCGGCCGCCGGAACGAGCGGACGGGCCGCCGTGCCGAGGGGCACCGGCGTCCCCTTGGTGGCGATGTTTTCCTTGATGGTCGCGGGGATGCCGTCGAGCGCCCTCGCCTGTCCGTTCATCCAGCGCTGCTCGGACGCACGCGCATCCCGAAGCGCCGCTTCGGGATCGAAGGCATAGAGCGCCTGCAGCCGCGGCTCATAGGCATCAATGCGTGCAATCACAGCCTCCGTGACCTCGACGGGAGACACCGCCTTGCGGGCATAGGCTTCCAGAAGCTCGGGAGCGGACCAGTCCGCCAAATCCGCCGGGCTGCCGCCTATCTGATACGACGATGATTGCGTGCTCAATGCGGAATTCTCCCCAGGGCTTCTGTCCTGCGCCATGCTGAGGCCTTCCGCGGGAAGGGTAAACCGGTTTTGTCACGGCGGATGCGCATGGGCCCATGACGCCAATGCAGAAGCCGGCCTCGAACCGGTCAGCACGACCGGAGGCATTCTACTCTTCGGAGGCATGTCCGTCAGGCCATGGCACAAAGCCACAGCCCTGTCGTTTCCCTGAAGCCGGCATCTGTCCGAGCCCCATCCAACGACCTGCCTGCAAGGAGGACATGCTCTGATCCCGAACCGCCTGTTCATAAGTACGGCCCGCGATTGCACATCCTGAAGTTGTGACGCTATGATCCTGTAAGGATATCCGGTAACCGAATCCGGGCATCCTCGACGCGGTGATGACCCTGCCATGAAGAATGGTGCGAAGGCCGCCCTTCATCGAAGGAACCAGCTCCTCGCCGCTCTGGAGCCAGACGATTATTCATGGCTCGAGCCTTATCTCGAGATCGTTGAACTGCCGCGCGGCAAGATCGTCTATCAAACCGGCGAGGCGATTCGGCATACCTATTTCCCTCATGATGCAGTCATCTCTCTGGTGACGGATCTGCAGAACGGCGGTTCCGTCCAGATGGCGGTATTCGGCCGGGAATCCGTCTTCGGCTTCGTGAGCGCGCTCGTTACCCGTCAGTCCTTCGGGCGTTACGTCACCCAGATTTCCGGCTCGGCATCACGCATTACCTTGGAGCGCTTGAGCAAGGGCCTCGAACTGCGCCCACCGATGCGCCGCGTGCTGGTCCGCTACACGGAAGCTCTTCTCGCGCAAACGCTTCAAACCGTTGCCTGCAATGCCGTTCACAGCGTGGAAGCCCGGTGCTGCCGCGCCATCCTGAGCACGCACGACAGAACCGACAAGGACGACATCGCCCTCACCCATGAGATCTTAGCCGAAATGCTGGGAGTTCAGCGCTCGACCGTGAGCAGCGTCACAAGCGCACTGCAGCGGATGGACCTGATCAGCCAAGGCCGCGGAACGATCAGGATTACCAACAGGGCCGGGCTCGAGGAAACCGCGTGTGAGTGCTACCAGGCGATCCGCCGAAGCTTCGAGCGGCATCTTCCGTCAGGTCACGAAGGACCCGCGGCGAGCGCCCATTCTCGTCCAGCCCTTGACAAGCAGCGAAACACGGCGCGTTGAAGAGAAAGATTTCTTCTGCCTTTGTCGGGTTCCAAACAGACGGGGTAACCCGACCTCAGTATTCTGACCCTCTTATTAACGCAAAGTTAATACGAGGAAAGAGATGAACGATACTAAGTTTCATAACGAAGAAGCGAATAACGGGGCTCTCCTTCCAAGAATCTACTCACCCACATTCCAACCGTTGCTTCAGTCGCTTTTGGCGACCCTGGCCGACATCGATTTCGATTACGAACAGGAACGCGCACAGCTGAGCAGGACTTCACCGGACACCAACATCAAGATCCGCGCCCTCGAGAAGCTGAAGGCCCGCTATCATGAGCGGCGGCAGCCTTACGTCCAGCAGCTCGCCATCCTGCAGGAGCGCATGATGGAATTAAGAGCCTAGTCAAACGTCTCTCCGTTCGGCGCATTCCAAACGCCAGGCGTCGAAGCCAAGAACGAGCATTCCTTGGGGCATAAGCACTCGACCGGTCAGGTCACACGTATGCGTTCACACGATCTGAGCACACACCAACGGCTCATGAGGGATTGTCGACATGACTGAGGAAGAAGTTGAGATCGTCGCGGAGGAAATGGCCAAGATCGGTGGCGTGACTTGGTATCCGGGGCGGGAAACGGGAACGCTGATGCGGGTCGTCTGCGATCGCTACCGCGATAGAGCCCGGGTGGCTATCGAGGCGCTAGACCGCTACCGGGCCGGTCAGCAAGCGGCCCTCGCGCAGGACAACGTGGAGGTCGAGAAGCACGCGACGACCAGCACGCCACATGCGCCGGTCCATGAGGACATCAGACCTGGGACGACCGTCATATACCGCCCGCCCGGGGACCGGCGGGCCTATTCCTGCCGGGTGGTCGAAATCGAGGGGAACCGCGCTTATCTGACCCCCATCCTCAGAGCCTGCACGGAGTGGGTTTCCATCGAGCACCTCGTCCCCGACCGGGAAACCGGCAAGGCCGCGGCCCACGATTGATTGTCGATCGACAGCGAAAAAGGGCAGCTCCGTCCGGAGCTGCCCTTGCTCTTTGCGTCAGGCCGCCCGTCACTGAGTCAGCTTGCTGTACGTGCCGCCCTTCCAGACATTGATGTTGTATTTCGGATCCTTGATGTCGCCCTTCTCGTCGAAGGTGACCGGGCCGAGGACAGTGTCGACGGTCGTGCTGCGCAGGGTCTTCGCCACGGCTTTCGGATCCGCGCTGCCGGCCTTGCCGATCCCGCCGGCGATGGCCTGAACGGTCGCATAGGAGAACAGCGTGAAGCCTTCCGGGACGAAGCCGATTTGCTTGAACTGCTCCAACGCTCCCTTGGCTGCCTCGCTGTCGCGGCCGTCGGGCGGGAACGTGAACAGGGTTCCGTCAGCCGCAGGACCGGCCACGGCCCCGAATTCCGGCGTGGCGATGCTGTCCCCCATCATCAGCTGGAACTTGTAGTTCTGATCACCCGCCTGGCGCATGATGAGCCCGGCCTCGGTGTGATAGCCGCCGAAATAGAGGAACTCGACGCCCTGGCTCTTGAGGCGGTTGACCACCGCCTTGTAGTCCTTCTCGCCGGGATTGATCCCCTCGTAAAGCACCTCCTTGACGCCGGCGCTGTTGAGGGAAGCCCTCACCACATCCGCAAGGCCTTTGCCATAGGCGCTCTTGTCGTGAAGGATGCCGATCTTCTTGGTGCCGTAATTCTGCTTGATCCACGGCCCGATGAACTTGCCCTGTGCGTCGTCGCGACCGTAGAGTCGCATGATGGTCGTCCAGCCCTGCTCGGCCGCCTTGTCGGTCATGGCCGGGTTGCTGGAGGCCGGGCTCATCATCAGAACGTCCGCCTCGGCATAGACCTCGGAGGCCGGGATGGAGGAGCCCGAGCAGGCATGCCCGTCAACGAACTTGATGCCCTCGGCGATGATGCGATTGGCGATGGCGACGGCCTGTTTCGGATCGCAGGCATCGTCGTAGATCACGATCTTGACGTTCTTCCCGTTGACGCCGCCGTTCTTGTTGATGGCCTGCGCGGCCAGCTCGGCGCCGTTCTTGAGCTGCTCGCCGATGGTGGCCACCGCACCGGTCATCGGACCGGCCACGGCGATGGTGATGTCCTGCGCGTGAGCAACTCCGCTTCCGGCCAGCAAGGCCAGGGCGGACAGAGGACAGACGTAGCTTCTCTTCATGGCGGTACCTCCTCCTTATGCTTCGCCGCGTCAGGCCGATTTCGACCAGAAGCGATCGAGCTTGAAACGAGAGATGTCGTTGGCCGGCGCTTTTCCAAGGGCGAGGTCCGCCAGCACGTCCCCGATCACGCTCGCGAACTTGAAGCCATGCCCCGAGCAGGGCGAGGCCACGACGATGCGTGGATCGTCGGACGATTGATCGATCACGAAATCCTCGTCCGGCGTGCGCGTATACATGCAGGTCCGCATGGCCTTCAGCGGCCCGTTGGCATCCGGCATCGCAAGGGCGAGCATGCGCCGGATCTGCGCCTCGTCGGCGGCTCCGCCGTCCTGCACCAGGTCATTGGCCGAGGTGAAATAAGCTCCCTTGCGGTGGGAGGCCGCCTTGACGCCCGTGCCGGCGAAATCCGGAAAGCCGTAGCAGGCGTCGTCCTCGGATTCGAGGATGAAGACCGGGCAGCGATCCGGAGCGAACGAGGCCGCCTGCAAGGGCTCGAACCAGCCGAGCACCTGCCGCGTCAGCTTGAGGTGCGGCTTCAGTTCGGGAGCGAAATCCCCGACCCACGCGCCTGCCGCGATGATCACGGATCCGGCCTCGATCTCGCCGGCCTCCGTCCGCACCCGCACGCTGGCGCCGTTCGGCTCGATGGCCAGGACGCGCGCCCGTGTCCGTACTTCGGCGCCATGGTTTTCCGCCAGTCCGACGAATTGCCGGATGGCGAGTTCCGGCCGCAGGAAGCCGCCATCCGGCTGATACAATCCGGTCCAATGGGACGGGAGCTTGAAGGCGGGAAAGCGCCGGTTGATCTCGGCTGCATCCAGCACCTCATGTTCGAGGTCGTGCAGCCTCGATGCCTCGAGGGAGCCCTCGACGATCGGGCAGCCGGGATAGCCCGCCTCCAGGACGCCGGTGACGGTGAGAATGGTCCGGCCAGAGAGAGCCTCCAATTCGCGCCACTTCTCCATGGCCCGGCGCGCCAGCGGCACATAGGACGGGTGTTCGAAATAGGAAAGCCGGATGATCCGGCTCTCCCCGTGCGACGAACCCTTGTCGTGCCCCGGCTCGAACTGTTCGATTCCGATCACACGCCGCCCCCGGCGCGCGAGGTTGAAAAGCGCGGCGCTCCCCATGGCGCCAAGGCCGATCACCGCCACATCGAACGTCGTCATCGACCTGCCTTTCACAATTGCATCGACAATGGGCGCATACATTCCGCAGCGACCGAGACTTCGTCAATCCGGCGGACAGGCGAGCACGGTTGTCGCCAAAGTTTCCATTCTCGACGGCAGCGGCTTGCCTGAAACATCGTTGTCAAAGGTGCGTATTGTCCGGTTCACGATGGACCGATCCGCCGAAGCAGGCGACCGGATCGTGGAACTCTTTCGATGCGGCTGCTGTTCTCGTGCAGCGAATGAGGAGGAACATATGAGCCGCGGCTTTCCATCCATGACGGCCCTTCTGGGGCTTCTAGCCATCGCCGGATACCAGAACAGGGACAAGATTGCCGAGATGATCGGCGGCTTGGGACAAAATCCATCAGGAGCCCCGGGCCTCCCCGGACAGCAGCAAGGCGGCTCGGGCGGGTTAGGAGGCTTGGGCGGATTGCTGGGCGGTCTGGCCGGCCAAAATCCAGGCAATGTGCTGAACGGTGGCCTGGGCGAACTGGTCGACAGGTTCCGGCAGAACGGCCAGGGCGACATCGCCGAGTCCTGGGTCGGCACCGGACCGAACAAGGAGGTCGCTCCACCGCAACTGGAGCAGGCGATCGGGCCCGATGTCTTGGCGACCCTAACGCAACAGACGGGTTTGTCGCGCGAGGAAATCCTGGCGCGCCTGTCCAGAGAGCTCCCACAGGCCGTCGACAAGTACACGCCCGACGGGCGACTTCCCAGCTGACCCGATTCGCGGACCCTTTGCTGATCTGAGCGCTGCGGCTCTCGTGCGAGCCGGGCGCTCTATCCTTCTTGACCTGCCTTCTACCTCCAACGATTCGTTCCCGCAAAAGCGGCATCGGGTAGCCTTTCGAAGGCTCCGCTGCCAAGCGGGGCTTGGGAGGAGCTGATGCATACGGACCGCTTTGTCGTGTTCAAGTTTCAGGACGAGTGGCTGGTCACCTACGCGGATCGGGAACAGACGGCATTCGCAACCCGTCAGGACGCGGAACGATCGGCCTTCGAGGCGGCGGACATGCTCGCCTCCAGTGGCCATGCCGTTTCCGTGCTCATCATTCCCGACGGTTCGAACGAGATCGAAGGACCCAATCCAGCCCTGGAAGGATTACCCGGCAGAGAGAGCCTGAACTAGAGCCGTCTCTCGCCTGTGGACGCAGACTAAGCTAGGATTTGGCCCGTGAGGACCTCCTCGGGTGCAGGACTGGGCATATGCTTTGGGCGAAGAAGGCCATCGGCCCCGCTGACTGGGAGCCGACGCAGGATCAGTTCGAAGAGCTCTTCGTCAAGCTCGGAGGCCCGAAGCAGATGATGCTCGCGGCGGCGTGCGATCCGGCGTCGGGCCAGTCGATCCTCCTCATGAGCCTGCCGAATGCGACTTTCCTCGGCTTCTTTTCAGGCTTCGAACGTGTGACCGAGGACGCCCTTCCGTCGGAGGCCGCGCTGCTGGTCGGCCACAATGACGAGTTGCTCAAGCATTTCCGGTATCCGGCGCGGAGGATCGTGCCTTAGGCCGAACGCGTCTTTTCCGCTGGACTTCTGCTTGTCAGGCAAGCCTACCGCAAGCTTGGGCATCTGGTTGCCACAATTGACTGCCAATGGCCGAGATTGATCGAGCCTTTGCAGTGGAGAGCATTGTGACAGCAGCCCACGATTTCGACGAGATGGTGGATCTTCTTGCATTGAGCCGGCCGTTCGAGCGATCGGCCGGCATGAGCATGGCGTGCAAGATCGCGACATTGCCGCTTCGGGACGCCATCGCCCTGGTCGTCGAAGACTGGGCCGACGACAAGTTCAGGCAATTGAGCGCCGTGATCGTCCGGCAGTCCGCCCCCGCTATCCGCAGCTTCGACGAGATCCGGCGTCTCTACGAAACGGCCGAGATGGCACCTGCCTCGTGAAGAACGGAAATCCGCGCTCCCTCGACGGTCAGAATGCCGAGGATTTAGGCGTTAGAGATCATATTTGATCACCCGTGCCCCTTTCCTCCTGAGTCCATACCCGCTTTCATGGGCCATGCTCACGAACCCCAGGGAGGAATGGGTGGAATTCGACGAAGCAAAGTGCTCATGCCCGAAGTGGTTTCCCGTCTTCCTCTCCGGCATCGGGCTTGCGAGTCTCGCTCTCTCCCACCTGTTTTGGTGAAGCCCACTCCCGTCGGCCCGGCAACGGCTTTCCCTCTCGGAGGCACGTGATCGGGCGATTTTGGACCTTGACGAAGAGACCCTGTTCGCGTCTATTGCGCCACCTGCGAAGCGGGATCTCAGATCCGGCCTTTTCGCCTGGAGACGTGGCCGAGCGGCTGAAGGCACTCGTTTGCTAAATGAGCATACCCCAAAAGGGTATCGAGGGTTCGAATCCCTCCGTCTCCGCCATTCACCTTTTTAAGCCCTCAAGTTTCCTTGAAGATCAAGGGTTTTGACGAGGATCGGCGGCCCTGACGTTGGACGTTCTGTTGGACGTTTCAAGGGTATGCCATGAGCACAGATTTAGCCGCTATAGAACCCCCGCAGCCCGAAACGCCCGAGAAGCGAGCCCGCAGGCCTCCCGATGAGATGGCTCGGAATATCGGTCGCGAGGCGGTCAACCACCTCGAGATGCCCGATCTGATCGAAAAGGCTGCCAAGTCTGCCTACGAGTACTCTGGATGGGGTTACAAGCAGCCATGGGGCAAGAACAAACGCGAGAAGGAAGAGTGGCTTAGGTGCGCCCGCCATATGCTGACAGCAATGGGGCCGGACCGGTCTCAGGCGGCGGTGTGGCGTATGGCTCGCGCCGGGTACGAGTCGAGCGAGTCCCGTCGACGCTGGTCCTGGGAGAAGAACCCCTGGGCACAACGAGCTTGGCGGGAATGCGCCGAAGGTATCCTATCGGCCCTCCCCACCTCTCTCACGGCCGGAAGGACGGAATGAGACTGTCCCCTGACTTCCCTAGCCGCTATGGTGTGAGAGGAGGATGAGGCAGCGAATGATCACCGGGCGCGCATGGTATGATTTGCCGATCGTTATCATCCTAGGGCTGGTGATCGGGCTCGCGTTCGGCCAAGCCGTTAAGCTGCTCCCATCTGAGCCTGTGAAGACAACCAGCCCAGCAAAGCGCTAAGGCCCCTGCGACTACCCCTCCTGCTTCTCTTCCGGACCTGAATGCGGAGTGATATTGCCCTGTCGGCTGGGGATGGGCGGCGATGCAGGACAACAGAGTGCCTTGCTATTCAGTCAAGGTTGAGATCCCAACCGAGATCGGCCACCCAGCCATTTCCTATTATCTGGTTCGGGCTGACTCCCAGGCAGCGGCAATCCAAGCCGTTGAGGAGATCTTGCCGGGCAACTGGGGAGCCGTCGAAGCCACCCTGACGGCTATTCGTAGGGAGACTGTTGAGGCGCTTGATCTACGGCGTGGCATCCCCCGTCAGATCTGAGCCCCAACCCCTCCCTCTTCTCTTCCAGAGGAATAGGGCAAAGCCCACAATCGCTTCACGCGTATGTGTGCCTATAAAAAAGCCGCCCGTGGGCGGCCTCAAGGGTTCATGTTCGGTTCTCTTACCAATCAAGATGCGGGACTGGCTCCATCGGCTTGGCCTTTAGCCAACCTTCTGGGGTTGTGCCAAAGAAGGCTGGTTCATCAGCAGTCTCGTCAATGCTTTCTTGCTGTCTGCCTGCATCAACAACTTTCTGAATCGCCTTCATTGCCTCATTGCGCTTGTCTTCTGGCAACAAGTAAAGGCCATAGAGGATTCGCAGCAGTTTATCCACTGGACCTGGCACTTCCGTCTGACCTTTCTCGTATCTAGCTACTGTTTGGCTAGTTACGCCCAGGCTTTCGGCCAAGTCATCCTGCGTAAACTTCATATTCTTACGCAAGAACCGGATATCCTTAGGACCTAGGACCTTCCTATTCCTAATTAGATATAGGCCAATTGCTTTATGAAGATCTTCGGTTCCCTCAACAGATACGCCCCGTCCGTATGACGTATCATGTACCTTGAAGCCATTCAGAAGATAAATGTCGTCCAAGCCACTCATCTTATAGTGAAACGGCTCGGCACTCATCTCTCTGTCTTTGATGCTGAACCTGATGGTGGTCATCTGTCTTCCCATTCAACTGTCTTAATAAAGAGGTGTCCCTCAAGCATGATGATCGTTACCACTCCCATCTGCCGGGACCCGCGCGGCTGCGCTACTACCTTGCACTTCCATTCGCCGGCCGATTTGCCCGGCGTGATACGCCCCTTTAGCTCCCCGATACGAAGAACTGTGAAAACCTCATCATCCGTGATCCCCCGCTCTTCCATGCGCTCTTGAGCGTGCTCTCCAAAGATGACACGTTCGGAATGCTCCGAAAGAAAACGGATGATTTGCAGAAGTCTGTTTGGAGGCGGCTGGTCGGGCTTCTTATCGTTGGACTGGTGCTGAGGCTCGGCAGGAACGGGTTGAAGCTCATCTCTCATGAACCTATCAATATGATAGTTGTTGCCAGCATGTCAACACAACCTTAGGCGCCTTGTTCCTATCCCAAAGGATACCCGCTCCTCATCCTTCACAGTGCATCCGATTAATCGGCTATTAACGTTTTTCTGCCTGTCGCGCGCCTCAGGTAACAAGAGGATGGCCAGTGAATCCACCGGCGCTTCGAGGCGAGAAGATCATCTTCAAAGCCTTGTACCATAAGGGTTTTGGGGCAGCGAATCCACGTAGAGGAATTCGGCCTCCAGTCGCCAACCTGTGGGCTTTGGGGACAAGACACCCTCCCCTATAGGCTTGGCCATCTCTACCCGCCATCTCCGAGCTCACCGGCCAACCCGCCTTTTGCGGTATCATAGCAGGTGAAACTCTGCGATGATCCAAGCGCTGGCCGCAGGAGGCGCAATCCAAATGAGTGGAAATATCCCAGGCCTATTCACCTACATCATTCTAGCGCTCGTTTGCGTCGCGTTGCTCGTGTCTCCGTCCATCGTAGAACTAATTCCCGAGTAGAGTTTCGACCGAGGCAGTTTAGGCGCCGGTGTAGCGGCAGCAGAATTCCCGCGAGGCGAAGCGGTAGCCTAAGCCTCTATCCACTGTTTCCACAGCCGCTGATCCAC
>JAESFT010000341.1_pt1 | contig 34329 bp, 34 predicted proteins | sample 9269451 | NCBI WGS metagenome assembly JAESFT01 (sample SAMN14502557, study PRJNA617106) | algae metagenome | isolation source: Scytonema hyalinum WJT4-NPBG1 and co-occurring heterotrophs from well... | place: USA: Mojave Desert, Joshua Tree National Park, California | collected 2006-05-25
GGGAGATGCGCGACACCATTGCTCAGACGTGGATGGCCGGGACGAGCCCGGCCATGACGGGGGTGGAATGACTTCCCCCTCTCCCTGCGCACTGCGTGCGCTGTCCCTCTCCCTCCGGGGGAGAGGGATTTACGAGCTACGCCCGCTTCTTGCGGAACGGCTGCAGCGCTGCGACCGCCAGGGCGTCGACGCGGTTGTTGAGGGGGTCGTCGGCGTGGCCCTTGACCCAGTGCCAGCTCACCTGGTGCTTGGAAGCCACCTCGTCGAGGAGCCGCCACAAATCCTCGTTCTTGACGGGCTTGTTGTCGGCGGTGCGCCAGCCCCGCGCCTTCCAGTTGCGCATCCAGGCCGTGATGCCCTGGCGCACATATTGGGAGTCCGTGAAGAGATCGACGGTGCAGGGGCGCGTGAGCGCGCTCAGGCCCTCGATGGCGGCCTGCAATTCCATGCGGTTGTTGGTGGTGAGCGCCTCGCCGCCGGAGAGTTCCCGTTCCTTGCCCTTGAAGAGCAGGATCGCGCCCCAGCCGCCGGGGCCGGGATTCCCCGAGCAGGCGCCGTCCGTGTAGATCGTGATGCGATCGGTCATGGGCACCTGCCCCCAGGGGCATTGATCGTGTCACCACTCATGCGCACGCGCCCTTGCTCTCGGTGATGATGCGGTCGCTCATCGTTCTACGCCGTCTGCCGTTCGAGGCCGTATTCGGCGGCGCTGCGCACATGGCGGTGGAAGGCGAGCTTGCGGTCGTATTCCAGCGGGTCCTTGGGCTTCACCAGCGCGCCCGGCGGCACGTTGAGCCAGTCCACGAGGCGCGTGAGCATGAAGCGCAACGCCGAGCCGCGGCAGAGCACCGGCAACGCTTCGATCTCGTCGACCCCAAGGCGGCGGACGGATTGGTAGCCCGCAATCATCGCCCGCCCCTTGGTGAGGTTGAACGAGGCGTCGGGCTCGAAGCACCAGGCATTGAGGCAGATCGCCAGATCGTAGACGAGCGCGTCCGTGCAGGCGAAATAGAAGTCGATCAGCCCCGAGACCTCGGGGCCGATGAAGAACACGTTGTCGGTGAAGAGATCCGCATGGATGACGCCCTGCGGCAGATCCTGCGGCCAGGCGGTCTGAAGGAACGCGAGCTCCCGCCGGGTGCGCTCGGCCAGGCCCGGCGCCACCGTATCGGCCTGGGCTTCCGCGGCCTGGAACAGCGGCGGCCAGCCCTCGAGCGACAGGGCGTTCGGGCGGCTCATGGGAAAGCCCTTGCCGGCGAGGTGCAGCTGCGCCAGGGCCCGGCCGAGCGCGCCGCAATGGGCGGCCGTGGGCCGGCGGATCGCGATGCCGTCGAGGAACGTGATGATGGCGGCGGGCCGTCCCGACACGCGCCCGAGCGCGGAGCCTGCCCGGTTCTGCACCGGCAGCGGGCAATTGAGGCCCCGCGCCGCGAGGTGCTGCATGAGTTTCAGGAAGAACGGGAGGTCCGCCTCGCGCACCCGCTTCTCGTAGAGCGTGAGGATGTAGGAGCCGCTCGTGGTGTGGAGAAAATAGTTGGTGTTCTCCACGCCCTCGGCGATGCCCTTGTAGGAGAGCACCGTGCCGATGTCGTAGGTGGCGAGGAACGCGGAAAGCTCCTCGTCCGAAACTTCCGTGTAGACCGCCAACGCCTAGTCCCCCTGTGCCATCGGGGTGCCGGCGACCGAGGCTGATCCGTCGTCCAGGACTTCGGTGTAGACCGCCAAGACGCCCCCCGTCCCTGGCCCGGCTTGGACAGCCGAGGCCTATTCCGCGGCTTGGCCGCGCAGCTCGCGGGGGAGCGGGAAGAACACGCTCTCGTCGGCGGTGGTGATGGTCTCGACGTTGAGAACGAAGCGCTCCGCGAAGGCGTCGATGACCTCTTCGACCAGCACCTCGGGCGCCGAGGCGCCGGCCGTGATGCCGAGGCGCTTCACGTTGCCGAACAGGTTCCAGTCGATCTCCTCCGAGCGCAGGATGAGCCGCACCAGGGGGCAGCCCTCGCGCTCCGCGACCTCGCGCAGGCGCTGGGAATTGGAGGAGTTGGACGAACCCACCACGATCATGGCGTCCACCTGCGGGGCCACCTTCTTGACCGCGCCCTGGCGGTTGGTGGTGGCGTAGCAGATGTCCTCCTTGTGGGGACCGATCACGTGCGGAAAGCGGGCTTTCAGCGCCTCCACCATCTCCTTGGTGTCGTCGATGGAGAGGGTGGTCTGGGTCACGAAGGCGAGATTCATCTCGTTCTCGACCTGGAGCGTGGCGATGTCGTCCAGGGTCTCGACGAGGGTGATGGAGCCCGGCGGCAGCTGGCCCAGCGTGCCCACCACTTCGGGGTGGCCCGCATGGCCGATGAGGAGGATGTGACGGCCGCGCTTGTAGTGGATCTCGGCTTCCCGGTGCACCTTGGTGACGAGGGGGCAGGTGGCGTCGATGGACACCAGGCGGCGCTCGTTGGCGACCGCGGGAATGGCCTTCGGCACGCCGTGGGCCGAGAAGATCACCGGCGAGTTGCCGTCCGGCACCTCGTCGAGCTCCTTGACGAAGATCGCGCCCTTCTTCTTCAGGCTCTCGACCACGTATTTGTTGTGGACGATCTCGTGGCGCACATAGACCGGCGCGCCGTAGATCGCGAGCGCGCGCTCCACCGCATCGATGGCACGCACGACGCCGGCGCAGAAGCCGCGCGGGGCGCAAAGCAGGATGTCGAGGGTCGGCTTGGTCATGATATCCGCGATGTGGCGAGAGCGGCCGGGTGAAGTCAAGGCCGAAAGGGGCTCAAGCCCGACGGGATAAGCCCCGAAACGGCGTGAGACCAGAGGTTTTGCGCGAAGAGGGATTTGGGCACGAAGCCCCCCGGGGTCAACAGGACACAATCTCGCGCCTGGGCCCATCCTCCGGCGAAGCGGAACGCTTTTTGGGGCAACCGGCCCTCGCGCTGCCCGGAACAAGGCTTTAAGAAGGGCGCAGCCCCCTCCCCCGACCCGGTATCCTGCCATGGCGAGCGCCGCCTCCCACGCCAGCCTCCTGCCGCCCGTTCTCACCTTCTGCGCCGCCGCCGTCGTGGCCGTGCCCCTGTTCCGGCGCCTCGGCTTGAGCGCGGTGCTGGGCTACCTCGCGGCCGGCGTCGCCATCGGCCCCTCGGCGCTGCGGCTGGTGGACGATCCCCAGACTACCGCCCGGGTGGCGGAGCTTGGCGTCGTGCTCCTCCTCTTCATCGTAGGGCTCGAACTCAAGCTTGGCCATCTGTGGTCCATGAAGCGGGACATTTTCGGCGCGGGCCTGCTGCAGCTTCTCATCTGCACGGTTCTGTTCGGGGGGATCGCCTGGATGCTCGGCGTGCCGCCCGCGGGCGCCTTCGTGATCGGCACGGCGCTCGGGCTTTCCGCCACCGCGATCGGGCTGCAGATGCTGGAGGAGCGCGGGGACCTCGGGAGTCCCTACGGCCAGCGCTCCTTCGCGGTCCTGCTGTTCCAGGACCTCTCCATCGTCCCCATCCTCGCGGTCCTGCCGCTGCTGGCGACGGGCATCGGCTCCGGCGAGGGCTCGGGGATGGCGTCGCTCATCCCCATCGGACAGGCGCTCGCCGCCATCGCGGCGGTGATCCTCATCGGCCGCTACGGCCTCAACCCCTTCTTCCGGGCGCTCGCCAACAGCGGCGCCCGGGAGGTCATGACGGCTTCCGCGCTCTTCGTGGTGTTCGGCGCCGCGCTCCTGATGGAGAGCGTCGGCCTCTCCATGGCCATGGGCGCGTTCCTGGCCGGCCTCCTCCTCGCCGAATCGCACTTCCGCCACCAGCTGGAGGCCGACATCGAACCGTTCCGCGGCATCCTGCTCGGCCTCTTCTTCATGAGCGTCGGGATGTCCATCGATCTCGCCACCGTGCGGGACCAATGGGTGTGGCTGCTGCTCGCGACGGTCGGCGTCCTCGTGGCCAAGACCGTGCTGATCGCCGCGATCCTGCGGGCCTTCGGCGCGCCCATACGGGACGGTTTGCGCGCGGGCGCGATCCTCTCCACCGCCGGCGAATTCGCTTTCGTGCTCCTGCCCGTGGCCGCGGGTCTCATGCTCATGCCGCCGAACGTGGCGCAGTTCATGGCGGCGCTCGCGGCGCTCACCATGCTGTTCGGCCCCGTGGTCGCAAAACTCCTCGATCTCGTCCTCGGGCGCATGCGCCAGGTGGAGCCCGAGCCCGAGGCCGACACCTTCGATGGCGCGGAAAGCCGCGTGCTCGTCATCGGCTTCGGCCGCTTCGGGCAGGTGCTGAACCAGGTGATGCTGGCGCAGGGCATCGCGGTCACGGTGATCGACCGGGACGTGGAGCGCATCCGCAACGCGGCGCCCTTCGGCTTCCGGGTCTATTACGGCGACGGCACCCGCATCGACGTGCTGCGCGCCGCCCGCGCCGACAAGGCGGAGCTGATCTGCGTGTGCACGGACGACCGCGAGACCACGACGAAAATCGCGGAGCTCGTGCACGAAAACTTCCCGCAGGCCCGCACCTTCGTGCGCGCCTTCGACCGCGTGCACGCCATCGAGCTCATGAACCACGAGGTCGATTACCAGGTCCGCGAAACGTTCGAATCCGCCCTCGTCTTCGGCCGCACGGCCCTGGAGGAGCTCGGCCTCGCGCCGGAGCAGGCCCAAGACGTGGTCGAGGACGTGCGCAAGCGCGACATCGCCCGCCTCATGATGCAGAAGGCGGAAGACAGCCTCATGAGCGGCGTCGACCTCATGCATGGGGTGCGCCTCACGCCGGAGCCCCTCATCAAGCCCAAGGCGCGCTCGCGGGCCTTGAGCCCCGAGACCCGCGATCTCATCGGCGAGGACGACTTCCTCCCCGCCGAGCCCGCGGTGGGAACGCGCTGATGGATGCAGCCCCGCCCCTGGACGAACGCCAGGCGAGCACGCCGCGCTTCGTGACGGGCTCCACCTTCCGCCACGTGGTGGTGATGACGGCGACGAGCTCGATCGGGCTCATCGCGATCTTCGTCGTGGATCTGCTCTCGCTTCTCTACGTGTCGTGGCTCGGCGATCCGCGCCTCACGGCGGGCGTCGGCCTCGCCACGGTGGTTTTCTTTCTGACCACGTCGATCAATGTCGGGCTGATGATCGCGGTGGCGGCGCTGGTGTCGCGGGCGCTGGGCGCCCGGGAGCAGGAGCGGGCGCGCCGTCTCGCGACCACGTCCTGCATCCATGCGGCGCTGGCCTCGGTCGTGATCACGGTTGCGATCCTGCCGCTCCTGCCCCTCATCCTGCGCCTCATCGGCGCGAGCCCCGAGACCCTCGACGTCGCCTACGTGTTCCTCCTCATCACCATGCCATCGAACGTGCTGATGGCGCTGGGGATGGCCCTGTCCAGCGTGCTGCGCGCAGCAGGCGACGCCAAGCGCAGCATGTACGTGACGCTTGCGGGCGCCATCGTCACCGCGGTGCTCGATCCCATCCTGATCTTCGGCCTCGGGCTCGGCGTCCACGGGGCCGCCATCGCGACCGTAATCTCCCGCGTGGTCTTCGCCTATGTGGGCTTCCACGGCGTCTGGAAGGTGCATCGCCTGCTCGGGCGTCCGACGCTGCGGGAGGTGATCGCGGATGCGCGGCCCATGTACGGCATCGCGATCCCGGCCATCCTCACCAACGTGGCCGCGCCGGTCGCGACCGCGATCTTCGTCGCGATTCTCGCGCGCTACGGCGACAAGGCGGTCGCCGCCACCGCCATCATCGACCGGGTGACGCCGGTGGCCTTCGGCGGGCTGTTCGCGCTTTCGGGCGCGGTCGGACCGATCCTGGGCCAGAACTGGGGCGCGGGCCGCTTCGACCGCATGCGCCAGGCCCTGCGGGACTCGGTGGTGTTCATGACGGCCTACGTGCTGGCGGTGTGGCTCGTGCTGGCGCTCCTGCGCGGGCCGATCGTCGAGCTCTTCCATGCCGAAGGCCTGACCGCGGAGCTGGTGGCCTTCTTCTGCCTCATCTCCGGGGCCATGTGGTACTTCATCGGCCTCGTCTTCGTGGCCAACGCCTCCTTCAACAATCTCGGCGCGCCGCTTCTCTCCACGGCCTTCAACTGGGGCCGCGCCACGCTCGGCATGGTGCCCTTCGCGCTGCTCGGCGCCCATCTCGCGGGGCCGCACGGCGCGCTCGTCGGCATCGGGCTCGGGTCGGTGCCCTTCGGCATCGCGGCGATCGTCACGGCGTTCTGGACCATCCGGCGCCTGGAGCGGCAGGCGGGAATCAATGCCGCAGGGCCGGTATCCAAAGGGGCCCCGGCGGGTTAATGCAGGAACGCTCCCGGCGGACAGGGTCTCAGCAGGCCAATGCAGGGACGACCGAAGCCTTGAGGACCGAAGGAAGGCAGCGATGTTCAACCCGTTCGATCTGATGCGGCAGGCGCAGGGCGGCGCCGCGTTCGACAACATGGCGCGCCAGTTCGGCCTCAGCCCCGAACAGGTCCAGAAGGCCACCATGGCCCTGATGCCGGCCTTCGCCATGGGCCTGCAGCGCCAGGTCAGCAATCCGAACGCCATGGAGCAGTTCTTCAAGCTCATGAGCGCGGGGCATTACCCGACCTTCTTCGAATCCGCCGCCCAGGCCTTCACGCCCCAGGCCCGGCAGGAGGGTTCGACGGTGCTGAACCAGCTCTTCGGTTCCGACGACGTGAGCCGCCAGGTGGCCCAGCAGGCCGCGGCCTTTTCCGGCGTCGGCGCCGACATCCTGCAGCAGATGCTGCCCCTCATGGCCGGGATCTTCGCGGGCGGCCTCGCCACCGCGGCCCGGGCCGGGGGCATGACCCCCGGATTGATGCCGGAGCCCAAGGCCCCGCCCGCCCCCGGCCAGACGGGCTTCGGCGCCTGGGCGGATCTCTGGGGCGGCTTCTTCGCCCCTCAGGCGCGCCCCGCCTCGACCCCGCAGAACCCGACGCCGGGCTCCTTCGACGAGATGATGGCGAGCTTCCTCGCCGCGCAACGCGGGCCCGCGCCGGAATCCGCCAGGGCCGAGCCGCCGAAGCCGGAAACCCCGAACCCCCTCGAGGCCTGGGGCCAGATGATGGAACAGGGACGCGAGATGCAGCAGCAGCACCTCACGTCCCTGCAATCGATTTTCGAGAATGTGTGGGGCGGCGCCCCCAAGGACGCGGACGGGAAGCCCGCGTCCGACGACAAGCCTGCCTGACCGGACGACGGCGCGGAGGCTGCAAGAGCGCCCGCGCCGCGTGCTCTAGACCCGCTGCGCCGCCTTCACGAAGGGAACGACGGGGCGAACGCCCTTACCGTCCACGACGCTCAGCCGCTGGACCCTGATCCTGTGTGCCTGGGATCGAACCAACACCAGGGTCGGCCTGCGGTAGAACGGCTCCGCAAGCGCGCCGTCCACGTCGCCGCGCATCAAGCCGATGTCTTTCAGCGCCCGGTCGTCGAGTTCGGCGAGATTTCGCAATTGCCCGCGGTCCTCGAAGACTTTGATGGCCTCGCCCATCCAATTGAGGATCGCGCGCACCGTACGGCTGACAATCGCCAGCCCTGAAACGGGAGCGAGGGATGCAACGTGCCGGGTCATGGGAACCTCCATGGTTGAGCGTCCAACAGCGGACGAATGACCACGAAAGCGGCGCAGCCGAACCCGTTCGGGCACGGCACCGGAGATCCGGTGGCTCGCCCGTTGCAACGGCGTCGGCTTGCTGCTTTCGAGATTGCTTATAGCCGGGCTTCATGCATGATTGAAACGAATGGTTGAGATGTTTCGGATCAACATCTCTGATCCATGAGCCATCCGCACCGTCTCGGTGCGCCCTCCCCTCGTGAGGCCTGCGATGCACCTCCTCGACATCGATCAGCTCCGCACCTTCGTGGCCATCGCCGATACGGGCTCCTTCACCCGCGCGGCGGAGATCGTGCACAAGACGCAATCCGCGGTGTCGATGCAGATGAAGCGCCTGGAGGAGCGCGTGGGGCGCGCGATCTTCGAGCGCGACGGCCGGCAATCGAAGCTCACGGACGAAGGCGAGCGGCTGCTCGATTACGCGCGCCGCATCGTGCGGCTGAACACGGAATGCATCGCGTCCTTCGCGGACCAGGAGCTCACCGGCCGCGTGCGCCTCGGCCTTCCGGACGATTACGCCGACCGCTACCTGCCCGAGATTCTCGCCCGCTTCGCGCGCTCCAATCCGCGCGCGGAGGTCACGGTGGTGTGCGAGCCGAGCCCGCATCTCATCGACCGCGTGCAGGACGGCGATCTCGACCTTGCGATCATCACCCATGTGGACCGGCGCGGGCCCTCCGAGATCGTGCGCGTGGAGCAGCTCTTGTGGGTCACGTCGGGGCGCCACACGGTGCACGAGGAAGCGCCGGTGCCGCTGGCGCTCGGGCGCCCCACCTGCGACTGGCGCCAATCGGCGACGGGGGTGCTGGAGAGCGCCAATCGCCCCTTCCGCATCCTCTATGTGAGCTGGCATTCGACCGCGGTCGGCGCGGCCGTGATGGCGGGTCTCGCGGTGTCGGTGCTGCCGGAAAGCGCGATCCGTTCCGGCATGCGGATCCTCGGCCCCTCGGACGGCTTTCCGGCCCTGCCCTCCTGCAAGATCGGCCTCATCCGCAGCCGCCGCGAGGCGAGCCCGCTCGCGGACGCGCTCGCCTTCCACATCAAGCAGAGCCTCGACAATCTCGGCGGCGCACGGCTCGCGCCGGCCGCGGAGTGACAGCCTCTACCCTCCCCCTTGCGGGGAGGGTGGTCCGCAGGACCGGGTGGGGGTGGTGCAGGATGAGGCGCTGTGGTGCCTCCTCCACGACCCCCACCCCTGACCCCTCCCCGCAAGGGGGAGGGGAAACCCTACCGCGCCGCAGGCCGCGTCAGCACGATCACGTTGCCGATGAGCGCGAGCGCTGCACCGAGCGCGGCGAGCCCCGTCCATTGATAGCCCTCGAAGGCCGTCGAGATCGCGAGCGCCACGAGGGGAAAGAGCACGGTGGCATAGCCCGCCCGCGCGGCACCGATGCGGCGCAGCAGGCTCAGGTAGCACGCGAACGCCACCACCGAGGCGGGGCCCGCGAGCCACAACAGGCCGGCGATGTACTTGAAGGTCGGCTCGATGATGAAGGCGTGCCCCCGCGCGACGCTGACGATCCCGAGCATCGCGACACCGTAGGACATCGCCCAGGTGTTGGCGGAAACCAGCGGAATGCCGCGACGCTGGATCACTGTCGAGACCATGTTGCCGAGGCAGAAGGACAGGGTACCGGCGATGCAGAGCGCGAGGCCCGTGAGCGCGCCGCGATCGAAGCCCGCGCCGGCGATTTCGGGCCAGAACAGCAGGCCGATGCCCGTGAAGCCCACCACGCCGCCGAGCGCGACGCGAGGCTCGATGCGCTGGCGCAGGAGCACGGCGCCGAGCAGCAGGTTGAAGATGGAAGCCAGTGAGAAGACGACGGCGAGCAGGCCCGAGGGGATGGTGAGCGCGCCGTAATAGAACAGGGTGAAGTTGGTCGAGAACAGGAACAGGCCCGCCGCCGCAAAGCGCAGGTGATCGGCGGCCGAGAAGCGCAGGCGTTCGCGACGCAGGGCCACCCAGCCCCACATGATCGCCGCGGCGAGGCAGAAGCGCCAGAAGATCGAAACCTCCGGCGCGACGACGCCCACCTGCGCGGACAGCGCGATCCAGCTCGTGCCCCAGCAGAACACGGTGGTGGCGTAAAGCGCGAGGTCCTGCCGCGCCAGCGCCGGGGCTCGGCTTGGGTTCAGCGGCATGGCGGAGGGGTCAAGGGCGGGGGCACGGCTCATGCATCAGGAATACGCGGGCCCACGCATCACGACCAATGATGATTGGTGATGGCAGACCCGCTCCTTCGTGATGAGAAGATCCCTCCCGAAGGGGCGTTGCGCAACCCGGCAGACCCGCTCATCCCTGATGAAACAAACCAAAGGCCGGCGGAAAGCCCGAATGGCAGACCCGCTCTTCCCTGATGAAAGGGGCTCTCGCTAGCGCGATGCCACCACGATCCCGGAACCGACCAGCACAGCCCCGGTGGCCTGGTTGAGGCGCCGGACCACCGCGGTGGAAGCCAGCATGCGGCGGCTTCGGTCAGCGAGGACCATGTAGCCGCCATAGACCGTGAACGACACCGCCACTACGACCGCGCCCACAGGAGGAAATCGCCGATGCCGATGGCGGTGACGTCGAGGAAGGTCGGCAGGAGCGCGCTGTAGAACAGGATCGGCTTCGGGTTGCCCAGGGTGACGAGGAGGCCCATCCCGACGTCTCGGCCCGGATGAACCGGCGGGCTCGCCTCCACGGTCAGCGGCTTGCTGGCGGCCAGAATCAGCTTCACGCCGAGCCAGATGAGATAGAGCGCACCGGCATATTTCACGATCTGGAACAGGGGCCCGAGCGTCGTCGCGATAGCGGTGAGGCCGATGGCGGCAATGCCGAGAAAGAGGAAATCGCCGACCACGAGCCCGGTGGTGACCGCAAACCCGGCGCCGAGCCCCGAGGTCCAGGTCCGCGACAGGATGGCGGCCAGGCCCGGTCCCGGCGACAGGGACAGCAGGGTCATGCCGACGGCAAAAGCGAGCAGGGATTCGGGGGTCAATGTTGCACTCCGTTAGGTTCAGCAAGCCGCCGATCCCAGTGCGCGTCAAGCGCCCGCCAAGCGCCTCTCCCTCCCTTCAGGGGAGGGTGGCACGCGTAGCGTGACGGGTGGGGTGTTGCGCGCAGCGCATCCGGCACGGCGTCAGACGAGCAGAGCCGCAGGACGCTGATGGCAGCGCATCCTGCACCACAGGGCCTAGAACTCGCCTTCGGCGAACACCCCACCCCTACCCCTCCCCTGAGGGGAGGGAGGAGCGATCCCGCCTGAAGCGGCACCTCAGAACACGCATTCCGTGAAGGCGGGCCTCACCGAGCCGCCCCAGCGGCCGTGGTAGAGGTCGAGGAGATCGTGGGCCTGCGTCCGGCCGGACGCCGCGATGGCGTCGAGGGGGTCGAGATAGCGGGTCTCGTCCGCCCCCGAGGCGTCCTTGAAGGCGCGGCGGGCCAAGCCCTCGCGGGCGATCCTCAGGGCGTCGCGGGCAACATCCTGAAGGGAGCGCCCGGCGATCACCGTCTGCAGGGCTTTCTCGGGCACGTCCTCGCGCATGGCCTGGCGCTCGGCGGCGCTCCAGCCCTTCACGAGGGTCCAGGCCTCGTCGAGAGCGGTGCCGTCGTAGAGGAGCCCGACCCAGAAGGCCGAGAGCGCGACGATGAAGGGTTGCGGCCCCACATCGGCGCCGCGCATTTCGAGGTAGCGCTTTAGGCGCACCTCCGGGAACACGGTGGAGACGTGATTGGCCCAATCGGAGCGCGTGGCGATCTCGCCCGGGCGCGCGGGGTGCCGGCCGGCGAGGAGATCGCGGAAGGAGGAGCCCGCCACGTCGTGGTAGGTGTCGCCGCGCTTGATGAAATACATCGGCACGTCGAGCACCCAATCCACGTAGGCCTCGTAGCCGAAGCCCTCCTCGAAGGCATTCGGGAACATGCCGGTGCGGTTGCTGTCGGTGTCGAGCCAGATATGCGAGCGCTTGGAGAGGAAGCCGTTGGGCTTGCCGTCCGTGAACGGCGAATTGGCGAAGAGCGCGGTGGCAAGCGGCTGCAGGGCCAGCGACACGCGCAGCTTCTTCACCATGTCGGCTTCCGACGCGTAGTCGAGATTCACCTGCACCGTGGAGGTGCGGTACATCATGTCGAGGCCGCGGGAGCCCACCTTCGGCATGTAGTTCGTCATGATGCGGTAGCGGCTTTTGGGCATCACGGGCGTCTCGGCGCGGGTCCACAAGGGGCTCATGCCAAGCGTGAGGAAGCGAAGCCCCAGGCCCTCGCCGACCTCCTTGGTCTGCCGCACGTGCTCCGCGGTCTCGGCGGCGGTTTCGTGCAGGGTCTGGACCGGTGCCCCGGAGAGCTCGAACTGGCCGCCGGGTTCCAGCGAGATCGCCCCGCCCCCATGCTCGTCGAAGAGGCCGATCGGGTGCCCGCCCCTCTCGTCCTGCTCCACGATCGGCTCCCAGCCGTTGATCTCCTGCAGGCCTTCGAGCAGCGCGCGGATGCCGCGCTCGCCTTCGTAAGGAACGGGCGACGCATCGGCGGCATAGAACGGGATCTTCTCGTGCTCGGTGCCGAGGCGCCATTGCGCTTCGGGCTTCTCGCCGGAGGCAACCCACTCGACCAACTCGCGGCGCGTGCCGATAGGCGTTGCGTCCGACACATCTCGCGCCATGCGAGGCCTCTCTCAACGGGGGCGCGGGGCGCCCGGACTCAGGTCGCGTGTAGATAAAGAGGGGAAGGCCAAGCTGCAATGACGCCGCCATGCCCCCGCCGGGGCGGGGCCATGCAGGGCCGGCGGTTGCCACGCGGCCGGCCCGGGCGGGTGGGAAGCCCGATGGCCAGCCTGGGCGGGTGGGAAGCCCGGTAGCCGGCCTGGGCGGGTGGAATGTCCGATGGCCGGTTCGGGCGGGTGGGAAGCCCGATGGCGGGTCCGGGCTCGCTCCTGCGGCGGACGCCCTAGTGGGCGACGGCGGGCTGGCCCGTGGTTTCGGCGGAGAGCCAATCCACCACGCCGATAAGCGCATCGCGGTTCGACAGGCCTCGGCCCAGGCCCTCCGTGTAGAGGTTGAGCTGCTGGTCGGCGCTCGTGCCCCGGGCCAGGATCCAGCGGGCGAGGTCGAGTTCGCCCCGGCAGCCCAGCGCCAGAGCGTCGTCCTCCACCATGTCGATCACCTCGTTCAGCACCTGGCCCAAGGGCTTGGCGCTCCGGGTCGCCTCGTCCACGAAGGAGCCGTGGATGCCGTAGCGCTGCGCCCGCCAGCAATTCTCCTCCACGATGGCTCGCGAGGCGCCGGTCTGGGCGCGGTTGAGGGCCGGATCGTTGACCAGATGGCGCACGAGGCAGCGGTAGAGCGCCGCGATCGCGATCGTGTCCTCCACCCGGGTGCAGCTGTCCGCGACCCGCAGTTCGAGGGTCGGGTACTTCAGGGACGGGCGGATGATCCACCACACGTAGGAGGAGTTCTCGATGGCGCGGGCCGCCACGAGGGTGTCGATGTAGCGCTGGTAATCGGCGTGGTCGTGGAAGAGATCGGGCAGGCCCGTGCGGGGCAGTTCGCGAAAGGCGGCGAGGCGATAGCCCAGCAGCCCCGTGCGATGGGTCTGCCAGAAGGGCGAGGAGGTCGAAAGCGCCAGCAGCAGCGGCAGATAGGGCTGCATGCGGTTCATGAGATCGACGCGCTGGTTCGGGTCCGGCACCTCCACGTGCACATGCATCCCGCACAGCACCGTGCGGCTGCCGAGCATCTGGAGATCGTGCATCACCTTGCCGTAGCGGGGCTGATTCGTGGGCCGCACCCGGGCCCACACCGCGATCGGGTGGGTGCCGGAGGCCATGATCGAAAGCCCCTGCCGCCGCGCCACCTCGCCCAGGCTCGCGCGCAGGCCGCGCAGGTGCTCCCGGGCCGCGCCGAAATCGAGCCCGGGCGGGGTCGCGACCTCCACCTGAGGCTCGAGCATCTCCCAGTCGACCGCCTCCGCGATATGCTCGCGGCAATCGGCGAAGAACTCGGCGATGCGGGACCGCGCCACGTCGCGTTTCACCGCGTCGTTGACGAAATACTCTTCCTCGATCCCGAAACGATAATCCCCGCTCATGGCGGCGTCTCCTCGATGGGCTTTATGCCTGGACTCCCGGCCGGGCCGGGGTCGCTCTTGGCGTGGTGTTGGACGTTTGGACCGGGTTGCCGGTGGAACGGCTGCCCATTCGCTCCGGTTGCGAGCGGCTCGCTCACGAAACGGGATCGGAGATCAACTCCCTGCGACCGGGTCGCGGCAGGGTCGAAGCTCGACGGGCAAGGCTTTAGAGGGGTGCGGCGGTTCGTCGTCGAGGGGCTTCGGCGCCGCGCGCGAAGGGCCGATCAGCACCAATCGCCGAGCGCGGACTGGACCACGGCGAGGGCAGCGACGGCTGCCGTGTCTGCACGCAGGATTCGCGGCCCCAACGATACGCGACAACCAGGGCTGTGGCCGGCGACAAGCGCTCTCTCCTCGTCCGTGAACCCTCCTTCCGGGCCCACGATAACGGCGAGCTTCGGACCGTTGTTCCCAAGCTCGGCCGTAAGCTCGGCGGCAGCGGCCTTGAGCGCCTCGACAGGGTTCGCGAGGGGCGCGTCCTCGTCGCAGAAGACGAGAAGGCGGTCGGCCTCGAGGGCGCGGAGCGCGGCGGGCAGGTCTGCCTCGTCCAGGATGGCCGGAACCGACAGGATGCCGCATTGCTCGGCGGCCTCGATCACGTTCGCCCGCATCCGCTCCAGATTGACGCGCTGGCTTTGCGTGCGGCGGGTGAAAACCGGCTGCAGGGCCCCCGCCCCCATCTCGACCGCCTTCTGGACCATGTAGTCGAGGCGGGCATGCTTGAGGGGGGCGAAGAGGTAGAGCAGGTCCGGCGTGGGCGTCTGCTGGCGGACCGGCTCGCGGGCCACGAGATCGGCGCTCTTGCGCCCCTCCACCTCCACCTCGACCACCCATTCCCCGTCCCGCCCGTTGAAGACGAGGATGCGCGCCCCGGTCTTCAGCCGCAGCACGTTGAGGAGGTAATTGGCCTGCGCGCGGTCGAGCGGGATGCGCCCGCCTGCCTGCAGGGATGCCTCGACGAAGAGCCGGGGGGCGTTGAACTCGTAGGCCGCCAAGGGATGCTCCAGACTGTGCCGGCGGCATTTATCCGAAGGCGGGCCCGGGTGTCAGCCCGGATCGGCCGTTCGCGGGTCAGGCCCGGGTGTCAGCCCGGATCGCGCGGTGCGGGCGTTTGGGAGCCGATCCCACATTGGACCTCTCAATCGCCCTCATCGATCCGCCTGCGGGGGACCGCAAGGCTTTCGAAAGCTTGGCCTCTTACCCAGTCCGTGGGGCCGTTCGCCGCTTCGCACTCCCTTGGCGAAAGCCCTCCGAACCTGCTAACAGAACCGCCGCTGCGGGTCTCGAGCGCCCGCCTGCCAAAGGATCCTGCCGATGCTGCGTGCTTCCTCGTTCCGGTTGCACTTCGCCGCCCTCGTTGCTTTTGCCGCCCTTGCGAGCGCCGCTCCGGCGCAGGCGCAGAGCAACGGCTGCCAGGATGGTCAGACCATCCTCGTCGAACGCCAGACCCTGGTTCAGCAACTCAACAAGACCACCACCAAGGACAAGAAGATCGATCCGCGCGGGGCCTGTCCGGTGCTGCGCAAGATGGTCACCAACGGTGAGAGCGGTCTGAAGTGGATCGAGGCCAACAAGGATTGGTGCCAGATCCCGGATCAGTTCGCTCAAGGCTTCGCCCAGGACCACGAAAAGGTGAAAACCCTGCGCACGCAGGCCTGCGAGGCGGCCGCGAAGATCGCCGAGATGGAAAAGCAGGCGCGCGCCCAGCAGCAGGGCGGCGGCGGTGGTGGCGGCCTCCTCGGCGGCAGCACGCTGTCCGGCGAGTACAAGATCCCCCGCGGCGCGCTCTAGGCGCGCTGCTTCGAAAACCGCTCGCCGGGGCGGCAAGCCCGCGCCGCCATGCTCCTTCCTCGCGCCGATGCAGCCCCTCGCGCCCTCCCCGATGCGGTGAGAGGGCACTGGGCCGACCGCTACGCCCCGCCGGCGCTTCGGCCCTATCTGCGCCTTGCGCGCATCGAACGGCCCATCGGCTGGTGGCTGCTCCTCCTGCCCTGCTGGTGGTCGGCGGCGCTCGCCGCGATCCACCGCGGCTGGTCCTTTCCGGATGCCGGCCACCTCGTCCTGTTCCTGATCGGCGCCGTCGCCATGCGGGGGGCGGGCTCCACCTACAACGACATCGTCGATCGCGACCTCGATGCCCGCGTCGAGCGCACCCGGGACCGCCCGCTCCCGGCGGGACAGATCGGCGTGCGCGGCGCCCTCCTGTTTCTCGCTCTCCAGTGCCTCGTGGGCCTCGCGGTCCTGCTGCAGTTCAACGGCTTCGCGATCGCGACGGGCTTCGCCTCCATCGGGATCGTGGCGCTCTACCCCTTCATGAAGCGGGTGTTCTGGCTGCCGCAGATCGTACTGGGACTCGCCTTCGCTTGGGGCGGGCTCATGGGCTGGGCGGCGGCCGTGGGCTCGCTGTCGCCGGCCCCGGTGGCGCTCTATCTCGGCGCCATCGCCTGGGTGGTTGGGTACGACACGATCTATGCCCTGCAGGACATCGAGGACGATGCCATCGCGGGCATCAAATCCTCGGCCCGCTTCTTCGGCCCCCGGGTTCGCTCGGGGGTGGCGGCCTGCTACGCCTTGGCGGTCCTGCTGATCGGCCTCTCGTTCACCCTCGCGGATGCAGGCCCCGCGGCGTTCCTCGGGCTCCTGGCGTTTGCCGCCCACCTGGCCTGGCAGGTGTGGCGCATCGATCCCCGTGATGGGGCCGGTGCGCTGCGCCTCTTTCGCGCCAACCGCGAGGCCGGTCTCATCCTTTTCGCCGGCCTCGTTCTCGACGCCTGGATGCAGGCTCCTTGAGCGCCTGTCCTTCTAGGCGCCGAGCCCCGTCACGAGTTCAGGCTCCCGGTGAACCCGCGGTCGGCGGGGGAACCGTCCCGTCTTGCGCCGGGTAAGGAAGCGCGGGCGGCGGCCCGCCAGCAGAACCAGCCGGCGGCGCTGTCCGGGTGTTCCGAGCCGCACGCGACCGAGCTGCGGGAAGGCGGCAACCACCTCTCCATTCTCGGCCTGCACCACCAGGGGCAGGCCCGTCGCGAGGCCCACCGCCTGCCAGGCGGCGATCACCTCCTCCTCGGGGTAGAGGCCGACCCGGAAGATCGCCCGGTCCTCCGCATCGAGGAGCGCGACGGCGCCCTGCTCCCCTTCGAGCCGCAGGGCGACAGAAGCCGGCTTGAGGCCGAGGCGGCCGCCCACATAGGGGTGGGCCGCGTTCGGTCCCGGGCGGCCCTCGTCGCAAGGGGCCGCCCCGGGCAGCGGGGTGTCAGCATTCATGTTCAACGCCCTCTCGTCACGCCCGGCGGTTTCGAGCCGCTGGGGCTTCGGTTGGTGCGGCGGCCCCTGTTCGGCCGCCTCGTCTGCCCCGGCGCTCTCTGTCGGACCGCTCGGGAACGGGAGCATCATGGCAAAGGGCGGCGCGAAACCCCTTAAAGGCTTCGGTTAAGCAGGCGTTGCAGGGCCCTATTCGAGAGCGATGCTCAACAAATGCTTGCCCTTAGCCCTTCAACCCCTCAGCAAAACGCCGCCCCGGTCTGGCGCGGGACGGGGGAGAGCCCCATTCTCCCCCGATGCTGATGCCCTCCCCGTCCGACCTCGCCGCGCGCCTCCTCGGGCCCGTCGAGGCCGCCGCCCGCGAAGGCGGCGCACTCGCCCTGCGTGCCTTCCGCCCCGGCGCCAAAACCTCGGCCCGTGTCTGGAACAAGGCCGGCAATTCGCCGGTGACCGAGGCCGACCTCGCCGTCGACGCGCTCCTCAAGGAGCGCCTCGGCGCCGCTCTCCCGGAAGCCGCGTGGCTCTCGGAGGAAACCGCCGACAACCCGGTGCGCCTCGGTCAGCGCCTGCTCTGGATCGTCGATCCGATCGACGGGACGCGCGCGTTCCTCACCGGACATCCCGACTGGTCGGTCTCCATCGGCCTCCTGGCGGATGGGCACCCGGTGCTCGGGATCATCTATGGGCCGGCACTGGACGTGCTCTACCGGGCGAGCCTCGGCGGGGGTGCCTTCCGGAACGGCGAGCCGATCCGCGGTCCCGATCGGACGGGCTTGAGCGGCTCCCGCGCGGCGGGCCCCAAGCCCCTGATGGACGCCCTCGAACGCCGCGCGGGGCCGATCGTGCGGCTGCCCAAGGTGCCCTCGCTGGCGCTCCGCCTCGCCCGGGTCGCGGAGGGCTCCATCGATGTAGGGCTCGTCTCGGCCAACTCCCACGACTGGGACCTTGCCGGCGGCGACGTGATCCTGCGCGAAGCCGGGTCCCGCCTCAGCGACTTAGGGGGCGAGCCGGTACGCTACAACCAAGCGGAGCCGATCCACGGCGAACTTCTGGCCACCTCCGAGCGCCTGCACCCCGACGTGGTGTCGAACATTCGCCCCTGACGGACCCCATGCTGCCGGCGCCCCAGCCGTCGTTTAAGGCGCCGTAAACCATCCGTGCTAAACGGTTGCATCCCCCTATGATTGCGGCCATGACAGCCGGACGACCGCTTCCCCTGTCACCGCAGCGCTCCAAGGAACCGCCCGGCCCATGACCGAGACCTCCGGCAAGCAGCTCCTTCACCTCGTCTTCGGCGGGGAGCTGACCCACCTCGACAGCATCGAGTTCAAGGACCTCAAGAACCTGGATATCGTCGGGGTCTACCCGAACTATGCCGCCGCCTACGCGGCCTGGAAGGGCAAGGCGCAATCCACCGTCGACAACGCGCATATGCGCTACTTCATCGTCCACCTGCATCGCCTGCTCGATCCCGACAAAGCCTGACGTGCGAAAAAGCCTCGGCGTCCCCGTCCGATGAGCCTCGCCAAACGCATCGTCCGCTCCCGCGCGGTCCAGGAAGCCCTCGGCTTCCTGATGGCGCGCTACCTCGACCTCGTGCAGCGCACGAACCGCTTCGTGGTGGAGCCGGCGGATGCCTATGATCGCGTCGGGCCGATGATGCCCGTGATCGCGGCCATGTGGCATGGGCAGCATTTCATGATCCATTTCGCCCGCCGCCCGGGCGACCGGGCCGCGAGCCTCGTCTCGCGCTCGCGGGACGGCGAGTTCAACGCCATCGCGCTCCGCCATATCGGCGTGCGCGCGATCCGGGGCTCGGGCGCCCGCGGGCGCAATGTGCGCGAGAAGGGCGGCGTGCTGGCTCTGCGCGCCATGCTGCGCGCGCTCCAGGACGGCGAGATGGTGGTGATGACCGCCGACGTGCCGAAGATCGCCCGCCGCTGCGGCGAGGGCATCGTCCTGCTGGCCCAGCGCTCGGGGCGCCCGGTCGTGCCCGTGGCCGTGGTGACGAGCCGGCGCATCGACTTCAAATCCTGGGACCGCGCCAGCATCGGCCTCCCCTTCGGCCGCGGCGCGATGGTGCTCGGCGATGCCGTACATGTGCCGCGCGATGCGGACGCGGAGGCCTTCGAAGCGGCCCGCCTCGCGGTGGAGCGCGGCCTCGACGAGGTTCATGCCCGGGCCTATGCCCTCGTGGGTTCCCGCGATCCGGGCGCCCGTGTCGCGGGAGTGCCCCTGCCCCCGAGCACCGGCCACACGGCACCCGAGCGGGAGCCGGCCCGGTGAGCCGCGCCCTGCTCCCGCACCTTGGGCCAGCCGCACCCGAACGGGAGACCGCCCGGTGAGCCGCGCCCTGCCGCTTCCGATCCAGGTTTACCGCACGAGCATCGGGCTCCTCGAGCCCGCAGCCGCGGGCCTGCTGGCCTGGCGCCGGCGGCGGGGGCTCGAGGAAGCCGCGCGCATCGGCGAACGCCAGGGCTATCCGGGGCGCGCCCGCCCGGCGGGGCCGCTGGTGTGGATCCATGGCGCGAGCATCGGCGAGAGCCTCTCGCTCCTGCCCATCGTGGAGCGGATCGCGCAGCGCGGCGTCAACGTGCTGGTGACCTCCGGCACACGCACTTCGGCGAACCTGCTGGCCCGGCGCCTGCCTCCGGGGGCCTTCCACCAGTTCATTCCGCTCGACGTGCCGCGCTACATGCGCCGCTTCCTCGACCATTGGCGGCCGGATCTGGCGCTCTTCGCCGAATCCGAGATCTGGCCCAACACGGTGCTGGAGATCGAGGCCCGGGGAGTTCCGCTGGTGCTCGTCAACGGGCGCATCTCGGACCGCACCTTCCGCCGCTGGCAGCGCCTGCCCACCATGATCGGCGCGCTGCTCGGACGCTACGATCTCTGCCTCGCGCAAAGCGCCGTCGATGCCGAGCGCCTCGCCCATCTCGGCGCGCCGCGCGTTGCGGTGTCGGGCAACCTCAAATTCGACACGCCGCCCCCGGCCGCTGACCCCCGGATGGTGGCGCAGCTGTCCGGCATGGTGGCGGGCCGTCCCGTGTGGCTGGCCGCCAGCACGCATCCCGGCGAGGACGAAGCGGTCATCGCCGCCCACCAGGCCCTCGCCGCCCGCTGGCCCGGGCTCCTCACCATCATCGCGCCGCGCCACCCCCAGCGGGGGGCCGACATCGCAGGCCTCGTGCGCCAGGCCGGACTCGCCGGCGCCCGGCGCTCCGCGGGCCATCTGCCGGAACGCGGCACCGACGTGTACGTGGCCGACACCGTGGGCGAGATGGGCCTGCTCTACCGCCTCTCGCCCGTGGTGTTCGTGGGCGGCTCGCTGGTGCCCCATGGCGGGCAAAATCCCATCGAGCCCGCAAAGCTCGGAGCCGCCATCGTGCACGGGGAGCATGTGCACAACCAGCGCGACCCCTACGCGGCGCTGCATGCGGCGGGTGGTGCGGAAGTGGTGGCCGACGAGGAGGAACTGGCGGCCGCGATCCATCGTCTGCTGGCCGATCCCGCCCGCACCCGCGCCATGGCCCGCGCGGCCGCGGATGCCGTGAACGCCATCGGCGGGGCGGTGGAGCGGACGATGCAATCCATCGAGCCCTTCATCGTACCCCTGAAGCGCGCGGACGCGCGCTGATGCGCGACGTCGGGCCATCCCGGCGGTGATGCGCGCCCCTGCCTTCTGGTGGGAGACGCCCCCCTCGGCTCTCGCTCGGGCCCTGCAGCCCCTGGGTGCGCTCTACGGCGCCGCCACAGCGCGGCGCATGCAGGGGGCCGGCGCGCCGGCCCCCGTTCCGGTGATCTGCGTCGGCAACTTCACGGCGGGAGGTGCCGGCAAGACCCCGACGGCGCTGGCGCTTGCCGCCCTCCTGCGTGGGGCCGGGGAACATCCGGCCTTCCTCTCTCGCGGATACGGCGGCCGCCTTGCCGGCCCGGTGCTGATCGATCCCCGGCAGCACGGCGCCCGCGAGGTCGGCGACGAGCCCCTGCTGCTCGCGCGCGGGGCGCCGACCGTGGTGGCGCGGGACCGCCCCGCCGGCGCAGCGCTTGCGGTAGAAGCGGGGGCAAGCGTGATCGTCATGGACGACGGGCTGCAAAACCCGTCGCTCGCGAAGGATTTTGGCCTCGCGGTCGTCGACGGTGCGGTGGGGATCGGCAACCGCCTGTCCCTGCCGGCAGGCCCCCTGAGGGCACCGCTCGCCGCCCAATGGCCGAAGGTGCATGCCGTACTGGTCATCGGCAGCGGCGCTCCGGGCGAGGCGATCGCGGGCGAGGCCGCGGCGCTGGGCAAGCCGGTCTGGCGAGCCTCGCTCGCACCGGATCCTGTGGCGGCTGCGCGGCTGAAGGGTGTTCGCGTGCTCGCCTTTGCGGGGATCGGGCGGCCCGACAAGTTCTTCAGGAGCCTTGAGGCCTGCGGTGCGGTGGTCGAGGAGGAGCGCTCCTTTAGCGATCATCACCCCTATACAGCCGCCGACATGGCCCGGCTTGCGGGCGAGGCAGGGGCGAAGGGGCTTCAGCTGGTGACGACGGAGAAGGACCGGGTTCGCCTGGAGGGTCTAGGCCTCCCGCTCGGCCCTGTGCAGACGCTCCCGGTCAGCTTGGCGTTCGAAGACGAGGCGGCGGTTCGCGCCGCGATCCTGGCTGCTCTCGCCCGGCGGCGCGGCCTACTCTGAGGGCCGGCCCCGGAGTTTACCGCCGACCCGCTTCAGCACGGCTTCCGGCGAGGCATAGGCTTCCTGGTGCTCGACGCTCCAATATTTGAGCTGGTCGAGGGGGATCTGCACGCCCGTGACGGCGCAGCGCACATAGGCCCCGGGCTTCACGAGGCGCAGGTTGCTGTCGAGGTATTCGACGACCGCCTCGCCGCCGACACGTTCAAGCTTGTTCATCGGGAGCCTTCACGAGGTCCATCAGGCCAAAATAGCGGGCGATGCGCGCCGGTTCCACGGGGCGCCTGCGTCGCGCGCAAGGGTGGAGCGATCAAATCTCCTCGAAGAGCGCGCCCTGTTCGAGGAGGGCGGGCTTAGGCCGCGCGGTCTTCAACCGCATGCCGCGTCCTCCCGTGACCTCGGCCTTGCCGCTCGCGAATTCGAGCGTCAGCGCGGCCCCGTCCGTGACCCCCGCGGGCGCCTGCACCGGCCGACCGTCCGCGTCCCAGACGAGGGCGTAGCCGCGGGCGAGGACGGATTTGTAGTTCAGGCTGTCGAAGAGCTGGCCGACGCTGTCGAGCCGCGCGCGCTTGCGGTCGAGCTGCGCGATCAGGGCCGGGGTCAGGCGCTCGCCCGTACGGCGGCCGAGTTCGCGCTGCTGGCCGATACGCTGCGTCTCGGCGCGGAGCAGCGTCGCGCGGGCCGTGACGAGGCGCTGGCTCGCCTGGGCGAGCCTGTCGGCGCGCTGCCGGCGCAAGCGGTCGAGGGCCTCGCGGGGGCGGTGGTCGATGGCCACGAGCCGCGCCCGCAGCGTCGCGACCTGCACGGCCGGCGAGAAGCGGGCGAGGCGGTTCAATATCTTGCGCAGGCGGGAATCGTGCTCGCGCATGCTGCGGATGAGGCCGGGCGCGAGGCGCGCCGCCGTCACGTCGAGGCGCTGGCGCTTGGCGGCGAAGAGCGCATCCGGCGCCGGCAAGCCGCGGGCGGTGGCGCGCAATTCCATGCGCCGGCGCTCGATGACGCGGAGCGCCGATTCGCCGTGACGCCGTCCGAGGTCCGACACGGTGGCGACGAGCTCGGCGCGCACCGGCACCACCATCTCGGCGGCGCCCGTGGGCGTCGGCGCCCGCACATCGGCGACGTGGTCGAGGAGCGTGGTGTCGGTCTCGTGGCCCACCGCGGAGACGAGCGGGATCGTGCTCTCGGCGGCGGCGCGCACCACCGCCTCCTCGTTGAAGCCCCACAGATCCTCGATGGAGCCGCCGCCGCGGGCGACGATGAGCACGTCGGGGCGGGGGATCTTGCCGCCGGGCTGGAGCGCGTTGAAGCCGCGAATCGCCGCCGCGACCTCTTCCGCGCAGGTCTCGCCCTGCACCCGCACGGGCCACACCAGCACCCGGCGCGGGAAGCGGTCTTCGAGGCGGTGGAGGATGTCGCGGATCACGGCGCCCGTGGGCGAGGTCACGACGCCGATCACCTGGGGCAGGTAGGGGAGCTGCCGCTTGCGCTCGATCGCGAAAAGCCCCTCGGCGCCGAGCTTGCGCCGGCGCTCGTCCAAGAGCGCCATGAGGGCGCCAATGCCGGCGGGCTCCAAGGTCTCGACGACGATCTGGTACTTGGACGAGCCCGGGAAGGTGGTGATGCGCCCGGTGGCGATCACTTCGAGCCCCTCCTGCGGCTTCATGCGCAGCTTCGCGAAGGAGCCCCGCCACACCACCGCGTCGATGCGGGCGCCCTCGTCCTTGATGCTGAAATAGGCGTGGCCCGAGGAATGAGGCCCGCGGTAGCCGGAGATCTCGCCGCGCAGGCGCACGAAGCCGAACGCCTCCTCCAGGGTCCGCTTGAGCGCGCCCGCAAGATCGGACACCGACCATTCGGGGGCGTTGGAAACGGGGGCGAGGCTGCGGTCGAGGGTCATCGGGGCAACCTAATCGCTTCGCCGCCTCATTGCGAGGGGCCGGAGCGCCACTGTCCTTGCGATAACCCGCGCCATCGAGGGGACGGAGCGCCGCTGTCCTTGCGATCCCGGAGCCCTCCTCCTATGACCGCCCGGAGGAGCGGCATCGCGATGAACATTCTTCTCATCGGTTCGGGCGGCCGGGAGCATGCGCTGGCCTGGGCCATCGCGGGCAGCCCCTCGTGCAAGCGCCTGTTCATCGCGCCGGGGAATCCCGGCACCGCCGGGTGCGGGCTCAACGTGGTGGTGGATGTCGCCGACCACCGGGCCGTGATCGCGTTCTGCCGCCTCAACGGCATCGGCCTCGTGGTGGTGGGGCCCGAGGCTCCCCTCGTGGCCGGTCTCGTGGACGATCTAGCAGTTGCCGGCATCAAGGCGTTCGGGCCCACCAAGGCTGCCGCGCAGCTCGAAGGCTCCAAGGCCTTCACCAAGGATCTCTGCGCCGAATTCGGCATCCCGACCGCCGCCTACCGGCGCTTCACGCACGCCGAGGCCGCCAAGGCCTATATCCGCGAGCAGGGCGCGCCCATCGTGGTGAAGGCCGACGGTTTAGCTGCCGGCAAGGGCGTGGTGGTCGCGGCCACGGTCGGGGAGGCGGAGGCTGCAGTCGACACCATGCTGGGCGGAGGCCTCGGGGCGGCCGGCGCGGAAGTCGTGATCGAGGAGTTCCTCGAAGGCGAGGAGGCGAGCTTCTTCGCCTTGAGCGACGGCACGCACGCGATCCCCTTCGGCACCGCCCAGGACCACAAGCGCGCCTTCGACGGGGACGAGGGGCCGAACACCGGCGGCATGGGCGCCTATTCCCCCGCGCCCGTCATGACCCCCGAGCTGCAGGCCCGCGCCATGCGCGAGATCGTCGAGCCCACCGTGGCGGCGCTCAAAGCCCGCGGCACGCCCTATGTGGGCGTGCTCTATGCGGGGCTCATGATCACCGCCGAGGGCCCGAAGCTCATCGAGTACAACGCCCGCTTCGGCGATCCCGAGACGCAGGTGCTGATGCCGCAGCTCAAGAGCGATCTCGTGGCCGCCATGCTCGCGGCCTGCGAGGGCCGGCTCGCCGGTTTCGAGGCGCATTGGTGGGACCATGCCGCCCTCACCGTGGTGATGGCCGCGAAGGGCTATCCCGGACGGGTGGAGACGGGCTCCGCCATCCAAGGCGTGAAGAAGGCGGAAGCCCTCGACGACGTTCTCGTCTTCCATGCCGGCACCCGCATGAGCGGCGAGACCCTGGTGGCGAATGGCGGCCGCGTGCTCGCCGTCACCGCCACGGGCAAGACTGTGCGGGAGGCGCAGGCCAACGCCTATGCTGCCGTGGATTGCATCGACTGGCCGGAAGGGTTCTGCCGCCGGGACATCGGCTGGCGGGCGGTGGCGCGGGAGGGTTGAGACGGTCGTGGATATATCCGCACGAGTGCGTTATATATTGACCCATGGCGCTTCTGATCAAAGATGCCGAGACCGACAAGATCGTGCGCGAACTCGCGGCACGCACCGGCGAGTCGTTGACAGAAGCCGTCAAGATTGCGGCCAAGCAGCGGCTTGAACGGCTGCCGCCGAAGAAGGGACGAATCGACCGCGCTGCTCTGGCGGAAGCGCAGGCCTATTTCGACTCGCTGCCGCGCATCAACGAGCACCTCACGGACGACGAGATCCTGGGCTACAACGACGAGGGTCATTGGGATTGATCGTGGTCGACAGCTCGGCCGTCGTCGCCATGTTCCTGCGCGAGCCGGATCATGAGGCCATCGCCGACGTCCTCGATCAGGCGGACGCTGCTTCCATTTCGGTCGCATCCCGGCTCGAACTCGTCTCGGTGCTCTGCGGCAAACGCATCGGTGCGGACCCCGTCCGCGTGAGTCGTTTCATCGACGACCTTCGCCTCGATCATGTTGCCGTCTCGCACGACCACATGAACCTCGCCATCGACGCCCTCCTGCGCTTCGGCAAGGGCCGGCACCCCGCGCAATTGAACCTCGGCGATTGCTTCGCCTACGCTCTCGCCAAATCCCTCGACGCGCCGCTCCTCTTCAAGGGTGACGACTTCGCGCGGACCGATATCATCCCGGCCTGGCAACCCGCAGCCTGAGAGGCCCATGAGCGACGATCTCTTTCCCGGCTTCGAGGCGCACTGGATCGACACGGAGGCCGGCCGCATCTTTGCGCGCTCCGCCGGCAGCGGGCCGCCCCTCGTGATGCTGCACGGCTTCCCGCAGACACAGGCCATGTGGCACCGGATCGCGCCGCAGCTGGCCCAAACCCATCGCGTGATCCTCATGGATCTGCGCGGCTACGGCTGGTCCTCCGCGCCGCGGGGCGACGCGGCACACGCCACCTATTCCAAGCGCGCCATGGGCATGGATGTGGTGCGGGTCATGGAGGAATTGGGCCACGTGCACTTTGCGGTGGTCGGGCACGATCGCGGTGCGCGCGTCGGCTATCGCTTGGCCCTCGATCATCCGGGCCGCGTGGAGCGCTTGGCGCTGCTCGACATCTTGCCGACCTTTCATGTGTGGGCGCTGATGCGCTCCGGCGCGATCCCCGCAGCCCATTGGGGCTACCTCTCCGAACCCCATCCGAAGCCCGAAGACGAGATCGGCCGCGATCCCCTCCCCTATTTCGAAGGGCGGATGGCGAAGTGGACGGGCTCCGGCACCCTCGATGCCTTCGACGCCCGGGCGCTCGCCTCCTACCGCGCGAGCTGCAACGACCCGACGCGCATCCACGCCATGTGCGAGGATTATCGCGCCGGCGCCACCCTCGACATCGCGGCGGACGAAGCGGACCTCGCCGAGGGCCGGCGCATCGGATGCCCCGTGCATGTGATCTGGGGCGAGTTCTATCTCACGAAGGGCACCACCGAGACGGCGCTGCAGGTCTGGCAGCGCACCTTCGCGCCGCAAGCCACCGGCACGCCCGTGACGGGCGGCCATTTCGTGGCGGAAGAGAACGCGCCCGCGACGCTCGCCTCGCTTCAGGAGTTCCTCAAGTGACCACCCTTGGCATCGCCGTCAGGCTTCAGGACGGCGCTCTTCGGAGGCCGCCTGACCCAATTCAGGAGTTCCTCGAGTGACCGCACTCTCCCGCCAGGAAGCGTTCTCCGGCACGAAGGAGGTGCCCGAAAAGCTCGCCTTCGATACGGGTGCGCTCGAAGCCTATCTGCAGCCTCGCGTGCCTGGCTTCGCGGGTCCCGTCGCGGCGCGGCAGTTCAAGGGCGGGCAATCGAATCCCACCTATTTCATCACGACGCCCGGGCGCGCTTACGTGCTGCGCCGCAAGCCGCCGGGCAAGCTCCTCGCCTCCGCGCACGCGGTGGACCGCGAGTACCGCGTGCTGACGGCGCTCCACGGTCAGGGCTTCCCCGTCGCCGAGCCCCTGGTGCTGTGCGAGGACGATACGGTGATCGGCACGGCCTTCTACGTCATGAGCCATGTGGAGGGCCGGGTCTTGTGGGATCCGGGCCTGCCGGATTGTGTGCCCTCGGAGCGCCGGCCGATCTACGACGCCATGAACGACACCATCGCGCGGCTCCACGCCTTCGATCCCGCCGCAATTGGGCTTGCCGATTTCGGCAAGGCGGAGGGTTACGTGGCCAGGCAGGTGCGGCGCTGGTCGGAGCAGTACCGGCTCTCGGAGACGCAGGAGATCCCGGAAATGAACCGGCTCATGGCCTGGCTCCCGGACCACGTGCCGCCGACCTCGCGCGCCGCGCTGGTGCACGGCGATTACCGCCTCGACAACCTGATCCTGCACCCGAGCGAGCCGCGCGTTGCCGCCGTGCTCGATTGGGAGCTCGCGACGCTCGGCGATCCCAACGCCGATTTCGTCTACCACCTCATGACCTGGGTGATGCCGCGCTCCGACACCGGCGGCGGCACGGGTACGCTGTTGGGCCGCGACCTCGCCGCGCTCGGCATCCCGGGCATGGAGGATTACGCGGCGCAATATGCGCGCCGCATGGGCCTTGGCGAGATCCCGCATTTCGAAACGCTCTTGTCCTACAACCTCTTCCGCCTCGCCGCGATTCTGCAGGGCATCGCGGGGCGCGTGCGCGACGGGACGGCGACGAACGCCAACGCCGCCGCCATGGCCAAGGAGGTTCGCCCGTTGGCGGTGGCCGCCTGGGATTGGGCGCAGCGGGCGGGAGCGCGCTGAGCCACACTCGCGCAGAAGCGCGGAAGGCCGGCGCTCGCTAGCGCCGCTCGCTGAAGAAGGCGCGGAGCAGCGCTGCCGCCTCGCCCTCGCGGATGCCGCCATAAACCTCGGGCGCGTGGTGGCAGGTCGCCTGCTGGAAGAAGCGCACCCCGTGCTCCACCCCGCCGCCCTTGGGGTCCGGGGCGCCGAAATAGACGCGGCGGATGCGGGCGAACGAGATTGCCGCCGCGCACATGGTACAGGGTTCGAGGGTCACGTAGAGATCGCAGCCCGTGAGGCGCTCGTCGGCGAGCGCTTCGCAGGCGCGGCGGATGGCGAGCACCTCCGCATGGGCCGTGGGATCGTGGGCCTCGCGGGGGCGGTTGCCCGCGGCGGCGATCACCCTCCCGTCGCGCACGATCACGGCCCCGACCGGCACCTCGCCGCGGGTCGCCGCCGCGCGGGCTTCCGCGAGCGCCAGGCCCATGGGATCGGGCCTCCCCCGATCGGCGTTGTCGCTGGCGTTCCCCATGGTGCTCGCATCCCTCCCCTCCCTCTGCTATCAGGCCGCCATGACCGACAGCAACGACGACAAACCCGGCCGCCCGCCCCGCGGACGCTCCCCCCGCACCGGTGGGGATCGCCCCGCCCGCGGCCCCCGCAGCGAGGCCGGCGCCCGCTCGGGTGGAGACCGCCCCGCCCGCGGCCCGCGCCAAGAGGGCGGCGACCGCCCATTCCGCGGCAAGCGCGAGGAAGGCGCCCGCGGCAGCGAGCGGCCCTTCCGTGCCAAACGCGACGAGGGCGGGGCCCCCTCCCGCGGCGACCGCCCGTTCCGCGCCAAGCGTGACGAGGGCGCAGGCTCGACCTGGCGTCCGGAAGGCAAGCGCCAGGCCGGCCAGCCCTTCCGCGACCCCGATGCCGGCGATCGTCCGTTCCGCACGCGTGCGGGTGAGGACCGCCCCTTCCGGGCCCGCGCCGGCGACGAGCGGCCCCGCCGCCCCCGTCCCGAGGGTGATGCCGGTGAGCGGCCCCGCCGGCCGCGCCCCGAGGGCGACCGCCCGGCGCGCAGCGAGGACCGTCCGCCGCGTCCGACCCGCGCCAAGCCTGAGGCCGCGCCGCTTCCCGCCGAAGCGCGCCTCGTGAAGGAGGAGCCTACGGAGGAGCGGATCGCCAAGGTGATCGCCCGCGCGGGCGTGGCCTCGCGCCGCGACGTGGAAGCCATGATCGCCGAGGGCCGCGTCACGCTGAACGGCACCGTGCTCGACTCGCCCGCCGTGAATGTGGGCCCCGCCGACACGATCCTGGTGGACGGCGAGCCCCTGCCCGCCAAGGAGCGCACGCGGCTGTGGCTCTACCACAAGCCCCGCGGGCTCGTGACCACGGCCCGCGACCCGGAGGGGCGCCCGACCGTGTTCGACGCTCTGCCCGAGGAACTGCCCCGCGTGGTGGCGGTGGGCCGCCTCGACATCAACACCGAGGGGCTGCTGCTCCTCACCAACGACGGCGGCCTCGCCAAGGTGATCGCGCACCCCGAGACCGGCTGGCTCCGGCGCTATCGGGTGCGGGCCCATGGGGAGATCAACCAGGCCGACCTCGACGCGCTGCGCGACGGCATCACCATCGACGGGATCGAGTACGGCCCCATCGAGGCGCGGCTCGATCGCGTTCAGGGCGACAACGCCTGGATTACCCTCGGCCTGCGCGAGGGCAAGAACCGGGAGATCAAGCGGATCCTCGAGCATCTCGGCCTCGACGTGAACCGGCTGATCCGCCTCTCCTTCGGGCCCTTCCAGCTGGGCGATCTCGAAACCGGCCTCGTGGACGAGGTCCGCACCCGGGTGCTCAAAGATCAGCTCGGCGACGCGCTGGCCCAGCAGGCCGGCGTCGATTTCGAAAGCCCCGTGCGCGAGCCCATCGCCCCCTTCGGGACGAAGCCCCCGCAGGACGAGAGCGAGCGCCCGCGCCGCTCTCGCGACCGCGACGAGCGTCCCTCCCGGGGCCGGGACCGCGACGAGCGCAGCCCGCGCGGCCGTAGCCGCGACGAAGCCCCCGAGCGCCAGCGCCCCGATCCTCTGACACCGAAGCGCAGCGTGTGGCGCGCCGGCGAGGACGAGGATACCCCGCGCGCCCGCAAGGCCCCGCCGCGTCGGGGCGCCGACCCCCGGGCGGAGCGCACCGCCAGCGCCGCGCGCCAGCGGGAGCGGGTCGGCGAGATCCAGACCGAGGGCCGCAAGGTGCGGGTCGAGCGCCTCGTGGCCTCCCCCGAGGCCGAGCGCCCGGCCCCACGCCGGCGCGCGCCCGGCGCCGAGGATCGCCCCTACCGCTCCCGGAGCGAGGACCGTTTCGAGCGCCCCGCCCGCCGCAGGGACGATGACGCCCCCCGTCCCGCCCGGGCCCGGGGTGGCGACCGCGACGAGGGCGCCCGCCCGCCCCGCGCCCGCCCAGGCGACCGCGACGAGCGGCCCCGTCGGCCGCGCGAGGATGGCGATCGTCCCGCCCGCGCCCGCCGCGAGGACGGGGATCGGCCGCGCGCCCCGCGAGCGGCCGGCGACCGGCCCTTCCGGGCCCGCACGGACGAGCGTCCCGGCCGCGACGAGCGCCCACGGCGCGGCCCTCCCCGGGGCGATGCCCCCGGCCGTGGCAGCGACGACAGGCCGAGGCGCGGCCCTCCCCGGGGCGATGCTCCCGGTCGCGACGAGCGCCCCCGGCGCGGGCCCCCGCGCGGCGATGCGGCCGGCCGGGGCGATGACCGGCCTCGGCGCGGACCGCCGCGAGGCGATGGGCCGGGCCGGGGTGGACTCGGCGGGTTCAAGGGCGGTGGCTCCAAAGGGGGCCCACGAGGCGGGCCGCGCGGCGGCGCCAAGGGCGGCCCAGGGGGCGGACCCCGCGGCCGGCGGCCCTGATGCGGATCGTCGGCGGGCGGTTTCGCGGGCGGGCGCTCGCGGGGCCGAAATCGGACACCATCCGTCCGACCTCCGACCGCCTGCGCGAGACGATCTTCAACATCCTCGCTCATTCCTATGACGATGCGACCGAGGGCGCCCGCGTTCTCGACCTCTTTGCCGGCACCGGCGCCATGGGGCTGGAGGCGCTCTCGCGGGGCGCCGCCTTCGCGCTCTTCGTCGACGACGGCGCGCAGGCCCGCGGCCTCATCCGCGAGAACGTGGAAACCTTAGGGCTCGGCGGCGCGACGCGCCTGTTTCGCCGCGACGCCACCCGCATGGGCGAGGCCGCCCCGAACCCGCCCTTCTCGCTCGTCTTCTGCGACCCGCCCTACGGCAAGGACCTCGCCCCGAAAGCGCTCGCCTCCTGCGCACGGGGCGGCTGGCTCGTGCCCGACGCCCTCGTGGTGGTGGAAGAGGCGCAAGGCGTCGAAATCGCGCTGCCGGAGGGCTTCGCCGAGATCGAGCGGCGCGATTACGGGGAAACCAAGCTGGTGTTCTGGCGGTACGAGAGCTGAACTCCCCATCGGGACCAACGGCGCTTTTCTGCGAACAGGCAGAAGCAGCATCACCCCAGTTCACTACTCCCCTGAGTTGTGCAATCGTCGCACAAGCATCGAAGACTGCTCACGAGGTTTTCTAGAGATGGTCGGAACCGCGTCGCGGCCTAGCAGCGGAACGATACGCGAGAGCAGGCAAGCACCACGGCCTTGGTGGGAGGCGCTTCTGCCAGCGATCAGCTTTATGGATGTCGAAACAACGGGTCTCGGTGCAAGCGACAAGATCGTTTCGTTCGCCGCTATTCGTCTTAACTCCGCCAGCCTGGCGGAGGAGCGCTTAGACCTAGAACTGATGCATCTCGTCTTCGACCCTGGCCGCGAGAGCCACTGGAGAGCCGAGCAGGTTCATGGATACTCGGACTGGCTGCTTCGGCATCAGGAACGGTTTGATCAACACGCCGAGGCGATCTGGAAGTTCATCCACCGCGGCAACGTGATCGTTGCACACAATGCATCCTTCGATAGCCGTTTCGTTGGACGGGAACTCGTTTCGAGCGGCTGTCCACCTATCGCGCGCCCGCTCTATTGCACCATGGAGAGCTACCGCAATTTTGGGCTTGGAGGCAGCGCGTCGCTCGACGCGGTGTGCGGTCGCATGGGACTTCAACGGATTGGTAAACGGCACGGCGCGCTGGAGGATGACTGGCTCGCCATGAATATATATCTCGCGCACCAAGGATGCCGTTTGACGTTCGCCCTGCCGAATCATGTCGACCTCGCGCCGAAGAACCTGCGGGCTGTGCCGCCCGCGCCTAAAGGAAAACTGCCCCCGCGAGCGTGAACTCGGGCTAATCGTTCTGGAATCAGACTTGGGCCCAAGCCTGCCGCACCGGCCAGCTACCGCCGCCCGAACAGGCGCTCGATGTCGGCGAGCTTCAGCTCCACGTAGGTGGGCCGGCCGTGGTTGCATTGGCCCGAGAGCGGTGTCGCCTCCATCTCGCGCAAAAGCGCGTTCATCTCCTCGGGCTTGAGGCGGCGGCCGGAGCGGACGGAGCCGTGGCAGGCCATGCGGGAGAGCACGGCATCGAGGCGCTCTTCCACGGCTCCCGCGCCCGAGCCCCATTCGGCCAGCGCATCGGCGATATCCTGCACCAGCGCCTTGATGCGCCCGCCCGCCAAGGCCGAGGGGACTTCCCGGACCAGCAGCGCGCCGGGGCCGAAATCTTCCACGGTAAGACCGAGCGAGGCGAGCGTGTCGGCCTCCGCCAGCACCCGGTCGGCTTCGACCGGATCGAGTTCCACGACCTCGGGGATGAGCAGCAATTGGCGGGCGATGCCGGCGGCGGCGCGCTCGCGCTTCAGGCGCTCGTAGACGAGACGTTCGTGCGCCGCATGCTGATCGACGATGACGATGCCGTCGGCGGTCTGCGCCACGATGTAGTTCTCGTGGATCTGCGCCCGCGCGGCGCCGAGCGGAGCCGCCACATCCTCGGCCAGGGGGACGCCGGCGCGGGCATCGGCGGAAGGGTCGGCGAGGGCCGCGAACGCCGCCTGCGCGGCCTCGCCGAAGCCGCCCGGCGGCGCGGGATCGAGGGGCGCCTGCCAGCCCGCGAAGGCGGGTGCGGGGCGATAGAGGTTGCGGCTGCCGCGGCCGGTCCAGGCGGGCGCCGCCTGCGGGCGCAGCGCATCGAGGGTGCGGGCGCCGCCGGTGGTCGCGGCGCGAAACCCTGAGCGCGTGATCGCCTCTTTCAACGCCGCGACCACGAGGCTGCGCACAAGCGCCGGATCGCGAAACCGCACCTCAGTTTTCGCCGGATGCACGTTCACGTCCACCTGGCGCGGATCGAGATCGAGGCGCAGCGCCAGAACGGGGTGGCGGTCGGAGGGCATTACGTCGGCATAGGCGCCGCGCACGGCGCCGAGCAGCAGCTTGTCGCGCACGGGCCGGCCATTCACCACGAAATGCACATGGGTCGAGGCGCCGCGATGGAAGGTCGGAAGGCCGGCAAAACCCTCGACCGTGATCCCATCCCGCATCACGCCGATCGCGACCGCGTTGTCGCCGAATTCGGGCCCGAGCACCCGCGCGAGGCGGCGCAGGAAACCGTGCTCGCCCTCCGCCTCCGGCGCGAAGGTCACGAGCGTGAGATGCTCGCCCGCCAGCGTGAAGCGGATATGCGGGTTCGCGATGGCGAGCCGCCGCACGATCTCGGCCACGGCCTGGGCCTCGGCGCGGTCGCTTTTGAGAAACTTCAACCGCGCGGGCGTCGCGGCGAAGAGGTCCGTGACCTCGATGCGCGTGCCGGGTTGCGCGGGCGCCGGGCGCACCGGGCCCTTCACGCCGGCCTCGACCAGGATGGCGGAGCCCGTCTCGGCGTCCTTCGCTCGCGTGGTGATCGCGAGCCGCGCCACGGCGCCGATGGAGGGCAGCGCCTCGCCGCGAAAGCCGAGGGTCCCGATGGCGAAGAGATCGCCCTCCGGCAGTTTCGAGGTGGCGTGGCGCTCGACCGCAAGGGCGAGGTCGTCGGGGCTCATGCCGTGCCCGTCGTCGACGACGCGGATGAGCCGGCGTCCGCCGGCTTCCACCGTGACCTCGATCGCAGTGGCGCCCGCATCAATGGCGTTCTCGACCAGTTCCTTCACGGCCGCGGCCGGGCGCTCCACCACCTCGCCCGCGGCGATGCGGTCGACGAGAATGGGATCGAGGCGGCGGACATGGGTCATGCCCCGAGCGCTCCCAAGGGTGCTGGTACCGGATCGAGACGGCGGACATGGGTCATGGCGGAAATATAGGGCCCGGCCACGTCGGATGCACCATCCGCCTCAAGCGTCGAAGATGTCGACCCGAAAGGCCTCGCGGTAGGCGCGGCGGCCCTCGGGCGTGACGTCGAGGGCGCGCGTGCCCGCGCTCTTGCGGATCCAGCCGCGCTCCAGCCCGTGGCTGCACAGCGCCCGGCCGAGGCGCCCCGCGAGATGCGGGCGGCGCTCGCTCCAATCGAGGCAGGGGCGGCAGAGCGGCACGGCCCGGGCGCGACCCGACGCCGGCGCGAGGGCGAGCCCGAGCGCGCCTAGGCTCAGGACTCATTGATTGAGGTAGAAGGTGACGGCTGCTGCGATGCAGATGGCTGAGAAGAAGGTGTGGGCGCAGCGGTCGTAGCGGGTAGCGACACGCCGCCAGTCCTTCAGGCGAGC
>JAESFT010000342.1_pt1 | contig 33928 bp, 30 predicted proteins | sample 9269451 | NCBI WGS metagenome assembly JAESFT01 (sample SAMN14502557, study PRJNA617106) | algae metagenome | isolation source: Scytonema hyalinum WJT4-NPBG1 and co-occurring heterotrophs from well... | place: USA: Mojave Desert, Joshua Tree National Park, California | collected 2006-05-25
GTAATTTTCTCCTCATACTCATCTTTGATTCCCCCTGTCAACCCCCACAACTACCCTCACCGCCACCATTCTTATCCTGCCTGTTTTACAGCAATGTTAAGAAAGATCCGGGTAATGCATAGCCGCAAGCAGAGAGGGGAAAAAGAAATATTTTGTAGGGTGCCTTACGCGAGAGTACGGCACCTTTTTTTATGGAACCGCAGAGGCGCTGAGAACACAGAGGAGGAAGAAAGCGCTTTTTTAACTTGAAAGTTGCAAGTTTAAAGGTTTTTCCGGAATAATGTACATTAAATTTGCCTTGTCCGGTTTTTCTTCTGTAGATGGAGTTAATTTCAGCCATTCATGGAAGCTGATTCCTAGTTGGGCGATCGCTTGTACTTCTACCTGATACGCTTCAAAACGAGGATTTGTTTCAATCATAGATTCTACGACTTCCAGCACTTGAGGGAGACGTTTATAAGCCTCTTTTTTCAAATCGTCGTGATTTGGACCGAACCAACCTCCTTGAACTTCAACACGAGTTAAAATTGCTGCTGGTAGCGAATCTACCCACTTACTAGGGTCTTGCGCTATCTTAATGAGATTTTCACGTTGCATTTCAAATACAGCATTTTCATCCAAAGCTGGGTCAATCCATTGGTAAATTCGGGTTACTCTCCGCAAATCAATCTGACTTTTAAACTGAGGCTGTAAGTATGCTGCTGGATTAGAAGTAAGCAGAAGCTCAACATATTTCTGAATTCGTGAACGGAGAACTGTTGCACCTTCTTGGAAGCGACGAAGTGCTGTGTCATGTTCTTCTAATTCCAGGTAGCAACGCGCTTCAGCAAGGTAAGCTAACGATAAAGTCAGCAGATATTCATCAGCAATTTGGCTCTTTTGCTCAAGTTCGGTATCGGTGTAATCAGTGTAAATATGCTCTGCTTCCAAGAAGCGATTGATAGCTTGTAGAGCACTACTTCTGCGATTTTCGAGTTTGCTCATTGTAAAAGCATTAATTGCTAAATCTAGCGCAGCGCGAAAATTCGCATAGTAACCAAGGTCAATTTTACGGTTAATTTTGTTTAAGACTTCTTGTGCTTGTTGTAGGCGTTGCTCTAATTCCTTTAGACGTTGTGCTATTACAGCAAAACCCATCACAGAAACGCCAAGATTAAGCATACTGGCTGCAGTAGTCACCTGCAAAATTCCTTGAGTTAGTTGCAGATTTTTCCCTATTTCTCCTAACTGATTTTCAACTACCTATTGAGTCGTTACCCGACGAGCAAGTTTTAGTTCTATGCGATCTACAAATGGAACGACAACAGCAAGAGGTTTTCAGTGACCTTTTGGCGCGTAACCAAGAAGGACAACTTAATGATGCAGAAGTGAAACGATTAGATGATTTAATGGAGGTTTACCGACGTGCGTTGGTACGTAAAGCAAGAGCCATGAAAGTAGCTGTTGAACGTGGCTTAAAACCTGCTCTTAACTAACAGCAATGGCACGTAGTTATATTCCTGTTGAGAAGGACTTGGGTAATTATCAAAGCACATAGCTTTCATTGTTATCCTAAACAACGATGATTTCACATTCCCTTTGAAGTTCAGAACATAAGTCAAGAGGAATGAAAAGTTCCACCCCAGGGATAAGTACAATCACATCCTGATTAGCATCGTAGATTGTTTGCCAACAAGTGCGATCGCCATAAAATTTTTCAGCAATCTTTGGTAGCGTCTCTCCATCTTCTACGGTGTAAAACATAACTATCTCCTTTAATAAGTTGAGTTTTGGTAAGTAGAAAGTAATCGCTTCAAAACCTTCTGACTCTAAATAATTGTAAGAACGCGAAACTTACGCATTCTAAATAATTACGTTGATGACGGTTGACGCAGGATTACGGGAAGGCAAGCCTTCATACCCCATGATCCCCAACTACCCTATCATCTGGCGAGGGCGTCGGTAGGATTGGAACCAAAAATCGAGTTTAGAGTAAGGATTCAGGGTCTTTCTTAAGAGCGGATAACATGGTAGGAGTGTTCACTGTTTTGTACCTCAAACTTGTCTTGCAAGACGAGTTTAGAGGTCGTTTGTTTCAGAAAAAGGAATAATTAAGTAGATATAGTAAAAAATCCCAATGGGGTTTGTATGCGGTCAAGGTAATTTTAAGTGAGTTAAAAATAGTATTTTAGCCTAAGAAACTACTATGAGTCAGGAGCAACAGCGGGATTTAGAGTCTACTTCTGTAGCAGATACTGAACGAAATCCTCAGGAAGTAGAAGAAAAAGTTTCCTTTGTACACAAAACGGAGCGTATTAAAGCTTGGAGTGACTTTATTAAGTCAGTGACTCCCTTTATATGGGCTGTGGTTATTATCATTGTTATTATTCCCCTGGTAGGCAAAGCTTTAATAGCAGTCGATTCATCGCCCGGAAAAACAGGAGATTCAGGTAAGAATCCTAGTAAAGAAATTAGTGTAGTCATCCCACCACAAATACCCAAAGATATCGACCAAGCGCTTGTTACTGCTCTCAGCAATGCACACTCTCAATCAGAGAGTTTTGCTTCAGAACAATTAGATAAGTGGGTAGATGAATTAATGCTCCGTGTTGATGATAGTTTCCTTGATTGGTATTTTAATTACTTCAATCAAAAGAAGATGGAGTTGAGCACTCCTTTTACATGGTTACATTCAGCAGTTGCTCATTGGACAAATAAAAATAACCCGCCTCCAGGACAAGCAGTCGCCGAAAAACTGACTGAGGATTTTCAAACAGAATTTGCCAAACGTGTCCTTAGACCTAAAATTGCACAGTTTGAACTTGAGAAAATCACAACCGATAGTATAAATGTGTATGTGGCAGAATTGGGTAAAAATATTTATAATATCCAAAGCAGTTACAAGATTCCCCAGGGAGATTGGGAGCGTTATCTTGGTGATATTGCAGTTACTATCAATGATACGGAAGGAAATATCTCTAATCTATCATTGAAGGTTTTGACGGGTGGAAGTACTTACCTACTTGCAAAGGCAATGATTCCAGCAGTGACAAAGGTAGGAAGTAAAATCGCCGTATCCTTTGCTGGAAAAGCTGGTGCAAAAATGGCAGCAAAGACTGGTGGTGTAGTGGCTGGAAAAATTGGAGCACAGTTATTAGACCCGATTGTAGGTATAGGTATAATAATTTGGGATTTTTGGGATTATAATCATACACTTGCAGTCGAAAAACCGATTTTACGGGATGCTATTTATGATTATTTTAAACAAGTCAAAATTTCTCTGCTAGAAAACCCTGAAAATGGCATCATGGTAGCTGTTAATCAAGTGGAAAATGGTATTTTTAAGTCAATTCAAACATCTCACAAACCATTACCATTATAATTTTTACAACACTTGTTCTCAATAACAGGCTCATCTTGTTATTGAGAATCCCAAAATTAGCCTTTGTAAGCATCAATAATCATCTTCTTATCCATCACTGCCAACATCACTGATAAATCTGGAGAAACTCTTTCAGATAAATTTAGTTCTTTCACAGCAGTATCAAAAGTTTTTCCTTGCAGTATTTGATAACCAATTTCCATGACTTCAGTCCAGGTAATATCGCTTTCAATATAAGCTTTAGCCACAGTTATGAGCAAATCTTGATATTTATTTCCCTCGGCTTTAGTCATCATAGTGTGAGGAATTTCAAAGATTTTGTCAAAGCTGTGATACCAAGATTTTGCCTGTATTTGAATTGCAGATGCCGAAAATTTTAGCAATTCATGGTGGTTGATGCTTTGGTCGCTTTCACTATAAATAATAAATACTGGCACTGCTAAATCCTTTTTGACTCTCTCAGTAATTTCTTGCCCCATATCTAAAAATAGCCGCAATGCAGGCATACTAAAACCGTCATAGCCAAAATTTCCGGGGTTATCTTTATTCAGCCATTCATAATAAATTGGGAGAACTTCCACAATCAAATTCACTATTGCATTGTTACCGCTTATATAAGGAGCAAATAGTAAAGCTTTGTCAATTTCTTGGGGATGTTCTAAGGCTAAAGTTACTGCCAAATTTCCACCCGTAGACAATCCACCGACTATCACCTGCTGTCCTAAATTTTGTGCAACCTCCAACCACGAAAGCGCAAAATCTTGATAAATTTCCCGTTCGGTAGGTAGAGGAGGGGGATTATCTCTATTCCAATTTCCTGCGACTCCATGACCTGGTTGTAAGGGAACCAAAACATTGTAACCAGCGTCAAATAATTTTTGTCCTATGGGTTCAAATTGGTAAGGACCAGCAGTGAATCCATGAAAAAAAAGGAAAACTTTGGCAGTTGGATGTGGATGTAAAAAAATTTTTGAGCGACACGCCTCGTTTCTTATTGATATTTGCTCAATTGATTTTGCTTGCTCAATAAGGGCTGCTGTTGTTGTGGAATAGTCAGACATATTTGATAGATTTATATATATTTAAGCCGCTATCATTTAAGTAGAAACCAAAATTCATTTGAATCTACTATCAGACGTAGAACTGTAAAAACTTAAATTTATTGACTTATGGGAATGGTAAAGGGGGTAAGCAATCCCTTTTTCGATTTCTTGTAATTTTTATGACTAAATTTTTGTACGTGGAGAACACAACACAAGAGAAAAGAAGGTAGCAATGGCATTCTATGCTTCTACCCTTGGCAGGTTAAACTAAATCTGATAACAACAGCGGTGTTAACATATGAGGCTTTTATGGCAGCTGATCTGCAACAGATTGCTTATTTCTTAGACAACCTAGGTTGGGATTACCGTATTGACGAGGATGAAGAGCGTATTATTACAGGTGTAGAAAGTGATAATGTTGAAGATTTCCTGATTGTCGTCCAGCTCGATGAGGACGGAAAATTTTTCCGGCTATTTGCGCCCCAAGTCCTATCAGGGGTGACAGACCATCCTCACAAGGTAGCTATTCTTCAAACAATGCTTTCGATTTCCTGGGAAACCAAAATGCTGCAATGGGAGTATGACCCATCCGATGGAGAGATTCGTGCCATAATTGAGTTTCCGTTGGAAGACTCGATCCTGACAGAAAAACAATTTAACCGTTGTTTGCATGGGTTAATTCAGCTTGTGGATAATGTGGCAATCCCTCGCCTGACAGAGGTGATGAAAACAGGTCATGACCCAGGAAATGTAGATCTGGGTGAGAGAATTTTACTCAGCATTCAACAACAGGCTCCTGGATTGCTAGAACTTTTAGAAAAGGCGATGCAAGCTCGGAAAAGGCGGGGAAGTTTTCCTAGCGAATGAGCTGGAACGCCAGTGAAATCGCTATACTCCAAAGTGATACCCTCAATATACTGAAGTTTTCTAGGGCTGGATATTATGACATCCTATGTAACCTCATCTGCTAAAGCGGAAATGAGTGAACTAAGGCGGTTAAAGGGCTTACTACCGCCAGAATTGCAGAGCTGGGTCACGGTTGAAGGTACGACTGAGGTCAATCCACCCATGATCCGCTCTGAAGAAATTGGTAAAGACCAAGTCGAAATTCAAATTGACTTGGCAAAATGGGATTCGCTGGCGATGGATCAGCGGAATTTACTATTCTGGCATGAAGTTGCCCGCATTCAAAATGACACCATTCCCAAAGATGGTTGGGAAATGGCGGCTCTGGCGATTGGTTTAGGCGGTGCTGTAGGCGAGTTATGGGTACAGGATGGATTGTTGCTGGTATTAGCTATGGCTCTATGCGGCGTTTCTGGCTGGCGACTCTATCAAAAAAATAGTGGCGAAAAGCAATTAAAAGAATTAGTCGATGCTGACGATAAAGCGATCGCCTTGGCAACTCGCTTCGGTTACAGTATGCCCAATGCTTACAAAAGTCTGGCAAGTGCCTTGAAAACCCTTATTGACACCACACCTAGCAAGAGAGCGCGCTCTAAATACGAAGCAAGGCTTTCTGCTCTCAAACGCAGTGCCAATAAGGCAAAAGCGAAATCTAAGAATATAGAAGACGGCGGACTTTAGAAACATCACAAAAGAGGGCGTTCTTTGTCATGAGTCATTTGTCGTTACAAAAGACAAATGACAATTTCAGCCTAACGCCGCCGTTTTAGCCATAAACCGCTTAAACCCAGCAACATTAGCCCAGCAGTTGCCGTGGGTTCTGGCACTTTTTGTGGTGGGACAAATTTGCCTAGTTCAGCAGAACTCACCTTAAACGAGTAAAGGAACCCAGGAATTAACTTTTGACCTTCTGGGCAGCCACTGTCAATCGCTCTTTTGCTATAGCTGGTACCGTTGGCATTCGTACAAATATCAAACTGAGTGATGGAATTGTCCTCTTGAGTGACACTAAAATCGTTGTCAGTGCCTATGAGAAGCGCGTAGGAACCATCTTTAAGTTGCGGACCAATCGCCAGCCCCTCCATCTTTTCTGCTATCTTTGTCCAATCACCTGGATTGTCAGGGCTCAAAGCTGCAGCAATATCTAGAAATAGGGATTTACTTACGGGGTTGACACCTGTGGGTAATGTATTGGTGTTTGCCAAACTAATCCCGCTCACATCGGTTGCGTTTGTGAGGTCAATTTTGTAAACTCGCTTGCTACCAACAGGTGGTGGTGTCTCGTTTGGATCATCCACCAAAGCGTTTAATGCGTCCACCCCAAACCCGCGATTATCTCTTTCCAGCACCAAAAATTCCTTGTCATTGAGGGCTGTAATTGCACTGATACCAATATTACGGCCTTGGGAATTCGCCCCAAAATCATCTGTTGTTCCAGGAATGCGCTGATTAATATTTGCCAGAGTTTCTAGCTGATAGATGTACTGTGCCGTACTCTGTCCTGTTGCTGTGTCAAATTCTACTAATCTTAAATTGCGGCTGCGCCGTCCATCTGCTGAACCATCGTTAGAACCCTCATTCACCAGAGGGTCTTGCAGCAAACCATAGACTTTTTTACCATCTGGGCTTATGGTCAAACCTTCAAATCCTCTGTTGTCTTGGCGACCACTGGTAATGGTTGGACGACCATCAACAAAGTTGGGATCGCCATTAGCAACTCTGGGAATGAGATTTTGTGGGGTCGTAAATGCTCTGACGAAAGAACCATCTGGTTTAAATTCATACACAGACGGACCATACTCATCCGAAACGTAGAAATTGCCATTGGGAGCAACCGCAAACCCTTCTGGATCATGACTCAAACCAAGAGTTTCCGCATTGCCATTCAGTAACCTAGGATTCAATCCGTTAAAACTTTTACCATCTTTTGTGAATAAAATCGTTTCTAGTGTTTTAAAGTTAGCGATCGCCCCTGTATCTTGGTCAACATCTACAGAAAATTTCTGGACTCGTGTTTGGTAAGGTATGACTCCGCCACCTGGACCGCGATCGCCCAACGCATAGTACACATTGTTAAAGCGATCGTAGTAGATATCTGAGAAAAATCCAAACCGATTGACGTTTGCACCATTCCCAGGTTGTAAATCTGTCGTTTCACCAGGAATAGAAAGGGTATTGCTCAGGGAAATACCGTACGCTGATGATGCGTATCCTGTAATACTAACAGCAGACATTAGAAGCGTGCAACTTAATACAGAAAGCCAATGCCTTGCTTGAACCATGTGTAATATCCAAAAAATCGCTTTTTTCAGCATCTGACTCCCGTATTAAGAACAGTTTAACTCTCCAGTTATGTACTGTTTTTGACATCAAAATTTTATACGATTTGGCTTTTGCTTGATGACATCTTCATAAAGAAAAACTCATAACCCGATTTGGCTTTTCCTCAATCATGAATTTTCAATTCTTCATTGAAATCCTTTAAATTCCTTGGTCGAAACATTCTAAATTATGAGTTTTGTTCTCAGAGCTGGTTAAGCATTTTATGTGTTTGAGGAACCACGCGTACTTGCTTGACAAAACGCTTCATCAGAGATTGCCAATTTAACACTTGACTCGGAGAAGGAGCAAGCATCAGCGGTTGGTTGAAGGCGATCGGATCATCTAATGGTGTGACAGGTTGTAGAAATACTGGGATAGATGGACTGACAGATGCTACCAATTGAGCGGAACGTTCCAACTCAGTTGGATCTGTGGTTTGAGAAACAATTATTTTGACAAAAACTTCTACTTGTGATTTCCAACAGAGTTGGAGAAATTCTGCGTGTTCTCGCCAACGGTTTTCGCCACTCGTGCTTGGCAGTTTGAAATCCATTCCCACAGAGTCTACATAAGGTAGTATGGTATCCAGTTGTTCTGGACGATGTCCGCCAGTCTCCAAGTATATAGGTAAACCCGTAACTGAGCGTACTTGGGGTAAAAATTCCAACAAGAATGGCGTATGAAGAAGTGGTTCGCCGCCAGTTAAGCTAATGCTATCGTGTAGACATGGCAGATTTTGCCGCTCTACCCATGAGAGTAACATCGGTAGTGGAACAGGATTCGAGTAAATTTCAAAGTCACGTAATCCAGGGGTTTGCTCTATCTTACAAGTGGCGGGTGCGTTCCAAGTATGTGCGCTATCGCAAAAGTGACAGCGCAAGTCACAAAGAGCAAAGCGAATAAAAATCTGACGTGTTCCCACATTCAGTCCTTCCCCTTGTATGGCGGAAAAGACCTCTATCAGGCGTGCGGTAGGTGTAATAGTATTCTTAACAGTCATGTGATGATAGCAACAAGTATCTGCTATGTCGGCACAAAAACAAGGATGTTTTTCACTAAAAAAGTATGAAGTATCAAGTAGAAAGTATGAAGTTACGGCAAAAGTAAGAAATAGAAAGTATGAATTGAAGTATAAAGTATTTCATACCTGAACTTTACGCTTTATCCTTTATTTCATAGTTTATCCTTGATACTTCAAAGTTTAGTTAGCTTCTTGTTCTATTGTGAATCGTCCCTGATGATATCCAATCTCAACTGAACTAACTAGCGATGAGTCGTTATTCGTACTGATTAACACTCATGAGATAAGGCTACTTGCTAAGACACAATAATGTTTGGCAGATTATATTGACATGGCAACGAAAGTGCAGGGCTTCATGACTAGCCAACCCAAAGAGGTAAATTTTCCGGTGATGTTCTCAAATGACACGGCAATTGTGCAGGTATCCGCGCGGTTGAGCGTGCTTGAGGCTGTAGCCTTTAAGCAAACCTGCCAAGAGATCACACAAGCAAATCCTGATACCAAACAGATTATCATTGACTTTCACCAAACTACTTTTATGGATAGTAGTGGTTTAGGTGCCCTGGTTAGCAATTTGAAAATTGCTCAGGAAAGAAATATCCAATTTATACTGCGCAATGTTACCCCTCAGGTTATGTCAGTACTTAACCTTACGGGGCTAGATAAAGTTTTTTCAATTGAGTCTCAAGGGGAAACGCCATCCCAAAAGAATCAATTTGAAGAACAGTTACCAACTACACATCCTTCTGTCCGTTCTTGGATGAAACGATTTATAGATGTAGTTGGGTCACTTGTAGGATTGGTAATTACAGGAATTTTATTTATCCCAATCGCCGCTGCTATTAGACTCAATAGTCCTGGTCCAATTTTTTTCAGTCAAATCCGTTGTGGTTGGATGGGTAAGCGCTTTCAGATTTGGAAATTCCGCTCAATGTATATTGATGCAGAAGCGAGAAAAGCCGAATTAGAAAAGCAGAACCAGGTTCAAGGGGCATTTTTCAAGATAGACAACGACCCACGAGTTACCAAAATCGGGCGCTTTTTGCGTCGAACCAGTCTAGATGAACTGCCGCAATTTTTGAATGTTTTAAAAGGAGAGATGAGTTTAGTAGGCACTAGACCACCTACGCCTGATGAAGTTGAACGCTATGAAGTCCCAGAGTGGCAACGTTTGGATGTAAAACCGGGAATGACCGGAGAATGGCAAGTGAATGGGCGGTCTACTGTCCGTAAATTTGAGGACGTCATTCGCCTAGATTTGCAGTATCAAAAAAACTGGAGCTTGATGTACGATTTGAAGTTGATTTTTAAAACAGTAGCTATCTTGTTTAACAAAAACAGTGGTGCTGTTTAAAAGTATTTTTAAGGGTGTAAAGAACTAAGAGTGTAGCCAACCTACTTAACTTCTTCACTACAAAATTTAAACAACTCATGTTGAATCTCCTGGCATAAATGCCGGGTTTTTTATTGTCTGATGATATATAGCAATCCTAAATGATTCGTGAAAAACAAGAACCCCGACAACTCTTACGAAGTCGGAGTTCTCAAGGGTAGTCAATTTATGCGCTTCCCTTCTCAGTAGCCCAGACGCTGCTTTGTATGCCTGCGGCACGAAGAGCGCTTACGGGATGCTTCGCGTTGGCGCAGCCTGTCTGCAGGACTTACAAAGCAGGCACTTTCACACAAATGTACAGAGGATTGCTATATCTAAATATATTTTTTGTATATATAAAGCCTATGTATAAAATAAAATACATAACAATAAGCAATACAATTAAAATTTACGTAAGTATAAGTATAAAAACATTATATAATTTTAAGCCTTAACAAAAATACCCATCCATTTCTAAGAAGGTCGCGTCAAATTTTACTCAATCTTCAATGAAGAATGACTGATATTAAAAGAGTCTGAAGCGAAAATACAACAAGGAGGCGCACTTACGTGCGAAATTATGTTGCGAACAAATGTTGTCATAAAACAGGACACCGGGTTTCTTCGGACTAAGACTAATTTGTAATGCGCATTTTGATTTACTCGTACAACTATTACCCAGAACCAATTGGTATCGCCCCTCTCATGACTGAATTAGCAGAGGGACTGGTCAAGCGCGGACACCAAGTGCGCGTAGTGACTGCTATGCCTAACTACCCTGAACGTCGGATATACCCGGGCTATCGGGGCAAGTGGCATATAACTGAGTACAAAAATGGAGTTCAAATCCAACGTAGTTATGTTTGGATTCGTCCGCAGCCCAACTTAATAGATCGGGTATTGCTAGATGCTAGCTTCGTGCTTACAAGTTTTCTGCCAGCACTTACAGGTTGGCGTCCTGATGTCATTCTCTCAACCTCACCATCCTTACCTGTTTGCTTACCAACAGCCCTTTTGGGATGGCTGCACCGCTGCCCTGTGGTCTTAAATCTTCAAGATATACTGCCAGACGCTGCCGTACATGTTGGTCTGTTGAAGAACAAATGGCTAATCAAATTGTTTACAGCTTTGGAAAAATTCGCTTATCACAGTGCTACCAAAATTAGCGTTATCGCTGATGGCTTTGTAGAAAACTTGCTCACAAAGGGCGTAGCCTCTAAAAAAATCGTACAAATTCCCAACTGGGTTGATACCAATTTCATCCGACCTTTGCCGAAAAAAAATAATGCTTTTCGAGCAGCCCATAACCTAGATGGCAAATTTGTAGTACTATACTCTGGCAATATTGCCCTCACTCAAGGCTTAGAAACCGTTGTCAAAGCTGCTTCTTTGTTACGGCATATTCCAGATATTGCCTTTGTGATTGTTGGTGAAGCAAAAGGTTTGCAGCGATTGCAGAAGGTTTGTCAGGAATGCGGTGCAGATAATGTTTTGCTACTCCCTTTTCAACCTCGTGAACATTTGCCACAAATGTTAGCAGCTGCTGATGTGGGTTTGGTGGTGCAAAAGAAAAATGTCATATCTTTCAATATGCCATCGAAAATCCAATTGTTACTCGCCAGTGGTCGTGCATTGGTGGGATCTGTCCCTGGTCATGGCACAGCAGCACGAGCTATCAAACAAAGTGGCGGTGGACTCGTTATTCCTCCAGAAGATCCCCAAGCTTTAGCAAAGGGAATTTTGGATTTGTACAACCACCCAGAAAAAGTGAAAACCTTTGGTTACAAGAGTCGCCAATTTGCAGTTGAGCAATATGCTTTTGAACAAGCATTAAATCAGTACGAGTCTTTGTTCTACTCACTGACGGCTGAGCGTTCAGCAATTGAGCCAGTCGTCGTGTCCAAGCAGGAAGTTTAACCTATCTAGCTTTTGGTCGCTCGACACTTACCGCATTCCTTAGCTGGATATCTCGAACTCACCATTGAAAACAAGGCTGCTCGCCACAACAGGGTACTTCCTACTCAACAGTCATAGCTTAATCAGCGTATGGTTGTCCTACTAAACAGGACTACTGTTGTAGCCTTAATGATTTATTTTGCGGCAAGGGAATATTTTGATACACTCATATGACAGCAGAATTTTCAGGGTCGCACCTATAGCTCCCGTCGCGCACTTTGTGGTGAGCATCTAGGCTGAAAAATAGGTCATGCCTAGGGCGAAGGAATCCAAAGTATATAAAACTTCGTTAGAATAGAATTACATCTTAATGACTCACTGTATTCCTGCCACAAACCCCAATTCTAAGAGTACAGCCATTATGCACGAAAAAGTCTTAGCCTGGTTAACAGAGAATGTTCCAGTTTCTAGGGTCAACCACATTGTTAGGGTTGAGCAAATGGCGGTGGATCTGGCGGTACATTACAAAGTGGATCACCATAAAGCTGCAATGGCAGGGTTAATGCACGATCTAGCAAAATATTTTAAGCCGCACAAACTCTTGCAGATGGCACACAAAGAGGGATTGGAAGTAGACGAAGTGATGGAAGCAAATCCGCATTTGTTGCATGCAGACGTGAGCGCTATCGTAGCAAGAGATACATTTGGCGTAGAAGATAAAGAAGTATTACAAGCCATTGCCAATCACACTTTGGGTAGACCAGGCATGAGTGTACTGTGCAGTATCGTATTTTTAGCAGATAGCTTAGAGCCAGGACGTGGAGATACCTCTGAATTACAAGCTTTACGACAACTTAGCCGTCAAGATATTAATCAGGCTGTGTGGAAGACAAGCGATTACACTCTCAAATTCTTGCTCGAAAGCTCTTGTTTAGTTCATCCACGAGTTGTGTTCACGCGCAACTGGTTCCTACAAAAGTGGAAGGCAAAACAGCCAGTTGTACAACAAACCGCGTAGACACCTCTTTTTTTTGTTAGTATTCAAAAAAACCACTTCTCACAGTTGCAGTTCCATCTTAATTTTTGTTTGTTGGTAGAAATTGTCAAAAAGAGTTACACAAAAAGATAAAGCAGCTGAGGTTTAATGTCTGATTATTTCCAATCAAATTTCCTAAGACAATCCGTCGCAGTGACAAACAGCCCAGTAGGGAATCCAGTGGGTGACGCCAACGATGTAAGTGGAAAGATAGCATTAAAGGTCGCCGAAGCGGCATCAGACCGCAAAGCAGGTGATATCTTACTGCTGAGGGTAGCAGATGTCTCTTACCTGGCGGATTATTTTGTGGTGGTGACGGCCTATTCGAGGGTACAAGTCAGGGCGATCGCACAAGCAATTGAAGACAAAGTGGAAACAGAGTGGCAACGGCGTCCCCTGCACTCAGAGGGAAAATCTGAGGCAAGTTGGGTGGTGCAAGACTACGGCGAAGTCATAGTTCACATCATGTTGCCTTCTGAGCGGGAGTTTTATAATCTTGAAGCGTTCTGGGGACATGCGGAACGTATCGAGTATCCAACAACCGTTGACGGTGGGGGTAAACCAACATGATTAAGTCTTCAGTCTCAAATTGCCCAGTTCCTGCTGAACAGCAACCACTCAATGAGTACGAAGAGTTAAAATCCTCTTGGCTGTTTCGTGACTGCACCTTAAGTTGGCGCGACTATATTACAAAAATCGCTCTTATTTGGGGTTTCTCGTGGTTCGTGGCAGGACCAGTAGCAGCGGCAAGCTTTCCCCCACATAAGCAAACTGCACAGTTTATTCTCAGCAGTTGTGCAGGAGCAAGTGTCGCTTTAGTGCTGGTACTGGTGCGGTTATGTTTGGGCTGGTCTTACATTCGCGATCGCCTGATAAGTCCAATCATCTTTTACGAAGAGTCAGGTTGGTATGACGGTCAAACTTGGACGAAACCACAGGAAGTGGTAACACGTGATCGCCTGATTGTTTCCTACTCGATTCAACCAATTATTCAGCGATTACAAATTACCTTTGCTGGCTTGGCTGTGTTGTTCGTTGCTGGTACGATAGTTTGGCACCTAGTGTAAATAGTTAGGAGTTAGAAGTTAATAAGTTGTAACTCCTAACTCATAACTCATAACTCATAACTCAAAAAGGTGGTAAATTTTAACCCATGACAATGGGAAAACGAACACAAGCCGCCGCATTAGAAGTCAGGTTACTGCGTGAAGGCATTATAGAATCAAAGCATATCGTCCAGGCTGTGGTATGCGACGATCGCGGACGGGTGCTTTCCGTTGCCGGAAACTCCGAAACTGCGACATTTGTCCGTTCCGCACTCAAACCATTTCAGGCGATCGCTGTAACCAGCACCGGGACTTTAGAACGCTATAACCTAAGCGATAAAGACCTAGCAATTATCACAAGTTCCCATAGAGGAACAATAGAGCAAGTCCGACAGGCATTTAATATACTTTGGCGAGCTGATGTAGACCCAACAGCACTCCAATGTCCAATTCCAGAAGGCAAGCACAGTCGTTTAGAATACAATTGCTCAGGCAAACACGCCGGAATGCTAGCCGTTTGTCAGCTATGCAATTGGTCCTTAAACAACTACTTACAGCGGAAACACCCAGTACAGCAGCTGATTTTAAGCAAAGTATCAGAATTGCTGCGAATGCCAGCAGAGGAATTCATCAGCGTTCATGACGACTGTGGCGCACCAACGTATCTGATGCAACTCGCTCACATGGCGTCATTGTATGCTCATCTCGCTGCTCGTAGCAGTTTGGATATGGAGCGCATTGTCCGTGCCATGACTCATCACCCAGTCATGGTAGCTGGAGTTGGAGAATTTGATACAGAACTGATGCGTTTAGCCCCTGGGGAAGTAGTCAGCAAAGCTGGTGCCGAAGGAGTACAGTGCCTTGGCAGACTGGGTGAAGGCATGGGATTGGCAATTAAAGTTATGGATGGAGCCAAGCGAGCAAAATATGCCGTTGCCATTCACTTACTCAAGCAATTGGGCTGGATTAGTCCCAGCGTTGCCGAAGCCCTGTCGGAAAAGTTTATGAACCTTGGTAAATACAAGCGTTTAGAAGTTATTGGAGAATTATCGATTTTATAGTTGCCAAATTTCGGACTGTGGTGTTATAGTTAAAAAGACGAGAAGGCGACGCGGGATAGAGCAGCCTGGTAGCTCGTCGGGCTCAATCGGCAAGGCAAACTAAACGCTTATCAGTTAGTCTTGCAGTGGGCGGTACATGAGGAAACTTATGTGCGATTACCTGTCAAACTCGGGGAAGCCACTAGCGCGGTAATCCCGAACCAAGCCTCAGAAATGGGGAAGGTGTAGAGACTGGGAGGCAGGCACCCTAACGTGAAAGACGAGGGTGAAGGGACAGTCCAGACCACAAACTGGTTAATCCAGGCAGCGAAAGCTGTAGATGGTAAGCATAACCCGAAGGTCAGTGGTTCAAATCCACTTCCCGCCACCAAGTGAAAGATGAAACAAAACCCTGCAATCGTAAAAGGTTGCGGGGTTTTGTTTTATGGTGATTAGCTGCTATTTTCAGATTTCTTGTAGTGGCAGATGGATACAAAGCTTAAAGGAGACATAGCAGAACAAGCTGCCGTTCTTCATGCCCTGAAGCGTGGTTGGGGAGTTTTAAAACCTGTTGGCGATAGGCTTCCTTACGATTTAGCGTTTGATGTCGAAGGAACTTTAATTAAAATCCAAGTCAAGTATGCTTGGTTTGATGAAGGTTCTAGCAATTATGTTGTAGATAATCGGCGGACAAAAACAAATCGGCGGTTTATGCTTAGAGAAGCCTACAAGGCATCAGACTTTGACTTTGCCCTGGTCTATGTAGAGACACTTGACCTGTTTTATGTCTTCCCTGTAGATGTGTTCATAGGTTACGGTAGCGAAATACACCTCGTTGAAGCCGAGAAACGACAGCGCAAACCTCGTTCCGCAAAGTATCGTGACGCTTGGGAGTTAATCTCACAAGGTGCTGTATGTAAAGAAAATTTGATGCCTCCGCCAGTCGGATTCCCATAAGCGGGTTTTGAGCTAATCTGGAGTAGAAGCCATCCAAAAAGCGGGGAGAATCATAGTTGTGAAGTTGCGGCGACCGGTTTTAGTGGGAGGATTGGGACTGTCCTTTTCTTTATGGATGTTACAAAGTTGGCAAGATTCACTCGTGCAGGTAGGTGAATTTGGCTTATTAAGTCTCTTAGCAGTTGGCGGCGGTTTGTGGTTGTTAAAGCAAAATCGCACTCAAGATAATTCTGAACTGCTAGATGGTATACCTGTAGATCGGGCAACGGTGTTCGGGGCGATCGCCAAAGCCGAAGCCGTGGTTAACCAACTGGCACAAGAAGCAGAAAATCATCAAGCCTTGGCGACACTGCGAGAACAAGTTGCCAATCTCACAGCTGAGTTAGACAGGCAAGAGATGATCGCCGCTGTCACTGGCGCTAAGTCGGTTGGTAAAACTACTTTGATTAAAGTATTAAAGCAAAATGTAGAACTCTCGGATGCAACGTCTCTACAATTCCAAGAAACACCACCTTTGTTTGTAGAAGCAGCCGAAAAGTCAGATGCAGCTGTTTTGGCAGAAGCTAACAAATCTGATGTTGTCCTATTCCTGACAAATGGTGATTTGACAGATTCAGAATTTCAGAGCTTGCAGCAGCTAAAAGCAGCAAATCAAAGCACAATGCTGGTTTTTAACAAACAAGACCAGTATTTGCCAGAAGAACGCGTGTGCGTGTTGCAGTCGCTGAAACATCGGGTGCCGTCAATTGTCGTAGCAACTGCAGCGTCTCCTATTCCCATCAAAGTACGTAAGCATCAACAAGATGGTTCCGTGCAAGAGTCGCTGGAAGTGCCAGCGCCAGATATCCAACAGTTAACTTCTCAGTTGGGTGAAATGGTGGCACAGCAAGGACAGCAGCTGGTGTGGGCAACTACGATGAGGAAAAGCCTATTGCTGAAAGCTGAGGCGAAAAACTGGCTGAATGGAATTAGACGTGATCGCGCTATACCAGTCATTGAACAATACCAGTGGATCGCTGCGGCGGCAGCATTTGCCAACCCAGTACCAGCGCTTGATATCCTGGCAACAGCGGCAATTAATGCCCAGATGGTTATGGATTTAAGTGGTATCTATCAGCAGAAATTTTCCTTGGAACAAGCGCAAACTGTTGCTGGAACAATGGGAAGTTTAATGCTGAAATTGGGTTTGGTGGAACTGTCTTCCAAGGCGATCGCTACAGTGCTGAAGAGTAACGCTATCACCTTTGTTGCTGGTGGCGCAGTACAGGGGGTTAGTGCAGCTTATCTGACTCGCATAGCCGGTTTAAGCTTAGTCGAGTATTTCCAACAGCAGGAAGTCGCCATGAATTCCGAAGGTGGCTTGAATCTCGACAAGTTACGGCAAACCTTGCAAAAGGTCTTTCAGCAGAACCAGCAGATTGGTTTGTTGCAAAGTTTTGTTAAGCAAGGAGTGGGGCGTTTGTTGCCAGAGTCAGCTGAGGGTGAACTCGTTGGTGCCCAGAAAGCGGTGGGATAATCTCGCGCAAAGACCAAAAGGCTATCTTAGCATCATTAAACTAGTATTGAGCTTGCAAATCCCGGTCTTAATACCTTTTATTTTATAGCCCGCCCAGGCGGGCTTTGTTGTATAGCCCCAGTCTTGTAGACTGCGGGCAAAACAGTTTTCATCTGTGTTTATCTGTGGTCTCATTAAATAATACCGACTTTTGCAACAAGTTTAATGAGTACTACCCCTAAAATCTTCTCCTTTTTTGCAGGTTCAGGTTTTCTTGATTTCGGTTTTGAAACCAGCGGTTTCAATATTGTCTATGTCAATGAAATATTTTCTCCATTCATGGAAGCACACCGCTATTCACGGGCTACTCTCAATTTGCCATTGCCAGAATATGGTTATCATCATGGAGAAGACGGAGACGTAACTAAACTTACTAAAGGAGTAGAAGCAATTCGCCTGCAAGAATTAATAAAAGATTGCCGAAAGTCTACTAATATTATTGGATTTATTGGTGGTCCTCCATGTCCTGACTTCTCCATAGGTGGAAAAAATCGAGGACATTTAGGAGATAATGGGAAACTATCTGCTTCCTACGTTGAATTAATTTGCCAACAGCAACCCGATTTCTTTTTATTCGAGAACGTCAAGGGGTTGTGGAAGACAAAAAAACATCGTTTGTTTTTTGAAAGCCTGAAACAGCAGCTAAAACAAGCTGGTTATGTATTAATAGAGCGATTAATTAATGCTATTGAATATGGTGTGCCTCAGGATAGAGACAGAATTATTCTTCTTGGTTTCCGAAGTCAGTTAATCAAGGATATGGGAATAAAACTTGATAAGGAAAATGTTTTGCCTGAAGGTGCTTTTCCTTGGAAAAAACATATTTTCTATCCTATAGATAAAGTTTTTTCTTACAATTGGTGTCAATCACAACCATTTAAAGAAGATTCTATTCTGTCTTGCCCTGCTGGTATTCCTCAAGAACTCACAGTTGAATACTGGTTTAGAAAAAATGATGTGCTAAACCATCCCAATGCTCAACACTATTTTCAGCCAAGGGCGGGTATTAAAAAATTCGCCACCATAGATGAGGGAGATGATTCAAAAAAGTCTTACAAACGTCTTCACAGATGGCGTTACTCTCCTACAGCTTGCTATGGAAACAATGAAGTCCACTTACATCCCTACAAAGTGCGGCGCATTTCAGCAGCAGAAGCTTTAGCAATACAATCTTTACCTGCCAACTTTCTGCTTCCAGATAATATGTCACTGACAAATATGTTTAAAACAATTGGTAATGGTGTGCCTTACCTAGCATCAAAGGCGTTAGCTCAAACTATTCTTGACTTTTTTGCAACTACAGTATGGTCTTATGAACAGACAGTCAATAAGCAATTAGAATTACCGCTAGCCACTTTATAAAGCTTCTTCATAAGTAGCTACTGCTGAACAGCAGCTTCAACTAAAGGCACTAAATCTGCTTTTCTGGTGTATGTATATGTACCATCTACTAGCTTAAAATTTTGTTCTAATGCAATACCGTGAGGAGCAATAGCTGTACTGAATATAGTTCTATCCGCAGATGTTAACTCACTGACAACCATGTAATATTGCCAACTTTGCTGCAAGGCATACCCCATTGCTTTAATCATAGCTGCCTCAAACAATGGCTGGTAGCGCCGATCAGGACGATTTGAAGTTTTTAGAGAAACCGCTGCTTTGACTTCTTCTATATGTAGCTTTCCCTTGAAAAAGTTATACAGTTCTAAACTATCTGCATCTCTTGCCTGTTGTTCTAACAGTTTATTAACAAAATTTGATATTTCGCTATCTCTAAAAACAATAATTATATAATCCGGACTTGGCATGAAAATTTTTTCTTTAAAAGGTGTAATTTTTGCTAATGTCTTTCCAGCATAAAACTCATCTTTGCTGAATAAACTTAAAATTTTTGCAGACGCTTCATCCGCGCCTTCTTTTTGTAATTGTGAATTTGGCAAAGAAAATACAGCAATACACGCCCTATGCTCCTGATTCATCTCGAGTACAATTTCCGACAACAAGCTAGTCGCTATTAATTCATTCCAGCGTCCCATAGCATTGTTTAGAGCGCCTACTTGAGGCGCGTATGAATATTTTGACCTAAAGGCTTTGACTGTTTCCCTTTTAATCCAATTTAAAATTTCGCTAACTGATAAATTATTATCTAGTTTTGTTACTATTTGAGTAGATAATTTTCTGTAGATATTAATGCTATTGATGCGAAATTTACCATCTAGAGTTTCTGTAAACCATTCCGTTTCACTAAGCATTTTCTTCTTTTTTCAGATAAGGCGACGAGGGCAATTCTGTTAGATAAACATTTTTGCCACTCAAATTTCCCCTTTTTAGCCTGACAGCTACCCGATGTCAAGAAAAATACTTACAGACTCTAACCGAAGTGTAAGTTTGTTATTAGTGACACTAAGTAAGGCATTAAAGTTCAGGTAAAGAACGTAAAAATTATGATTTAATTTATCCAAATAGTTTTAAATTTTTTTATAAAGGTTAATAATTTATCACTGGTAGAAAAGGCGATGGCAGCAGACTATCCAGACATTGATATTGCACTATTTATCGATCACTCCCTGCTGATACCAACGGCTACCCCACAGCAGGTTGAACAATGGTGTGAAGAAGCAGATAGATTTCATTTTGCTGCAGTTTGTGTATACCCGGCATACGTAAGGCAAGCAGCAGAACTCCTCCACGGCAAAAAGCCCAAAGTTTGTACAGTCATTGGCTTTCCTAGTGGTGCGACGACTTCGGCAACGAAGCTGTATGAAGCTCAAGAAGCGGTGGAAAATGGTGCTACTGAGTTAGATGTGGTGATCAACTTAGGCTGGTTGAAAGCGGGCAAAACTGAGGACGTGCATCGGGAAATTGCGGAAATTTGTGAAGAAACTGGGCAAACTGTGAAGGTTATTTTGGAAACTAGCCTGCTGACGGATGAAGAAAAAAGAATAGCCGCAGAAGTATGTATGGAAGCGGGTGCGGCATTTCTTAAAACGAGTACAGGTTGGAATGGTGGTGCAACAGTCGAGGATGTACGACTTTTGAAGGAAGTTGCACGGGAGAGGGTTGGAATTAAAGCCTCAGGGGGTATTCGCAGCATCGACCAAGCTTTAGACTTGATCGTAGAAGGTGCCACTAGATTGGGTACGTCTCGCGGTATCGATTTGCTCCGCCAGCGCGGTAGGCTGGAAAAAAGTGAGTAGTCATTTGTCCTTTGTCCTTTGCTAATGACTAATGACTAATAACTAATGACTAAAACGTATAAAGTAACTGGAATTAATCTTAAGGCTCAGGCTCTGGGAGAATCAGATAGACTAGTGACAATTTTGACACGAGAGTTTGGTTTGATGCGAGCAGTTGCCCCTGGTTCACGCAAGCACAACTCCAGCCTGGGCGGCAGGAGTGGGATGTTTGTGGTCAATGAGTTACTGATTGCTAAAGGGCGATCGCTCGATAAAATCACTCAAGCACAAACTGTAAAATCTTATGCAGGTCTTGCTAAAGACTTAGGTAAGCTTGCTGCCAGTCAGTATTTAGCGGAAATAGTACTGTATCAAGCGTTAAGCGAACAACCCCAAGAAGAACTCTATGAGTTACTAAACGAACATCTCAGTCGCTTAGAGGCATTGCCCAACACAAAAGCATTTGATGTTCTTGCACATCTATCTCATGGGGTATTTCACCTTTTAGCTTTGGCAGGACTAACTCCCGAAGTACAAGTTTGTTGCCTGACTGGACGCTCTCTGATACCAGATTTAACAGACCCCAACGCTCAAGTGGGATTTAGCATACCAACAGGTGGAACAGTTTGCTTAAGCGCTTGGGAACGCCTGAAACAGGGGATGAGGGATATGAGGAAGCAAAATCTTCCTCATCCTCCCCACTCTCCTGCTACTGTGAAAGAGAAGGCTTCCAGCTACCAAACAGTTATTCATCGGCAAGAAATACCAGTCATATCTAGCCGCTTGAATGCCACAGAACTTGCTATACTCCAGCATCTGTCACAACCAGAGATAATGCAAGATGCAGCCAGAAATGATGCCTGGTTATCCATTGAGCAAATTTTGCGCTCCTATGCTCAGTATCACTTTGGTCGCCCTATTCGCTCCGCTGCTTTAATAGATTCTTATTTTGCTGCCAACCATGATGCAACCGTCTGATTTGGATACAAAAATCCTGCCGTTGTCACAAAGCTACGCTAGAAAACAGAATAGGGCATCGGTGCCTAAAGGAACCAAGCACCCAAGTGTTCCAAGGTCTTTATCTAGTCATATCCATTTTCATGAAATGTCGGCAAAAGACGTTTCTGGAAATCAAAAAAATTGCACATCGGAAATACCAAAAACTGATATTACTAACCCAAGTGAGCAAAAATCCGAAAATAAATTAACCCACACTCAAGCAAATGGCAAAAGTAGTGCGTCTGAGCATACTATGCAATCAACTACAGCGACTGTAGCAAAAACACCAGATATAAAAGCTTCTGATTCAAATAGAGACGCCGCGTCAGGTAATGAAGATCAAGGGTTTTTGCCAATCTTAAAAAACTCCAACTTTTTAGCACTTTGGGGTGGTCAAGTCTTCTGTCAATTGGCAGATAAAGTGTATCTGGTTTTGATGATTGCCATCATTAATACTCAGTTTCAAAGCAGTGATCAGACCATTAGTGGTTGGGTTTCGACGCTGATGATGGCATTTACCATTCCCGCAGTCCTCTTCGGTTCAGTCGCTGGTGTCTTTGTGGATCGCTGGTCGAAAAAGACCGTGCTGGTAGCAACAAATATTTGGCGCGGCATACTGGTTTTGGCAATTCCACCATTACTATGGTTGACTCAGGATTGGCAACCATTGGTGGGAGTGTTGCCAGTGGGTTTTACTATTCTTCTAGGGATGACTTTCTTAGTTTCCACGTTGACGCAGTTTTTTGCACCAGCAGAACAGGCGGCAATTCCTTTAGTGGTCAAAGAGGAGCATTTACTTTCTGCTAACTCACTGTATACCACAACAATGATGGCGTCGGTGATAGTCGGGTTTGCTGTTGGGGAACCATTGTTAGGTGTCGCAGATCAAGTGTGGTCACAATTAGGTGGTAGCAGCGGATTGGGCAAAGAACTTGTGGTTGGTGGTAGTTATGCGATCGCCGGACTCATTTTGTTGCTGCTTGTGACAAAAGAAAAACCCCACCAAACAGAAACAGAACCCCCTCACATTTTTGCTGACTTGCGAGATGGTTTCCGCTATCTTGGAGAAAATGGTCGCCTCCGCAGTGCCCTGGTCCAACTTATCATTTTGTTCTCCATATTTGCGGCATTAACCGTTCTAGCTGTTCGCATGGCAGAATTAATTCCGGATTTGAAAGCCTCCCAATTCGGCTTTTTACTTGCAGCTGGAGGTGTTGGTATTGCTCTTGGAGCAACAATTTTAAGTATATTTTGTCAACGCTTCTCTTATACCCAGTTAAGTGTGTGCGGATCTGTGGGTATGGCAGCATCTCTGATTGGTCTGTCGATATTTACCAAACAGTTATGGATCGTCCTGCTGTTGATAACACTGTTAGGTGTCTTTGGTGCATTAGTGGGTATCCCCATGCAGACTGCTATCCAAACAGAAACGCCACCAGAAATGCGTGGCAAAGTCTTTGGTCTGCAAAACAACGTGATTAATATTGCTCTCTCATTACCCTTGGCATTAGCAGGCGTAGCAGAAACCTTTGTCGGATTACAGACAGTGTTTTTGGGATTAGCTGCGATTGTCTTTTCAGGTGGTATATTAACCTGGTATACCTCTTCTAAGTAGCTATTAGATAAAAGGAGTTAATTTCAGCTTTCTGCAATCGGTTATTGACTGAAAGCTTCTGTTTTCATGGTAAACTTAGCTCAGTAAGAAATTCTCACCAACTTGCTGGCGAGCAATCTGAACTTTAGCTAGACGTTATGTATAGCGTCTAGGTAAGTTGTTATAAAACTTTATAAATTAACAACTGAAAAATAAAGTTAAGTCAAGCCAAAAGTGCACTGGTTGGGGAAATGTAAAAAAATTTTCCACAGATGTCACATTTTTTTGTGTTTTGTGATACCTGAACAGCCAGCAAGTAAAGCGAGACAAAGGACTGATTAAACAAGGACAAAAAGCTAATATAATAATTTCGCTTTCCTGATAGCTAACAAAGAATGCGTATAGCCTGGATTGGAAAAAAATCACCCTTTTGTGGCAATGTCACCTACAGTAGAGAAATTACAAATGCCTTGCTAGACCGGGGACACCAAGTTAGCTTTCTCCACTTCGCCCAGGAAGAATCAGACTTGGATAAGTGGCCCAATTGCCCAGAAGTCACCCTACCCTTCATTTACAAGTCCCAGGTTTACACAATTCCAACTTTCAAAGCGACTAAGGTTTTAACTCAGTCGCTGCGACGCCTCAAACCTGATATAGTCCATGCTTCTCTCACCCTATCTCCTCTTGACTTTGTTCTGCCGGAAATTTGTGAGCAACTGAATTTGCCACTCATTGCCACTTTCCACACACCGTTTGCTGGAAAGGGAGCAAAACTGGTCTCAGGAACACAACTTTTGGCTTATCAACTCTACGCACCCTTTTTGGGTAACTACGATCGCGTGATTGTATTTTCCCAAATTCAACGAGAATTGTTAGCTCGCATGGGTGTACCGGAACAAAATATTGCTGTTATTCCCAACGGTGTGGATGTTGAAAAGTATTCTCCTGGTCCTTCTAGGATTAAAGAGGAATTTCGAGCCGAACGCTTGTTTGTCTACCAAGGTCGCATAGCCCCAGAAAAAAATCTTGAAGCCCTGCTACGTGCTTGGAAACAGGCAGAAATGGGAGCAAACAGCAAATTGCTTGTTGTTGGTGATGGTCCTTTGAAGCCTTCCTTAGAACCATTCTATGGTTCGGAGTACAACATTACCTGGTTGGGATTTGTTGCCGATGAACAACGACGCATCGAAATTTTACAGGGAGCAGATGTCTTTATTTTACCATCATTAGTAGAGGGTTTGTCTCTGTCTCTATTAGAAGCAATGGCTTGTGGGCTTGCTTGTTTAGCAACAGATGTGGGTGCAGATGGAGAAGTTCTGGAGAAAGGAGCGGGTGTCGTTCTTAATACAAAAACCACACGTTTTCAATTAAGAACCCTTTTGCCACTCTTCCAAGACCATGCCGAGTTGACAACTTTGCTAGGGCAGAAAGCCAGAAAGCGGGTATTAGAACGGTATACTCTTAGCGGCAACATTACTCGACTTGAAGAACTTTACACCAAAGTTTTGGAACAGCGACGACGCGTACCGCTGAGTTGGGGAGCGTAGAGGGGACAAAGGGACAGCTTTTTGAGCGACGCCCAGACGCGGAGAAACGGAGACGCAAAGAAAAATTTTTGCAAGGAAAAATAAACTTTGCGGACTCACTTTCAAAAAACCTGCCCTTAAAAGCAGGGGGACAGGAGACAGGTATGGGGAAAAACCTGTAACCTGTAACCTAAAAACTTTCAGAATAAGGAATATTTTTCTCTTTCCTGAGTGAAACAAGAGGGATTCAATTAACTTGCCTGTGTAACTTATTTAGTTAAAGTCAAGTTAGAAATTGAAACCAATTCCTAGCATCAGCCCGACATCAGTCTCATCTAGAAAAGCTGCATTCACAGAACCTGTTAATGTAAATCTACGAGCTAATGGCACATCAACACCGCCAGAAAGAAGGAAACCAACATTAGCATCATCACTAGTTTCAATAGCGACGCCAGCACCTACGTAAGGGGCTATGTTAAACCCTTGTCCTGTTCCTCGTTGGGAAAGGTCGAAGGTAATGGGAACTAGAACAATGGGATCACCCCCAATCACTGCTGAAGGTCGCACCGAGATGTTTCGTGTCAGCCCAATTTTACTGAAAACTGCAAAGTTCCCTTCAGCAAGAGCGGAATCACCGCCTAACCCAATATTGCCACCAACTCCGATATAGCTAGAGACACCACGAGTGGCTCTACCTGGCGTAATACCGTCTCCACCATTCTGCGGCTGCTGATTGAGACTCACGTCAGACGGTATAAGGACTTGGTTAATCGCATGAATCACACCGTTGCTTGCTTGGATGTTCGGCTGAATCACACTCGCATTGTTCACTGCAATTTGATTACTACCAGCATTGACGTTAACGTTTAAGGGTAAGCCCTCAGCAGTTTTGAGATTGCCAGTCGTAAGTTCATTAGCACTGAGACCACCAGGCACCACATGGTATCTCAAAATTTTAATCAGTGCTTCTCTGTTTTCTGGCTGCTGTAACCGCTGTAGAGTTTCTTGCGGCAAAGCAGCAAATGCCTCATCGGTCGGAGCGAAAACAGTATACGGACCTGGTTGTTGTAAAATTTCTGCTAAACCTGCTGTTTTTAGTAAAGAAGTCAAGATTGTAAAGGAATTACTAGAGGCAGCAAGGGATACAATGTCTTGGTTGGTTTGAGTGGCACTAGTGGTTCCACCTACAACATAACTAGCCGCTGCGATATTCTTAGGAATAGGTTGTAACTGTCCCTGTCTCACTAAAGCTTGATATAAATGTGCTGCTGCTTCTGCACGAGTTAGAGGCGCAAGGGGATTGAGCGTGCTTACATTGGGATAGTTAACCACAAGATTAGCTTGTGTTGCAGTTGCCACGTTATTCACGGCGTAGCTTGGGATAGCATTGGCATCTGAGTAGGTACTAAGAATATTTGTTGCATCACCGCTAGCAGTCAAACCCAGACCACTTGTTAAAGCAACGATCGCCTGCACCTTGGGAATTTGCTGATTTGGCAGAAACAAATTCCCTGGATAGCCTGACAGAAATCCAGTCTCATAGGCTGCCTGAATTGCAGAAGCTGCCCAGAAGCCAGAAGGAACATCCTTAAATCCACCAGGACTTAACTGCCGAACTCGGTTTTGGTTGAAAGCTTTTTGAATCATTGCTGCAAATTCAGCACGAGTCACGGGTTGATCCGGTCTATAAGTGCCATCAGGAAAGCCAGTAATTATATTCCTTGCGGCTAGGGCTTGAATAAATGGTTGTGCCCAGTAATCTGCTCCAACATCCGGAAAGTTAGTCGCTGGAGTTGTCGTTGGAGTTGTCGTTGGAGTTGTCGTTGGAGCGGTTTCTTGAGCTAAAGTTTGAGCAGAAATTAATGTCGGGCTAACTGTAGCAGTTATTATTCCTAGCGCTACCAATGCGGTGCTGACTGTTGACAAACGCCTTAAGCTATACATAATTTTTTTCACTCCTCACATAAAAGATGACAGTCATCTCGCCTACCGAAAAATCCTGAGAAGTCATGAGACTCAGTTGATAGATTGCACTTGAATCAACGACCGAACAAGCTATCGTTGGAACTTAGACCTCAATAGAAAGAACAACTCATGGAAAATTCAAAATCTTTTGATACACGTAGGTATCAATTAGCTAAAAACGTAGGAAACAATACAGTAATAAACTTTTCATTTTAGAAAAAGACAATTACTGCAACCAATTAAATATTTCTATAGCTTGATATAGCTCTTTAAGAAGAGACTAAACATCTATCTCAGGCAAGGATTTAGTTTAGTTGTTACTAAATAAAATAATGACTCTTGTATTACTTTCAGCAGAAAACAATCTTAAACCCTGGCTTTAACTTACTTTCACAACAATTTTTTATTCAAACTCAAATGCTTCAATCAGTTATTTCAAAGGTATTGAGACGGATTTTTCCTGCACAGACCATCCCAAACTCGTTGACTGTTCATAAACCCGCTTGAGAGTATTCACATCTCTGGGAGAAATTGGCGGCGGGTTGCGGACTTGGGAAAAGTATAAGGCGTCACTTGGTAGCGGACTATGTCCCCAAATTCCTAGCGCATGACCAAATTCGTGGCGAGTCGCTGCAAAGAGATACTGCCCTGTTTGGCTGGGACTCAACAGGATAGTGAAGCGGTGGGATAAAAGATTATTTTTGCTGACGTAGAACTCGTAGGTGGTTTGAGCAGAACGCGCCCGGGGTATTTTACTGTTAGGAGAAGTTTGCAGTGGTGGAGCTTTCCGGACAATAGTAATATCTGCATCTGTTGGCTGTTCAACTATTGCTAAAGGCAAATAAACACTCCACTCCTGTACAGCTTGTAAAACGGTATTCACCCATTCTTCTGCCTGTTTAGTATTGACTGCTTTCGGTGGTTCTACGTAAACGCGAACAGGAAACTGCGACCAAACTAAATAACCAACTTGGATTTGAGTGACTTGAGAAAAGTAGTCACCACTGTTAGTACTATCTTGCCACTGCGCCAGTGTTGGTGGTAAGGGATGAGGTTTGGGGGAAGGTGGGGAGGTGCGGAGAGTGGGGGGAGATGAGGGGGATGAGGGAGAGGTGGGGAGAGTGGGGGGAGATGAGGGGGATGAGGGAGATGAGGGAGATGAGGAAGAGGTAACAAGGATGGCGCTAGATTGGAAGTTGGTCAAAATAATAAGCAGCGCTGTACTCATAGCCAATGCTAAAGAGGTGATCAAACGCTGCCAAACTATAGTTTTTGTGATGGTATTATTCAAAGTGCAATGTTGGGTGCTAGATGTAGAGTTGTCGGTTATTTTATCTCCTCATCTCCCCCATCTTTTTTACTTAGGGAGCCAACCAGCACTCAAAACCACGGTTAAACCAAGAAAAATGACTGTAAGAGCCCAAGTGACTCGGTTTAATGTGTTTTCTGCACTCTTGGTGCTGCTAAACAACTGAGCCTGTCCGCCAATGGCTCCTATGCCATCACCTTTGGGGCTGTGTAGCATAACTAAGACAATCAAACCAACAGCGGAAAGTACCCAAATGGCTTCTACGACATTATTAACGGTCATAATAGCTAATGTAATTGATGACAAGTTTCAGTTGAAAGTAACCTTAAATCATTCATTATAAATCATGAATGATGAATTATGAGTTGTGTTAAGTCTGTTTCATAATTCATCATTCATACATAATCCCTCATTCTTGAACTGTGTTAAAGCCCCAGTTTTACAGGAGTGCGAGAGAGCCGTACCTGATACTCGGCAGGTTGCAGCAGGGACTGCCCTGTCATTTCCGAGGGCTGAGGTAGTTGTAAAATATCCAGAATCGTGGGTGCAATGTCGGCTAGCTTGCCATCGCTTCGCAAGGCGACATCTGTACCATGTCCTGGGATTTTCGCTTTTTCGCCTTCTACTAAGATGAGAGGGACTGGGTTGGTCGTATGCGCTGTCCAGGGATTCCCGTCAGTATCTAGCAAATGTTCGGCGTTGCCGTGGTCGGCTGTAATAATTGTTGTACCTCCGACTTTAGTGATGGTGGCAAGTAGGCGACCTAAACACTCATCAACTGTCTCAATTGCTGTCACAGTCGCTTCTATGTTACCGGTGTGTCCCACCATGTCCGGGTTGGCATAGTTGATCACAACCAGCGAGTAGATGCGCTTTTCAATGGCGGCGCTCGCCACGTCTGTCACCGCAGAGGCTGACATCGCTGGAGCGCTATCATAGGTTGCGACCATCGGAGAGCTTACCAGTTCCCTATCTTCTCCTTCAAAGGGTTCTTCTAAACCGCCATTGAAGAAGTAGGTGACGTGAGCGTATTTTTCTGTTTCTGCTGTGCGAAACTGCTTTAAACCATGCCCAGATATGACTTCCCCTAGAATATGACTCAAATTCTGAGGCTCAAAAGCTACCCCAACTGGTAATTCTGGCTCATACTGGGTAAAGGTTACAAAGGACAGCGGCGTGATTTGCTGCCTTTCAAAAGCGTTAAATACTGGGCTGACAAAAGCTTGCGTGAGTTGTCTCGATCTGTCGGGACGGAAGTTAAAAAATATGACTCCATCCCCTGGTTCTACTGCTCCGGGTGCAATTCTAAGTGGGACAATGAACTCGTCTTTCACACCCTCTGCATACGATGCTTGTAGAACTTCCACAGCCGAACGACCATCTCCAGGTCCATCAATAGTCATCACGTCGTAGGCGCGTTTGACCCGATCCCAGCGGTGATCGCGATCCATCGCGTAGTAGCGACCGCTGAGGGTGACTATGCGCCCAACTCCTATACGGTCGATGTAGTCTTGAAGAAGCGAGAGTGCTTTCACACCTTCGGTTGGGGTTGTGTCACGCCCGTCGGTGATGGCGTGTATACAAACTTGTGAGACCCCCTGAATCTTGGCTAAGTCAAGTAATCCGAATAGATGACTGATGTGCGAATGCACCCCACCCTCGGAAGTCAGCCCTACGAGATGCAGCTTGCCATTTCGACTAGTCACTTCCTGGCAGATTTTGACAAGTGCTGGATTTTTCAGGATAGAACCGTCTTCTACCGCATCTGAGATACGTACCAATTCTTGGGGCACTATTCTACCAGCGCCTATGTTCAAATGACCAACTTCTGAATTGCCCATTTGACCCTCTGGTAAGCCCACCGCTTTCCCTGATGTTCGGATGAGGGTGTGGGGATAAGCCGCCCACAAGCTATCCATCACCGGAGTTTTAGCAACGGCAATAGCGTTTCCATGAGTTTCCTCGCAGTAGCCCCATCCGTCTAAAATGACTAGCACCACGGGAGCAACAGGTGCTTTGGTCATAGTAAAACTGCCCTTTACTTTTTGTAATACCCGAATGATACCATTGCTAATTACAGCCGCAAGTGAATTTCTGCCTAATAGCTATTTTTTTTGCAGATTTGCGCTTTTTTAAACATTTCTTAAACTTTCTTTATCTTTGGGGACTGGTTGTGATGGTAGTGCAAGCACTCAGGAGTCAGGAGTCAGCAATACTTGTCTCAGATATTGCACCTACTTTTTCGTCCGCCAAGAAATTTATTTCTTAGCTCAAACCTCAAGTAAGCTAAAGCTCACTGAATATATTTCAGTCCGTTAAAAAGGACTTTAACTATGAGCCTTGAACTTAAGTTCAAGGCGTACTGCCTTTCTAGTACAGAGCGGCGTAAGTTTAGATAGGGTTATGCCGCCAAAAGCTTACCCTTAAAAGTCCATTGGAAAGGACGAGCTAACTTTTGGTTAAAGTAGTCAATAAAATTCAATATTTGCTGTTTGAGATCCGCCTGAGAAGAAAAAATGCCTCTTCGCAAGAGTTTGCGTGTCAAAATGCTGAACCAGATTTCAATTTGATTGAGCCAGGACCAGTGCTTTGGGGTGAAATGAAAAACCACCTTGTGCTTTGGATTAGCGAGAAACTGGGCGCGGGTGCTCATTGATCGGAGGATGCCAGACTTGCCCTTAACGCCCAAGGTGTCCTGAGCGATACCTTCTTTGTCAGCAATCCATCTTACCAAGGATTCCGATTGATGGATATTTAGACAGTCCATAATCAAATGCCACTTGCTAGCAGTCGAGTCAGAGGCAATTAAGCGTTGACAATGCGCCAAGAAATCAGCTTCAGTCCGCTGAGGATCAATGGTAGCAGCTACAACTTGACCTGTAACAACATCAAAGTTGGCAATTCCCGGTTTGGGTGCCATGGCGAATATATTCAAACTCTCGACATTCGACTTTGCCCGGTCGCATTGGTAAACTGGGAAGGGCACGTTCGGTGGCTTGAATACCGCTCATTTCATCAATGCTAATGGTGCGTTCTCCCTGAATAGCTCGTATTGGAGCACTTAGATAGTGTTGGCTAATGTCTTCCACTTTGACTTCAAACTCTGGGTCGTACGGGGGGAAAAAGCCAGTAGCGAGACTGGTGTGGTTTGAGTTCTGCTTCGGCTAACCATCGTCCGACCTGGCGCGGGGATATCTGCTCCATAATGCCTTGCTTTATCAACTCCGACGCCAGTTCATGAGCACTCCAATGACTGATGGGACGACCATACTCCATCGGGTCACGGCACGCCATTGCCATGCATTCCACTTGCTGTTCCAGGGTAAATTTTAACGGCGCACCAGAACGCGAGCTATCTTGCAATCGTTCCATCACTGTCACTGATTGCTCGCTAGTCTCAACCCAACGGCGTCGCCATTGCCGCACCATCTTGATACTAATATCGAGCATCCGAGCAATTTCAGCATTGTTTTGCCCAAGAGCAGCTTGGAGCACAATCCGAGCACGTTGTGCGATTTGCTGCGACGTACTGCGTCGATTCGCTAACTTTTCAAGGACTTGCTGGTCAGTATCACTCAGGGTGATTGTCAGAGGTTGGCAGGGCATGAGTGGTCCAGTTAATCTCGTCATTTCTACCCTAACCGAATTTACGCTCTGGAGTACTAGAGAATTGCTTCTTGTGAGTTGCTAGGTAGTTCTTAGGGAATGACTGCGTACTAACAGTCTATCATTTCTTTTTCGTGCCGGCTTTCGTTGCTTTGGCTGCTTTCTTTGCCGCTTTTTCCGCAGCAATTGCCGCTAACTTTGCCTGTTCTTTTTCCTCTGCTATTTTCTCCAAGTAATAGTGGTAATCTCCTAGATAGACACGAAAGTCTCCTTCGCGGATTTCCACGATTTTGTTTGCTACCTTGGAGATAAAATAACGGTCGTGGGAAACAACAAGTACGGTGCCATCATAGTTTTGGATGGCTTCTTCTAACATTTCTTTTGCTGGAATATCTAAGTGGTTTGTAGGCTCATCCAGGATCAACAAATTTGCTGGTTGCAAAAGCATTTTTGCCAAGGCAAGACGTGCTTTTTCACCCCCACTTAATGCCGCAACTGGCTTCAATACAGTATCGCCACTAAACAAAAACCTTCCCAAAAGGGTGCGAACTTCTTCATTTTTCCAATCGGGAACTTCGTCATGAATAGTTTCCATGACAGTCTTTTTCAAATCTAAAGCTTCTGCTTGGTTTTGCTCAAAATATCCAGGTAACACGCCGTGTTCACCCAATTTTACACCACCTTCTGTGGGTTGCTCACTACCCATAATCAGGCGTAACAAAGTGGATTTCCCGGCACCATTAGGAGCGATAAAAGCAATGCGATCGCCTCTCTCAATCAAAAGATTAGCACCCAAAAACAAGATTTTCTCATCATATACATGAGTTAAATCTTTGATTTGTACAACCTCGCGTCCGCTACGCGGTGAAGGGGGAAAACGGAATCGCAGGGTTTTTAACCCAGACGTAGGTGCTTCGATACGCTCAATTTTGTCGAGTTGTTTTTCCCGGCTTTTTGCCTGAGTGCTGCGCGTCGCACTGGCGCGGAACCTATCAACAAATGCTTGTTGTTTGTCTAATTCTTTTTGCTGGCGTTCGTAGGCGGCAAATTGTGCTGTTTGGTTTTCAGCTTTTTGTTGCAAATATGCCGAGTAGTTACCAAGATAAGTGGTGGAAACGCCGCGTTCGGTTTCGACAATTTGGGTGCAGAGGCGGTCAAGAAACTCACGGTCATGCGAAACTATGACCATAGGCGTGTTCAAGCCTTTGAGGTAATTTTCCAACCACTCAATCGTTTCTAAGTCTAAATGGTTCGTTGGCTCGTCTAACAGCAATAAATCAGGTTCTTGCAACAGAATTTTGGCTAAACCCATTCGCATTTGCCAACCGCCACTAAAAGCACTGACAAGGCGATCGCCATCTTCTAGCCCAAACCCCATTTCTGGTAAAATTTTCCCAATCCGTGTATCCAACACATAGCCATCCAAGGCTTCAAACTGTCTCTGGAGGCGATCCAACTTATTGATGAGTTTTTCCAGTTCCTCTGGAGAGGCGCTTTCCATGTCTCGCTGCACCTTCGCCAAAGACTGCTGTACAGAGTTGGCTTCTTTAAAGACTGTCCACAATTCTTCTCCAACAGTGTGAGTCGGGTCTACTTCAAATTCTTGATTGAGGTAAGCTATATGTAAGCTGGCAGGACGAATAATTTCGCCAGAGGTTGGTTCAACTTCCCCAGTGATAATTTTGAGTTGGGTGGATTTCCCGGCACCATTGACACCAACTAAACCAATGCGATCGCCAGCTTTGACTTCCCAGTTGATATCCTTGAGGACTTCGCCTGTGGCGTAGGTTTTACTAATGTGTTCAAGTCGCAGCATGGGGTTGTCTCCAAGGTAGGCAATGAATACAGATGGCAGAAGTGCTTGTATCGAGTCCAATCTTAACAAAATTTAACTAAAATTTCTTGGCTGTAAACTGCTTGGAGACAGAAAGTTTTGCAGGTAAGGCAAGATCATGAACAAGCGTGATTTTGTCAAACTTGAGTCAATTACTCAACTTCTCAACCGAAAACTTACAAAATTAAGATTGTTCTATTCTGTCTAGAGTTTCTCGTTGTGGCACTAAATTCAACAGTGACATCTCTCCGACCTAAAGGTACGGAGCTTCTAAGAATTACTTCCTAGATTTCCTAGTTGTTTCCTTGCGGGATTTCGACTTTGACCTAGATTGAGATATCTCAACCCCTGCCAAACCGTCTGC
>JAESFT010000343.1_pt1 | contig 33425 bp, 24 predicted proteins | sample 9269451 | NCBI WGS metagenome assembly JAESFT01 (sample SAMN14502557, study PRJNA617106) | algae metagenome | isolation source: Scytonema hyalinum WJT4-NPBG1 and co-occurring heterotrophs from well... | place: USA: Mojave Desert, Joshua Tree National Park, California | collected 2006-05-25
AAGTTTCAGAAATTCTTAAAGTCAAAGGCAATATCCTGTACACAGTCACGCCCGATACGCCCATGCTCGCAGCGGTCAATACCATGGCCGAAAAGGACATCGGTTCCCTGGTGGTGATGGAATACGGCGAACTGGTCGGTATGCTGACCTTTCGCGAAGTCATGAAAACCCTGCACCTGAACAAGGGTGAGGTCGGTGGCGAAACCGTCCGCAAGCATATGGACGACCACCCGATCACCATCACGCCCGATACCGACATCAACGAAGTTCGCCGACTGATGCTGGAGCGGCATGCCCGCTATGTGCCGGTGGTGGATGCAAAGACATTGTTGGGCGTCATGTCTTTCTACGACGTGGCGAAAGCGGTTTTCGAAGCGCAAAGTTTTGAAAACAAAATGCTGAAAGCCTATATCCGCGATTGGCCTACCGAGGGTGACGAATAAGCAGGTCGAATAAGCAAGTGGAGTATGCGAGACAATTAAGCGCCTCGATGCAACACACACGCAGATTCAGCCGTGCATGGTGTGTGCCATGGACGGCTTTTTCACGCTCGGTCGTGATTGCCGCACCTGACCCAGCCCGCTGTCCAAAAGGATCAGTCTCATGCAGATAGCCGTTATTGGTGCCGGCATGGCCGGACTTACGTGCGCACGGCAATTGGCGACGCACGGGCATTCGGTCACGGTGTACGAAAAAAGCGATTCTGCCGGAGGTCGAATGAGTACAAGGGAGACCGAACTCGGCGGCTTCGATCATGGCGCGCAATATTTCACCGCCCGGCAACCGGCTTTTCAGCGGCAGGTGGCGACGTGGTGCAGGGCAGGCCTCATCGACTTGTGGAGAGCGCGGCTGGTAACACTGGACTCCGGCGTTGCGATTGCCGCCGGGCTCTCCGGCCAGCGATTTGTCGCGGTGCCGGGCATGAATGCGCTCGGGCGGCATCTCGCACAGGATCTCGATGTGCGAACCGGACAGCGGGTGACGCAAATCGAGTCATATCATGACGGTTGGCTATTGCGGGTGAGTGCCGAAACGGTTGCGATCGAAGCCAGTGCCGGTCCCTTCGATGCAGTGATTATTGCGATGCCTGCTGACCAGGCCGCCCCATTGCTGGCGGCGGCGCCAATGATGGCGTTGCAGGCAGCGCAGGCGAGGCTGGCGCCATGCTGGTCGCTGCTGCTCGGTTTCGAACAGGAACTGCGACTAGGCTACGACGGCGCATGGATCAGGAACTCCCGGCTTGCATGGATCGCACATGACGCATCCAAGCCGCAGCGGCGTCCAGGCGAGCACTGGGTCGGCCATGCTTCCACCGAGTGGAGCGCCGAGCATCTGGAAGATGACCCGGAGCGCGTCAAGGAAAAGCTCCTGAAGGCGTTTCATTCCGCTACCGGATCAGATGTGCAACCGGTATATGCGGCAGTCCATCGGTGGCGCTTTGCACAGGCCATCGAACCGCTCCCTTCCGCCTGCCTGTGGGATCCCCAGCTGCGTATTGGTACATGCGGTGACTGGTTCTCCGCCGGACTCGATGGAGCCGGACGGATCGAGAATGCATACCTGAGCGCGGCGGCACTGGCGGAATCGATCACGGCCTGATCGCTTACGCCAGGGTCAGCCCGGATCCTGCCGCGTTTGCGTCAACCTGGCGGTGGGGGGCGCTTGAAGGCAGTGTCAGGACGAAGACGGTTCCAACACCGACCTCGCTTTGCACCTGTATCCTGCCGCCCAGTACGCCGGTAACGATGTTGTGCGTGATGTTCAGTCCCAGTCCCGATCCTCCTGCGCCGAGCCGCGTGGTGAAGAAGGGATCGAAAATCCGGTTCAGGTTGGCCGGCGAAATCCCGGCACCATCATCCATGAGCGTAATTTCAATCCAATCATCGGTGCCTGCATGGGCCGAGATCCATAATGTGCCGCTCGAGCGGTCGCCAAAGGCATGCACTACCGCGTTATTGATCAGGTTGGTGAGTGCCTGGCCGAGCGGGCCCGGATAGCTGTCCATCAGCATGTCGGGCGGAATGCTGCAATTTACCTTGACGTCCGTTTTCCTCAACGTGGGCCACAAGGTCAGGATGATTTCGGAAACCGTTTCAGCAAGCCGGAACCGGCGCCGTTGCGAACTGATCTGGTCCACCGCTACTTGTTTGAATCCGGCAACCAGGTCTGCCGCACGATGCAGATTGCGCACCATGATGTCGCCGGCTTTGCCGGCATCCTGCAGGAAGGCTTCCAGCTCGGAACGCTTTATTCCCGCGTCGGCATGGTACCTGTCCGACAGGGACCGGGTCTGGTCGGCAAGGGTGCTCGCAACCATCAGGCTATTGCCGATCGGCGTGTTGAGTTCATGCGCAATGCCGGCAACCAATGAGCCCAGGGCTGCCAGCTTCCCGCTGCGCACCAATTCCTCCTGGGCCTTGTTGAGTGTTTCCAATGTATAGGCCAGTTCTTCATTGGCCTGCTGCAGTTCCTCGGTGCGCTCGATCACCCTCTGTTCCAGAGTGGCATTCAGTTCCCGTATCTCGTCTTCGAAACGGCGCTTCTCGGTGACATCCGTGCACGCCAGAATGCCGAATTTTTCTCCCTCCAGGTTGAAGGTGTACCCGGAAAACTGGATCAGAAGACGGTTGCCGTCTCCGCGGAGCATCCATATCTCCCGGGATCCGTCAGTCGCGCCGGTCTCGCGCAGTTCCTGGATCAGTGAAGCCCTTTCCGCCATATTGCAATAAAGCGAAAGCTCAACAGTGCTCTTGCCGATCACGTCTTCACGGCTGCGTAAAAACAGACGTTCGAATGCCGCGTTCACATCCTTGACCTTGTGCCCGCCGCGTACCTGGACCACGAACATGGCAACCGGCGAGGACTGGAAGATTTTCGAGAAGCGCTGTTCGCTCGTTCGCAATTCCTGCTCGGCCCGCTTGCGTTCGAGTTCCGCCGATGCACGCTCGCTGAATACCTGCAGCAGCGACTTCACCAGTGATGGATTTCCCAGCGGCCGGGTATGCATGACGCACAAAACTCCGACGATATTGCCGGTCGAATCGCGCAACGGCGCGCCTGCGTAGCTTTCGCAGTCTTGTTCGGTCAGTGCGACGTCTTCGGGAAAATGACTCTGGAGCATGTCGGCGAAGACGCAGATGTCGCCATCCAGCACGCGATTGCAGGGCGTATTTACGATGTCGTATTCAAAATCGGCGATCCTCCGCCCCCTTGCATGGGCGGCGATGCTTCGCATCCGGTCGGGGGCCTCGGCATTGCGCAATGCAATGAATGCGCGCTCGACCCGGAGCGCGGATGCCAGGTCGGCAACCAGCAACTCGAAAAACGATTCGCCGGCAATATCCTGTGTGCCTTGTGCCAGGCGCAGCAGTGCGCGGTCAGCTTCCGATTTCTGTGCTTCAAGCACGAGCTGGTCAGTAATATCCCGCACCACTGTCAACACGTACTTGTCGTCGCCAACCTCGTACACCGTGCCATTGACGACACATTGGCGAATTTCGCCCGCCCTGGTCCGCATCTTCCAGCTGAATTCACTCACTGTTTTTTCTTGTTTGAGCCTGGAAAACAAAACCATGCGCTGCTCCGGTTCAGCCCAGAGGTTTAGCTCGAGCGAACTCTTGCCGATCGTTTCCTCGCGCGTGAAACCCGTGATTTTTATACCCGCGGCATTGGTATCAAGGATCACGCCGTTGTCCAGCCGCATGATGGCCACGCCGTCGGGGTTGCACTGAAACGCGCCCGAAAATTTCGCCTCCGACGCCATTCGGTCTTCTTCCGCCTGCCGCTTTTCGGTGATGTCCTCGGCAATCGACAGAAGACGTACGGTGTCGCCGTTTTCGTCGATGATCTGCGTATGGCTCCACTGGCAGACGATGCTGCTGCCATCCGCCCGGTGGGTGCGGATCAGGCTGCGGCCGTCGCCGCCGCGATGGTGGAAGATCCGCTTCACCGTCTGGAGATCGGACTCGGCAATGATAAAGCCGGCGTGGCGTCCGATCGCCTGCTCGCGCCCGTAGCCGAAAATACGCTCGGCAGCGTCATTCCACTCCACGACACGCCACTCCGCATCCCACTCGATGATCGCTATCGGGCTGTGTTCAACCAGCGTCCGATAGCGTTCTTCCCGTTTATACAATTCCTGTTCGACATGCTTGCGCTTGTCGATATCCTGCTCGAGTTCTCGATTCTTGCGGTCCAGTTCCTGGAATAGCATCCGCAGGCTGACACGGGTATCCTCCAGCCTGCGGCCAAGCATGCCAATCTCGTCCAGTCGCTTCCATGTGAACGGAACGTCAAGCTTGCGCTCTGCCAATCTCTGCGCACCCGCGCCGAGGCGTTGCAGCGGGCCGATCAATCGCCGCTCAAGCAATAGCAGGATAAGTACGATCGACAGCACAGCCTGTGCGGCGACCGCGGTCATCGATTCGACCAGTCCCTTCATGATGCTTGTCCGCAGGCGATTGTTCGCCACTTCGATGCTGACCGTGCCGATCTGGTTGCCTCGGTAGATCACCGGCTTCTCCATCCTTGCGGCTTCTCCGGTCCGTCGCCCGATCTGCTCGCCGGCGACAAACAAGCCGAGTGCCGAGTCCCGCACCTCGATGCGCACGATGTCTTCGTTCGGCGAAATCATTGCATTCAGCAATGCATTGGCGCTTTCGCGATTGTTGTTCCACAGCGGCCCCTGCATGCCGGTGGCAAGGACATCGGCATTCTGCTGCAGCAGCAGTGCGGTTTGCCGCCGCAAATCCTCGTTATACCGCTTGAAACTTGAGTATCCGCTGATAAGAAGCGCCGGAAACAGCAGGCCGAATACGACGACCGACAGAATGGCGCGCCGCAGGGTGAACGGGGTTTGGGAAGTGATCATGACTGGCAGCGGTGTCGACCGTCAGGCCGGGGAGGGGCGAGCCTGCAGCAATGTCGGCATCGGGAAATGCGCCGGATCAGGAAGCGTCGCGTCGCTGCAGCCATTCAATGAGCTGCGCCCTCGGCATGGGACGGGCAAACAGGTAGCCCTGCGCAAGAGGACAGCCGAGCGCAGCCAGCTTATCGGCCTGCCGTTCGTGTTCGACTCCTTCGGCGATCACCGTCATGCCGAGGTTTCGCCCTAACTGGATCACCATTTCGGCGATGCTGCTTCCGCGCGCCGACTGGATGATTTCATTCACAAATGCACGGTCGATTTTCAGCTTGTCCGCCTGCAGCTGCTGCAGATGACTGAGCGAGGAAAAGCCGGTGCCGAAATCATCGATCGCGATGCTCACGCCAAGTCGCTTGATTTGGCCGAGCAAACGGATCAGCACATCCGGCTCCTCCATCGCGATCGATTCGGTGATTTCCAGTTCGAGCAGCGCGGGCTTGATTCCGGTGTCATCCAACGCTTTGCGCAGCATGGCCAGGAAGTGAGGATGCCGGAACTGGACCTGCGATACATTGACCGACATCCGGAAATCTTCCAACCCCAGATTCTGCAGACGCATCTGCTCCATGCACGCTTCGCGCAGCACCCATTCGCCGAGTTCGATGATCAGGCCGGAATACTCGGCAATCGGAATGAACCGGTCGGGCGGGATACAGCTGCCGTCTTTTGATTTCCAGCGGAGCAGGGCCTCTGCGCCGACCGGCTTGCGGCTCGCAAGGTCGATCTGCGGCTGGTACACGACGAAGAGTTCCCTGTCCTGGAATGCGCTGCGCAATGCATGCATCATGCGTACCCGCTCGCGGATGTCCATCCCCATGCTGTGGGAGTAATAGAAGTGGCCGGAACGCTGCTGCAATTTCGCCCGCTTCAACGCGATGTCGGCGTCCTTTAGTGCATCGGTGCCGGTGTCCGCGGCATAGTCGGCAAGCTTCACGAGTCCGATGGTGGCCGACAACTGCACGTCGTTGTTATCGATGCTGAACGGTTCTTCGAACAAACCAAGAATCACCGCCGGACTGACCTGATCGGAATCGCCGATGAGGCCGAACGTGTCGCCGCCTACCCGGCCTATGGTCAGTTTCTTGCCGAGGCGGGATTGCATACGGGCTGCCACGCCCAGCAGCAATTGATCGCCGAACTGATGGCCGAGCGCATCATTCGTTTCAGCGAAATGATCTATATCGACCAAAGCCAATGTCGCGCAGGCCTTGTCCATGCCGGCGAGCCTGGTATCCAGTGCTTCCTTCAATCCGGTGCGATTGGGCAGCTTGGTAAGCGGATCAAAGAACGCAAAGTCATGCAGGCGATTCACCAATTCGACGTTATCGAGCCCGATTGCCACATTGCTGCAAAAAACTTCAAGTAACCGCTGTTCGAGCTCATTCAGTGGTGTGGAGGTATGCAGATAGGCCGCAAAACTGCGATTGGCGCTGCCGGCAAGATAGAGTACCGCCGACTCCGGCGTGTGGATGTTGCGCCGTAGCGCCAGCGCCTGGCACAGTGCATCGCCCAGCAAGGCATGGGTCCTTGGATTTAGCGGTTTTCTGACCAGCGCGGCATAGCGGCCCGCGGCAGCGATCGTGAATAATCTTCGGGTCGTTCCATGCTCCTCCAGCACGCACAACACGCCGTCGGGCTTCAATCCAAGCAGTCTTGCAGACCGGGCGAGGACGCCAGCGGCGAAGTCCGGCAATCCATGCAAGGCCATCAGTTCCGTGCTGGCCCGAACGATCAGATCCAGGCCACGCCGGTTGGCGTTGATGGTGCGAATCTGCTGGTACGACCGGATGGCTGCGGTTACTGCGGTATAGAGCTTGACGCGGGTAAGTTCCGCTTTGCTTTTGTAGTCATTGATGTCGAAGTCCCTGATCGCATCCATTTCAGGCGCATAGCCCGGCTGGCCGGTGCGCAGAATGATCCGCACTTCAGTCTGCTTGAGGTCTTCGCGGATATGGCGGACAAGTTGCAGACCTGCATCTTCCCGCTCCATCACGACGTCGAGCAGGATGACCGCCACCTCCTTTTCCCGTGCCAGCAGATCCCGGGCTTCGGCAGCGCTGTACGCATGCAGAAACACAAGCGGCTTCTGCTGGATCGGCATGTTGCTCAGCGCAAGGACGGTTGCCGAATGGACGTCGGCGTCATCGTCGACGATCATTACACGCCATGGTTCTTCGACCGTGCGCTCCGCTGCGCGGACTGGCGGCATCCCCTCGTCGAGAAAAACGAGTTCGTCGTCCGATGACGTGATGCTTGGGGGCATTGTCCTCTCCAAATTCTCATTTTTCTTCGAATAGTATATGGATTTATTGATTAAGGGCAACATTTTGGGCGCACCCTAATCAACGCAAATGTGTCGCATTTGCATCAGCATCGTTTACTGCCGAAGATCGTTGATCGTCTTGCCCGGGTTTTTAAATAGCCAACCGTCAATGCGCTAAAATCGATCCTTTCCACATAAGCTCTCGTCCATCATGTCAGGCAATACCCTTGGCTCACTGTTTACCGTCACTACTTTTGGAGAATCGCATGGCCCGGCAATCGGCTGTGTGATCGACGGCTGTCCTCCGGGAATGCCCTTGTCGGAAGCAGATATCCAGCCTGAACTGGATCGCCGCAAGCCGGGTACATCGCGGCACGTTACACAGCGCAAGGAGTCGGACACGGTAGAAATACTTTCCGGCGTTTATGAAGGGAAAACTACCGGCACGCCGATTTCGTTGCTCATTCGGAACGAGGACCAGCGCAGCAAGGACTATGGCAACATCGTGGAGACCTTTCGCCCCGGACACGCCGACTACACCTATTGGCATAAGTACGGTATTCGTGACCCGCGTGGCGGCGGCCGGTCGTCGGCTCGCCTCACCGCGCCGGTGGTAGGTGCAGCGGCGATTGCCAAAAAATGGTTGAAACAACAATTCGGCACCACGTTCAAAGGTTGCATGAGCCAGCTAGGCGACATCCTGATTCCATTCGAGTCATGGGAGCATGTTCCGCAAAACCCGTTCTTTGCTGCCAATTCGACCATCCTGCCTCAGCTTGAAGAGTATATGGACGAGTTGCGCAAGGCAGGGGACTCCTGCGGCGCACGGATCGACGTCATTGCCGAGAAAGTCCCGGTCGGATTGGGTGAGCCCATTTACGACAAGCTGGATGCCGAAATTGCCTATGCCATGATGGGGATCAATGCCGTAAAGGGCGTAGAAATCGGAGCCGGATTCCGGTCGATCGCGCAAAAGGGAACCGAGCACGGCGATGAGCTTACGCCGGAAGGATTTGCATCCAATAATGCGGGCGGCATTCTCGGCGGGATCTCAACCGGGCAGGACATCACCGTATCCATCGCCATCAAGCCGACATCCAGCATCCGCACGGCACGCCGTTCGATCAACAAGGAAGGGGCGCCGGTGGACGTGGAAACATTTGGGCGCCACGACCCCTGCGTCGGCATTCGTGCGACGCCGATCGCCGAAGCGATGCTTGCACTGGTCCTGATGGACCATGCATTGCGTCATCGCGCGCAGTGCGGCGATGTGAAAGTGCCTACCCCGAAAATCGAATCCCGCATCAAGTAATTCCGCATCGCCGCAGCGGCGCCATATCGCTGCGATTGAAGAGGGCCGCGTCCGTTCTACGATTCGGATGGATGCGTTCACCGACCTCCGAATTAAAGAACACTCCGTGCATCAACCCTCCTGGCAGAAACAATCCTTCAGCTTTGCCCTGTTTTTTTTCGCGTATTACGGTTACGTCGGTGTTTTTTCGCCGTATGCCGGGTTGTACTTCGCTGACAAGGGGATGACCGCTGCACAGATCGGGGTGCTGATGTCCCTGATGCAGGTGATGCGCATATTCGGCCCCAATCTATGGGGGTGGGTTGCGGACCGCCAGCAGCAGCGGGTGAAGGTGTTGCGGATTACCGCGATCGCGGCACTGACGACGTTTTTCGGGATCTTCGTCGGCCAGACTTTCGCGCAGTTTTTTGTCGTGATGGTTTTGTTTCACCTGTTCACGAGCGCGCAAGGGCCGTTATCCGAGGCGCTGATGCTATCGGAAATGCGCGGCGACATGACGCACTATGGCCGGATACGTTTGTGGGGATCGGTCGGCTTCATCATCACCGTCACGTTCGCCGGGCAGATGCTTGATCGCTGGGGCATACAACTCATGCCCTGGATTACCGTGGCGATGCTCGCCCTGGTGATGTTCGGCAGCTTGCGCATGAAAGAGTCCCCACCGCAGCCCGCAAGCCACGATGTGCCGTCCGTAATGACATTGTTGCGGCGGAGGGAAATCATCGCTTTCTTTGCGTCGACCTTCCTGATGATTGCCGCGCACGCGTCGCTCTATGTCTTCTATTCGCTTTACCTAGCGCAAATAGGGTACAGCAATACGGTGATAGGCTTGATGTGGTCGCTTGGCGTCATCATGGAAATCGTCTTTTTCTTTTACCAGGCACCGATTTTCCGGCGTTTCGGTGTGCAAAAGATGATGATGGCCAGCCTCCTGATCGCGGTGCTGCGCTTTCTACTGATCGGTCTCGGTGCCGAATCATTGGCCATACTGTTGTTTGCGCAGATTTTGCACGCGGCAACGTTCGGCGTTCATCATTCTGCATCCGTCGCCACGTTGCAGCGCTGGTTTGCCGGTCCGCTGCAGGCGCGCGGACATGCCCTGTTTACCAGCATATCGTATGGTCTGGGAGGCACATTGGGCGGTCTTGTCATGGGTGGATTCTGGGATACATTCGGTTCTCGTACAGTCTATTTGATGGCGGCGGCGCTCTCGCTTGCGGCGGCTGCGGCGGCTGCCTTTTCCTACCGCTGGCAACCACATAAGGAGAAAAAATGACATTGCTGGGTAAAAAACGAATTTGCGGCCGTTTGTCGCTTGCCGTCATGGCGATGACGCTCGTGGCCTGCGAAACTGTGCAGACCACCCAGAGCGGCGTGGTCGGCGTGGAGCGCGAGCAGCGGATGGCGGTATCCTCCGAGGCGATCAACCAGGCTGCCAACGAACAATATTCCGACCTTATTGCCAAGGAACGACAAAAGGGCACGCTGAATCGCAATCCTGCCCAGGTGCAACGTGTCGGTGCAATCGTCAGTCGTCTCATTCCGCAAACCGTGCACTTTCGCAGCGATGCGCCGCGCTGGAACTGGCAGGCGAATGTGATAACGTCGCCCGAGGTGAACGCTTGGGCCATGCCCGGCGGGAAAATTGCCGTCTACACCGGCCTGATCGAAAAGCTGCAGATCACGGACGATGAACTGGCGGCAGTGCTCGGCCATGAAATCGCGCATGCATTGCGGGAACATTCACGCGAGCGCGCGTCGGAGCAGATGGTGGCAGGCGGGCTGATCTCGGCGGGATCGGCGCTTCTCGGGTTGGGCGATCTTGGCGCAAAAGGCGCTGAATTTGCCTATATGGGATTGCTCGGGCTGCCTAATTCGCGCCGGCATGAAACCGAGGCGGATCGCGTCGGCATCGAACTCGCTGCACGTGCCGGCTACGATCCCAAGGCGGCGGTCACCCTTTGGCAAAAGATGGGACAGGTGAGTGGCGGCGCGCCGATCAAATTCTTGTCTACCCACCCGGCACCCGGCGACCGTCTCAATGATCTCGCCAATTATGCTCAGCGAGTTGCGCCGCTCTACGAGCAAGCAAAAAGACAACGTTGATCAAACATCCGGCAATATCCAGGTTGCCTGATCGTCAATGAAACGCCCGCAAGGTTTTGCGGGCGTTTTTCATTCTGGGCGCTGCTGCTGCGGCATGGTTTTGCGTTGCACAAATGTGGCATAATCGGGCACTATTTTGACCGTTTCGCGCACCGACGCACATCCTGAATCATGGCTCAAACGCTCTACGACAAACTCTGGGAATCGCACGTCGTCCATACCGAGGAGGACGGAAGTGCCATCCTGTACATCGACCGCCACCTCGTGCATGAGGTCACCAGTCCGCAGGCCTTTGAAGGATTGAGGATCGCCGGACGCAAACCGTGGCGCATCTCCGCCAACCTCGCGGTGGCCGACCATAACGTGCCGACCACCGACCGCATCAACGGCATCGCCGATCCGGTCTCCCGACTGCAAGTCGAGACACTCGACGCCAATGCCAAAGAACATAGTCTTACTTACTTCAGCATGCGCGACAAGCGCCAGGGGATTGTGCATGTCATCGGTCCGGAGCAGGGTGCAACCCTGCCGGGAATGACCGTGGTGTGCGGCGATTCGCATACTTCCACGCACGGCGCGTTTGGCTGTCTCGCCCATGGAATCGGTACGTCCGAAGTTGAACACGTGCTGGCGACCCAGACCTTGCTGGCCAAGAAGTCGAAGGCCATGCTGGTGCAGGTCGATGGCGCACTGCCGTTTGGCGTTACCGCCAAGGACATCGTTCTTGCCATCATCGGCAAGATCGGAACCGCCGGCGGCACCGGCTATGCCATCGAATTCGCCGGCTCGACCATCCGTTCGCTGTCGATGGAAGGCCGCATGACCATCTGCAACATGGCGATCGAGGCGGGCGCGCGTGCCGGCATGGTGGCGGTGGACGAGACGACGATCAATTACGTCAAGGGACGCCCGTTCTCGCCAGTTGGCCCGCATTGGGACCGCGCGGTCGAATACTGGCGTACATTGCATTCCGACCCTGGCGCGAAGTTCGACCTGGTGGTGACCCTGAATGCTGCGGAAATTCGGCCACAGGTAACCTGGGGAACGTCACCCGAAATGGTAGTCGCAGTCGATGACCGCGTACCTGATCCTGAAAAAGAGAAGGATGCCGTCAAGCGCGATGCGATGGAAAAGGCGCTCGTGTACATGGCCCTGAAGCCCAATACGGCCATTTCCGATATCCGCATCGACAAGGTGTTCATTGGCTCCTGCACCAACTCGCGCATCGAGGATCTACGTGCGGCAGCGGCAGTCGTGCGCGGAAAGCAGCGCGCGTCGAACGTCAAGCTCGCGATGGTCGTGCCCGGTTCCGGGTTGGTCAAGGAGCAGGCTGAACGCGAAGGTCTGGACAAGATTTTCAGGGAAGCTGGATTTGAATGGCGTGAGCCGGGTTGCTCTATGTGTCTGGCGATGAATGCCGACCGGCTTGAGCCGGGCGAGCGCTGCGCCTCCACATCCAACCGGAATTTTGAAGGACGCCAGGGGCAGGGTGGCAGAACCCACCTGGTTTCGCCGGCCATGGCAGCGGCTGCCGGCATTACCGGGCATTTCGTTGACGTGCGCGGGATGCGTTAACTTTCGTACTTGAGCGTTTGACAGGCATTTGAAAAAGGGAGGTGAATAACATGAAAAAATATTTCGCCATGCTGATTTCCGCGCTGATTCTGATGGGTTGCAACACGATGCAAGGCGTGGGCAGAGATGTGCAACTGGTCGGTGAAAAAGTGGAAAGCGCCGCCAAGAGATAAAGGATGATGCGTCATCCGGCAACGGGTGGCGCCTGGAAAAATGGAAAAATTTACTGTACACGACGGACTGGTGGCACCGCTGGATCGGCCGAATGTCGACACCGATGCAATCATTCCGAAGCAATTCCTGAAGTCGATCAAGCGCAGCGGCTTCGGCCCGAATCTTTTCGATGAATGGCGTTACCTCGATCACGGCGAGCCTGGAATGGACAATTCCAAGCGCCCGCTGAATCCGGATTTCGTGCTGAATCAGCCGCGCTATCAGGGCGCATCCATTCTGCTGACACGCAAAAATTTCGGTTGCGGCTCCTCGCGCGAGCATGCGCCTTGGGCGCTGGAGCAATACGGTTTTCGCGCGGTGATCGCCCCCAGCTTTGCCGACATCTTTTTCAACAACTGCTACAAGAACGGCTTGTTGCCCATCGTGTTGACGGAGGCGCAGGTCGATCACCTGTTCAATGAAGTGAAGGCTTTTCCGGGATACCGGCTGACAGTCGATCTCGAAAGCCAGACGGTCAGTACGGCAAACGGAAGCGCACGCTACGGATTTGAGATTGATGGTTTCCGCAAGTATTGCCTCCTGAATGGTCTCGACGATATTGGCCTCACGCTGCGCCATGCCGACAAGATCCGCGCTTTTGAAGAGCGTCATCTGGCCGCGCAGCCTTGGCTGACGAACACCATTTGATTCAGGTTTTTTTGCAAGTACCGCATTCTCACGTTCAACTATAACGACAAATGAAAATCGCAATTCTTCCGGGTGACGGCATCGGCCCAGAGATCGTCGAGCAGGCGGTCAAGGTATTGAAAGCGCTCGACGAACAGTTTGAAATGGAAAGTGCGCCGGTCGGCGGCGCCGGGTTTGAAGCGCATGGTCATCCATTGCCGGAGGCCACGCTGGCATTGGCAAAACAGGCTGACGCGGTTCTTTTCGGCGCGGTCGGTGACTGGAAGTACGACACGCTGGAACGTCCGTTGCGTCCTGAGCAGGCAATCCTCGGTTTGCGCAAGAATCTGAATTTGTTCGCCAATCTGCGTCCCGCGATCCTCTATCCGGAACTGGCCGGTGCATCGACTCTCAAACCCGAGGTGGTATCCGGCTTGGATATTCTCATCATTCGCGAACTCACCGGTGATATTTACTTTGGCCATCCACGCGGCGTGCGGGAAGCGCCGGACGGGCAGTTCAAGGGTGAACGTGAAGGTTTCGACACCATGCGTTACGCCGAAACTGAAATCCGCCGGATTGCCCATGTTGCATTCCAGGCGGCGCGCAAGCGCGGCAAACGCCTGACCAGTGTCGACAAGGCCAATGTCCTTGAGACCTTCCAGTTCTGGAAGGAAATCGTGACGGACGTCCACAAAGACTATCAGGACGTCACGCTTGATCATATGTATGTCGACAACGCTGCGATGCAGTTGGTACGGGCGCCGAAGAAGTTCGATGTTATCGTTACCGGAAACATGTTCGGCGACATCCTGTCCGATGCCGCGGCGATGCTGACCGGCTCGATCGGTATGCTGCCATCGGCATCGCTGGATGCGAACAACAAGGGATTGTACGAACCGTCTCACGGATCGGCGCCGGACATTGCCGGCAAAGGCATTGCCAATCCGCTAGCCACCATTTTGTCGGCAGCCATGATGTTGCGCTTCTCCCTGAATAAGGCGGAGCAGGCGGACCGGGTTGAAAAAGCGGTCAAGAAAGTTCTCGCGCAGGGCTTACGCACACCGGACATCTATGAGGCCGGTACGACCAAGGTCGGCACCAGGGAGATGGGCGATGCGGTGGTGAAGGCGCTAATGTAGGTATTTTTGAAGTGCACTTGAGGGAGAAAATTGTGAAGTTAGTCGGTCTGGTGGGTTGGCGTGGCATGGTGGGTTCCGTCTTGATGCAGCGTATGCAGCAGGAGGGCGACTTCGCGCATATCGAGCCGGTGTTTTTCTCGACATCGAACGCGGGCGGCAAGGCGCCGGCGGTGGCGAAAAATGAAACCACATTGAAAGATGCGGGCAATATTGATGAGCTGAAAAAATGCGACATCATTATTACCTGCCAGGGCGGCGACTATACGACCGAGATTTATCCGCAACTGCGCGCGGCGGGTTGGAATGGTTACTGGATTGATGCAGCCTCGACACTGCGCATGAAGGACGACGCGATCATCATTCTCGATCCGGTGAATCTCGGTGTGATCAAGGATGCGCTGCAGCGCGGTGTGAAAAACTTCATAGGCGGTAACTGCACCGTTTCATGCATGCTGATGGGCCTCGGCGGCCTGTTCCAGCATGATCTGGTTGAGTGGATGACTTCCATGACCTATCAGGCGGCGTCTGGCGGCGGCGCCCAGCACATGCGCGAGTTGCTGACTCAGTTCGGCTCGATCAACGCGGAAGTCAAGTCGCTGCTGGACGATCCGGCGTCGGCGATTCTCGAAATTGATCGCAAGGTGCTGGCAAAGCAGCATGCATTCAGCGCCGATGAGATCAAGCAGTTCGGCGTCCCGCTGGGCGGCAACCTCATTCCCTGGATCGACAAGGATCTCGGCAACGGCGTATCGCGCGAAGAGTGGAAGGCCGGTGCGGAAACGAACAAGATCCTTGGTCGTGGTGAAGGTTTCGGTGCGTCGGCGAAATCCTCGATTCCGGTCGATGGATTGTGCGTGCGGATCGGCGCGATGCGTTGCCATTCCCAGGCTTTGACGATCAAGCTGAAGAAAGATGTGCCGCTCGATGAACTGGAAGGCATCATCGCCGACAACAACCAGTGGGTGAAAGTGGTTCCGAACAATCGTGAGGCTTCGATGAAGGATCTGACGCCGGCCGCGGTAACCGGTAGCCTGACGATTCCGGTGGGCCGTCTGCGCAAGATGCAGATGGGCGGTGACTATCTATCCGCTTTCACCGTCGGTGACCAGTTGCTATGGGGGGCCGCTGAACCGCTGCGCCGCATGCTGCGCATCATGCTGGATACCTAAACTCGTTAATTCGTTGGTTCCATACCGGGGCCTGTCGCGAAATTGTTCATTTTTGGGCGATTTTTCGGCAGGCCCCAATTGCGTTGCGAATGAGCAACAAAGCTTAAGACATGCGGTTTCCCGATGGAAAATGTACTTGTTTTACAGAACTTAGTAACTTGGTTACACTTGCGCGCCTAAGTCCATGATGATATGGTGAAAGTTCCTCGGGACAATGATAAATCGACGCAACGACATTGCGCCTATCTCATACGCAAAACGGAATGCCCCCTATGCCACCAAAAATGCATTCGAAGATACGCCCGAATTCCGGCGCGTTGACTTTAAAGACGGTGAGTGCCGCCGTCGTTTCCGCACTGATATTTTCCAATGCATATGCGGCTGGCTTGGGAAAATTGACAGTCCTGTCGTCTCTTGGACAACCGCTTCGAGCTGAGATCGAGCTCACTTCGGTAGGTAAGGACGAAGCCGGTGCATTGATTGCGAAGCTTGCGTCTCCTGAGGCTTTCAAGCAGGCGAATATCGAACTGAATCCAGCTTTGCTCTCCTTGCGTTTCGCAATCGAGCAGCGGGCAGACCGTCAATTGATTCGTGTTACCTCGTCTCAGCCGCTCAATGAACCCTTCGTTGACATGTTGCTGGAGCTCGGCGGCCCCAGTGGACGCCTTGTTCGCGAATACACCTTTCTACTGGATCCACCTGACCTCAGGAGCAGCCAGTCCGCCCAGGTTTCGCCAATTCCTGTGCCAGCGATACCCGCGACCCGCCCGCTCCAGTCGGCTGTGCCGGCGGAATCCCCGGCGGCATCAACCCGCAGGGCGCAGCCGGCTCCCGCCGCTGCTGCACCAAGGCGCGATCCCGCGCCGGTCAGCGATGCCGCCGCCGATGCTGCGGGGCAGTACAAGGTCAAGGCCGGTGATTCGCTTGCCCGTATTGCCGGTCAATTGAAGCCTGGCGGCGTGTCGCTGGACCAAATGCTTGTAGCCCTTTATCGCGAAAATCCCGATGCATTCGTCGGCAATAACATGAATCGCCTGAGAGCAGGGCAGATCCTGTCCGTGCCAACTGCAGGAACTGCACGCAGCATACCTGCCGGCGAAGCACGCGATCTGATCATTGCGCAGTCCGCTGATTTCAACAGCTATCGCAACAAACTGGCAACCCAGGTCGCGGCATCAGGCGCGCAGAGATCGGCCGAATCCGGTCAGACCGCAGCAGGCAAAATTACGGCGAAGGTAGAGGAACCTGCGACTCCGGCCGGCGATGCCAAGGACAAACTCAAGCTGTCGAATGCCGGCAAGCCGGCTTCTGCACCTGCGGCCACTGGTGCGCCGGTAAGTGCGGAAGAGCTGATCGCTCGTGACAAGGCACTTGCGGAAGCAAACGCCCGGGTCAAGGAATTGGAAAAGAACCTTGGCGAAATGCAGAAGCTTCTCGAGTTGAAAAACAAGAGCTTAGCTGATCAGCAGAAGCAGGCGGAGGCGGCAAAACCGGATGCCAAGGCACCTGCCGCGAATGTAACGCCCGCTGCTCCAGTTCCGCCAGTCGCTGCCGTGTCGCCATCCACCAAAGAGGCTGCGCCAGCGGCGTCTGCTGTGCAACAAACACCGGCAATCGCTGCGCAAGAGAAGCCGGCCGAAGCAGCAGCACCGGCAGTCACCCCGCCGGCTGAGAAGACACCGCCGCCGGCCGTGGCGCCCGCCAGCAGCAAGCCGCCGGTGCCGGTTGTTAAAACGCAGGCACCACCCCCGCCGGAACCCAGTTTCGTGGACGATCTGCTTGAAAATCCGATGACACTCCCCGGTGTCGGCCTGCTGCTTGCCGGATTGGGCGCGTTGGGTATCTATGGCGTTCGCCGTAGAAAACAGCAGAAGCAATTCGAAGACAGCATCATCACCGACTCCAGCCTGAAAGCGAACTCGCTGTTCGGGTCTACGGGCGGTCAGAGCGTTGATACCAACAACAGCGTCTTCAATTCGAGTTTCGCGCCGTCCACCAGCCATCTCGATTCCAATGAAGTTGACCCGGTAGCGGAAGCCGACGTCTACATCGCTTATGGCCGTGATGCGCAGGCAGAGGAAATCCTGAAGGAGGCGCTGCGCACGCAACCCGATCGAAATGCGGTGCGGCTCAAACTTTTGGAAATCTACTCGAATCGCAAGGACTTGCGCGCGTTTGAAGTGTTGGCCACCGAGCTGTATGGCATGACAAAAGGGGAAGGCAGCGACTGGGTGCAGGCAGCAACCCTGGGTATCGGCATCGACCCGAACAATCCGTTGTATGCAGCCGGCAAGAAGGACAAGGATGAAAGTGCCTCCTCCATGGTGGCGCCGACGCAGCCGCTGGATGAAGAGGGGTTGGCAACGCTGCTGGCATCCACCCAACCGGAAGGGCAGCTCAATTCCATCCATGCGCTGGAGGCGGATAGTGCGTACTTCAGCAACTCCGCGATGGAGATCGATAAAACAGTCGAGCTTCCGTCGATGCGCAATCCGGTCAAGACGGAAAGTAACGACGCTCAAGCTGCCGAGGCGGCTGAGCCGGAAGCGACGGCCAAACCGGCAAATTCCAACGAACTGGATTTCGACCTTGACGGCATGAGCTTCGGCGACATCGCCGTGCCGAATACCATCACGCCGGCAGCACCGTCCGAACCGAGCGCGGAAATGGCGTCGATTGATTTCGATTTCCTCGATGAACCGAAGCCCCGTGTCGAGGAACCTGCCTCGCCTGCGGCGGATACCGTCGAACAGACCGAGTTTTCCGCATCGTCGGAAGATATGCCGACATTGCCTGATATGACATTCGATCTCGGAACGCCGGCTGTTGCGGCCGAGCCGGCGGCGATGGATTTCGACCTTCCGGCGATGGGATCGCCGCGCGAGGAAGCCGATGCGGCAATGGCATCGTCGGAAAGTGCGCAGCAAGAACCCGAATCTGCTTCGTCCGATCCGCTGGAATTCGACCTGTCAGGTTTCAATCTCGACCTGAAGCCGCAGGCCGCAGAGGCAATGCCTGAGTTGATGCTTGATGCTGACGAACCGGCCCCGGCGGAAGGTGTGTCGGCCGCAGATGCAGAGATGGCGACAAAGCTTGATCTGGCGATTGCCTATCAGGAGATTGGCGACAAGGAAGGTGCGCGCGAACTGCTTGACGAAGTCATGAAAGGCGGAACCAGCGAGCAAAGCGAAAAAGCCAAGTCGCTATTGCTCGAACTTGCCTGATAGTTCCTTCCTCCTGAAACGGGCGCAATCGGATTGCGCCCGTTTTGTTTTCCCAGATTGCTTTTTATGGTAGGCACGAATTGAAACGCATTGCGCTTGGAATCCAGTATGACGGCACGTCATGGCGGGGGTGGCAAACCCAACCCGACGGCAGGACAGTGCAGGACACGCTGGAAACGGCGCTGAAAAAATTTTCGCTGGCCGACATCGCAACCACTTGTGCCGGGCGTACCGATGCGGGTGTGCATGCGCTTGAACAGGTGGTCCATTTCGATACCGATCTGGATCGCGACATGTTTTCGTGGGTACGGGGCGTCAACGCATTCCTGCCTGCATCAATCGCAGTGCGTTGGGCTTGCGAGGTTGCGCCCGAAGGGGAAGAGCAGTTTCATGCTCGTTTCAGTGCAACCGCGCGGACGTATCGTTACCTTTTGTACAACCATCCAGTGAGGTCCCCGTTGCTGTCCGGAAAAGCCGGCTGGGTCTTTCGCCCGCTTACCGTCGAAACGATGCAGTCGGCGGCCTCCTATCTGCTCGGCGTGCATGACTTTACCGCTTTCCGTGCTGCGGAATGCCAGGCAAAGTCGCCCGTCAAAACGATGCATGAGATCCGGATCGAACGCCGCGGCGACCTGCTCATGTTTACCCTGCGCGCCAATGCGTTTCTGCACCACATGGTGCGCAACATCGTCGGATCGCTGATTGTCGTGGGCACCGGGAATCAGTCACCGGAATGGCTGAAAAGCGTTCTCGATGGGAAGGATCGCAGCCGCGCCGCGCCGACATTCATGCCGGACGGTCTCTATCTTGCCCGGATCGATTACGACCCGAAATGGAAGTTGCCGCATGAACCGCTATTCCCATTGCTCTGAACTGGCACGCAGATAGCTGGCGGGCGATAATAGGGGTCTTGATCCATAACGATGTTGCCATGAAGCGTACCCGTATAAAAATCTGTGGATTATCGAGCGCAGAGCATGTCGCTGCGGCTGTAGATGCCGGCGCGGATGCGATCGGTCTTGTGTTCTATCCGAAAAGTCCGCGCTATATTGCACCGGCCGAGGCTGGCAAAATCATCTCCGGTATTGCGCCGTACGTCTCGGTGGTCGGCCTCTTCGTGAATGCATCTATTGACGAGGTCAGGCAGGTACTTGAAGCTGCACCGATTTCGCTGCTACAGTTTCATGGCGACGAATCGGTCGAGGACTGCGTCCGGATCGCGGAAGCCGTCAACCGCCCATTCGTCCGCGCGGTGCGGGTGGCGGCGGATATGACCGGCACCGATTTGTTACAATGCGAGCAGGATTACCGCGCCGCCAGCACACTGTTCAACGGACTGCTGCTGGATGCCCATGTTGATGGCTACGGCGGCGGTGGAAAGGTTTTCGATTGGTCTCTCATTCCAAAAGAGCTCGCGCCTCGGGCCGTTTTAAGTGGTGGCTTGAGCGCGCAAAACGCGATTGAAGCGATAGCTCGCGTGCGCCCGTATGCCGTCGATGTCAGCAGTGGCGTCGAAGTGGCAAAGGGTATCAAGGATATTGCCAGGATTCGCGCCTTTATCGACGCAGTCGGCAAGGCAGACGCCGCTATCGGCTGAACGACAAAAGAGAGATCATCATGAAAGAACTGAATGCACTCGGAAACTATTCCGAGCGTCAACCTGCCCCAACTGCCGCGCTCTACCAGGCCGCGGCCTATAACCTCCCCGATGCGAGAGGCCACTTCGGGCCTTACGGCGGCACCTTCGTTTCCGAAACGTTGACGCATGCCCTGACAGAGCTGAAGGAAAGTTACGCTCACTTTCGCAATGATCCCGGGTTTTTGGCCGAATTCGAGAATGAGCTGAAGCATTTCGTCGGACGCCCGAGTCCGATCTACCATGCAAAACGCTGGTCCGAAATGGTCGGCGGCGCCCAAATTTATTTCAAGCGGGAAGACCTCAACCATACCGGTGCACACAAGATCAACAATGTGATTGGCCAGGCGTTGCTTGCCAAGCGCATGGGCAAGCCGCGCGTGATCGCAGAGACTGGCGCGGGACAGCATGGTGTCGCAACGGCTACCATCTGCGCGCGATTCGGTCTGGAGTGCGTGGTGTACATGGGAAGCGAAGACGTCAAGCGGCAGGTGCAGAATGTGTACCGGATGGAATTGCTCGGCGCGAAGGTGGTGCCGGTGGAATCGGGATCGAAGACACTGAAAGACGCGCTCAATGAAGCGATGCGCGACTGGGTCACCAATGTCGAAAGCACGTTTTACATCATTGGCACCGTGGCCGGACCGCACCCGTATCCGATGATGGTGCGCGATTTCCAATCGGTGATCGGCAAGGAATGCCTGGTGCAGATGCCGGAGATGACGGGGCGACAGCCTGATTACGTGGTCGCATGCATTGGCGGCGGTTCAAACGCGATGGGCATCTTCTATCCCTATATCGATTATCGCGACGTGCAGCTGATCGGCGTGGAAGCAGCGGGCGAGGGCCTTGAGTCAGGCAAGCATTCAGCTTCTCTGATCGCCGGATCGCCGGGAGTGCTGCATGGGAATCGTACCTATCTGTTGCAGGACGAAAACGGGCAAGTCATCGAAACGCATTCGGTATCGGCAGGGCTCGACTATCCCGGTGTAGGGCCCGAGCACTCCTGGTTGAAGGACTCCAGCCGTGCGCAATACGTATCGGTTACGGACGAGGAAGCGCTCGATGCCTTTCATCAATGCTGCCGGATCGAAGGCATCATCCCCGCGCTGGAATCGAGCCATGCATTAGCTTATGCGGCAAAATTTGCCGCTACGTTGCCCAAGGACAAGATCATTCTTGCGAACCTGTCGGGACGGGGAGACAAGGACATGCATACGGTCGCGGAACGGATGAAGAAGCGCTTCTGATCCGTTCGACCATCGCATATACACTCCAACCATCCTTTTCCAGGCACGCGCAAGCCGGCACCGAAAGAAGCCGTCTTGGAATGGCTGGAACAGGAAACGAGAAAAAGCCATCATGTCCAGAATCCAACACACCTTAGCTGTCCTAGCATCCCAAAACCGGAAGGGACTGATTCCCTTCATCACTGCCGGCGATCCGGCACCCGAGTTGACCGTTCCGCTGATGCATGCGCTCGTGGCCGGCGGGGCTGACATCATTGAACTTGGCGTGCCGTTCTCCGATCCCATGGCGGACGGTCCGGTCATTCAACGTGCTTCCGAACGCGCACTGGCGAACGGCGTCGGCCTGAAGCAGGTCCTGCAAATCGTTCGCGACTTCCGGTCTCGGGACCAATTCACTCCCGTAGTGCTGATGGGGTACGCGAACCCGATTGAACGAATGGGAATCGCGCCCTTCATCACGGCGGCCCAGCAGGCTGGCGTGGACGGCGTCCTGGTTGTCGATTATCCGCCCGAAGAGTGCGAAGACTTTGCCGCGATGATGCGGCAACATGACCTCGATACGATTTTCCTGTTGGCCCCAACATCTACCGATGAGCGCATTCGGCAGGTGGGGAAAATTGCAACGGGATATGTGTACTATGTTTCGCTGAAGGGTGTGACCGGATCTGGTCATCTTGATCTTCAGGCAGTCGCGGACATGATTCCAAGAATCAAGAAACATGTCAGCCTGCCTGTCGGAGTCGGGTTCGGCATTCGGGATGCGGCCACGGCCACCGCGATTGCGTCCGTGTCGGATGCTGTCGTCATTGGCAGTCGCATCATTCAGGAACTCGAAAATACGCCCCGCGAGCAGGCGGTGCAAGCAGTTCAAAAGTTCATTACGGAAATCCGGGGGGCGCTGGATGCGCAACCCGCCAAAGCGGCTTAATCAAACACACTGAAGAAGGCATGTTCGCCCGGTGCCGTTGCAGTTGGCGCAAACCGGGGCGAACGGTACAATTCGGCAAGCAAAAATGAAAAGAGGTCACAATGAGTTGGCTTGAAAAACTGCTTCCTCCGCGCATTCAGCGCTCCGATAATGCCACGCGCAAAACGGTGCCGGAAGGACTATGGGTCAAGTGTCCGTCCTGTGAGGCCGTTCTTTACCGAACCGATCTGGAATCGAACATCCATGTTTGCCCGAAATGCGACCACCACATGCGCATTCGTGCGCGGGAAAGGCTGGATGCGCTGCTGGATGCAGGAGGGCGGTATGAGATCGGGCAGGAAGCCTTGCCGGTGGATTCCCTAAAATTTAAAGACAGCAAGAAATACCCGGACCGCCTGAAGGACGCGATGGAAGCCACCGGCGAAACCGATGCGCTCATCGTCATGGGTGGTGCAATCATGACCTTGCCAGTTGTCGTAGCCTGTTTCGAATTTGAATTCATGGGCGGCTCGATGGGTTCTGTCGTCGGTGAGCGCTTCGCCCGTGGCGCCCAGGTCGCTCTGGAGCAGAAAGTGCCATTCATCTGTATTACCGCCACCGGCGGGGCGCGCATGCAGGAAGGGTTGCTCTCGCTGATGCAAATGGCGAAAACGACGTCGATGCTGACCAAGTTGTCGGAGAAGAAGTTGCCATTCATTTCGGTGCTGACCGACCCGACCATGGGCGGTGTCTCGGCATCGTTTGCTTTCATGGGCGATGTCGTCATCGCGGAACCGAAGGCATTGATTGGCTTCGCCGGGCCGCGCGTCATTGAAAACACGGTGCGCGAGAAATTGCCGGAAGGCTTCCAGCGGGCCGAGTTCCTGTTGCAAAAAGGCGCAGTCGACATGATTGTGGACCGTCGCAAGATGCGTGAGGAAATCGCCCGACTATTGGCCTTGTTGCAAAATCAGCCGGCGGAAGTGCTCGCCTGAGCAAATGCCCGTCCATCAGAGCCCGGCCCATCCCAGGTCCGGGCTTTTTTAATTTTCGAGCCACATACCATGCAAGACTCCAAGCAAGACTCTCCCGCCACGCTGTCAGATTGGCTCGCAAAACTGGAAACCATGCATCCCAAGGCAATCGACATGGGCCTGGACCGCGTCGCGCAGGTCCGGCAGCGTCTGGGTATAGGCTTCGATTGCCCGGTGATCACGATAGGTGGCACGAACGGCAAGGGCTCGACCTGCGCGATGCTGGAATCCATCCTGCTGCAGGCCGGATACCGCGTTGGCCTGTACACATCGCCGCATCTGCTGGATTTCAATGAGCGGGCGCGTATCAATGGCGAGCCGGCGACCGATGCCGCCCTCATCGAGCAATTCGACGCCGTCGAGCAGAGCAGGGAAGGCGTATCGCTCACCTATTTCGAGTTCACGACGCTGGCCATCCTTCGGCTGTTCGCCGCATCCGGACTGGATGCGGTCATTCTCGAAGTCGGTCTAGGTGGCCGCCTGGATGCCGTTAATGTGATCGATGCCGATGTGGCGATCGTCACGAGCGTCGACATCGACCATACCGACTACCTTGGCGACACCCGTGAAAAAATCGGCTTCGAAAAGGCCGGCATCTTCCGGTCCGGCCGCACCGCGATCTGCAGCGATCCTGTGCCGCCTCAATCGCTTGTCGGGCATGCGCAGTCGATCGGTGCGGACCTTTGGCTTATCGGACGCGATTTCAACTATGCCGGCGACAAGCAACAATGGAACTACGGCGGCCGCAGCCAGCGGCGCAGCGCGTTGGGATATCCGTCTCTGCGCGGCGCAAACCAGTTGCTGAATGCATCAGCGGCCCTGGCTGCGCTGGAGTCGCTGCGGCACCGGCTGCCGGTCGGAGCGCAGGAAATACGTACCGGGCTGGTCATGGTGGATCTCCCCGGGCGGTTCCAGGTGCTGGCGGGACGGCCGACGGTGATTCTGGATGTCGCACACAATCCACACGCCGCAGCCACGCTGGCGCAGAACCTCGACAACATGGCGTTCCATCCCTACACTTACGCGGTATTCGGCGCGATGCAGGACAAGGATATCGATGGTGTAATCGCGCAACTGAAGGACCGCATTGACCATTGGTGCGTCACTGATCTGCCGCTGGCGCGTGCGGCAAGCGCCGCGAAGTTGCAGGAGAAGCTATTGAATGCCGGCGTAACGCCCCAAAATCAGACTGGTGCCGAGAGTTCGATTGAAGTTTTTGCATCACCCGCCGCAGCCTACGAGAACGCCCTGAGCCGGGCGGGTGAGAATGATAGAATTGCGGTCTTCGGTTCTTTCCTCACGGTCGCTGGCGTCATGGAGTTCCGAAAATCGCAATCTCATTGAAGACCTCGTTGAAGACTTTAACCGCATGAGCTTGTTCTCGTTCCTCCGCAAAAACAAGCAAGAATCCGCCGCTGGCGACAGCAGTTTTTATTCGCGTGCCGAAGACGAAACGCAGGCGCCGCGCACCCGCAAGCGCCGGCAGGGCAAGGAAGGCGGTCAGGCGGTCGATCCGGTCTTGCCGGAAAAGAAGCGCGCGAGACGTCGACTGATCGGGGCGGTTGCCCTGGTGATGGCCGCCGTGATTGGCCTGCCGATGCTGCTCGATGCAGAACCCAAGCCGCTGGCAGACGACATTGCCATTCAAATACCTTCAAAAGACAAATCCGCACTTCCGCAGGTGAGCCGGCCCGCTGCACCAGCGGGCGTGTCCGCGTCCGCTTCGCTTGACCCGAAAGAAGAAGTCATCGATCCGCCGGTGGCTCCATCAAAAGCCGAAGCGCTGCCCGCGGAGAAACCGGCAATCGCGGAAAAGCCGGCGACGGTCCAATTGGCCGCCAAGCCGGATGTCAAGGCCGAACAGAAAGCCGCCCCGAAAGTCGATGATTCCGCACGTGCAAAGGCACTTTTGGACGGCGGAACCGATCCTACCAAGACGAGCAATGCCGCCAAAAAAGATGGCAAGTTCGTCATCCAGGTGGCTGCGCTGGCATCCAAGGATAAGGTCGATGAGTTGCAGTCCAAATTGAAGGGCGCCGGCATCAAGTCGTACACCCAGACGGTGGCGACCCAGTCGGGCGAGCGTATCCGTATTCGAGTCGGCCCGTTCGGCAACAAGGAAGAAGCGGACAAGGTCCGGGCAAAAATCAGCAAGCTCGGCCTGAGCGGCACCTTGGTTCCAGCCTGATTTCGTTCCGTGACGATTTTCGATTACCTGGTACTGTTCGTGCTCGTTTGTTCGGTGATCATCAGCACCATGCGCGGACTGGTGAAGGAAATCCTGTCCCTGCTAAGTTGGATCGTGTCGTTTGTCGTCGCCAATGCGTACGGCGAACACCTTGCGGCGCTCCTTCCGGATATGGTTCCCGGTGGAACTTCGCGACTGATTATTGCATTCATTGCATTGTTCATCGGCGTGCGCATCCTGATGCTGCTGCTCATGCTTGCGGTCGATGCGATTATCAAGGCAAGCGGTTTGTCGCTCGCCGACCGCGGCCTCGGCGGCTTGTTCGGACTGGGACGAGGAATGGTTATCGTACTGGCTGCTGTATTGATATGCGGTATGACGGCCATTCCACAGCAGCCGTTCTGGAAGGACGCGTTGTTCAGTCCGCTGGCGGAAACCGCGGCCCGGACCATCAAGCCGTTTTTGCCCGGAGATTATGCAAGACATGTGCATTTTTGAGTATGGCAGGGCAGGGTGCGGTTTCGCCTGAGTCCACCCCAACAAACAAGACTGCGGCGCAGGGGCGGACCCGAAAGCACGCCGCAGAAAATCACAAGCCGGACGTAAGCATGCATGAGCACTGCGTCCGCACCGGATTAGCAAGAAGCGGAAGCGTATGAATCGTTCCGCCTCCCGTACAAATTGCATTTTTAGTTGAGGAGTCCACCATGTGTGGCATTGTTGGCGTTGTTTCCCACAGTCCCGTCAATCAGTTGATCTACGATGCGCTGCTGTTACTCCAGCATCGCGGTCAGGATGCGGCGGGTATCGCAACCAATCACGGCGATGCGTTTTCGATGTACAAGGCAAACGGCCTGGTACGTGACGTTTTCCGCACGCGTAACATGCGCTCGTTGCCCGGCAATGCCGGTATCGGGCAAGTGCGTTATCCAACCGCAGGGTCGTCCAGCGCGGAGGAAGCCCAGCCGTTTTATGTCAATGCTCCGTTCGGCATCATCCTGGCACACAACGGCAATCTGACGAATTGGGAGCAGCTCAAGATCGAGTTGTTCAAGAACGACCGCCGCCATATCAACACCGCATCCGATTCGGAAGTGCTGCTGAATGTGCTGGCGCATGAAATCCAGCAGGCGACGACCGGCTATTCGCTCGACCCGTCTGCGCTGTTCAAGGCGGTCACCGTATTGCACAAGCGTGTGCGCGGTTCGTATGCGGTGGTGGCGCAGATCGCCGGTTACGGCCTGCTCGCCTTCCGCGATCCGTTCGGTATCCGTCCATTGTGCATCGGGTTCAACGACACCGAACATGGGCCGGAATACATGGTTGCCAGCGAATCGGTGGCGCTGGAAGGACTTGGTTTCCGTTTCCTGCGGGATGTGGTGCCGGGCGAGGCCATCTTCATCGACCTTGAAGGCAATCTCTACAACCAGCAGTGTGCGGATGATCCGGTGCTCAATCCATGCGCATTCGAATTCGTCTATCTCGCGCGGCCGGATTCGGTGATCGATGGCGCGTCGGTCTATGCGACGCGACTCAAAATGGGCGAATACCTCGCTGAAAAAATCAAGCGGCAATTCTCGGCCGGAGACATCGATGTGGTGATGCCGATTCCAGACTCCTCCCGTCCGGCGGCAATGGAACTCGCATTGAAGCTGAACCTGAATTACCGCGAAGGCTTCATCAAGAACCGTTATATCGGCCGCACCTTCATCATGCCGGGGCAGGCGCATCGACGCAAATCAGTGCGCCAGAAGCTGAACGCAATCGGTTCGGAGTTCAAGGGAAAGAGCGTGCTGCTGGTGGACGATTCGATCGTGCGCGGTACCACCAGCCGGGAAATCGTGCAGATGGCGCGTGAAGCCGGCGCAAAGCGGGTGATCTTCGCATCGGCTGCACCGCCGGTCAAATTCCCCAACGTCTATGGTATCGACATGCCGACCCGCAACGAGCTGATTGCCTACGGGCGCAGCGATGATGAAGTCTGCCGCGAAATTACCGCGGACGCGCTGGTGTACCAGGATATTGACGCCTTGAAGCGTTCCATCTCGGATGCCAACCCGTCGCTGGATAGCTTCGAGGCATCCTGCTTCGACGGCATCTACGTCACCGGCGACGTATCGCGCGATTATCTGGATCGGATTGAGTTTGCGCGCAACAATCCGAAGCCGGAAGTCGACGATGCAGTGCGTTCGCAGCTGAACCTGAATCTGGCACAGGTCGACTAAGCTGTCGAACCGGATTGGATAGACTCGCCTCCGGCACTGCCGCAGGCGGGTTTTCTATTCAGTGCAGACGACGCCCCAGCAATTGGGCAAATTCGGTGGCGGGAAGCGGTTTGCTGAAGTAGTAGCCCTGCATTTCATCACAATGATGGTCGCGCAGGAACGCCACCTGTTCCTCAGTTTCAACGCCTTCCGCAATGACCTTCAGATTAAGGCTGTGGCCGAGTGAAATCACGGTGCTGGTTATCGCTGCGTCGTCAGCATCCGTGGCGATATCACGCACGAAAGACTGATCGATCTTGAGATGATGGAGCGGAAACCGCTTCAAATAGCTGAGGCTCGAATAGCCGGTGCCGAAATCGTCGATGGATAACTGCACGCCAAGGTTTTCGAGTTCCTTCAACTTGGTAATGAAATGCTCGGCGCTGTTCATGACCATGCTCTCCGTCAGTTCGAGTTCAAGATGGCAGGCCTGGAGATTCATGCTCTGAAGGGCGTGCGCCACCGAGTCCACCAATCCTTCTTCATTGAACTGCCGCGCGGACAGGTTGATCGAAATGCTTATCTTCGGCAAGCCGGCCTCCTGCCACGCCTTGTTCTGTGCGCACGCGGTATGCAATACCCAGTCACCGATAGGAACGATCAGCCCGATCTCTTCCGCCATCGGAATGAATCGCGTCGGGGATACCAGGCCCATGTCCGGATGATTCCAGCGGATCAGGGCTTCCGCACCAATGATGCGACCGCTTGTGGCGTCGACCTTCGGCTGGTAGAACAACTCGAATTCCTTGCGTTCCAGTGCGCGGCGCAACGCGCTTTCCAGTTCCGCGCGTTCCAGTGCGCGTATGCTCATGTCCCGCGAGTAGAACTGGAAAGCATTGCCGTTTTCTTCCTTCGCCCGATACATTGCAATATCGGCGTTACGCAACAAGGTTTGAATGTCCTCGCCATCGGTCGGGTAAAGCGTTGCGCCAATGCTGACGGTGACGAAAAGTTCGTGGCCGCGGATGATGATGGGATCCGAGAAAGCCTGAAAGATCTTGCGCGCGACGGCAGTGACGTCCTGAGGCTTGACGATGTCCGTCAGCAGCAGGATGAATTCATCGCCGCCTTGTCTTGCCACCGTATCGCCCTGGCGGACAACCTGCTTCAAACGGTTCGCGATTTCTATCAGCAGCGCGTCGCCCAGCGAGTGGCCGAAGCTGTCGTTGACGCTCTTGAATCTGTCTAGATCGAGAAAGAGGAGGGCGACCAGCAGGCCGTTGCGCCTGGCGTGTGCCATTGCCTGGCTGATGCGGTCCGCAAGCAGATTGCGGTTTGCCAGACTGGTGAGCGCGTCATGGTCGGCCAGATATTCGATACGGGCTTCATAGGTCTTGCGCTCGCTGATGTCGATGGCGATGCCATCGAAACGAATGAGTTCGCCTGATTCGTTGCGCACGGCGCGTGCGCGCTCCTCGATCCAGCGAATCTGTCCGTCCGGTTTGACGATCCGGTATTCCTCGGTAAAACTGCCTTTTTCCGCCAGCGTGGCATGGGCATGTCGGACAGCGGGACGATCATCCGGGTGAATCGCCTCGAACCACAAATCTTTGTTGTCGTAGAACGCTTCTGCAGGCCTCCCATAGATGTCTTCGACGATCGCATTCAGATAAATGAATCCGCTTTCGTTGACGGACCAGACAACGTTATCGATCGAGCTGAGAATGCCGGACAATTTTTCTTCGGTGGCGCGGAGTGCATGTTCCGCTTCCTCCCTTGCTGCCTTGGTGCGCAGGCTGACGACACCATAAGAGATGTCATCCGCGAGTTCTTCCAGCATCGCCGTCTGCCCGCCGTCGAATGCATTCGGGATGGCCTCGTGTATGGTCAGAACGCCGAATATCCGCGCACCTTCCCGCAACGGCAGCGACACCGCCACCTCATGTTCGCTGGAGATGATGGGTTGTCCGTCTTCATCGGTATCGTCGACCCCTGCCTGCGCCATTGGGATCAAGCGACTGTCGTCTTCACTGAGATAGCCGATTCTGGCAAAGCGATAGCCTCCCGCGTTCACAACCGCCCGGCACATGTCCTGCAGCAGCGAATACTCGTCAGTCGCATGCATCATTACATGATTGCATTCCGCCATGACGGTGCGGGCCCGCAACGTACGACGGAGCGCCTCCTGGGCCCGATTGCGGTCATCCACTTCCTGCTTGAGCAGAATGTGCTGACGCTGGATCTCGTTGTACAGAACCAGATTGTCGTAGACCACCGCAAGCTGGGCGGCGACTGTCGATGCGGCGCGCTCATCAATCTCGCTGAACCCGATGTCACCCTGCTTGTTCGTCAGGTATAGCCATCCATAGACTTTATGAGGGTTCGCAATCGGCACACCAAGAAAGTTATATATGGCTGGATGGAAAGACGGCAGGCCGATGGACTCTGGGCCGCCATCCACATGACTCAATCTCTGTACAGACCGTTGCAGCAATTCGCCGAGCACACCGGTATCCGCCCTGGACGTGCTCAGTCTGGTCCGTGTGACCGGGTCCGCGCCGCGCATCGCGAAATGAACAATTTCAGTGAGGTCGTCGCCGACGATGGCAATCGCCGCATACTCTGCGGCGCATATCTCCTGCACGACCCGGCAGCCGATTGCCAGCAAGTTGTCCGGGTCACGTTCGGAAGCAAGCTCGATCCCGAGATCGATCAATGAGGTCAATCTTAGGCTGACTGCCTGCAAATCGGTAAGTGCGCTCGAAAGCCGTTGAACGCCTAATTGCAAATCTTCGATGCCGGCTTCCCGTGGATTCGACGCCGGACTCAAATCGGTTCCCGATTCCGCGTATGGGGTGTCGAGCCGTGCCGTGTCGGTTCTCATCACGGCCGGTGAAGGTCCGAGTGCCTCGGAAACCACGTTTAGAATGATGTCCCGGCTGGAAGGCTTCGGAAGAATCCAGCGCACACCCGTGGCGGCGGCGATGGTTGCGGCATCACGTTCGTTATTCGCCGCAGTGTAAAAGATGACGGGAGTCTGCGTCATCCCTGAGATGGACCGCATTCGGGTCATGAATTCATACCCGTTCATCTGTGGCATCAGTACATCGACGATGATCAGGTCGGGCCGCTTCGCGCCGGCCAGTATCAATGCTTCTGCGCCACTGGACGCTTCGAGAAGCCGGTGACCTCCATAACCTAGCAATACCGTCAGAAATTGGCGATTCAATATATGGTCATCAACGATCAGAATCGTTGCCATCTTTACTCCTTTTGTAATTGTTTCGCACGATCGCGGCCGGCTTGTCAGCGCCGGAAGCGCGATGTTGGTGGCACCCTCAATCGGGCGCTACGCGTGAGACTGGCGTAAAGCGAGTGTCTTCGCCAAGGCCGATCCTGAACGCCGGATGGCCACGTCGCCGTTGGAGCGGCTTTCGGCCGATGTTTAAGCCAAGACCGGCTTCCCCGGGTAAAGGCTCCAAAGTCGACTCGGACTGTCTGGAGGCCTGCGGAAGTCTTTTCTGTTCATCGAACGCGTCAGTCGGCGCCGGATTCCTAAAGTCGTCGGTCGCCGATAGATGGTGCAAGGCGCTTGACGAGATGCGCCCCAAGAGTTTTCTCTTGTAGTGATGGATGTCCGAGAATTCGCCGTTTCGACGATCATTGCTGGCTATATCTGTGAAAACCGGTGATCCATCTTCTCTCCGCCGTATCGATTCATATCGTGATGAACCGGCGGCTAGAACGTATCGCATTGCTTGCCTTTCCTCGTCCAAATACCTGCCGGAGACGAGTATCGAATGGTGTGAATTGCTTATTGTTTCGCTCTGTGGTTTCCGGATGGATGTTCCTGATCGTCGCTTCAACATTCCGCCACTACACTGGGAGGCAAGAGAATGCGCTTGTTCGACGCTTTCTAAAACACCCAATGTCCCACGCCGAATAGAATGATGTTGCATGTCGTTGGCAAAACCCGATTTCATCAGCGTCAGAATCCTGGCACTGTGAGAGCGTAGGGGAAACTTAAAACAGGACGGAAACAGCCAAGTTTTGATTAGGATCACTTCCAGAAAGATAAGTGCAAAAAATTTAAGGCAACTTCCCGGCGTCGAAGTTTCGTTCATTCGCCGCGAAACCTTTGAAACCGGCGGATTGCAAAGTCGATGGAGTATTTATTCGGTGGTGCAGCTACAAAGTTCGAACTTTGTTTTCAAATGGATTTTGCGATAGCATTGGGCTCTGCGCCGATTTGCTTTCTGCTTGCGGGCGCAAGGATGCCATGTCCTAAATAAATGCCGCTAAATGGGATCGAAATTTCTTCAACCCGTTTCCAGCGCATGCGAAACGGGTTTTTTTATTGCTATGAACGACACAAAAAAATACGGCTTCACCACCACGATTCTGCACAGCGATCGGCAAAAGCCGATTGAGCATGGTTCCCTGCATAAGCCGATTCACACATCCGTCGCCTACGGTTACAAGGATGCGCGCGAACTGGCGGCGGTATTTCAAGGACGGCAACCGGGCTACCGTTACGGACGACAGGGCAATCCGACGGTTTCCGCTCTCGAAGATAAGATCACGAAAATGGAGCAGGGGCTCGCCACCATTTGTTTTTCCACCGGCATGGCGGCCATTGGTGCGCTGGCGCACGCGCTTCTGCGCAGCGGTGATCATGTCGTATCTTCCGCTTTTCTTTTCGGCAACACCAATAGTCTTTGGCAGACGGTCAGCGGACAGGGGATTGAGGTCTCCTTCGTCGATGCAACGGATGTCGCCAATGTGGAAGCGGCGCTAACGCCGTCCACGAGAATCGTGTTTGTTGAAACGATCGCCAATCCGCGCACGCAAGTCGCCGATCTGAAGCGGATTGGCCAGCTTTGCCGTGACAAGGGCATTTTGTTCGTTGTCGACAACACGATGACCTCTCCTTATCTGTTCCGCCCCAAGATGGTGGGCGCCGGACTGGTCGTAAACGCGTTGACCAAATCAATTGCAGGCCATGGCAATGCGCTCGGAGGCAGTCTCACGGATACCGGTTTGTACGATTGGAGCAAGTTCCCAAATATCTTCGATACCTACAAGCGATATACGCAGCCACAATGGGGCATGGCGCAGATTCGTGCGAAGGCGCTGCGGGATTTCGGCGGCTCCCTTGGACCGGAAGCGGCACACCACATTGCAGTAGGCGCGGAGACCATGGCCTTGCGATTGGAGCGGGAATGCGCCAATGCGATGGCCCTGGCATGGATGCTGGAGGCCGACCCTCGCGTGGCGGCGGTTCACTATCCCGGCTTGCCCTCCCATCCGCAGCACGCAATTGCCAGCGAACTTTTCAGCGCCTATGGCAGCCTGTTCAGCTTCGAACTGGTGGACGGGATCGATTGCTTCGATTACCTCAATCGCCTGAGGCTTGGCGTTCCTGCAAGCAATCTGGGCGATACCCGGACATTGGTTATCCCGGTGGCCCACACCATTTTTTATGAAATGGGACCGGAACGCCGGGCGAGCATGGGTATTGCCGAATCGTTAATTCGCGTATCGGTTGGAATTGAAGATACAACGGATTTGGTCGAGGATTTCAGGCAGGCTCTGGGTGCTCAGTAAAGTGTTGCAAGTAAATTTCCCAATAAAAACAATTCACTAAGGAA
>JAESFT010000344.1_pt1 | contig 33284 bp, 45 predicted proteins | sample 9269451 | NCBI WGS metagenome assembly JAESFT01 (sample SAMN14502557, study PRJNA617106) | algae metagenome | isolation source: Scytonema hyalinum WJT4-NPBG1 and co-occurring heterotrophs from well... | place: USA: Mojave Desert, Joshua Tree National Park, California | collected 2006-05-25
TCCTGCTGGTACGTCACCACGTCTCCAAGCGCCACAACACTTTGCGCCTCCTGGCGTGACGAGGCACCGATATCGATCCACAGTTCCTTCAGGAGTGGCTTGGCCTTGAGTTCATCGGGATCCATGAGATGGATGGCCTTTCGGCCAACAACGCCGCCAATGGGACCTTGGCGGCCATGAACCCAGACGGTCTGCCCGATCGGTATGACGCTGTCGTGCCCGCCTACTGCACTGAAGTAGAGCAGGCCTTCATCGCCGATGTGATGGATAATGAATCCGATCTCGTCCATGTGGCCAGCCAACATGATCTTGGTCTGGGCCTGGGGGTTCAGGACCGCAGCAACGTTCCCATGCACATCAGTAGAAACAGATGGGCAAATGGCTTCACGTAGTCGCGGTAAAGCTGGGCGACACGGTGCTCGTACCCGCTCGGTGACGGCGCCTGCACCAGGGAACGAAGGAAGCTGAGGGACTGATCTTGCATAACGTGTGTCAGCGTGAGCCAGGTTGATTGCCATTGGAGGAGGATACGAGCATCAACGCTCCGCTGCCTTGACTAGTGGGAGGACTGGAGAGCCGAAACGAGTGCAGTGGGCGGAATGGGCTTGGGCAGGAAGGATACGTGTTCCGGAAGCTCTCCGTCCATAGGCCGACGCGCTGCAGAGATGACAAGTATGGCGATGTGCGGCCACATGAAGTGGACGTGGTTGGCCAGAACAACGCCATTGCGGGTTCCTGGCATGTTGATGTCGGTGATCAGCCCTGTGAAGTGGTCTGCAGCTTGCTCCAGCATCGACAATGCTTCTGCTGTGTTTGCGGCTTCCCACGCCTGAAAGCCACATCTGCGCACGATTTCCCCCATCTCCATCCGGGCTAGCGGCTCGTCGTCAACGATAAGGATTGCAGTGCTATTCGAGGAAGGTTCTTGAAGTAGGGTCATGGCTGGCCAATGGCCCATCTAGCTTGCTGGTTGCCGAGCACTGGAGCGACTAACCCGTGCAACAGCTTCTCATTGCCAGGCTTATCCCGGGTGAATGTCACAGACCGAATGGCCCAGCCGAACGTTGCGTCTTTTTACGAGATCGAAGATGACCAAGATCAATAAGCCGCAGTTCAACAAGCAACAGCCACTCCAGCAGCCTAGCAAAGGTGCAATTGTTCAACAGTTCGCCTCAGGAGGATCAGCCGTTCCAACGCCTCAGCTCCCCTATGACGTTGAAAAGGTGCAAGGGAACAAGGTCAAGCCTGCACCCAAGCCTGGGTCGAGCTAAGCTTAAGCAATCCTCGAGAACTCAGGGTAGAAGTTAGCTGAGATCGTGTTCGTTGCGCATTATTGGGGCGTCGCGCTCGCGCTGGACTTCCTCGCCCGACATTCGGAACGCGTTCGAGCTGTCGCCTTCATGGAGGGACGGGTGCGGCCCCTGCCCGACTGGTCAGCCTTCGATGAGGATGACCGTGCGTTGTTTCAGCGATTTCGCCGTGAGCCTGATGGCACGCAGCTGATTATTGACGACAACATGCTGATCGAGACGATCTTGCAGGCTGGCACGATACGCAGCCTTACCCCGGATGAGATGAGCGCCTTCCGAGCACCCTACAAGAACCCAGAAGCGCGCGAGCCCTTGCTGCAATGGACCCGCGAAATACCCGTTGAAGGCGAGCCGGCAGATACGGCAAAGCGGATGGCTCGCGGCTATGAAGCCTTGCGAAGGTCAGGAAGTCACGCACTGCCCTGAAGCCAATAGAGTACAGGAAAGGAAAGGGTCGGCCCAGAACCAACCATTAGTCGTGCTGTATTCACCCTGATTACGACCGTACTCAAAGGGCTACTTAGTGCAGCCGGCGCGTTGCCGGCCAAGCCACGCGAAGCTTCTTCCCTTTCCTCTCATTATGCGAGAAATAATATTACAAACACCACCAACATCCGATCGGTAGCCTTCGATGTCGTACTAGCCGTATGGACTTGCCTTTTCGCCATCGGTATTCCCTGGTTCGCAATTGTAGGTGGTTCCGAAAAGACAATCCGTACTGTTACTCGCGTTTGGGCTCGTGGGCTCCTTGGGAGCTTGCGAGTGGTGGTTGGCTTGGAGCACGCCGAAAGTGGCCTGCGGAGCCACACACCTTGCTTGATAGTCTCCAATCACCAGTCCACATGGGAGACGTTGGCATTCCTGGTAATGGCACCGGACGTTGCTATTGTCGCCAAAAAAGAACTGCTAAGTATTCCTGTTCTAGGTTGGTATCTTCGACGCTCTCCGATGATCATCATCGATCGCGCATCCGGGGTGAAGTCGTTCTCCATCATGCTGCAGCAAAGTCGAGAGGCTCTCTCGCAAGGACGCTCGGTACTCATCTTCCCTGAAGGCAGCCGAAAAGGTCCCGGTGAGTCGGTTAAGTTCAAACGTGGCGCGGGCCTACTGTACAAGCATTTGGGTGTTCCCGCTCTTCCGGTGGCACTGAACTCTGGGTGCTTCTGGAGCACCGGCACCTCAGGGCCGAAACTGCCGGGTACGATAGCGGTTTCCTACCTCCCGATCATTCCCCCAGGTCTGGCCGAGGCCGAGTTCACGAAGATGGCAAAGAGCATTCTTGAAGCCGAGCGGAGTAGAATCTCTATAGCTGCGTGAGTACGCTTGGCCCCAGCCAGGGTGGACAATACAGCGGTGCTGATCGCCGTCCTCAGATTCTCAACGAAAGAACTTTCGAACGGGGGAACATTGCGTCTAGGCATACCACGGCATATTACCCCTTGGCTTTCGTAGTTCTGGTCACCAGCAGCTGATTCAGGCGCATCTTGTCGGCGTCAACAACCTCAAACACATAGCCGGCAGCTTCAACTTTGTCTCCCTTGCGCGCGGCTCGGCGCAAGCGGTGAACAATGAACCCGCCGATCGTTTCGTACGCAGCTTCGGCTTCGAGATGTTTGATACCTAAGGTACGAGTCACATCCACAAACGGCGCCACGCCATCAACAAGCCAGCTGTGATCGTCCCGCTTGAGGATCGCCTGCTCTTCGAATGGGTTTGCTAGTCCTTGCATCAAGGCACCCATCAGGTCCTTGAACGTGACCACGCCCACCACATGGGCGTATTCGCTCACCACAAGAGCAAACCCGGTGCTTTGCGCCTGAAATTCGGCCAGCACTTCCCACACGTTGAGCGTGTCAGGCACAGACAGTACGTCTCGGCGTGCTTTTGCGAAGTCTACTTCGCCATGTTTGTCGATCGCCGTTGCAAGGACGTCCTCAGCCCGCACGCACCCGATCACTGCATCGATCCCGCCATCGCAGATCGGGTAGTGAGAAAAAGGCCGCCGCCGCACCTTGTCCTGCTGCACCTCATGAGGGTCACTGACGTCAAGGTATACGATATCATCGCGGATGGTCATCACCGACGTAACACTGCGTAGTTCGAGTGCGAGCACGTTTTCAATCAAGCGGTGCTCGTTCTTCATCAAAATGCCAGAGGCCGCTCCACCAGCGAGGATCAGACGGAAGTCCTCGGCTGTCACCTCATCGGCAGACCCCTTGTCCTCGATCTTGAACAAGCCGATGAGCACATCCGAAAGCTTGCCGAAAAACCAAACCAAGGGTTTGAGCACTCGGACCGATGCTTCAGGAAACCAAACCAAAGATAGTGCAACTTGTTCGGGCACCAGCATCGCAATACGCTTCGGGGTGAGGTCTGCCAGTAGGACAAACAGCATGGTAACCAGCAGGAACGCCAGCACTGAGCCGACCGCCAGTGCGAGCTCCGGAGCAAGGCCAATGCGCTCCAGGGCATATGCCAATACCGGCCCAAACGCGTCGTGTCCTAGCGTTCCAGCCAAGATGGAAACCGCATTGGTCACGATCTGCAATGCGGTTATTACGCTGCCTGCCTCTGCTCGCAAGGCCACAAACCGCATAGCCTTGCTGTTCCCTGCTTCCGCAAGAGCTCGAATGCGGACCTCACGGGCGGCCGCAAAGGCGATCTCCGATAATGAAACGAGGATGCTCACGACGATTAAGCAGATGATGAGCAACACGCCGAGAAAAGGAGTCATTCGGGGCTCCAGTGCTTACGAGTTGGGGCGGCTTTCATGATTGCTATTTGGGGCTTTGTCGGCGACGTCTACTTCAACATCCATCCGAACGAAGGCGTTGCCCGGGTCAACAAAGCTCCCTGATATTGGCACAGCTTGCGAGATGTCACGGACCACAGCCGTAGGAACCAGATGTGCACCACCCATGGTTGCGTTGGTTGGATCGAAGGCAATCCAGCCGGGTCCCGGAATAAAAATCTCTGTCCATAGGTGAGTTGATCCAGAGCCAGACGTCCCCATCAGACCGCCGCTATCGACCAGATAGCCGGACGCGAGACGCGCGCCAAACCCCAGCGCCCTTGCTGCCTCAGCCATCAGCACCGCGAGGTCACGGCAGGAGCCCCAGCCTCTTGCTAGGGTATGCGCAGGCGCTTGCGTGCCCTCATCATCGCGGCTCTGATATGCGATCTGCGAGTGGACTCCCATGTTCAAGTCCTTGAGCAGAGAAAGGGTATCTGTAGGCGTGCCCGCGATGAAGCCGCGTGTCCAGCTTTCGAGGCTGCCATCAACATCAGGATACTGCCGGGTAGCCAGGTGTCTCAGGTTTAACCATTGCGCTTCCGAGTAGCTGAACGGATAAGACATGGCTGAAACATCGATGTCGAAGATGGGCCAAGCGGATGTGCTGAGCTCAACCTCTGCGTTGCTCTCAATCACCAGAGCGTCGGTATCCAACTGAAAACGAGCAGTCGCTACGTCGTTGTCGAAAACGTCTCTTGACCAGGTCAGCGTCGCTTCTGGAGCAGTGCTCAACGTGTGCTCGAGGACACGCAACTCGCGACTTTCTCGCGGGCGCACCATCATGTTGTGTGGCAGCAACTGAACCGGCTGGCGGTACCGGTAAGTGGTTTTGTGCTTTATGGTGAGTATGGGCAAAATAACACCTCATACGAGCGCCCGGTAAGCAGCCCGACAACCATGAACCATGCGGGGCGCCAAACGGTTCAGTCTTCCTGCGATGTTTCCAGGTGGCTGCGGCAGGTCTCGCGTTCGGAGGTCTTTAGGAGAGCGCAGCAGGCACGCGCAGATCGTTTTCGCTAACAATGCGCTGGCACGTCTCTGCCACTGATTGCACACGATACTGAAGGACAGATCCTTCATAAGCAAGGAGTCGCAAAACCTCGCACCGGCCGGCCTGCCGGGAGCTTGATCCTCTGTGGGGCAGCAGATCGAGAATTTGGCCCACCTTGTATTTGTGCGTCATTTTCTAAGGTCCTATGGAAAAGGCCACCGCACGCCGCGGTGGCCTGAGGCAAGGCAGCTAAGCCGACTTGTCGACTATTCAACCAGAGACAGATTGACTGCGGATACTTTGCCGTCACGACCGGTCTCGAGTTCGTAGGTGACCTTGTCGTTCTCGTATAGGCTCGAAAGGCCGGAGCGCTCGACAGCGGAGATATGAACAAACGCGTCCTTGGCACCACCTTCGGGGGCGATGAAGCCGAAGCCTTTGGTTGTGTTGAAGAACTTTACGGTTCCATTGATGGTCATTTTGTAGTCCTGTGATTGTAGCCCGGAGCTAGAGCGAGCGGGCAGTTAATCCAAGGCGGAATGCCGTTGGATGTACTTAACGTTCGCAAAAATAGAAAGGAAGCCGGAGCTGAATAATCAGCAGAACAGGCAGCCAACGATGGCTGAAAACGTAATCTGTTTATTGCACCTTTATCCCGCCACGTAAAGTAATATCTGGAGGCCGACAGAAAAGTACTTTTTGTTCTGCCTTGTAAACAGCGCCCTGAGTGCCCATATAAATCATACGCCCCGCCAGCGCGGCGACCTGATCCTCCTGGCGCTGCCGGTCGGTAGCTATTCTTCGTATCGCGAATACTGCTTCGATGCTGCCGTCACAGGCGGGGAATTTTGCGCCTTTGCGATCACCTCTGACGTTCGTGAAATGCCGCCGTGCTCGCCCAGAGCAATGGCCTTGGCACAGGCACAGCTCGATACCATTTGGAGGCACTTATTGTGACCCAGTTTAATTATTTCGCTCCCGCCGAACTCTTTCCCGGCAAGAACAAATCAAGACAGCGCCGCTACCAGCGCTTTGCATCTGCTGCCGAGGCAGTGCGCTATGTAAACGAGGATCTGCCCAGCGATCTGATCAATGGCTCGGTGCTCGAAGTAAACGAACAGCGCTTCAGTGGTGCTCAGATCCGAGTGCTCTACCACTCTGCTTCTTATCCGCTGAAGCGGGCGATTGCCGCATGAGAGGGCCTCAACAACTTAGCTCATCACCAATCTCTAGAACTCGAGCACCTAATGGATCTAAGCTGACCTATGGGTTTGTGGCCTTGTCGCTCGTCCTTGCTGCAATACTGCTCTTCGCAGGTTTCTACGAGATCGATCTCATACAGCAAGGCCTTGCAATCGTTGCCCTTGCTGTTCTGGCGTTCGTCGGTGGAGTGCTTTTGCATCTCAGCCGAACCGCTCGGCATAAAGCGGCCGATCTTCAAACTTCTCTGGCTTTCCGCAATAAACGACAAGGAAATACGATGACCATACCCTCCAAAATCATACCCTTTCATCGATCCTCCAAGCATTTTGCCGTACCGACTAGCCCGCGGGCCAGCTACCCTCGCTTCGCTCTCGAGGCGGCACGCCCAGCTCTTCCGCTCAGGCCAATACCGCGCCATAAGGACCACCAGAATGAACATCCGATCCACTAGCCGACTGGTCACGTTCCGGTACGCGTTCACCCTGCCTGGCATGCTCCAGCCACATTCGGCAGGAACTTTTGAGGTCGTAACGGACGAGGAAAAACTGGACCTGAGCTGGGACGCATATGGCTAGGGAGAAATCACGTCTGTCCGCGGTTGGAATGGTGCTGGAAAACGAAGACTCGGGGTATTTTGGCGCCGTAGCTCAGCTGTTTGATCCAGAAGTCAATCAGATCAACCTGACAGAGCCTCCAAAGACTTTGTGAATCGTTCACCTGACTCGCCGCGTTAAATGAAGGTTTTTGAAGCACAGAGTTACTATCGGCTTACAGTGCTGCATGATGGACAATCGGCTGCAAAGGGACGTCTCTTCGACCTGGCTCCTAATGGAGCTTGGCGCGGCCATGTACCAGGTGAGATTTCGGGCACATCGACTGCGATTCTCGCTTAGGGCGATGACACCGTTGAAGAAGGACCTAAGTTGCATGTTAATCCGTATGACGAGGTTGTTGTCATTGTGGAAGGTTGTGCGCGCTTCTTTGTCAGCGATGAGGTGATCGACGCCGAGGCTGAGGCGTGATCCTCGGTCCAAAGGGCCCTCTCACGGATTGAGAACCTTGGGCAGGGACAATAACAGACTATCGACATTCACTTGGGGCGGAGTTCTGGGGCCGTGTTGGCTTCAAGGCCTCTGACTATAAGCGATCCGTCAGTCTTGTCAGTCTGCTTTACCACATGCCTGCTTGCAGAAAACGTCGTAAGGCGTGATTGCGATAATTCTGATCGTGGTTTCCGCGTTGCTGACGTGAGCCTTCGCCGCTTGGTTGCCTGGACACCTGGCAGGCGACGCGTACACGTAGCTCTATACCTCTGCAGCTGCGTCGCCGGCCTATCCAACTTTCACCACGCCATCGGTCGGCTCCCGATCGCTTCTGCGGAAGCTTCTTGGATTGTCACCTGTACAGTTTGCTCTTCCCCCTTTCGAATGAGCGTGACATCGAGCACTTCGCCCAGCGGGGTCGAGCCTACGCGGTTGCGGAGGTCCGTCGTTCCATCCACAGGATCACCATCAACAGCAGTGATCACGTCACCAGATGCTATTCCGGCCTCTTCCGCGGCCGAACCTGGAGCGACGCTCGATACCAACGCACCAGTCGTAGTCTGCAGACCAAGGGCTTCGGACAGCTCTGGAGTGACGTTCTGGATAGTGACACCCAGTTGGCCCCGCCGTACTTCGCCGTTTTCGATTAGCTGCGCCATAACCGCCGTTGCAATGGTCGTCGGCACAGCAAAGCCGATACCAACATTGCCGCCAGAGGGTGCAAGGATAGCGGTGTTGATGCCGACCAGCTGACCATCGAGGGTGATCAGTGCGCCGCCTGAGTTGCCCGGGTTGATGGAGGCGTCTGTTTAGATGAAGTCCTCGTATCCCTCGATGTTGAGGCCAGACCGGCCAAGCGCGCTCACAATGCCCGAGGTCACTGTCTGGCCTAGCCCAAATGGATTGCCGATGGCCACAACATAATCGCCCACGCGCAGTTCATCGCTGTCACGAATAGCCAGTTCCGTGAGGTTTTCTGCTTCGATTTTTAGAAGGGCAATATCCGTGGCTTGATCACCACCGACCAGGTCAGCGGTAAGCGTACGGCCGTCACTGAGCGTAACCGAGATGTCCTGGCCGTTCACCACAACGTGGTAATTGGTAAGGATATGTCCCTCTTCCGCATCAACGATTACACCGGAGCCGGCGCTCATCTGGTAAGCGGGCTGCTGCTCTTGGCGCTGCTGTTGCTGCTGACCAAAGTACCGGCGGAAAAAAGGATCGTTGTACAGGGGATTGGTCTGAATTGGTGCAGGAGAGCGAACGCCAATGCTTACCACTGCGGGAACTGTCCGCTCTAAGAGATCAGCCAGCGTGGGAAGACCGGACGCTGAGTTGGAGCTTGGAAAAGGAGGCTGAGCTGTTGAACCCTCCTGCGCAAGCGGTGTGACATTTGTTGAAAAGATTAAGAACGCAGCAGCGCCCAACAATGCGGTCAGACGCTGTACACGACCTCGAATAAAGGGCAGTGTCATGTTGTCATCCTGGTGCATCGAAATGATACTAAGCAATTGATGAAGACGCATTGCGTTTCCTGAAGCAATCTGAGTTGCCGGGCAACTTCGTTGGTGTGATTGACTTGCAAATCGCCGTGCGGGCTAACGCAGGTTCTTCCGCCTTGCTCCTGTCGGATCTCGACTCCTGAAAAATTTCGTCCCGGCAGGGGCCCAGAGCCCTGACGCTTTGAAGGGTAATTCCAAGATCACATCCGCCGGGCCTTGAGGCCGGTGTGGTGGGGCGAGCCATCGGCTTGGCCACCAGAACCTTGTATCCATGTTGCTCAAAGGAGGATGTGGCTATGAGCACAAGTTTTGATTTTTCTCCTCTGTTCCAGTCGACTGTAGGGTTCGACTGGCTGCTGAACGCGCTCCAGTCTGAGACCGCTTTGACAGCAGCTCCAGGTTCACCCAGCTACGACATCGCTAAGACTGGCGACGACACTTACCGCATCAGTCTTGCTGTTCCTGGCTTCGATCAAGATGAGCTGACAATCACCCAAGAGCAGAACACGCTGGTGGTGGGCGGCAAGAAATCTGCTGAGCAGAACGTCCAGTATCTGCATCGCGGCATTGGCGACGGGTCATTCCAGAGCCGCTTCCGTCTTGCTGACTACGTGACGGTTACCGGCGCTGGTCTGGCGAACGGTGTTCTGACCATCGCGCTGAAGCGGGAGCTGCCCGAAGCGATGAAGCCGCGGCAGATCGCGATTGCGACGAGCCAAGCTACGCCGTCGGCTGAACCCAAGCAGATCGAAGGGCAAAGCAAAGCCGCCTAACAGCTTAGTTTCCCGTGGAGCAACGACGTGACGTCGGGCGTAATGTCCGGCGCCACCCTGTTGGTCTGTGCCCTATCGAAACAAAAAGGAGAAGTACCATGAATGTGCGTGATCTTATTCCGTGGAACCGCTCCAGCAATCAGGTTCCGGCTTATCAGGATCAGCAGCCCAATCCCTTCCTCTCGCTGCACCGCGAGATGAACCGGTTGTTTGACGATGCTTTCAGAAGCTTCGATACCCAGCTGCCGGCCTTAGGTTCACTGAGCAGTCTTGGCAGTTGGCCAAGCGTCGAGATCTCCGAAACAGACAAGGAGATCAAAGTGACCGCTGAGATCGCCGGGCTTGAGGAGAAGGACGTCGAGATCCTGCTCGACGATGATGTCCTGACGCTCAAGGGCGAAAAGCGCTCCGAAAGCGAAGACAAGAACAAGCAGTTCTCCGAACGCTTCTACGGCCGGTTCGAGCGGCGTATTCCGCTCGGTGTAGAGGTAGAGGAGGACGGGATTGACGCCCGCTTCAAGAACGGCGTGCTCACTATTGTGCTGCCCAAGAGTGCAAGGGCACAGTCTCAGGTGAAGCGCATTCCCATCAAGCACTAGTCCTGCCGAGCTGGCGGCGAGCCAACAGCCTTGCTGTCAGCTCGCATCCTTCGCCCACCCAGGAGGATGTGATGTTGCACAATTTCGAAAACATACTGAACCATTCAGCGAACCCCTTAACAACAACTTCGGCTGCAAACGACAACACCTCGCCCAGCTCACCGGAGCGTCGCTCGCCGTTCCCGGCCGACGCTGTCGCGTACATCTATAAGCCCGCACCCTCGCCAATGACTTCGGCGAAGGCTGCGCCCAAGACTTGGCGGCTGCGTTTTGAGCGCCAAACAGCACCCTTTATAGAGCCGCTGATGGGCTACACGGGAGGCGATAACACGCTTACGCAGGTCGAATTGAGCTTTCCGTCGCTCCACGCTGCGATCCGCTATGCTGAGCGGAATGGCTTAACCTATCAGGTTGCTCCGAACGGCAAGGACCAGGACGAAGCGCGTGCTAAGACAGGCGCCGGCGCGTTCTCCGACGCCACCCTTGCAAGGCTGGGACTTGAGGATCTTCAAGAGACCTATGGGGAGGCTATGGCCGGTGCCGCGGCCCGCGAGGACCGCTCAGGTCCCGGGGGCTGGGCCTCGCCAATGGGTGTCGCTTTGGATCAGTCTCTGTCGCTTGAAGCCAAGCGGTCCATCCTAATGAACTGGGCCTATACCGAATACCTTATGGACCAAGCTACAGGTGAAGGCATGCCGGATAACAGCTTGCCGTCCCGCCTTGATGCCGTTGAAGAAGCCTTGGTCTGGCTCGAGCACGATGTTGCAGGCGAGCTGGAACCTGCTGTGCGCAGAAGGGCCTAGGCCACTGAACCTATGGCACTGCCATACGGCGACACAACCAAGGCAGATGCGGACGTGAAGGAGCACAGTTCAAATAGGGACCGACCGCGCCGACATTGCGGACCTAACCTAAGTTAGCGCAGGCTCACGTGTTTACGAAGTACTGTTAGTTGCCGCCTGCCGTTTTTCAGGGCTCGGGCGCTTGGGAGACCGTGTGTGCTCTTGCCCCAACCAGGAGCGGAGACATGGTCCAGCTTCACCAATCAACTGTTCGCATCCGCTGTTCTTGCCGCCAAGAGCAAGAAAGCCTTGTTGTTGCTGCACCTCCTCTGGACTTCACTGTTTGCTGGCTGAGCAATCCGGCAACTCTGTCGAACAGCCTGTCTGGGCTTGTCCCTAGGGAAAAGGGATGCGCTCGGTGACACATCAAGACGCTTCTTGGCCTACCGGTCAGGGCGACATGGCAGTACGGATCCGAACGCTGGATTGGACAATGAGCCTGCTTGGTCCTGTTGAGCACTGGCCGGATAGTCTACACAACGCCGTGCAGATGCTGCTCGACCATCCTGTGCCCATGCTGATCGGGTGGGGACCGGAACTGATCGTCATCCACAACGACGCTTACCGCCCACTTCTCGGCAACAAGTCTGAAGCGCTGGGACGTCCATTCCTGGAGGTCTGGGCAGAGGTGCACGACATTCTAGCACCACAGATTGCAGAAACGTTGGCAGGCAAGACTTCGCGGTTCAGAGCTGCTTCGTTCTTGCTTGATCGCGGCAAGGGCACTGAAGAAGCCTTTTTTGACTATGCCTTGAGCCCACTGCGAGACGCGATCGGCCGGATAGCCGGCATCCTCAACACCGGTCTTGAAGTCACCGATCGAGTGCTGGCGGAGCGGCACTTGAACCAGGTTCAAGCAGCACTGCACGAGAGCGAGGAGCGACACCGCTTGCTTGTCGAGAGCTGGGCGCAAGCTGTCTGGGAGACAGATCCTGACGGTGTTGTAATCGCGGACAGCCCAAGTTGGCGGCTCTACACAGGTCAAACTCTTGAAGAATGGCTCGGCTATGGCTGGCTTGACGCTATCCATCCTGACGACCGGCCCTTTGCCGAGCGGCAATGGCGAGAGGCTGTTGCCGTTCGTGGACTTGTTGATGCCGAGTTCCGGCTTCGGGCGCCTGATGGTGGGTGGCGCTGGACCAATGTGCGCGCTGCACCCATGCTCGACACGGCAGGTCAGATCGAAAAATGGGTCGGTATGAACATCGACATCGAGGAGCGTAAGCGCAGTGAAGCTGAAGTGCTGCGCCTGCAGGACCAGATGGCACAGGCTCAGATCCGACAAGGAGAAGAGAGGCTTCGTCAGTTCGGCGAGGCGTCACAGGACGTCTTGTGGATCCGTGATGCCGATAGCCTGCAGTGGCAATACCTTACCCCGGCGTTCGAAACAATCTACGGGCTCAGGCGGGATGAGGCACTCAGTGGTGACAATTACCGATGCTGGCTTCAGCTGGTGATTGAAGAAGACCGGGAACATGCTCACCGGAACATCCAGCGGGTGCGCGAAGGCAAACAGGTGGTTTTCGAATACCGGATAAAACGCCCGGCGGATGACGGGATCAGATGGCTGCGCAATACCGACTTCCCCATCACCAACGCTGCGGGTGAGGTGACGCTGATTGGCGGCATCGGCCATGACATCACTGAGACAAAGCGGCGTCAGGAACAACTTGAGGCAAGCGAAGAACGACTTCGCATCGCCGCTCAGGTGGCTAAGCTAGGTTTGTGGGATTGGGACATGCGCACCGGAGCAATCCATTGGTCGGACGAGCACTTCCGCATGGAGGGGTATGCGGTCGACGAGGTAGTACCAAACTATCAGACTTGGGCTGCACGCCTGCATCCAGAAGACCGAGACGGCACTGAAAAGGCATTGCGAGATGCCAAGGAGCAGAACAAGGAATACGTGCACGAGTTCCGAACGCTTCATCCCGACGGCACCGTGCGCTGGCTCTCGGCACGCGGCCACTTCTTCAATAACGAGAACGACAGGCCTATCCGTATGGTAGGCGCCATGGTCGATGTCACCGAACGGCGCATTTTGGAGGATCGGCAGAAGGTCCTGGTAGCCGAGCTGCAGCATCGTACACGCAATCTCATGGGCATTGTTCTGGCCACTGTCCGCAGGACTGGCGAGGCGAGCAGCAACTTCACCGACTTCCGCCAGCGTCTTGACGATCGCTTTTACGCGCTTGCTCGGGTTCAGGGTCTGCTCTCCGGGCTCAACGATACAGATCGCATTGCATTCGATGAACTGGTCCGGGCCGAGCTGTCGGCCGTGACCGGCTCGATGGACCGGGTTACGCTCGATGGTCCTAGCGGTGTTCGGCTGCGCTCGAGCATGGTGCAGACCCTTGCCATGGCGCTGCATGAGCTCGCGACTAACGCAGTGAAGTACGGGGCGCTTGGTCAACCCCGCGGCCATCTCGCCATATCGTGGCGCTTGATCATGCGAGATGGTCAAGATCCTCCCAAGCTGCACATCGACTGGCGCGAAAGCGGAGTACAGATGCCGCTTGCAGGATCTGCAGCTCAAGGTGGGGGACAGGGGCGAGAGCTCATCGAGCAAGCACTGCCTTACCAGCTGGAGGCCGAGACCAGCTTCGAACTCGGGCAAGATGGCGTTCGCTGCACCATCACCATACCCGTTTCGCAGACTGACCGCACGGAGATCTCCAGTGGCTGAAAACGGACTAGTCGGACGCAGCATCTTGGTCGTCGAGGATGAATACATGCTTGCTGTGGATCTTAAGCAAGAACTCGTGGATGCGGGTGCCATTGTGGTGGGACCTGCGGCTTCCTTGTCCAAGGCTATTGATCTGATCAAGACCACAGAAAATCTCGATGCAGCCATCCTCAATGTCAATCTACGGGGTGAGGCTGTTTTCCCCGCGGCCGACATGCTGGTAGAACAAGGCGTGCCCTTCATCCTAGCCACCGGGTATGATCGAACAATCATTCCATCGCGCTTTACCGACACGCCCACGTGTGGGAAGCCCCTTGCTCCTAACAGGATCAGCGATACCATAGAAGCATTGCTGACCAACGGTAAAATTTAGTGCCACGTCGGTCCCATCGACCATCATCCAGGCGGAATGTCCGATGACTGCTTCCGAGACGTTCGATGCTATTCGGTAAGAGCGAGTTGGGGTGATTTTCTAACTGTCTGCTCATAGCCACCATGGAAGTAAAGCGGACAGGTCAATGCTATACTGATCTTTTTTATCCGAGCTCACGAACCGGCAGTCGCATGTGGTCCTGCTGCATTGACAACCAATTGCCGACAGGTGTTGCGGCAGTTAGCAGCGCTCAGTCGGTCAGCTTGAACAACAGTGTTGTTTGCAGCTTGGCAGGGCCAGGCTCGATCGAAGGGTTGTTGTCATGAACCTCAAGGCGGCATGCGAAGTGCTCACCATCGGGGGCGTGATGGCTGTCCCATGGTAAGCCTTTTTCCTTGGCCCAGCCGACAAGCATGGCAGTGACATCCATCAGACCGTCGTAGGAGCCTGTGCAAGTAAGGCTCACATAGCGTCCACCAGGCAGTTCGCCTGTCACCAGCCGTCCTGATGCGGGAATGTTCGCATCGGTCGTCATGCCCACTTCGATTTCGAGGGCGGGCATGTTGATGAGATTGTATTTGATGAACTCCATGCCATTCGGCTCCACACCGGCACGCGAGAACGCCGCAAAGAGTTCATCGAAAGCAGGGTCCATGTTATCGCCAAACGGGATGGTGACCGGTAGGCGAACCGCGACATAACGTTGTGCTTGCCGGTCTATGATCTGGGCGTGGTGAGCATCAGGCTATCTCCTCTTGCCCTCATAGACGAACATCAACGTTGAGATCCGACGTGGACCTTGAACTAAATCTCTCTCGGCAATGAGCTTCAGCAGGAAGTTTCAAGCAGTGTTAGGTCTACTTCCGCACGGTCGGTTGTGCGAAATGGGTGGAGTGAAAACATGGTTTCGTTCAGCCCATTCAGCCTCCTTAATGAGCTTGATCACCATCTGGGCTGGGTATTTACTGAAAAAGGGTCTCGAGCAGCTTCTCGAACGAGGCGATTAAGCTTAGTTAAGTCCCCATCGGCCTTCGCAACCTCTTGACATGAGGTACATTGGTCTCGGGTCACCGGTACTCCAACGCTTGATGGTGCTTGGGAGACGTGTGTGCTTTCGCCCAAGCGGAGCATGTATTTTGCCACTCTACTTTTTCGACACGGACGACGGCGAAACCCTGTTTCGGGATGACGTGGGTATCGAGCTCGCGAACGATCAGGAAGCCAGAGACCAGGGCTCCACCGCCATCGGGGAGATGGCAAAGGAGTACCTCCCCGGTGGACCACCGTAAAAGAACATCACCATGTGGGTCCGTAACGAGCAGGGCCAAGCAGTTTTGCAGCTTTCGTTGAGCTTTGCGGTTCGTCCTTTGAAGTAGAATTTGTGCCCACACGATCGTGTGTCGCTCGCTAATCAGACCTATTCACCAGGTTCTTTAGCGCATGGTGCACCTACCCGCTAAGGATAGCCAGCATTCTTCAAATTGCCGCGTGCAGTGCAGAGACAAGCTTGCGGGGTGGCACAGGCTTGGGCAAGAACAGAACGTGATCCGGCAGCTCCCCTTCTAACGGCTTGCGAGCTGCCGAAACCACTAGTACAGCGATGTGCGGCCATACAAAGCGCACGTGATTGGCAAGGACCACACCACTGGTCGTCCCTGGCATGCTGATGTCAGTTATCAAACAGGCGAAGTGCTCTGCGGCTTGCTCAAGCATGGATAGTGCTTCTGCGGTATTCGCAGCTTCCCAAGCTTCGAACCCACATTGGCGCACCACTTCGCCGAGCTCCATTCGGGCAAGTGGTTCATCATCAACGATCAGGATGGCAGTGTCTGTGAAAGAAGGATCTTGAAAGAGTGTCATGTGGGTCCAATGGGGTATTCAGCTGCCCAGTTGCCCAACATGAAATCGGTTAACTTGCGGCGATAACATTTGCTAAGGCCAGGCTGTGTCGTCCGATTTCATGGTGAAGGATCTGGGTAGTCGCCACCGCAACCCTTCGCTGCTTCAGCGGAGCGTTCGATAGCTGCCCAGAGTTAGACACCGTTCAAGTCTGCTGCGTGATCGCGCTACTGGATAGCCCAGGGAGGTAGTCAGTAACATAAAGGCAGCCAATCCCGCCAACTAAGTGACGAGCGGTAAACCCCGTGGGCACTACTCCTGCACCTGCCAACTTCTAGCGAGGGCACGGGCAAAATGAGCAACGGGCGGCTCATGACTGAAAGGTGGCGGTGGTAGTCTTGGCACTTGATGTAGCGGCTTCGGCTTACTCAGGAGCTTGTTCAGCTCTTGGGCGATGCCCTCAGATGCAATGGGCTTCTGCAGGACTGTTACAGCATCAAACCGCTTGGGCATGGCGGCGCTGTCTGAGCCGGTGGTGAAGATAAATGGCACACCCCGATCCTGTAGCACTTCAGCAACGTCGAAAACGGTTAGACCATGCAGATGGACATCCAGAACGGCAGCATCGATCTTACGTCGCCCGTTTGGTCCAATAAGGTGCATTGCGTAAAACGGCGTGGGCGCTGGACCAAGAACGGTCGCCCCCTGATCTTCCAGTTCACGGCAGACCAGCGTTGCCAAGAGGTAGTCATCTTCTGCAACGACAATCCGCTTTCCGCTCAACAACAGTCCATCGGTCAGCATAGCAAGATCCTCCGTAGGATTGAGGTGACACCTCAGGGCTTCTAGTGATCGGCTGTCGTGCCGTGGAAGAGCGGCTTGGTGGGTCTTAATTTAGAGATGGATATTGTTTACGTCGTCTCATGTGCCCGTTTAAGAGCCTGCGCCAGATCGTCAGGGGTAAATGGCTTTGCCAAGATGGGGGCGTTGCCGCACTGGCTTGGGACATCACGAGCTGTGTAACCCGTGGTGAAGATGACAAAAATGCCGCGGTCCTTGCAGGTGGACGCAACAGCCAGGCTGGTGGTGAGCCCAAGATTGATATCGAGCAAGGCTACTTGGGGTTGGCTGTGGTTCAAGAGCTCGAAAGCATTCGCCTCCGTGTGCGCGCTGCCAACAACCGTCCATCCGAGATCGCCAACCATTTGCTCAAGCATCATCGAAATGAGCGGCTCGTCTTCAACAATAAGCAGGCTGTGATGAATGTGGTGCATGACGTTCCCCCACACGAGCGCCCGTGGATCGAGATGATCGTGTTTGTTCACCATAGCTTAACGAATTCGCGGCGGTGGCTTCGTACGGCAGGTGACCCTTCTGCTTTGCGGCAAGGTCGCGCTACTCGAACTCTAGGTCGATCTTTCCAGAGCATTGCAGGCGCATCACGAGCGTGCCCACCTCGTCGATTACGTCCATCTGCCAAACGCTTTGTGACTGCCAGAACTTCGAACCAAGCTGCCGGATGGCTTCGCTGCTAACAGCCATGGCCTCTTCCACAACTGCATCGTAGTTGGGCAACTCCGTGCCGAATGGATCGGGGACGCTGACCCCGTCTTTGATGTTGAAGAAATAGCGAGACATGACTGCTCCCTGTGATGGCGGGAGTTCATCGAACACTCTCAAGCGCTGGAGCCATGAGTCTTCCAGCGACAAACAACCCTAGCAGGATGTGCATTGCAAGGGGGAACGGTCCGCTAGCGTACGCAAATAGGCGATACCGACGAAAGGTGATAAGTTCATAGGCATCGTTCGCTCGGTTCAGGGCGCGAACGGCTGGGAGACACCAATGCTCTTGCCCCTTAGGGAGAAGAGCTGTGTCAGGCCTCGGTCAATCTACCACTTCCAATCATGTGCTTGCCAAGCTTGCGGCAGAGGACTGGGCCGCTATCAGCGAACACCTTGAGCCTATAGAGCTGCCGTTCAAGTCTAGCCTTGGTCAAGGCGGCGAACCTATCGAGTTCGTCTATTTCCCCGCCTCAAGCATTGCCTCGATTGTGGCTTCCTCAGAACAAGAGCAGGTCGAAGTGGGACTTTTCGGCCGTGACGGGTTCAGTTCGGTCGAGGCCGTGCTTGGGTCAGTCCGAAGTGTCCACACCAGCTTCATGCAAGTGGCAGACGCCGGACACAGGATTGCTTATCCCCATCTGGTGGGCCTTCTTGTCAAGCGATCATCGCTCTACCCGCAGTTGCTCCCCTTTGTTCATGCGCTCTATGCCCAGACTGGGTTCACCGCATTGTCGAATGCCGTTCACATGGTGGACGAGCGTTTGGCCCGGTGGCTGCTGATGTGCCACGACCGCTCGGAGGGTGACGAGATGCCCCTTACTCATGAGTTCTTGTCGGTGATGCTTGCGGTACGGCGCTCCAGCGTCACGTCAGCGATCCATGTGCTCGAAGGCAATCACTTTATCTCTGCCGAGCGTGGCTACATCACCATTCGACGGCGCGAGGCCATGGAGGAGTTTGCCTCCGCAGCCTATGGACAAGCTGAGCAGGAATACAGCCGGCTCATCGGCCGTTTGCGCTAGCCTGCGCCGGTGGCGGCAAACCCCTTACCTGCACCTCAAAGCCTTTTTCCTACCGACAGCGGCGCACAAGCGTCGTAATAGAAAGTGACCATGGACACCCGCCATATCGATCTGGTTACCCGCCGACTTGAAGCCATTGGGACCGTAACTGATCCCCAGCGAGAGGCCTTGAACAGTCTGCACACGCGAGAGCGAAAACTGTTTCGCGCACAGGATGTGGTTCGAGAAGGCGACAAGCCGAACGAGTGCATGCTTGTGGTTTCAGGGTTTCTGTACAGCTACAAGATGCTAGCTGACGGCAGACGGCAGATCGTGGCGTTTCACGTGCCCGGCGACATACCGGACCTGCAAAGCTTGTTCATCAATACTATGGACTTCTCGCTAGCGTCCTCAACCGACAGCACAATCGCAGCGATCCCGCACGATGATCTGCGAGGGCTGCTTGCAACTCAAATGAACCTTGTGCATCTGCTCTGGCGCGATACGTTGATTACCGCTGCCATTTTCCGAACCTGGGTTATGGCGACGGGCCGGCTCGACTCCTCCGAACATCTGGCTCACATTCTATGCGAACTGTACGCCCGGTATGAGGCGGTCGGTCTAACCGAAGACAAAGGTTTTGCCCTGCCATTGACCCAAACCGAGCTGGCTGACGCCATGGGGCTTTCAGCAGTTCATGCCAACCGCACCATCCAGGCGCTTCGTGCGGGCGGCATGATCGAAATGGAAGCGGGGCACGTCACCATTCTGGACCTTAAGCAGCTTCAAACATTTGCTCAGTTTGATCCTGCGTACCTTCACCTGAGACAATCAAGCAACTTCGAATGAATTGATCGGCTGCACTCCCGTCCAGGCTGAGTTTTGGCGTCAGAGCTAGTGGCCGTGGTTGTCGGCGGCAAAATCCAGGGAGAAAACCACCACTCCAGCGTCGTCAGCCACTGACATGCGCCAGACGTTGTTGTGCCAAGCGGCCATACCTTCGGACTTGATGATGCTGCCAGCGGTTTCGATGGCGACAAAACGAGCTTTCTCAAGATTGGGGTATTCAGTGCCTTCGGTGTCAATGATGGCGCGACTGTCGATGACGTGGAAATAGTAGCAAGGCATGGCCTGGCTCCTTGTTGAAAGGCTGGCTTGCGCTTGCCCTATTTCGAGGATCTGTCGGTCTCAGCGTTTGATACGCTCAAGGCCGATGCATTGCCTGCAGTGTTCAAGAGCGTTGTGAGCGCTGTAACGAGCTGCGCAAGTACAAACGGCTTTTGCAGCATGATGCTTTCGGGTACGCCGTTTGCCGACCACTCATGCACACTGTCGCCGCTCATGTAGATGACCGGAATGCCGGAGGTGACTTCACGGGCCCTTTTGCCCACGTCCCATCCACTAGGCCCTTTCCCCAAGCGAATGTCGGTGATTATCGCGCTAAGCGTTGACTTGCCCGACGCAAGCTCTTCAAGCGCTGCCGTGCCGCTACCAACCGCGATAACTTCAAACCCTTCTTCCGACAGGCCGATCTCGAGCACTGATTGGAGCGCGAAATCGTCTTCGACCAGCAAAAGGATAGGGAAATTCTCGCCTGGCACGGTGCCTGCTCCAAACCGCGAAGGGGGGAGCAAACGGCCAAGCGCCATCGATCTCTCAGCGTCAGCAACCGGAATTACAACTGACGATGGCCTCTCCTAACACGCACGAGCCGGATCGACTAGTCACGTTGCAGTCACCCGATTACATGCCAGTAGTATTCGAAAAGTGGTCAACGGCTGCTTTCCGGAACTAAAATGGCTGTCTTGAACGGCAATAATGGGGTCGGCACCTGCCGCTCAAATGCTAACACTAGAGCCAGCCTACGTGTTTGGCTCGAGCGATGCGGCGGCGCGATGGCGTCGGTCATCTCGGAAGGTGAAGAGATTCGGCGGAAGGTTGAAGCACGCAGGGACGAAGATAACGTTCTGTTGCTGCTCGAGCAGAGTCCAACACTCTCTCAGTCTGAGATTGCTGAGCGTCTAGGCTGGCATGATGATGCAGGCAAACCGATGAAGCGACGTGCACAAACTGCGTTGGCGAAGCTGGTCGGTCAGCAGCTCATTGAGCCGCTGCGTGCGGGCGGATACAAGCTTACCAAACAAGGCGAGTCAGAGACCTCCGATCTGCGCGGAGAGCGGTGGCGTGAAGAGATTGGATCAGCCAGCGCTGCTGCATTCGTCGGCTCCGCACATGGTTTAAATGACCGCACCGATACCGCACCGCACGGTTTTGCTGACGACTGATTTCGCGACCCATTTTCAGCAGATCGCACCGCGTGCGCACCGATCGCACCGCACCTAGTAAAAGAGGCAAAGACATTAGCAGAAACAATGCGCACGGTCGGTGCGGTTAAACTATAAAAACCACACTGGTGGAGGGGGCTTTAGCCCCTCTCCATGGTCGCACGCACCGAAGGATTCTCTAGTTCGGTGCGGCCTTGTTTCACCCGTTCACGCCAGGTTCAGCCCATTCCCTCTACAACACCACCAAAGAGGAGAAGCCAGATGTTCAAAACCAAAATCGTTGCGTTGGCCTGCGTCGTTACACGGTCCCTAGCTCATGGCACCGGCGCTGCGTCCGCCCAGGTGGTGGAAGGCGAGGAACATTGCGTGGTCAATGTAAAGTCTTCTGATGTTTTGAACGTCAGGGCTAAAGCCAACGCGAGCAGCAAAGTGGTCACGACACTGCGCTACGGTGAGTGTGGCGTGGTGGTCACTGGCAATTGCCAGGGTGGCTGGTGCCCTGTTGAAGACGGTCACGATGCTGGCTGGGTGAACAGCCGATATATCTCGATGGTTTCGCCTACCATGTATTGCGTTACCGGAGTTCAGCAGGGCGACACTCTGAACCTCAGGGGTTTTCCTTCAAGCGGCTCACGCGTCATCACGAAGCTACCGCGCCAGCGGTGTGACATTGCTTTTCTGCCGTACTCCACTGGAGCTTGGCAGAAAGTGCGAGTGGACGGTCACGAGGGTTGGGTCAACCGCAAGTATGTCTCTGGGGAGTGATCGGCTTGAGCTCGATAGGTTTTTGGCTGCACAATCGTAGTTTGGCTTGCGATGGAGCAACCATTGCGACTGCAGCGGATTGAATTCTTAGTGGCCGTTGCGGCCACCAGGAGTTCATCATGAACAAACGCCCAATCGCCACAGCTCTCGCCCTTGTACTACTCTCCGCCTCTTCGGTGGCTGTTATTGCGCAGGATGTCGCCACACCTGCTGCTCCAGCTACCACCGTCGACGCTGATGACAATGATGAGGGTCTAGACCTAGGATGGTTGGGTCTACTTGGTCTCGCTGGTCTGCTAGGCCTACGGAAGCGCAATGACCATGTTCGCACCACAAACACGCGCACCACGACTGCTGGACACTAATCACTCCGACTATCGAGTGTAGAAGTCGCGCTCTCCCCCATGGAGGGCGCGCCTTTTCTTTGGGCTGCTGGTTGTCCGCTTATGCACAGGCGGCTTAGTTCAACTCGCCTTTGCCAAAGCTGGAGATCAAACAACTTAGCGTAACGACATCTCTGCCGACTTCATCGACCACTAACATTTGCCAGGAGTCGTGATCCCAAAAGTCTGGACCAACATCGCGGATCAAATCGACTGCTACGCTTCGAGCTTCCGCGATTGCAGCCGCATCGTGAGGAAGCTCGGTACCGATCTTGTCGGGAATGTCCCGCCCATCAACGACATTGAAAAAGTAGCGTGGCATTGAGGTGCTCCTATTAGGCGGGAGCACATCGTAACTCTCAATCACTGCATGCCGTGATCAGGGCGGTGACTACGCGCGGTATAGGTCATGTTGGCTGTTCGGACAATTGGACCTGCCGCATAGAAGGGGTGCGCTGCTCAAGCACTCGGGCGCAAATCACGATCAAACCGCCCAATGGGAGGGGGAGGGTCAATCCCTGCCACGATCAAGGGTGCTCACCGGCCAGGTCCAAGAACACGCGACGCCGCAGGTCTTGGCATCTTTTTGCCGGGCGAAAATGCGCTTGCAAAACAAAACGACACACAGCCATAACCAAGGCATGGACAGCAGCCCCGACGAGTATTGAGGGGCCAACAACAAGCCGTAATCGGCCGTCGAACTGACACCATCACGGATCCACACCATGACTCATGCCGTTGCCGCAGTCTGCCGACTCGATGCTGGCCACAGCCCGCTCGAGCGGTCACAAGGTCATTCGATCACACCGCGGCTGCGTAAGCTGCCTTGAAACGGTTAATGTCTTGGCGTGTCAGCTTGGCTTTGAGGGCAAGCGCTATATGGTTTGGGTGCTGAATAAGTGGCCTGTAATTGGTAAGCGGCCGCAGCCGTCCAGTCGTCAAAAGTTTATGGATCATTCACCCCTCCGCGCAAAGAGGGCTAACGAACGGCTATGTGACTCGCAACTGGCGTTCGCTGTTGCCCACAAGCAGCCAGGGTAGCACCGTGTCGGTGCAGTGTCAGTTGCTAAGCCAATGACATCTTCCTTGGTCGCCCCTGCCGAAGAACTTTAACCTAGCAGAGCTGCAGCTTTGGTCTAACCTTGAGCTAAAGCGCTCCATAGTTCGCCGTGGCTGCGTGACACCGCGGAAACCCACATCGGCATAGAGTGCGGCTCATCAGGGTCTTCGCCAAGATCGGCTATTGTATGCTTGACCTCGTCAACACCAATGGCCGTGATTTCGTCGAAAACCCAAGGTGCAATCCTAGGCAAATCTGCCAGGCTGAACTTGTCGGTAAGCGGGTCTGGCACGTAGCCGAGTTCAAAATCAAACATAACAACACTCCATTCTTGAAGAGGCCAATGCCCGGTGGGATGCACTGTTCCGGCAAATAACCGAGGGTTGATGACGAGAAAGGCTTGTCACTCCGCTGACTCAATGCTGGCGATTGCGCGCTCGAGCAGCGAAATAACCTTCAAGTCTGTGGAGTAGCCGAAACCTCTCCGCTCCACCACAACGAAGCCGATAGAGCAAAGATCGGCAGAAAGCGTTTGCAAGTCGCGCTTGTCATCGGCTGTGATTGCCTGGCCAGAGTGGAGGGTAATTTGGTAGGTGGGCATGGGACTTGTATCTAGAAGACTCTCATTGACGCCCAGTCCGATCCGGCAACTCCGGCACCACAACGGCGAAGCCTTTCTCCGCTATCTCCTCCTCCAGTGTCTTTGCGTCCATGTTGCCGAACATGCTGTCTGAGGTATCGGTGGTGGCGTAATACACCCATTGAAGCCGGTACTGTTGCGGAATGGAACCGTCAGAGGTAACTGGCAGCACGAGTAGTTCGTTCTGCAATTGCCCATCTTGGCGAGTGATGAAGACGTTGACCCGCATCAGCTAAACACCTGCCAGAGCACCAGCACGACGGCACAGACAGAAGCGGTGATCAGCAGCCACAACCACGCCTGCCATATGTCCACACCGCACCCTCCATGCACCATTGAGCGCACAGAGGAAGGTGCAGAGCAATCAGGCACATGGCTGTGACTGAGAAACGAGCCCGACAGGGCTGGGACGGCGCGCTGTCGGGCTCAGCTTCGGAGATTACAGACTGTTACCGTCTTCAAGAGGGCGATCTTGCCGATCTGCGGCTTTTCTTTGTTGCTGAGCTGTAGGTGGGCAGGCCAGTTGGCACGGCATTTCTGCCGTGCCTTAAAGGTGCTTAGTAGTCCATCCCGCCCATTCCACCCATTCCTGCGGGCATCGCAGAGGCAGCAGGCTTGGGTGCATCAGCAATCATGGCTTCGGTGGTGATCAGCAGGCCAGCGACCGATGCTGCGTCCTGCAGTGCACTGCGCACCACCTTTAGCGGATCAATGATGCCCATCGCGATCATGTCGCCATATTCTCCCCTGGCGGCATTGTACCCGAACGTAAGCGAAGGATTTTCCAGGATCTTACCAACAACAACAGAGCCTTCACCGCCGGCGTTGTTGGCTATTTGACGAACTGGCTCCTGCAAAGCACGGCGCACTATGTTGATGCCGGCTTGCTGGTCCGCGTTGGCGCCCTTCACCTTAAGATCGGATGAGGCGCGAAGCAGGGCAGTGCCGCCGCCCGGAACAATACCCTCTTCAACTGCGGCCCGCGTGGCATTGAGCGCGTCGTCGACCCGATCCTTGCGCTCCTTGACTTCGACTTCGGTCGATCCACCAACCTTGATAACGGCAATACCGCCGGAAAGCCTGGCAAGACGTTCCTGGAGTTTTTCCTTGTCGTAGTCCGAGGTTGTTTCTTCGACTTGTGCCCTAATCTGACTAACCCGGCCTTCGATAGCATCCTTCTCACCGGCTCCGTCGATCACGGTGGTAAGTTCTTTCGTAATTTCGACGCGCTTGGCAGTGCCCAACATGTCAAGGGTCACATTCTCGAGCTTAATGCCAAGTTCTTCGGAAATCACCTGACCGCCGGTAAGCACCGCAAGATCTTCCAACATTGCCTTGCGGCGATCACCAAAGCCGGGGGCCTTTACGGCTGCAACCTTAAGGCCACCGCGCAAGCGATTGACTACAAGGGTTGCGAGAGCTTCCCCTTCTATATCCTCAGCGATGATCAACAGCGTCTTTTGTGCCTGCACAACAGCTTCGAGCACAGGCAGGAGCGCCTGCAAGTTGCTAAGCTTTTTCTCGTGGAGCAAGATTACCGGCTCCTCCAGCACTGCCGTCATCTTCTCGGCATTGGTCACGAAGTATGGTGACAGGTAACCTCGATCAAACTGCATGCCTTCTACGACATCGACCGTCGTTTCCGCAGTTTTGGATTCCTCGACGGTGATCACGCCTTCATTGCCGACTTTTGCCATGGCTTTGGCGATCTCTTCGCCGATGAAAGTTTCCCCATTGGCAGAGATGGTGCCAACCTGGGCTATTTCAGCCGTGGACGTGATCTTGGTCGCTCGTGCCTTCAGGTTTTCGACGACCTCCAGAACCGCCATGTCGATGCCGCGCTTCAAGTCCATGGGGTTCATGCTTGCGGCAACAGCCTTAACTCCCTCATTGACGATGGCCTGAGCCAAAAGGGTCGCGGTGGTTGTGCCATCACCGGCGTTGTCATTCGTCTTGGAGGCAACGGCCCGGAGCATCTGTGCGCCCATGTTCTCGAACTTGTCTTCAAGCTCGATTTCCTTGGCGACAGTCACACCATCCTTGGTGATACGCGGTGCCCCAAAGGACTTCTCAATAACCACGTTGCGACCTTTGGGTCCCAAGGTAACCTTGACGGAGTTTGCCAGAATATTGACGCCGCGAAGCATTTTTTCACGGGCGTCAGTGGAGAACTTGATTTCTTTAGCAGCCATGTGAGGCGCTCCTAATTGAATTAAGCATCGGTGGAAATCTATGGAGCGTCAGGCGTCGATCACGCCCACAACGTCTGTTTGTTTCATGATACGCAGGTCTTCACCCTCCACCTTGACTGCGGTGCCGCTCCACTTGCCGAAGAGGATGCGGTCACCAGCCTTGATCTCGGGTAGCACCCGCTCGCCGCGCTCATCACGGGCAGCGGTCCAACAGCTACAACTACACCTTCGGACGGCTTTTCTTTCACCGTGTCGGGTATGATGATGCCGCCCTTCGTCTTCTCTTCACCTTCCAGGCGGCGGATCACCACACGATCGTGCAGGGGACGGAAACTCATGATTGTTCCTTTGCGAACAATGCGCCGAATGCAGCGCTGCCGTCCTTTAGCACTCTCGTCTCTAGGGTGCTAACGGTTATCCTCTAATAGCGACGGGCTTACAGAGCACTCGCTTCAGCAGCAGAAGCAAAACGCCGCTTGTACACTGGGTCGAACGGTAGTTTCACCGCAGCTGCCAGGTCAGTGGCGGATCGCTCGGCTGCATCATGCTGCAAGGGCGACAGGCTCACTTCAGCCTCGTAGCGAATCTTGCACTGCCCAGGCTGCAACATTGAGCGCCGATAACTGTTGACGCCCTCAGGGGGCTTGGTACCGCGCAAGAGAAACCGTGACGAAACAATAGTGGTTGCGCTTCTATGACCTGATAGTCATTATCTTGGCCCTTGACGTTGAGGAACAGCGTCGTTTTGCCGACGACGTCATAGTCTCACCGACATTCAAGCTTGTACTTCATCGTGGGTGAAGTGTCTCGCCAGCGTGACACAGCAGCGTTGGCGGGCATGACAGAGTTAAGAACGAAACCTATAACCAACATAGCTAGCTCGATACCGGTCGGGTTATGCCAGAGCCTGCCGAAACGACACCAGCTTGCGACTGCTTTCATCCCACAAGACAAGATGCACACTGGTGAAGCTTTCCCGAAGAGTGATCCGGCCGATTTCTCTTAATTCTGGATGGTCGCGCAAGACTTCTGGCAGACGATAGAAAGGGATCCTGCTGGCAAGGTGATGGACATGGTGGATACCGATGTTTGCCGTGAGCCAGGCTAGAGGCATAGGTAGCTTGTAGTAAGACGAACCATGAAGCGCAGCTTCCTTGAACGCCCCATCACTTGCAGGGGCCCAGTGGGTCTCCTCGAATTGATGTTGAACGTAGAAGAGCCAGACTCCTGCCGCCGCAGCCATCAAGACGATGGGCACATGTACAAGCACAAGAGCATGCCACCCGAAGACCCAGACCAAAGTGGTGCCGAGTAATAAAATGCCGGCATTCGTCGACATAGTCGAAACCCATGGCACTGGGCCCGAGCGCGTCATTCCCACTGGCCATCTATGCTGCAGCAGAAACACCCACACAGGACCGAGACCGAACATTACAAGCGGATGACGATACAGGCGATAGCGCAGGCGACCAGACCTTGATAGCGCAAGATACTCCTTCACCGTGAGCGTACCAACGTCACCGATGCCGCGTAGGTCAAGATTGCCAGCAGTTGCGTGATGCTGAGCGTGGGTTCGCCGCCAGTGATCGTATGGGGTAAGCGTCAACACACTAAGTGCCCTTCCTGTCCAGTCGTCTGAATATCGAGAAGCATAGAAAGCGTCATGCCCACAGTCGTGCTGGATCGCGAAAAGCCGGAGCAGAAAGCCAGCCGCGGGGACGGTGAAGAAGGCACTGCTAAGCTCTTAAAGCTTCAGGAGAAGCACTGCCCGTCATCTGCAGCAAGCGTTCGGGTGCCACTGGTCTAGAAAGAAAATAACCCTGCAACTCGTCACAGCCCATCTGCTTGAGGGTGTTATGCTGTAACGACGTTTCAACTCCCTCAGCAGCGACGCGCATCTTCATGACGCGGGCAAGCTGAACAATCGCACTGACAATCTCGTTGATCTCATGATCATGACCCAGTTGATCGACGAAAGAGCGATCTATCTTCAGTTTATCAATTCGGTAGGTCCGGAGATAAGTGATGGACGAGTAGCCGGTTCCAAAATCATCCAATGCAATACGAACGCCAGCCTCCCGCAAGCGTGCCAAAGTATTCTGAACCGTGTAGGACTTTTCGAGCAGCAAGCCTTCCGTGATCTCGATTTCTAGTCGTTCAGGTGCCAGATTGGCAGCAGCGAGAACAGCCAGCACGCGATCGGCGAGATGTTCGTCATGGAACTGAGCCGGCGAGAAGTTCACTGCAATCCAGTCAAGATTCGTTGTAGCCGCGAATGCACATGCTTTTTGCAGCACCCACATGCCCAAAGCACCGATGAGGCCACGCTCTTCGGCGAGATCAATGAAATGATCGGGTGCAAGTACACCTCGCGTGGGGTGGTTCCAGCGCACCAGCGCTTCAGCACCAATAATGGTTGTTCCTTGAACATCATATAGAGGCTGATAGGCCAGGGTAAGTTCATCGCCGGCAATCGCAGAGCGAAGCTCACGCTCCAATGCCCTTCTTAGCCTGACCTGGTCGTCCAAATCGCCAACAAAGATCTGGTGCCGACCGCGCCCGGTCGCCTTGGCCTGATAAAGGGCAATGTCGGCCTTGCGCATCATGTCCTGCAACGTGCCATCTGTTTGGCTTGAAAGCACAACCCCAATGCTGACCCCCACGTCGGCTTCATCGCCGTTCAGGTTGAATGGATGATTTATGGCATCGATAATCCGCTCGCAAAGCACCTCGGCACCCTTGTCATCAGCTGGGTCAATTTGAATGATCGCGAACTCGTCGCCGCCCAGCCGTGCAACGGTGTCGACATCTCGCACGCATGCGGTAAGGCGATTTGCAACCTGCCGGATCAGTTCGTCACCGGCGGGATGACCAAGCGTGTCGTTGACGTGTTTGAAGCGGTCAAGATCGAGATAGTGCAACGCGATCCTGGAGCCGCTGCGCCGAACGCCTGCGAGCGCGCGTTCAAGACGGTCCTCAAACAGTGCGCGGTTCGGAATTGCGGTCAGCGGGTCGTGAAAGGCCAAAAATTGGGCTTGAGCTTCACTCACCTCAAGAGCACCCGAGGTTTTGCGCAGTCTGAGAACAAGCAGGCCCAGTACCCCAGCTCCAAATACGACGCCAAGAGCTAGAAGCGGTCCAACCTCGGTCACCAGTTCATGGGCCGGGTATTTGGCCTCCCACGTTAAAAAGCCGATAATTCGGCCATTGCTCGATGAAACCGATACTGCGGCTCTAGTTTCGTGGATTCCCACGGCACCGCTATAGGCAAGCTCATCAAGCTTGTATTTGGATGCGATAACATCGGTGAGCGCCTTATCAAGCGCTTGAACAGAAACCAGCACGTATTCTTCGCCTGGTTTTTGCGTAATAGCCTCCGAACTTGGAAGAATGGGTCGCACGCTGACGATAATGGCGCCCTTGTCCGCACGCTGGACAAAATCGAGCTCTCCCTCACCCGAGACAGCATCGGTCGAGTCCGTAAGACCTGAGGCAGCCTCCGCCATTCTTCCACGCAGCTTCTGGACTAATGGCAGAACAGCATCTTTGTCCGCCTCGAAGCGTCGTCGCGATGCCAGTGCTCCATTCTCAGCTGCACGAAGAAGCTGATTGTCCGGATCAAGGACGTACACACGGTCATGGCCGTAGTACTCACTCATCCACTCCACAAGGTTCTCTGCCAGCCATGGACCATTATTGGTGCGCACGGCTGTGACCGCGTCATCCCATACGGCGGAACTGTCCTGCTCGAGCGGGAGCTCATCTGCTTGTTCTTGCAAACCTGCACGGACCAGTGCTGCCTGATCGCTGAGCGCACGCTCATCAATGCGCTGAACCGCCCACCAACCGACTAAGGTTGCGATTGTAAGTAAGCACACCCCTAGTGCGATGGAGATCAACGTGAGCTGGACCGGCAGCCCACCTGCCCATGCCGGCGGTAGCGCAAGCACCGGCCCGCAAACCGGGCCGGTAGGCATCTATGCTGCAGCCAGCACAGCCCCGTACAAGGACGGGTTTGGGCGCGGAACTTTTGCCGCAGCCGGGGTTGGCGGCGGGTCGTCGTCATCATTGCCGGTGCACCGGTTGACGAAGCGCATCCAGGATCGCATACGGCGCCTTCGCGACGGTCTTACCCATCGCTGCGGCATAAGCGGCATTGGTGCGCCTCCTTCCTCGGCATCGAGCACCTTTAGGGCGTCAAGGATGATATCGATATGCAAGACCACACCGCTCTCCAGCTGCCGGAGAGCAGGCGCGTCCAGAACGGCCCGCGCATCTGAAGCCCAGGATGCCAATATCCCCCTTTTCTGGGCGAACGTGAGCCTCGGGTCGCCGAGGACTTCATCGGGATGAGCGTGGCTGCCGAGGCTATCGGCGCCGCTCTCGTGCTGATCGGACAGGTGGGACGCATCGAGCATTTCAGTTCACCGCAGCAAACGTCTGCCTCGTCTTGCTCTCTGGCAACGGCTGCTTGGAAGCCAGCTGCACGGGATGACCACTCGCGTTCGCCTTTTGCTTGTCGAGCGAGGGAAGGTTATCCAGTACGGAAACGGCCCGCGCCTTGCTCTTAACCGAATGGCTTCCGGGGTTGGTTAGGTCGGGCCAAAAGTCTTCCGCGGCAAAGGCCGTCCGAAACTGCAGCCATGTGGGCGCGTCTTTGGGGTTGTCGAGCGGCTCTGCACTTGTCGCGCCCGGCGAAAGGACCAAAGCACAAGCAATTGCAATGGCGGGCAATGAAATCGATCGCATTTTGAAACTCCTTCCTTGATTTGTCCGTGGTTGACCATGTGTGTGGCGCCCATGAACCGGGCGCCACACAGGCTTAGTAGTCCATACCCGCCCCAGCAGGCAGGGCGGGTGCCACATCCTTCTTGGGCTTATCAGCGACCAGGGCCTCGGTCGTGATCAATAGCCCTGCGACGGACGCAGCGTCCTGCAACGCAGTCCGCACCACCTTGGCTGGATCAATCACGCCGTTGCCCACCATATCCTGATACTGGCCAGTGGCGGCATTATAGCCCCAAGTATAGTCGTCCTTCTCGAGCAGCTTGCCCACAATGACCGAACCGTCGTCTCCGGCATTTTGCGCGATCTGCTTGGCAGGAACCTGTATGGCGCGGCGAATGATGTCGACGCCAGCCTTCTGGTCGGGATTTGCGGGAGACAGCTTATCAAGCGCCTCGATGGCGCGGAGCAGTGCTACGCCGCCACCGGGGAGAATACCCTCCTCCACTGCTGCGCGGGTGGCATGCAGGGCATCGTCGACGCGGTCCTTCTTCTCCTTGACCTCGACTTCGGTCGATCCGCCGACGCGGATCACCGCTACGCCGCCAGCGAGCTTGGCCAGACGTTCCTGCAGCTTCTCGCGATCATAGTCGGAGGTGGTTTCTTCGATCTGCTGGCGGATCTGGGCGACGCGACCATCGATGTCGGATCGGGCGCCGGCGCCGTCAACAATCGTGGTGTTTTCCTTCTCGATGACCACCTTCTTGGCGGTGCCGAGCATGTTCAGCGTCACTGTCTCGAGCTTAATGCCGAGATCTTCTGAGATGACGTTTCCGCCGGTAAGGACAGCGATATCCTCCAGCATGGCCTTGCGGCGATCGCCAAATCCTGGCGCCTTGACGGCTGCGATCTTGAGCCCACCGCGCAGCTTGTTGACAACCAGAGTGGCCAGCGCCTCCCCCTCAACGTCTTCCGCGATGACCAGCAGCGGCCTGCCCGACTGAACGACACTTTCCAGTAGCGGCACCATAGGCTGTAGGCCGGAAAGCTTCTTTTCGTGGATCAGGATATAGGGATCTTCCAGTTCGATCCGCATCTTGTCTTGGTTTGTCACGAAATAAGGCGAGACATAGCCGCGGTCGAACTGCATGCCCTCGACCACTTCCAGCTCGGTATCGGCTGTCTTGGCTTCCTCGACGGTGATCACGCCCTCGTTGCCGACCTTTTCCATAGCTTCGGCTAGGAACTTGCCAATCTCGGTATCGCCATTGGCCGAGATGGTACCGACCTGGGCGATCTCACTATTGGAGGTGACCTTCTTGGCGTGACTCTTGAGATCAGAGACCACGGCGTCGACGGCAAGGTCGATACCGCGCTTAAGGTCCATGGGGTTCATGCCGGCGGCAACGGCCTTGGAGCCTTCCTTGACGATGGCCTGGGCCAGCACGGTCGCCGTTGTCGTACCATCGCCGGCCAGGTCATTGGTCTTCGAGGCGACTTCACGCACCATCTGGGCGCCCATGTTCTCGAACTTGTCTTCGAGCTCGATTTCTTTGGCAACGGTGACGCCGTCCTTGGTGATCCGAGGCGCGCCGAACGACTTCTCGATCACCACATTGCGGCCCTTTGGGCCGAGCGTAACCTTGACGGCATTGGCCAGAGTATCCACGCCACGGAGCATTTTCTCGCGGGCATCGGTTGAGAACTTGACTTCCTTTGCAGCCATTTTCTGTCCTCTCTTTAAGATGAAGTCTTAAGCAGCCTTGCGGGCCGACTCTGTGGACTCAATCACGCCAAGAACGTCCGATTCCTTCATGACGATGAGATCCTCACCATCAATCTGGACCTCGGTGCCGCTCCATTTGCCAAAGAGCACGCGGTCGCCAGGGTGAAGGTCGGGTGGGATCAGCTCGCCCCGCTCATTGCGGGCTCCAGGGCCGACGGCGATGACCTCACCTTCGGCAGGTTTTTCCTTTGCGGTATCGGGGATGATAATGCCGCCGGCCGTTTTTTCATTGGCCTCAATGCGGCGGACGATCACACGGTCGTGCAAGGGACGGAAAGCCATCCATTCCTCCATATCAAACACTGATGTCAGAGCTTCCCATGGCATCTCAGAGGAAGCGAAAATGACTTAGGAGAGGAGAAAGGCCGTTCAAGAGAGCAACTGAAAAACTTGGCACTCTCTGCACTTGAGTGCTGATTTGGGCGCTCTTCAAACCGTGTTACTACTCCAAATCGCTATCGCAAGCGGCAAACTGGTCCCGGCAAGTTGAGGGACTCCATCCTGAGCGCCTTTCGGCACCGCGCCACCTAAACGCTAGTGTGATGGCTCGCCCAATGCTGCGTGTGCTGACAAACGTTCTTCCGCTTCGCTACTGTCGAACCGCGACTCCTGAAATTTTTTATGCCGGCAGGTGCCCAGAGCCCTTGACGCTTTTGAGGGCAGTTCCAAGATCACATCCGCCGGGCCTTGAGGCCGGTGTGGTGGGGCGAGCCATCGGCTTGGCCACCAGAACCTTGTATCCATGTTGCTCAAAGGAGGATGTGGCTATGAGCACAAGTTTTGATTTTTCTCCTCTGTTCCAGTCGACTGTAGGGTTCGACTGGCTGCTGAACGCGCTCCAGTCTGAGACCGCTTTGACAGCAGCTCCAGGTTCACCCAGCTACGACATCGCTAAGACTGGCGACGACACTTACCGCATCAGTCTTGCT
>JAESFT010000345.1_pt1 | contig 33239 bp, 28 predicted proteins | sample 9269451 | NCBI WGS metagenome assembly JAESFT01 (sample SAMN14502557, study PRJNA617106) | algae metagenome | isolation source: Scytonema hyalinum WJT4-NPBG1 and co-occurring heterotrophs from well... | place: USA: Mojave Desert, Joshua Tree National Park, California | collected 2006-05-25
AGGAAAATTGCAGTCTATTCGTCACAAGCATTGTCAGCCAATCCATCGCAAAGATGGTTACTCGTACAGTTTTCACCCAATGTCCACTATTGTCCAGTAAAACGTTGTTTAGAGGCGTCGCGATCGCAAAGCATCCTGTTTTAACACGCCTACGGAGCGAGAATCTTGAGCGCGAGATTTGAGTTGTGCACCGCGAGATGCGTCGAGTTCGGATATCAAGGTTTTTGCCCATAGACGCGCTTCTTCCTCGGTTTCGCGTACAATTACATGAATGCGGAGTCCGAAATCGATACGCCGTCCATAGGTAGCAGCCCTTTTTCAGAGATCCTGCATGCTCTCAAACAGCGCTTCTTCAGTATCAGGCCACATCAGAAAGACATCGCAGTATTGAGCACACACGTCGCGAGAACCTGGTGAGGTACCGCCGAAGTAAAGCAGTGGTCCGCCATGTTGCTGATACGGTTTCACTGGGTAACTAGGTAAGCTAAAGCGATAAATCTGCCCTTGAAGCTCTATCCTTTCTTGCGTCCACGCCTGTTGAAGAATCTCGATCACTTCTTTGCACCGTTGATACCGATACTCTGGGTCTTCAACAAGACCAGGTAGTTCGGAATTAATGATGTTTACGGTGAGCCGTCCTTGCAACAGATGGTCTAACGTCGAAAGATGACGTGCTAGCATCGGAGGGTGGATCTCGCCTGTACGTATTGCGGTGAGTAAGCTGATCTGCTGTATCTGGGATGCGATCGCTGCAGCAAAAGGTAACACTTCCTGACCCAACATATAGCTTGTGGGCAGTAGAATATTTTTATAGTCTAAAGAATCGGCGGTGAGTACAATATCACGGCAGTGTTCGTAGTTGCTACGCCGAGAGGGATCAAGCTTTCCTAAACGATCAGTGTCACCTCCGCACAGATCGGCAAACCAACCCACCTCGCATACTCTCTGGTGCGTTCTAATGGTGGAAAGCCGAGGTACATCGCTCTTAAACATATTCTGGTTCTCCTGGGTTCTCCTAAATACCTCTATAGAGCATTTTGCATCTTTTATGTAGGAGAAGGGGGTTAGTGTGGAGAGACGAGCCTAAGTCCTATGACACCTATGACAATCAAGCCGATGCAAGTCAGGCGGCGCACTTCAATAGGTTCTTGAAATAAAACTATACCCAAAAAAACTGTACCGATGGCTCCTATACCTGTCCATATAGTGTAGGCAGTGCCAAGTGGCAGTGTGCGGAGTGCTCTTGACAAAAAGCCAAAACTGAATATCATCAGGCCGATTGTAGCGACACTGGGACCGAGCCTAGTAAACCCTTGTGAATACTTTATACTAATTGCCCATCCAACTTCAAACAGACCAGCAATCAGAAGATAAATCCATGCCATACACTCTTCCTTTACGTGTTGCAATACTTGGAACTGTGACTTGATTTTCTCCTGAAAATAGGCGATCGCTACGGCTTCATCATATCGATAAAAGGCTAGTGCAATCACTATCACCAATAACTGTGGTACTAAACACAGGTAAGTTGGGTGTTACTTGGTAGCCGTCGCTTTCCTATGTGACAGTTCAAGGTGCGGAATGTGGGATAAATATAACAAAAAGAGCCGAAGGGCATCCGGCGCTAGCTCAACCAATCTCCTCATAGAGGAGTCCTTGAGAAGCCCCCATTATAATGTACTCCTGCAAGTGGGGGAGTATGTCACAAAGGTACTACAATAGCGCTTTTTCCCAACTAACTCTCAGATTTCCTAAAATCTGACCACAATTTCTAGCAAAACTGCTTCTGCTGAAACAGTATCTTGTGCTGTAAGTTAGTTAAAATCATCCACTATCATCTTAATTTTCTTAAGGCAAACAAGCTTATGTCATCACTTGACCATCTCCAAGGACAGGTCGCTCGGTGTCTATGCACACAAATGATTGTGTTAGATTAACTACTGGGATGACTGGCTTCTTAAATAACTAAAGTTGATAAACTCACTTGAGCAATTGCTTTGGCATAACTTAATGTAGGTATGCAATGCTGCGCCGCACGAATGCAAATGGATTGGATTAGCTTACTAAAAGCTCAACAAGCTGATTTCCTTCAACGAGTAAAAAAGCCCAAGACTTACGATCTATCTTTGCTGGAAAGTCAAGTCAAAGGCTGCCATAGTGAAATTATGGCATTTTGGGGCGAACCATTGGCAAAAGTGCTGGAGATTGCTCGCCAACAAGCAGAAATTATTGCCAAAAATCCCCCTCCGACACCGCCCGAATATCCTGATCCTCTTGAGTGGGCGATCCCCTTTCCAAGATACTTCCAGCAGCAAGCGGAAGATTATCTTTTGCGAGAGCAAATCGTTGACCGAGTGATGAGCGATCGCTGGGGCAAACAGGTTAAAAAAGTGGCACAAGATACCTTGAACAACATGGTTCTAGATGATGAGGGAAATTTGCGTGGCGAAAGCAAATTTTCCTACATACTTGCCAATAATCCGAAAGTTAGTATTCAAGTTTACGTTACTGATGGAGAAAGTTTTAACAGTATCAAGAAAGACAAAGTTAGATGGTCTGTCACACAAGAGGATTTGAAAAATCACCAAGTTTTCATTTTCCTATGTTTGTTTTATCCATTTACGGGTCAAAGAGGTTACGAAAAACAAGCGATTATCGCAGGTTTTTTACCTACAAATCAAATTGAATTTAATGAGCCAAAACTGTACATTACGCCAAGTCAGTTATTATATGCAGGGGGATTTCGTTGGTATTTAGAATCACTAAATACTAAAAAAGATACACAGCGAGTCTTGAATGAGATTGTCAGCACACAGACAACTCAGATGCCACCAGACCATCCGCTTAAGACAATAGTAGGCGACTGGGAATGCTGGCAAACCTTACTCGGGCATACCAAGGGAATTAATTGCCTAGCCTTCTGTCACAGGGGTAACAACGGCAACGCCTCTCCTGTTGTAGCAAGTGGTAGTCGTGGAGAGACAAAGCTGTGGGATTTGACCAGAGGTGAGTTAATCGGGACATTATCAGAACATCCTTGGATTTTATCCGGGCTAGTAGATGAAGTAAATTCCCTTGCTTTCAGTCCAGACGGGCAAACTTTAGTCAGTGCTGGTGCAGACTCCACAATTAAGCTTTGGCACGTCGGGGCACAAGACTTGATTGATATTTTGCACAAGCATAATGGGATGGTGCGCTGCGTTGCTTTTACCCCAGATGGACGAATGTTGGCAACTGGGGGAGATGACAGAACAATTATGTTTTGGGACTTGATGCAGCGTCAGGTTGCGATCGCCTTATCCCTAGATGATACCGCTGCCCATTCACTTGCCTTGAGTCCAGATGGGCAAACTTTAGTTACAGGGAGTTACCGCAAAATCAAAGTCTGGCACATTTCTCAACCCAGAGGGGCGGTAACTTTCGACCCGCAGTTGCTGCACTCGTTTACAGGTCATTCCCATATTGTTCGTTCTTTGGCTGTCAGTACAGATGGAAAGATTTTGGTCAGTGGTAGTCGCGATAAAACAATTAAAATTTGGCATTTAGAAACAGGAGAATTGCTTCACACACTCAACGGACATAAGGATGGAGTGTATGCCGTTGCTTTGAGTCCTAATGGACAAATTATCGCCAGTGGCAGTGCTGATAAAACTATTAAGTTATGGCATATAGAAACAGGGGAACTGCTGGCTACTTTTACAGGTCACGCCCACACGGTAACAGCATTAGCTTTTACTGCTTCGGGGGAACTTTTAGTAAGTGGGAGTTTGGATAAGACGATTAAAATTTGGCAGCGAAGCTAGGAAACAAACCGCCAAAGCGCAGAGGACGCCAAGAGTCTCTTTGCGCTTTTATGGTCTTTGCACAAGATGTATACAAAGCTTTTCACCTAGAAATTGCATCACGTTTTGTTGCAGTTGTTTTATTTGTGCAGGTGAAATTTCTAACTCTGAATAGACCAAACTAAAAAACATCTGATCGCCCAAAGTAGTCACGCCGACCATACGATCGCAATCAATGTGGGTTGTGCCAGACGGGCCATAGACGGCTGCCAGCTGCAACTCTCCATACTGCTGTGGAATCGTTAAGCGTCCAAGATTGCTCACCAGAACGTCATAGCCATTCACAGTTTGCACCATGTCTACTACCTCGTCGATACTCGGAAGCGTGGACAAAAACGCCTCAGAGTGAGGGAGGTGAGCAAAGATTTGCTCTGGTGCTATTTTTTGATTGAGTTGGGCTTTAATCGAGTGGGCTAACTCCCAAAGGGATAAATCGGGAGTGATAGTGTCGGTTGTGACGTAAGCAGTAAAGTAGAAGCCAAATTCTTCTTCAATTGCAGGTAGGAATCGGCGAAGGTCAATTGGTGAAAAGCACTTGAGTGTGGTGGATTCTTCCAGGTCGTTCTTGTGAGTACGTTGGTGAGCGCTCGCCAACAGAAACGCGGCACAAATCGCCGCATGGACAGTGGTTTGCGCTTGCTGACATCTGTGGACAAGCGAAATCGTTTCTGCCGCAGAGAGTGACCACGTATGTAGACGCGGACAAAATTTTTCTGCCAATGTAGGCTTTATCTTTGTTGTGGCTAGCGACGGCTCGAAGGACAACGCTTGAACTTTTGGCTCGAATTGAGGCACTAACTGCTCATAGGGGGGCTGTTCGGGCAAAACGGATAGTGGGCGATCAGGCAATCCAACCGCTTGCAGGATGTCTCTGAGCAAGAACACGGAAGACATACCATCTGTAATTATGTGCTCACAGGTAATGATTAAGTCTGAAACATCATTGCCTTGAAGCAAGACAACTCGAACCAGAGGTGCTTGATCCCAATCAAACGGATTTGCAATCTCTTGTTCGACTTCTTGCTGCCACTGTTGTTGACTGTGCCGCTTCACTAAGCGCACTGGAATTTTGGCTGAGTCTCTCATAAACCAAGGAGTTCCAGATTGATCCAGAACAATCCGCACGTTTAGCAATGGATGACGTTGTTGGACTTGAGTGAGAGCTTGCTGCAATCGATCAACGGGAAGTGTGCCAATGATGTTTGCAGCCAGGGTAAAGTGCATAGGTCGTACTTGCTCATACGACCAGAATATGCGTTCTTCGGTGCCAAGTTGACGATACATAAAAACCTCTTATAATGAAGGGTTGCAGGAACGGCTAAGGAAGCTACAGTGGTTTATTCGGCGTTGCTGATTGACTTAAAACCTGTAATTCATGACCGAAAGTATTGTAACTTCGTTGGCATCATCACCGCGATCGCTGCCCATCAAATCCAACTTATCAATCCCAAACGCTACAACAAAATCATCTTCGTTGGCTGATAAAACCTGCTTATGCTTGCAGCACTCTGACTAAATACAGGTATGGTCTGTGCCAAGTGGCTAATATAGAACAACGTTTAACTAGTGGTGGTGGTATCCCTTCTTGCTCACCAAAATTGTAAACTTCACTATCAAGAAGGTTTTTGAAATTAGATGTTTTAACGTTTCATTCGTCGTTATTGACAAATAAATTGTCGCTCTACAATTCCAAAAATCCTTCATTTGTTCTGATGTCCTTTGGATAATTTCTATCCTACGAATTTTAACTATTGATGTTGCTCATGTTTTTTGAGAGACTGCTTAGGATAGAATAACTTTTTGGACAAACAAAGAGCAAACTCCTGTAACTGGTTTAATAAAAGGATGAGTGGGTTTAGTTTGCTTGTCTACCCACTTCATACAGCAGTTTGGGTTCGGTACTTTCCCTTGCTAATTTCCCTATATGGAGACTTTCGTCATGGCAGAACTTGATCATGGTACACTCACCGATACCACCTGGCCCAGTCTGCCCGTTACAGAATGGCAAGATACGTATGCAACATTACATATGTGGACTCAGATTATCGGCAAGATTCGGCTGGCGCTGGCTGCCAAACTTAACCATTGGTGGCACTCTACTCTGTATGTAACACCGCGTGGTCTAACAACCTCTTCAATTCCCTATGGAACACGCACCTTTGAAATTAGCTTTGACTTTCTCGAACACCATCTACAAATCCAGACCAATGATGGCATCACTCGAAGAATCGCCCTTGTTTCTCGCTCCGTAGCAGACTTTTACCAGAATGTTATGAATGTACTAGGCGAGATTGGCATTTCCGTTCGGATTTGGACAATGCCGCAAGAAGTCGCACAGCCAATCCCCTTTGAGCAAGATTACAAACATGCAACTTACGATCGAGAGTATGCACAGCGGTTATGGCGTATTCTTGTGCAAGTAGACCGGGTGATGACAGAATTCCGCTCGCGTTTTCTTGGTAAATCCAGCCCCGTGCATTTTTTTTGGGGCAGCTTTGACCTTGCCGTGACCCGTTTTTCTGGGCATCGCGCCCCAGAGCATCCGGGTGGGGTTCCTAATATGGCGGATTGGGTAACGCGAGAGGCTTACTCGCATGAGGTAAGCAGCTGTGGCTTCTGGCCTGGTGGCGGGGCAGTGGAAGAACCTGTTTTTTACTCCTACGCCTACCCTGAACCGGAGGGGTTCCGAGCCTACCCCGTCCACCCAAAGGAGGCGTTCTACAATTTGCAGATGCAAGAGTTCATCCTGCCGTATGAAGCAATGCGACGGGCTGATGATCCGGATGCAGTACTGCTCGCCTTTTTGCAAAGCACTTACGATGCAGCTGCTAAGGGAGGAAATTGGGATCAAGCAGCGTTGGAACGTACCTCAATCTGACAAACCTGTGTTGGTGTCTCCCAACGCCAACTGCTTTGCAAAAAGGCAGTGGGCAACTGGGGTCACTATGCCAAAAACGGAAAACTGTATACGCTTGGCTGAAGTCTTTATTCTGTCTGCCTTGTACGCTTTTTGTGCTGTGTGGGGTCAACCAATTTGTATGACTGACCACTGCAATTTATTGTGGTTTCGCTCATTACCTTTGTGGCAGTTTTGAGGTTTTATGTTTGCAGTTCGCAACACAAGTAACCATTTTTTGATACAGTGATGCTTTGTCGATCGCTGGAATCTCTATGTCCCAGGTATCGCTCCCCCAATCACTCCATCCAAACCTACCCCTCACCGCTCTTGCGCCCATGCAGGATGTGACAAACCTCTGGTTTATGAAGGTCATTGCCCACTACGGCAGTCCTGACTACTTCTTCACCGAGTATTTCCGCGTGAATGATACCTCACGGCTCAATCGTAGCATTCTGGCAGCAATCACCGAAAACGACACGGGTCGCCCCGTTTTTGCTCAAATGATTGGCGAAAGCATTCCAGACTTAGTAAGAACAGCACAGGAACTCTGCGGTTATAATATCGCTGGAGTTGACTTGAACATGGGCTGTCCAGCACCTAGAATCTATCGCAAAAATGTTGGGGGTGGATTGCTGCTCTTACCAGAAAAAGTGGATCGGATTTTGGGAGAACTGCGTTCTGCTGTGAATGATCGACCTTTGACCGTGAAGATGCGCGTAGGCTTTGAAAATACAGATACCTTTTACGAAATTCTAGATATGATCAATCGCCACAGCATTGATTTGCTGAGTTTGCATGGCCGCACGGTGAAAGATAGGTACCACGGGGCAGTGAAATATAATTTGATCGGTGAAGCGGTCAGACGGGTGGATTGTCCAGTGCTTGCCAATGGCAATATCCACTCTGCGACAACTGCCCTCGAAGTGCTTTCTCAAACGGGCGCGGCGGGTGTGATGGTGGGACGCTGGGCAATCGGGAATCCTTGGCTTTTTAATCAAATTCGGCAGGCTTTGCGAGGAGAGCCGATCACGCCCGTTCCTTTAGTAGAGGTACGCAACTATATTGATCGTTTATGGCAAACCCCCACAGCAGCAACTATGCCAGTGCGATCGCGCGTAGGCTACCTCAAAATGTTCCTCAACTACATTGCCCTGAGTGTTGACGCTGAAGGTCATTTCTTGCGGCTGATGCGGCACGCGCAGACCGAGGTAGAACTGTTTAACCTCTGCGATCGCGTTCTCCTTGCTGAAGGAACGAAAACTTTAGCCCTAACACCCTACTCAGGCGTGTAACGCCTGGCAACTATTTACTTCAGGTTTATCAGTAAGTAGGTCACCCTTAAGCCCTTCGGGCACGCTGCGCGAACGGGAAATTCGCTCATTCAAAATTCGCTCGTTCAAACATTTTGAACCCCACGGATAAATCCGGGGGCTATGATTTGTTGTTGCAAAGCATTTTTATCCCTTCATTAATAAAATCTTGGCGCAAGACCGTTAAACAAGGTAAACTTAAATTAAAAATTAAAAGAATTTAAAATTTTTCTTTTTCATTATTTCTTAATTATTTTTGAATTTTGAATGAGCGAATGCGTGAATTTGAGCGTATCCCTCACGGGACGCCTTTGGCGCTCAGCGAGGGTCAACTTTGAAGATGATGTGGCACGAGCGAAATCATCGTCATGCTGGCCAAGAATGGTTGCGAACGGGTCTGATTGAGATATGCAACAATCTTTGAGATAAATTCTTTTAGAAAAAAGCGATCGCACTTGCAGGTGAGCGATCGCTTTTCAATTCTTCCAAAATTTCTAAACTAGCAAACTTTGCATCAAAGGCTTATCTTGTGATAACTTACCAGTCCGCAACCATTCATTAAGTTCAGCTGGTGCTTTGGCTTGGTTAAGGTGTTCCCGCAGTGCTGCACCTTCCAAAATTTCTTTTTGCAACAGTTCTTCTGCGGTTTGCTCCAGTAAGTCGCGGTTTTCTTGCAGAATGGTTAAAGCAATGTGGTGGGCATTATCCACTATCTGCTTCACCTCGCGGTCAATTTCTTCTGCCACTTTGGGGCTTACTGAACGGCGGGGATTACCGTAACCTTCGATAAACTGCTGCTGGACTTTTTCAAAGGCAACAGGACCAAGTTCATCGCTCATACCGTACACAGTGACATAGCGTTCTGCTAAGTCAGTGGCTTTCTGAATATCATCACTAGCACCCGTGGACACTTTACCAAAGACGGTTTCTTCTGCAGAACGTCCACCCAAGAGGGTAGCAATGCGACCGCGAATTTCATCTTCTATCATCAAGAAGCGGTCTTCTTCGGGCATTTGAATTGTGTAACCCAAAGCACCAACGCCACGCGGGACAACGGAGATTTTCTCGACTTTACCAGCTCCAGGCATCAAAGCACCGATGATGGCGTGACCAACTTCGTGATAAGCCACGGTCTTTTTCTCAGTTTCATTGAGGACGCGAGAGCGTTTTTCCAAACCAGCGACAACACGCTCAATGGCTTCGTTAAAATCCGCCATAATCACCGCTTGCCGATTTTGGCGTGCAGCTAGGAGTGCAGCTTCGTTCACCAAGTTGGCTAAATCTGCCCCAGCAAACCCAGGCGTCCTAATGGCGATGGTTCCCAAGTCCACATCCTCAGCCAATTTGACATTTCTAGCATGGACTTTGAGAATGGCTTCGCGACCAATTTTATCAGGACGATCCACAACAACTTGGCGGTCAAACCGACCGGGACGGCGCAATGCGGGATCGAGAACTTCGGGACGGTTGGTGGCGGCGATGATAATCACGCCTGTGTTGGCATCAAAGCCGTCCATTTCCGTGAGTAATTGGTTGAGGGTTTGTTCGCGTTCATCGTTACCACCTACAAACCCACCAGCACCACCGCGAGACTTACCTAGTGCGTCTAATTCATCGATAAAGACGATACAGGGAGCTTGTTGTTTTGCCTGCTCGAATAAGTCGCGGACTCGTGCAGCACCGACACCAACAAAAAGTTCAATAAATTCTGAACCAGAGATGCTGAAGAAGGGAACACTAGCTTCACCAGCAATTGCCTTGGCTAAAAGTGTTTTACCCGTTCCTGGAGGTCCTACCACCAAGACACCTTTGGGAATTTTTGCTCCTAAGCGCGTGTATTTATCAGCACTTTTGAGAAAATCGACAATCTCTTCTAGTTCGGCTTTTGCTTCATCTACGCCAGCAACATCGATAAATTTTACACCGGTGCTACCTTCGGAGTAGATGCGAGCCTTACTTTTACCCACCGTCAGCGCCGCAGGACCACCCCCTTGACGATTGAGCAAAAAGCCCCAAATACCAAAGAAAATTAACGGAGGCGCAACCCAGCTTAGGAGAGTGCTAATCCAACCATTTTGGTTTGGCGGTGGTGCACCAAACTCTACATTATTGTCGCGGAGAATTTTGGGTAAATCCAGATCGAGCGCTACCGGTGTGGTTACGAAGACTTGTTCAGCAGGTTTACCATCTGGGTCTTGGGTTTTGATGGAATACTCAATGCGATCGCCCCCCACAACAGCCCGATCTACTTTACCTGCTTGTACCTGAGCAATAAAATCGCTATAGGGTACTTGCGGCAATTTGGGACCAAAAAAGCTAGGAACAATTGCGTTTAGGAGAAAAAGAAAAGTCAATAAAATGAGCAAACTACCACCAAACTGCCGTATCCTCGACGGTTTTATTTGGCGTTTATTTTTATTAGTTTCAACTGGCATTCTTTGATGTATCCTCCTGGTAAGGAAAAATTCAAATTTCAAATTTCAAAATTACAAAAATCCATCTTAGCAGCTAGTCTAGTTGGTGGGTGAATTAAAATTAAATATGTTGTTGCTTATTGTTATTACTTACTCATACTTAGTTCTTTTTGACAAGTAACCACTAACTAGAACATGGCTATTTCATGTTAATAAAAGAGCAAATAGACCACATAAAGCAATACCATCAAACACGCGAACACCACCGATAGTTAGTACCCGTGTCATGCCTTGAAGATCTTGAAGATGCAGCAAATCAGAACCAATTAACACGTCTACTGCCACAACAAACCAAAAAGGTAGTAGCAGTAACAACGCCAGAAATCGCAGGAGCGACACTGGCAAGTAAATCACGGCGGTGTACAAGCAGAGTGTTGTCTATTGGTCTGCTTGAACTTATTTTAAAGAATGAGGCATATGCTTCTATTTCGTACCTGCCCCCCAGATGAATGGGAATTGCCGTACTTATATGCAAAATCAGCTTCAATTTGTTCTAAAAGTCTTTCTACTCTCGGCTGGACTGTCTGTCTTGATTAAGTACGTTATGCCAAATTTATCTATTCCAGCGACAGCGACAAACGCCCTGATCATCGTTTTTTTACCGACTTTGATCATGGCAAGTCTTTTACTATGGCGAATCGCAACGACAGCAAAATTAGTTAAAAATAACTAGCCGGGAATTGCTAGAATCAGCTAACCTAGCTGCATTCAGAGGAAATAGCAGCTCATCAATAGCCGGGAGACAGGGAGTGAATCTAGGTCAATGGATTGGTTTAATCGCCATAGTTATTTCTTTGTACATTCTGTGGCAGATTCGGGAAGTCATGTTGCTGATATTTGCCGCAGTTGTCTTAGCGACTACCTTAAATCGACTGGCTCGACGGTTCCAGCGCTCAGGAATGAAGCGTGGATTTGCTGTATTCCTCTCAGTAAGCATATTTTTAGCTTTAATTGTCGGTTTTTTCTGGCTGATTGTCCCGCCTTTTGCAGATCAGTTTCAAGAACTTACAAAACAGGTTCCCAGAGGTTTGGAGCGCTTTAATACTTGGCTAGATGAATTGAGAACTCGCGTTCCCAGCCAGTTGACTCCGTACATACCTGATATCAACAGCCTCAGCCAACAAGCACAGCCTATTATAAATCGTGCAGTGGGAAGCTCCTTCGCCTTTGTCTCTGGCTCTTTGGAAGTTGTTCTCAAGGTTTTGCTAGTGCTAGTTTTAACAGGGATGTTTTTAGCCAACCCCGAATCTTACCGCAAAGTATTTGTGCGGCTGTTTCCCTCGTTTTATCGCCAGCGAGTGGATGGAATTTTGGATAAATGCGAGGTGTCATTGGAGGGATGGGTAACAGGCGCTTTTATCGCTATGGGTGTCGTGGGAGTGATGAGTTTAATTGGCTTATCAATTTTGCGCGTGCGTTCAGCACTGGCTTTAGCAGTTTTGGCGGGATTTTTAAACTTGGTTCCCAACCTTGGTCCAACACTAAGTGTCATACCCGCAATGGCGATCGCCCTTCTGGATGCTCCCTGGAAAATCCTCGCTGTTTTAATTCTCTACTTTATCATTCAGCAGGTTGAGAGTAATTTCATCACGCCCATCGTCATGGCGCATCAAGTGTCGCTGCTACCAGCTATCACCTTAATCTCACAGCTATTTTTTGTGACATTCTTTGGCTTTTTAGGCTTGTTTCTAGCGCTACCCCTGACTGTTGTGGCTAAGATTTGGGTGCAAGAAGTGTTGATTAAAGATGTTTTGGATCAATGGGGTAGTAAGTCTAATAGAGAGACTGAGTTTGTTATTGTTTCTGACGAGCCACAAACAGACAAATCTGCTAAAAATCAGCCAAATGACGAGGATCAGCCGATTAGTCAATAGCTACTCGTCTTTTGTTCCTGCGCTATAGTCTTGTCTGGGAAGGCTTTCATAAAAATTTTACTGCCGATTTATGTCGCTTAGTTATATTAAGAAATGTAACGTAAGCTGCATACAAGGTACTGGAATTTTTATGAGTACACCGCAACCAGTCAAAAAAAGCAACGCTAAATCTAGAATCAATTCTGCTTTTAAGCAACTGATGTCCATACATTGGATAATGGCAGTCTGCTATTTGGTAATATTTGTTAGTGGTTTGTTCATGGTTCGGTTGCCCGAAGAGCTATTCTTTAGAGATTCACTCTATGACTTTCATAAGTCTGTTGGCGCGCTAACAATGGCATTACTGACTTGGCGGGTATTCATCCTGCTGGGTGTGTGGCGGAGGAAGTACACAAAACGTCCGCCAAAGTTTACCAAGGAATGGTTGAAAACATTTGCCCTGCACACAAGTCTGTATGTTTTCATGTGGGCGGTTCCCGTTACTGGCTTTTTCCTCTCTAATTCCTACCGAAGCAGTAACGTAAAATTTTTTGGGATTGTTCTACCAGACATATTTCCGCAAAATTCTGCAATTATCGACATAGCAAGAAGCTCTCATTTTTGGCTCGCCTATGCATTTTTGGCGTTTATCCTGCTTCACCTGACGGCGCAATGGAAAGTTCTTCGGGCAAACTCTCGAAGATTTTTGGGTTTTGTGAAAACCAAATTTGCCAAAACCTAAAACACAGTGCGTTAAAAATCCGGTTTCTAGAACATTAATTTAGTAATCTTGGAAAAAGCTATCCCCTAACCTCTCCTTATTCATCAGCCTTAACGAGACTTATTAAAGCTCGAAGCAATAAACATTATTCATAGAAAAATAAATTTATATTATTGACAAAAAACAAAGACTATGAATAAAACTTTATCACTGAAACCCATGTGGAAGATAGAGTATACCTAGTGCAGATTGAAAGTTTGTCAACAGCATCCTAAGCTTTAAGGTTGTTTCCTCCTGGCTGATTACCAAAATTTCCAGGTGATTTACCTTATGGCAACAAAAGTAACAGTGCCGAAGCCTACACTTTCTACAATCGACGCAGTTGCCTTAATTGTAGGCATGGTAGTCGGCGTAGCCATATTCAAGACGCCAGCCCTAGTAGCACAGTACACGCAAAATACAGGGGTTGCACTGCTAGCGTGGTTACTAGGTGGAGCCATGTCCCTAGTTGGCGCTCTGTGCTACGCAGAATTGACAACCGCTTATCCCGATGCTGGAGGAACTTACCACTATCTGATGCGTGCCTTTGGCAAAAGTCCTGCTTTCTTGTTTGCTTGGGCGCGGCTGACGGTTATTCAAACTGGTTCGATCGCCTTACCAGCATTCGTGTTTGGAGATTATGCTGCTCAGTTGCTGCCTATAGGAGGATACTCTTCAGCAATTTACGCCGCAGGTGTAATCATTTGCCTGACAGGTTTAAACATTTTAGGTGTGCAGCAAGGGAAGTGGGCTCAGAACGGGCTTACAGCAGCAAAAGTACTGGGTTTACTGTTAATAGTTATTATCAGTATTGCCTTTGCTGTACAAGTACCGCAAGAGACATCGACTCCGGCTGCTGAAAAGACAGCGTTTGGTCAGGCAATGATTTATGTGCTGCTAACTTATGGTGGCTGGAATGAAGCTGCCTATATTTCAGCAGAAGTACGGAATGGCAAACGCAACATGGTGCGCGCCTTATTAGGAAGTATTGCCATTATCACAGTGATTTTTCTGTTGATTAACGTGGCATTCATTTACGGTTTGGGAGTTGCAGGTTTGGCTTCATCGGAAGCACCAACAGCTGATTTAATGCGTCGCGCTGTTGGAGAAAACGGAGCAAGATTCGTTAGTTTACTAGTTGCGGTTTCAGCGTTAGGTGCAGCCAACGCCACTATTTTTACTGGTGCGCGTACGAACTACGCTCTAGGACGCGACTTTCGCAAGTTTTCATTCCTGGGACGCTGGCAAGAAAGTACTGGTACTCCAAAAAATGCCTTACTGGTTCAGGGGGCAATTTCCTTAGCGTTGGTGGTACTGGGTGCTTTAACTCGCAAAGGCTTTGAAACGATGGTAGACTATACTACGCCAGTATTTTGGTTCTTTTTTCTACTGTCTGGGGTGGCATTACTGGTGCTACGCTCCCGAGAGCCAGACGTACCCCGTCCTTTCCGCGTGCCTCTTTACCCCTGGACACCATTACTGTTTTGTGCTATTTGTGGCTACCTACTATACTCCAGTCTAACTTATGTACGTATCGGAGGTATTACTGGTCTGGTAGTTCTTTTAACAGGTATTCCTTTACTGCTTCTCAACCGTCAACGAACGACTTCCACAAACCCTTAATTCATGGAGAAAGATGTCATGAAATTACAGGCAACGTTAAAGCTTTTGTTTACAACAGTAAGTTTAAGTAGCCTAATAATAGCTGGTTGCACTTCCAATCAGCAAGTGAGTTCTCAGCAACAGGATGAAGCGTCTCCTTCCACCGTGGAAGTGCAGCAGAAGTCTCCACCTGCATCTCAATCTGCACAACGGACGCCTGATGTCGTGTACGTTCCAACACCTCCGGAAGTTGTCGATAGAATGTTGACAATTGCCAAGGTTGGCAAAAATGATGTTCTGTATGACCTTGGTAGTGGTGATGGACGGATTCCCATTGCCGCAGTGCAGAAGTATAAAGTCAAGAAGGCTGTTGGTATAGATATTGATCCAGAACGCATTAAAGAGGCTAACGCAAACGCTCAAAAAGCAGGGCTTACTGGCAAGGTGCAGTTTCTCCAACAAGACTTGTTTACAAGTGACTTTAGCGATGCAACAGTGATCAGCCTTTACCTGCTCCCCGAACTCAATGTTAAGTTGCGTCCAAAGTTATTGAAACTCCCAGCAGGTACGCGTATCGTGTCGCACGCTTTTGACATGGGCGAGTGGAAAGCTGACAAAGTCGAGCAAGTAGACGGCAGAACAGTTTACTTCTGGACTGTACCAAAACAGATTCCGGCAAATTTACAGAAGCCAACTCCTAGCAGTTAGATTGAGAACTCAGAATATAGCCGTTTTCAATTGGGTGCAATACAGCTTGTTTCGAGGGGTACAGTATGCTGTGCCCCTTGCTTGTGGTATGTGCTTTTCACTTCCAAGGTGAGGGAATAGCATTCACCGACAGAATCTTTGCCACCTGTAACTTAATCGCCACCTTACCACAATGGGGACAAGTGACCCTGACTTCTTCTTGTTGTGGCTCTCGTTGGTGCTGAATCAACACGCCTTCGGTGCAATGCCAACATTCACAAATGACACGTCCTTCGGGTTTGTTAACATCCAACAGGCGGATGTGTTGCCCAAATACTGGTTCTGGTTCTGGTCCTGAGTCCCAGTCTTGTTGGAAGTTCCGTTCTGCTCGGAAACCCCGTTCTGGTCGGGAACCTCGGTCTGGTCGGGGAATGGGTTTGGGGATCGAGCGGGGTTGGTTAATGTTTTCTTGACTCATAACAAAACCCGCCTCAGCAGGTGGATAAATTTTCAGCCATTCTGATGTTAGCAGGTAGCAACTACTCTCCTGCGGACGATATTATTATCAGTCTTCCCTTGCAAGGCAAAGGGCATCCGGGAAGAAAAAAAGTTTTAAGGATGCCATGTGAACTTTTTGAATTTTGAATTCCGGGTAGCGGTACTAATCTGGTAGTATTGCGAGCAGCAGTCACTTTTTCTACCACAAGTGTGAGTTGCAAACAACCCGAGATTTGCAACTATTGCGATGGAGAGATAGAGAGCCATTCATGCACATTCATACACCAGACTGGGTTAAACACGCTGTTTTCTACCAAATTTTTCCAGATCGATTTGCCATAAGCAAACAACCCCGCAAACGGGTTTTACGCACTGCTCGTTGGGAAGATTGGGAAGCTATGCCAACACTCCAAGGTTATAAGGGCGGGGATTTGTGGGGCATTATCGAGCAGTTAGACTACATACAGGATCTGGGAATTAATGCGATTTACTTTACCCCTATCTTTCAATCGGCTAGCAATCACCGCTACCACACGCACGATTATTATCAGGTTGATCCGATGCTCGGAGGTAACCCGGCTTTCAAGGAATTGCTAGACGCAGCTCATCAAAGGAACATCAAAGTTGTTTTGGATGGGGTGTTTAACCACGCCAGTCGGGGCTTTTTCTTTTTCCACGACATTTTGGAAAATGGTCCTCATTCACCTTGGGTGGATTGGTTTAGAATTCATGATTGGCCCGTTTCTCCCTACAATGGTGAGTTTCCCGCCAATTATGAGGGTTGGGGTGGAAATCGAGCGCTGCCAGTGTTTAACCATGATAACCCTGAGGTACGGGAATATATTATGGAAATTGCCGAATATTGGATGAAATTCGGCATTGACGGTTGGCGCTTAGATGTGCCTTTTGAGATTAAAACTCCTGGTTTTTGGCAAGAGTTCCGTCAGCGAGTCAAAGCGATTAATCCCGATGCTTATATTGTCGGCGAAGTTTGGGGAGATTCCCGTGAGTGGTTGGATGGGACTCAATTTGACGGAGTGATGAATTATCTGTTTGCAGGACCAACTATCGCTTTTAGCGCAGGCGATCGCGTTGTCCTAGATCAAGTCCAAAGCCGCGACTACAAACCCTACCCACCATTGTTCGCCACTGAGTATGCCCAGAAAATTGAAGAACTCCTGCAACTTTACCCTTGGGAAATTGGGCTGACTCAATTAAATTTGCTTGCCAGTCACGATACAGCACGGTTGCTCACTATTGCTGGCGATGATAAAGCGAGTGTGGAATTAGCAACTTTACTGCTCCTCACCTTTCCTGGTGCCCCCAGTATCTATTATGGTGATGAAGTTGGTTTACCAGGAGCTTTAGATCCAGACTCGCGTCGTGGTTTTCCACTAGAAGCTGGTTGGGATAAGGAGATTCTTAAGACTCATCGCGAATTAATTGCTCTACGCCATGCTTACCCTTGCTTGCGTACGGGTGATTATAAAGTCCTCTATGCTCAAGGAGAACTTTACATCTTTGCGCGAGTTTTGGGAACAGAAGAATTGATTGTTGCGGTTAATGCTGGAACTGCATCGGCAAAAGGGAATGTTGATGCAGCAAGTTTGAGCACTCAACCGAACAAACTATTATATGGCGCTGCTGAGGTGGAATGGAGTGTTGAGGCTAAGCATCTCACTTTAAGTGTTCCCCCACGCACTGGCTGCATTCTAGGTCTAGGTTAAGCCAACAAGTTGCATTGCAGATTTAACAGATGGTTTGACTGATTTTATGGGGTGGGGCGGACAGCCCGCCCTTGCTATTTTAGGGTAAGCAGGATGTTTGCCCCACAACAATTTGAATGTATAATACCTAGTACAATTCGTCAGACGGCAGAAGGCTAGAATGCCTATAAAATGAGCTTTTTTGTCATTTTTAACTGTCTAGTTATTTCTGCCGTGCTGTACTAGTGCCCAGCAACGATTGCAGGCATCAACACTGCATCAATAACATGAATCACACCATTATCGGTAAGAATGTCAGTTTTCACGACATTGGCGTCATTTACTTTCACTTTGCCATCAGCAGAATCAACCGCTACGATTGACCCTTCTAACGTTTCCGCATGGTCTATTTGGATCAAGTCGTCAGACCTAACATCTCCGTTGGCGACATGATACATCAGAATCTTCTTTAATTTGGGGATGTCTTGCAGCAATGAATCTAAAGTTCCTGCTGGTAGCTTGGCAAATGCGTCATCAGTAGGCGCAAAGACTGTGTAGGGACCGGGACTTTTAAGAATTTCTACAAGTTCGGCAGCTTCAACAGCCTTCGCCAACGTATTGAAATTTCCAGCATTGACAGCAGTTTCAACAAGGTCAGGCATGAGATGATGTTTGATTAAGATAATGTTACAAAATACTTATAGAGTGACAAAAAACTATCAGCCTCTATCAATAGAGAGGTTACTTGCAACCCAACAAGCGGCAGTAAACGCGTTAGTGCTGCTAAACTGAAGAGAATGACTTCACTGAACCGGTAATTATGCTAAAGCGTTCTAAGTTCGAGACAACTCAATCTCAAATTATGCACCGTGCAGAAGACCTGATTAGTGCAGCTTCAAATCGCTACCGCATTACAGTTCAAGTGGCAAATCGCGCTAAGCGCCGACGTTATGAAGATTTTGACAGTGCGGATGATATGATGATGAAGCCAGTGCTGAGGGCAATTATCGAGATGTCCGACGAACTGACTCAACCAGAAATTATTGGTGAAGTCTAAAGTGATGCCAAGTGGAAAATAGAATGAGCAAAAATTTAGAGTTCATTCAAGTGACACTCAAGTCTTGGCAATTGCTCAACAACCCCCCTTTAAAGAGGGGGGTTTTCGGGATCATCGTGGTTGGTGTATTTCTTTTAAGTTTAGGAATAAATTTCCAAGCTGCTGATGCCCAAAGAATCAGTCCCGGCGATCTTTGGCGACAAGTTTATCAACAATTACCCGACTTACCCCGAGAAAATCAGTACGTTAGTAAAGAAACGGGGAAAGTAGCTGAAAATAACACCTTGGTCAGTCGTATGATATGGTATCACTCCTATTTGAAAGGACGTGCGCCAAATTATCGACTCGATTGGAAGCTGACTTTGGCTGATTATCTGGGTGCCAATGAAGTGATGTATGAAACGACTTATCCTGGAAAGGATAATCTACAGAAAAATCCTTTTGATGGCGATCGCGCTGCTGTTGCACGCCTGAACCGTCGCCAGCGGGACGCGTTGGTGCAAGCTTTAGTTAATGTTTTCAGTTCTAAATCGCAAAATACACCAGCTACCCCCAACACCTCATCCCCCTCACAGGAAACCACTCCACCTCCTAGACAGGTACCGAAAAAAGGAGGCGCAGAGCTATTAAAGTAAAAAGGTGATGGAACGTGTTATAAAAAGTGGAGTTGGTTGGCGCATCGGCTGGAACCCAACAGCGCCAGAGTTTAAAGGTTTAGTCGGTACAGATGATTGGGCGTTTGAATTAACAGAAGCCGAGTTGAATGATTTTTGTCGGCTACTGGCGCAACTGGCAGACACCATGAGGCAAATCGCGACTGAATTAATGGATGAGGAGAAGATTGCCTGTGAAGCCGAAAGCGATTTATTATGGATCGAAGTAGAAGGTTATCCTCATGCCTATAATCTGCGCTTAATCTTGAAAACAGGGCGTTGTGCAGAAGGTCAATGGAACGCTTCTGCTGTTCCTGCTTTGCTGCAAGCCTCTGTTATGCTCAAGGTTTTTTAGATTTAGACCTTGATAATTTTACTTCTTGTTGCTATAATAGGAAAGTTGACTACGGGGCGTAGCGCAGCTTGGTAGCGCGCCACTTTGGGGTAGTGGAGGTCGTGGGTTCGAATCCCGCCGCTCCGATTGATTGAGAAGTATACCTGCTGGTCTTTATAGAGAGTGGCAGGTTTTTTAATTTGGTATCAAATGATGCCACGCATCTTTGACAAGATGAAGAGAATGACAGTATGAGCAGAGAATAAGGGGGATCTGCAAGATGTGGCTTTTACTACTTGCCCATTTCCCTGATCTCCCTCACCTCCCGTATGAATTAGGGATTCTTGTTTTAGAAACGCCACCAAGTCTTTTGTACGTAACTGAGAATAGCCATAGCAATTGCGCCAAATAGCAACAGCCAAATCACTCCTCCCGGAAGGAAAGTGAGAATACCAAAACCTCTCAGTACCCAAACAGCGATCGCAATACCAAGAAAAACCCCGAAACCCTGATTTAATGCGCGATTTAATTTAGAATTACTCACCTAATTTCCCTCAAACTTTACAGTCATAGCATTTTATATGTAGCAACAAAAGTATTCACTGTTATAGAAGCAGTAAAGAAAGAGAGAGGGGGATGTACTTGAAGCAATACCTTAAGCTGCCCTACGAGAGCCCAAGGAAGACGTAAACAAGGCAAGATGCTACTCATGCTGGAAATGAAAATGTCCCTACGTATTGTTCTGTTTGTCCTCTTAGGTTTATTCTTCGTTTCCCCTGTCCCCATGTTTATAAGTCTTTTTGTCTTATTTTCGCTGCATCCCCATATTTTTTTGTTTTAGTTCATCTGCCTAATTTTGTCTTGTCAAATTTTTTTTCATCATAGGTGAAATTACGGTAGCTTATAATCCATTTTATCTGTTAAAGATAAGTACTTAGATCAGGGCTGGGTGGTTGACCATTTCTCTTTCTATTTTTTGCTCTTTTTATAAGTATATATACTTAAAAAGTGTGAGGTCGAGTCGGTTAACACCTAAAATGAAGACTACCTTGAGGACACAAACACACAGGGAAGAGGAGGGTTTTCATTATCAGCTGCTAGAGAATTTGATACTTTGATATGAATGAGAAACATGACATATTATGAGTGAACTTTTGGTAACAATAGGCAGAAAATAACTGTTTCCGGAAAATCCATATATTGTACTGGAAGTAACATTAGTGAGTGAGACTCAACCAAGTCAGATATTCACCAGTTTAAACCCGTTTAGTTGATGTGTTGAGGAGTGACGAAAAACATTATGTCTGCGTTCTTTATTTCAGACTCGGTTCCCACAGATTCAGACATACCTTGCAGTCAGGACAAACAAAGATTGCTGATGCAGGGCGAAATTTTGGTGCAAACGCGATCGCATACAGCTTGGGGCGGTGCTGTGACTGCCTGGATGTATGTACCGTTAGTGCGATCGCACGTGTGGCAGCAGATAACAGATTACCCGCGTTGGGTGCAATATTTTCCTGATGTAACTAAAAGCGAAGTTTTACAACGTGGCGAGGTTAAACGTCTTTATCAAGCAGCACAAAAAGCTTTTTTCTTTTTCAGCGCGCAAGTAGAAATTTACCTTAATGTCGTGGAAGAACTTGGGCAGCACATCCAATTTAAGCTGGAAAAAGGGAGTTTTCACGATTTTACAGCCAAATTAGAGCTAAAAGATTGTGATAATGGGACTTTGCTAGGCTATACTGTCCAAGCTACCCCTACTATTCCCATACCATCAATTTTTATTCAACAAGCAATGAACTTTGAATTGCCTGCGAATATGCGTAAAATGCGACAAGTTCTTTGTAAGGGTGAGTAAAAGTCATGTCACGGGCAGAAGAAATTTTGGACTTTTGGTTTGGTAGTCCCGATGAACCGGGCTACGGCAAACCAAAGTCTTTCTGGTTCAATAAAAAACCGGAGTTTGACGAAGAACTACGAATCCGGTTTCTGCCAGATTACCAAAAAGCCGCAGCAGGAAATTTAGACGATTGGATCAATGCCTGTGACAGTTGTCTAGCATTGATTTTGCTGTTGGATCAGTTTCCCCGAAATCTGTTTCGCGATACTCCTCAAGCCTTTGCTACTGACTGGGAAGCACTCTCAGCAGCCCAGCACGCTGTTGGACAAGGATATGACAAAAAGTTGCTATCGGTACAACGCTGGTTTATTTACTTACCTTTTGAACATAGTGAAAACCTAGAGCATCAGCGTCAAGCGGTACGGCTATTTCAGCAACTGGGCGATCATCCTGATAGTGCGAGTTGCATTGATTATGCAATTCGCCATATGCAAGTGATTCAGCGTTTTGGGCGCTTTCCTCATCGCAATGAGATTTTAGGAAGAGTTTCAACTATAGAAGAAAAGGAGTTTTTGAAGCAGAAAGGATCATCATTTTAAATTTTAAGTTTATCAGTGCTTAGTGCTGACTGGAGTTTAGACTAGTCTATTCTGAAAATAAGGTAGAAGGCAGAAGGGATAAGGATTTTCATCCGTGGTGCTGTACGACTAGTTCATGACCCACTAAACTCCAGTTATTAAAGCCAAACATTTGTGTGTAGTTGTCATGATATAAGCAGATAAAAAACTAGAAATTATCATAAGCACACTCATGGATTGTAACCAGCAACTGACTCCTAACCAAGAAAGTGAGCGCCTTAGAGCCTTACGCCGTTATGAAATTTTGGATACACCTCCTGATGGTGCTTTTGAGAGCATTACCTCAATTGCTGCTAAGCTGTTGAAAGTTCCAATCTCCATTGTGAGTTTGGTAGACAGCGATCGCATTTGGTTTAAATCTCATCATGGTTTAGAGGTGCAGCAAATTGACCGTACACCAGGACTTTGTGCATCGGCGATTCTTTCTAACGAAGTTTACACAATTACGGATGCTAGTAAGGATGTGCGTTCTTTAACGAACCCGCTTGTTGTTGGTGAAATGGGCTTACGCTTTTATGCAGCTGCCCCATTACAAACGCATGATGGTCATAACTTGGGAACACTGTGCGTGATTGATAAACAACCACGCTCCATTTCGGAAGAGGAGAAGTCTATCTTAACTGACCTAGCGGCAGTGGTCATAGATGAGATGGAACTGCGGCTCGCTGCTCGCAAGGTGGCGCAGTTAAATGCCGAATTAGCCCAAGCCAAAGAAGCGGCAGAAGTGGCAAACAACGCGAAAAGCGCCTTTCTTGCCAACATGAGCCACGAACTGCGATCGCCTCTCAACGCTATTCTTGGCTTTTCCCAATTAATGGTGCGCAGCAATACCCTATGTGCGGAGAACAAAGAAAATGTCAGCATGATTATGCGCAGTGGGGAACACTTGCTCAGCTTAATTAATCAAGTATTGGATTTCTCCAAAATTGAGGCAGGGCATGCGACTCTCAACGAAAAAAACTTCGATCTCTATCAGTTGCTAGATGAATTGGAAAATATGTTCCAGTTGAGAGCTACTAATAAAGGATTAGACTTGTTAATCATTCCCACTTCTTTACTCCCGCAATACGTACGTACAGATGAAGTAAAATTACGGCAAGTCTTGATAAACTTGCTAAGTAATGCTATTAAATTTACATCATTTGGAAAAGTTACGGTCAGGGTGTCAGCTTTCAGCAATCAATTGTCATCAGCTGAAGAAAATACACAACAGAGAATCTATTTTGAAGTAGAGGATACGGGTGCTGGAATTGCCGCAGATGATTTGGACAAAGTCTTTGAGGCTTTCGTTCAAACCAAAACAGGTAGAGAATCCCAAGAGGGAACAGGCTTAGGTTTAGCCATAACGCGCAAATTTGTGCAGTTGATGGGTGGCGAAATCAGTGTCAGTAGTCAGGTAGGGTGTAGCACTACCTTCAAATTTAATATTCAAGCTAGCGTAGTTGCTCCTATGGATCTCGAACGCCAACAATCAAAACCCACGGTTGTTGCTCTAGAGCCAAATCAACCCTCTTATCGCATCATGATTGTTGATGATCAACCAATCAATCGCCAACTTTTGCATAAGCTGCTCAAACCCCTGGGCTTTGAACTGCAAGAAGCCACTAATGGAAAAGAAGCGGTTGAAGTCTGGGAAAGTTGGGAGCCGCATTGCATATTTATGGATATGCGGATGCCCGTGATGGATGGGTATGAAGCAACAAAGCACATTAAATCGGCTCTCAAAGGTCAAGCCACAGCTGTCATTGCCTTGACTGCTAGTGCTTTAGAGGACGAGAAAGCCATTGTCCTTTCTGTTGGTTGCGACGACTTTCTGGGCAAACCATTTCGAGAGGCGGATATCTTTGCGACAATGCAAAAACACATTGGGGTACGATATGTCTATGATGTACCAAGTACAAAATCTACCTCTACTAACATCGAAGCTGGAGTTGTCACTCCAGCTGATGTCGAGAAGCTAACAGAAGGGATTGCAGCCTTACCCCTTGATATAGTGACTAACCTTTATCAAGCAACGATCAACCTGGATTTAGATGAAATGCTGACCATCATTGCTCAAATCCGTCAGTCAAATGAGGCTTTAGCCCATAACTTGGCAGATTTAGCTAATAATTTTCAGTATCAGCGAATTTTAACTTTAACTCAACCAATAGCAGGCTAAACATGAGTCAGGAGCCAAATCCCCTTTCCAAAGGAAATATATTGGTAGTTGATGACAACTTACCCAATTTGCGCGTTTTAGTCGAGATTTTGTCGCAGGAAGGGTATAAGGTGCGACCAGCACCCAATGGTGAGTTAGCGCTCATGTCTGTTCAGTCAACCTTACCTGACTTGATTTTACTGGACATCATGATGCCAGAAATTGATGGTTATGAAGTCTGCTCTAGATTAAAAGCTTCTTCCTTAACTAAAGACATTCCAGTTATTTTTATTAGTGCCCTTAATGAAGTGTTTGATAAGGTGAAAGCCTTTGCTGTGGGTGGGGTGGACTACATTACCAAACCATTTCAAATGGAAGAGGTTTTGGCTCGTATCGAGAATCAATTAAGTATCCGCAGACTTTCTAAACAACTTGTTGAGGAAAACGCACGATTGCAACAGGAGATTCGCGTTCGTCAACAGACAGAGTTAAAACTGCGGTTGATGACCGAACGCCTGCAACATCTGCTGACTTCGAGTCCAGCAGTCATTTTTAGTGGCAAGCCATGGGGAGATTATCAAATTACTTTTATTAGTAGTAATGTTCAGGCAATTCTTGGCTACAAAGCACTAGAATTTCTGGAAGATTCTAACTTCTGGTCTACTCACGTCCACCCAGACGATATCAAGCGCCTCGAGGACGAATTGCCGCAACTGTTCGCTAATGGCTATCACTCCCAGGAATACCGCTTTCTGCATGGTGACGGGACTTATCACTGGCTGTATGAGCAACTAAGATTGGTGAAGGATGTTGCTGGTTATCCGATGGAGATTGTCGGTTATTTGGTAGACATCAGCGATCGCAAGCAGGCAGAGTCAGCGTTGCGAGAGAGTGAGGAACGCTTCCGCACTATGGCAGATACCGCCCCGGTAATGATTTGGATGTCTGGAAAAGACAGGCTCTCTACTTTTTTCAATCAGGCTTGGCTGGACTTCACCGGACGCACCCTAGAAGAGGAAGTGGGTAACGGCTGGGTTCAAGGAGTGCATCCTGAAGATTTAAATGACTGCCTGAGCACCTACGGGTCAGCCTTCAATGCACGTCAACAATTTAACATGGAATACCGTCTGATGCGGGCTGATAAAGAGTACCGCTGGATTATGGTAACAGGTATACCAAGATTTACGCCTCTAGGGAGTTTTGATGGTTACATTGGCTCCTGTGTAGATATTACTGAACACAGGCTAGCAGAAAAAGCACTGCGACAGGCTCTAGAAGCAGCAGAAGTTGCCAATAACGCCAAAAGTCAATTTCTGGCTTGTATGAGCCATGAAGTGAGAACGCCACTCAACGTTATCCTAGGCTTTACCCAGGTTATGCAGCGTGATCCTGACCTCTGCGCTAAGCAGCAGGAATACCTTAGCCTAATTATGCACTCAGGCAAGCATTTGCTCGAATTGATTGATGACATTTTAGAAATGTCCAAAATTGAAGCAGGCAAGATTACCTTGAATAAAAGTGGCTTTGACCTGTATCGCCTGCTGGATAATTTGCAAGATATGTTCCAACTCAAAGCCACCTCCAAAGGCTTGGAACTGATCTTTGAACGTGCAAAAAACCTTCCCCAATATCTACAAACAGATGAGGGGAAATTGCGTCAGGTACTGATTAACCTGCTGGGCAATGCAGTCAAGTTTACCGAATCAGGCAGTGTCAAGCTGCGCGTCTGTTTAAGACAAGGTGACAACGAGGAATTCTCTGTTATCTCCCCAATACCCAACGGACAGTTCGATCAACACTCCGAATCGCCGCATACGCCTGTTGTCGCCAACCCCAAAGCTTCCCATCTCTTTTTTGAAGTCTCCGACACAGGATGTGGTATTCCCCAAGAAGAAATAGACTTGATATTTGATGCCTTCACTCAAGGTAAAATAGGTTACGAATCTCAGGCGGGCACTGGTTTAGGATTACCGATTAGCCGCAAATTTGTGCAACTGATGGGGGGAGAACTCACAGTTAACAGTACGCCAGGTCAAGGAGCAACTTTTGCATTTCATATTCCGCTAGAGCTAGCCCAAACGACTGATACTCAGACTGTACAGCAAACTGAGCGTGTGATAGGGTTAGCACCCAACCAAAGACAATATCGCATTCTAGTTGTTGATGATCAGTGGACTCATCGTCTGCTTCTAGTCAAACTCCTCACAGCAGTTGGTTTCCAGGTGCAGGAAGCCGAAAATGGTGAAGCAGCTATTTCCTTGTGGTCAAGTTGGGAACCTCACCTGATTTTAATGGATATGCAGATGCCTGTGATGGACGGTCTAGAAGCAACTCAACAAATTAAGTGTCATTTGAAAGGACAGGCAACGGTTATTATTGCCCTGACTGCTTACGCCTTTGAGGCAAATCGCGCAATAGTTTTATCCGCAGGTTGCGATGACTTTATTAGTAAACCGTTCCGAGAGGACATCGTGTTTGAAAAGATTGCTCATCACTTGGGAGTGCGTTATCTTTATGAAGGTCAACAATCAACATCGTTTCAGTCAGAAGATAAGGTTGAGCAATTGACCGCTTCTGCTCTTGCTATCATGCCTGCTGAGTGGCAAAAGAAGCTACATACGGCAGCAGCAAGCTGTCATGATAAAGAGCTTCTCCAGCTTATTGAGCAAATTCCCGAGGATTATACGACTTTGAAAATAGCCCTAGCAGATTTAGTTGATAACTTTCGATTGGACTTGATTATGGAGTTAACTCGTATCGGCTCTTAATTCTGTACCTATTGTTCTGAATTTTGACGATTTTGTTGGTTAAAAAATCATTAGATTTAAACTTTTTTTAGATAATAACAGTCTCACATCTAACTTGCTACTTTTGACTTTTGACCTTTGATTTTTGACTTTCCCCAAGGGGTGACCTTGGCAGTTCATAATTAATATCGGAGAAACCTTGGTATTCTGATAAATTTAATGAACTCTCAGAAATGCTTGGCTCGCTACCAAACCATACTTCATCTAGTTCGGTTTCAGTAAATATATAGCCAAGACTAGCAGCAAAATTAACTATTTTAGTTTTATCCCAATTCCAGATACCGAATAAGCCTCGCATACAGCACTTATTATAGTACTGCTCATAAATTGCTTGATCTGACGTCAAAACCTCATAAAAATCATTTACCTGCTGTAGTGACATAGATTAGCCTCCCTAATTATTGTGGTTTTTTTGCGGATAATAAAAGTTACATTGACTAACCAAGCGATTCCGGTTTCTATAATTGATATTCAACAGTTATTAGTCGTCACAAGGATAAAATCGGAAGATGTTCATAAAAATCTATTGTTTCTTCAGATTCTACTTTTCACATCTATCAAATGGTCATTTTAAGTATGAACTGAAGGCAAAAATATGAAAGATGAAGGATAAAATTTTTCATCTTTTATCCTTCATCCTTTTTTGGTGACTTTTGATGCAGTACAAGGCTGTACTTCATCCCTAAATAGCCAACCGTGAGTTCCATCAGGCAGTTTAACTTCTACAAAGTCACCTCGCACTTGAACAAATAAGACCATGACGCCCAAATTCAGTTGTTTCAAAGCGCCAACCTCTGTTTGAGGTTCAGGACGTAATTTAGCCGAGAATCTGCCGCCAGGTGGAGAAATGACACGACATAGTTGTGGTTGCTGTGAGATGAAATTCTGTTGTGCATGACTTCCACCTGTATGATTAGGATTCAAAAAGGTAAAGCCACCAATTGCACTCACACAAGCTACCACACTCGCTCCAAGTAATTTTGGTACTTTAATTGGTGAAGGTGATACTACTGACTGAGTACTTAACAAAACTTCTAATGAATTTTCCTCAGACTTCCTAACTTTTGGTATCCGTGTAGTTTTATTAATAGCTTGTTGGCGTGAAATTGGAACAATAGAGTATTCTAGGGGTACGTATCCACCAGGATATTCATTGCAAACAATGGCACTCACTTTAAAATTTTGTTGCCCCAAGCGTATACTGCTGCCAACAGAAAGTGGCATTTCACCAGCTAGAAGCAACTGTCCGTCAACAATAGGAGGGTTCCTCTGGCGCAGATTCCGCAAATAAAATGTCTGCTTTTGCTGATGAAAGAAGATTTCAATATGTAAAGCTGACACTGTTGGATCTGGTAAAACAATATCGCACACTTGCGGGTCACGACCAATGCGGACTCCTCTACTAGGATTTTTACTTTGTTGCTTCTCAAGAATTTTGCGATTTTTGAGCTGTCCGTTTTCCTCCCACTCTAAAGAGAGTTCATGAAGGATATTTGTAGTACCAGAAGCTTCAGGTGTCAGTAATTCATTCCGTTTTGCCGCCAATTCTCGTAGCGCTTGCAACACCTCAGCCACTGTCTGATAACGGTCTTTGAAGTGATAGCGCGTCATCTTAGCCAGAACAGCAGCTAACCCCGGGCTAACAGTCGTGAGATATTGCCACAGTATTTCTCCTGTATCCTGCTCATCCTGAAGTTCGCTAGGATACACCCCCGTCAGCGCCTGAACACCTATCATCCCCAACGCATAAATATCGCTACAGGGACGTGGTAAACGTCTAATTTGTTCGGAGGGCATATATCCGCGAGTTCCGATGATCAGAGTGATGTTGTTTCGTCCCGTCCCAACCGCTGTTTGGCTTCGCAGTTGCTTAATCGCTCCAAAGTCTATCAGAACTAATTTGTTGTCTAAAGTACGTCTAATGATATTGTCAGGTTTGATATCGCGGTGAATCACCCCGTGACTGTGGACAAATTCTAAAATACCTAGTACCTCAATGAGCATTTCTATAATATGGCGTTCCGTCCATCTTTTGCCTGGAGGAAGTTCCATACTCAGGGTATGCCCGCTGATAAATTCTTGCACCAAGTAAAATTCTTGGTTCTCTTCAAAATAAGCTAAAAGCCTGGGTATTTGGTCATGGTTGCCCAACTGTTGCAAAGTTTCAGCTTCTTTTTGAAAAAGCCTTCTGGCAGCTTCTAAAATGTCAGGGTCGGTACTAGAAGTTTTGAGATGTTTGAGGACGCATTTAGGGTTTCCAGGGAGGTGAATGTCCTCTGCAATGTAAGTTTGCCCAAAGCCCCCCTCACCTAATACTTCAAGGACTTTGTAATGTCCTGCTAGTAGCTGACCTATCATGGTGTAACGGTGATTTTAAAAAATAACTACAATGTTTCCTCATCTATCTAGCCAAAGAAAAGATGAAAATAAGGATTAAGTATAAGGAATTTAGACGCATCCAAGGCATCGAAAAACTTCATACTTTTTTTTAGACTTCCCAATTCTCCTAAGATTTTGTGTTAATAAGCAGGGTATTGCAAGGGCGATTAATCCTATTATATTTCTCACAGCACCCTGAATCAAAAGCTTTGTGATGTTCATGATGTAAAGATAAATAAAACGCTCCTGGTACATCAATGAATAACAAATTCAATAAACTAATGTTGCCAGTTTGGCACATTGTTCAAAATAAATATCAAGTTCTCTAAACTATGTTTACTTACTTGTTTTGTCAATTTTATAGCAATTTTAATTTAATACATAGGTTATGCTTAGGATCACCCAAAAAGTATTCAGTAAATAAAATGTTAAAATATCAAAATATAAGTAGTTTTGTTTAATATTCAAACAATAATAACTACTAAAAAATATAAATATCCAACCATTTTAATATACTCATACAATTTTGAAACGAATGTTGAAAAGTCAACAAAAGCCGGAAAAACATAATTCCATATGATTGCCTTACAGTCCCACAGGATTGATATTTAGGGACTTGCAAATAAAAAAAATATCCAACTTTTTCTTCTGGGATGGAATTGGGGAGGGTTCTATAAACTGGGCAGGCTAGAAGCCCACCCCACTCTCATTGGATAATTTATTTGTTGGAATACCCTATTCGATTATTCTAAAGCAGGACGATGCTGTATCCAAGGTTTTGCGGCTTCTAGTTGGGCTGCTAAACTAATGAGAGTGGTTTCTGCTGCGGGGCGTCCCACCAACTGTACACTTATTGGTAAACCTAGCTCGTCAAAACCTACAGGAACAGCGATCGCTGGTTGTCCAGTCGCATTCGCTGCGGGACATGGGGAAATCCAACGAATAATATTTTGGAATGTCTCTTCTGGGCTCAAGTTTGCCCATTCTCCCACGCGGATAGGTGAATGTAGGTAAACTGGTAACACCAGAACATCCACAGTGTCGAAAAATGCGACGATTTGTCGCGCCACCACCTGCATTTGGTAAACTGCTTGCAGGTACTGACCCGCAGAACCGGTTCTAGCTAACAGCCAGCGATTCAGTGGCTGTAAAATCTCAGCAGGAATACCCGACGAAGCTACGCTTGTTTGCCAAACAACTTGAAATGGTTCAACTAACCCACTAAAATCTATGCTTTTGGGTTCAACTGTGTGACCAAGTTCTTGCAATAATTGGACTGTTTGTAGAACGCCTTGCTGACAGTTTGCATCGGCTTCCCCTAAAGGAGGAATACTCGTAGTGTAGGCAATTCGTAAATTACCGGGTTTTTGCTGGGTAGCAGCAAGAAAGGATGGTTCGGGATCGCTTAACCAATATGGATCACCCGTGACGTATCCAGACATCGCATCTAAAAGAGCAGCCGCATCAGCAACAGTACGCGCTATCGGACCATTTATTGCAATACCACTGAGGCGATCGCCTACTGGCGCATGAGTCACCCGTCCTCTTGATGGCTTAATTCCCACTAAACCACAACAAGCTGCAGGTCCACGAATCGAACCACCACCATCCGAACCTTGGGCGATCGCGCATAATCCTGCTGCTACAGCTGCGGCTGCACCACCACTCGAACCACCAGGGGTGTATTCCAAATTCCAGGGATTTCTAGCAGGGGGAAATCCCGTAGGTTCTGTGTAAGGAGTTGAACCGAGTTCTGAAGTTGCTGTTTTACCCAGAAGAATAAACCCAGCTTGCTTAATTCTCGTTACTACCCCATCATCATAATTAGAAACATTATTCAGTAAGGCAGGATTTCCGTAGGTACAAGGGGCACCTGCAACAGGGTTGAGGTCTTTAATAGAAATTGGCACTCCAAAAAACGGTGGTAGTTCTGATGCATTAGGGAGCATTTCCGTTTTTGCTTTGGCATCTGCGATCGCTTGCTCTGCCGTCACTGTAAAATAACTTCCCAATTGGGGATTCAACCTAGAGATGCGTTCTAAATAGACTTCCACCAATTCCGAAGGCGACACTTCTCGACGACGGATTAACTGTGCCTGTTCTAGTGCTGGGGTAAAAGCTAAATCTACTTTATTCATTGAAACAATAACCTCTTAAACAAAAACCCCCTGCTCTTGGGGGATTGGATTTTATTTCACACTCTCAACAAGGTTACACTTTTTACAATTGTTAACCTTAAGAGAATTTTGTAGATCCAGGGTTATATTACCACCTCGTAAACAGCCTAATTTCTTTATCGACTCTCCAACCAGCAGTTATCCGAGTGGTTATGAGATTGCGAATTTGGGACCTATAGAAAAAATTTTATCAGCAACTCAACTTGTAGTTGAGCAAAAAACTCTAGCTGAATTGTTCTAATAAGCTGAACTGCAAAAATAGGAAACACCACTGTGACAGCAAATCAATCGGCTATAAATGTTCGCTATAAGCTAATTTCTTTGCAATATATCGATGTCAATTGTGATTGCTGTACCTTTGATTTGTCCACTTGTAAGAGGATAGTATGAGACAAATCCACGGCTTGGACTGTCGAAAAGATACCCACGACGCAAGGCTGGAACTTTGCCTTGCTTGACCAGGGACATGAAGGCTTCAAGATATCTGCGTATACTTTGACGATTCCCCTGAGTTCCATTTGTATGATTCTTAATAAGCATCATGAACAAGTCCAAGCTGCGGTTATCTTGTCCGTCAATTAGACTACCGTTTTCTAGGAAAGAACTTGCTACGATTTTTCCATTAATTTGTTGCACTTTGAACAGAGTATAATAGCGCGATTCTTTTTTAGGATCGTTCACATAACAAACCCAGGAACCGTCGGGATTCTGTATAAAACCTTGTTGCGCAAGGTAGGAAAAGGGAGAATTGGTTGGCTGATTTTGTGGAGTCGGCAATAAATCCGTCACTGGATCGAAAGAGCAAATCCTCAGCGGCATTCTTTGTTTAGGAGCAGTTGTAACTTCCTCTGCTACTGCCATAAAAGAAACGGCAGCAAACGCAGACGCAGAGACAGCGAATGCGCTAAGCAAACGTATAATGATATTCATGTTTTGCGTTTATAAGTGATTAGTGAGACACCTTTTCGTAGTGGTAAAGTGTCGGGGTTTAGTTCTTAATAATTATCTTCAATAACCTGATAATATTTCCGGACAAAAACTCCTGAAACATATTTAATCTGTCTCGTTTCAGCTTTAGTATATGTCCATACAATTTTCGATAAAAGAACTAGTAAAAACTTATATTAGTCTGAATTAAATTTGACTAGACCCGAATGTTTTTTGTTTTTTCATTCAAGTCTTTTTCTATACTAATCTATACTTTTTATTTATTAAAATATTATTTATTATGTTTAGAAATAGAGGAATTTAATCTAGGGGTTAGTGTGGCACAATTGAGACTAATCACGAGCGTCGTCAGAAATATTTTGTGCAATTTGCTAGTATCCAAAAACGTCCCCAAACCAACTTCGGCGCTGGCATTATTGGCAATTAGTGCCGAACAACACAAACCTATAGGGACAAGGGCGACGAGAATGGCTTAACGAATCGCGGAAGTCCCCACCCTACTTCGTAGAGGGTGGGGATAGGGAGCGGACAATGACGAAAACATCTCCGACCGCAATCAACCGCTCATTGTTGATGAGGAAGTGGGGTGGTTGAGGAATTGTCAATCTCTGTGGTCGGTAGTCGGTCAATATAGT
>JAESFT010000346.1_pt1 | contig 33061 bp, 30 predicted proteins | sample 9269451 | NCBI WGS metagenome assembly JAESFT01 (sample SAMN14502557, study PRJNA617106) | algae metagenome | isolation source: Scytonema hyalinum WJT4-NPBG1 and co-occurring heterotrophs from well... | place: USA: Mojave Desert, Joshua Tree National Park, California | collected 2006-05-25
TCTCCGCCTATTGGCAGTCGGTCATCCGCGGTGCGTTCCTCCTGCTCGTCGTCGCCATCCAGGCGCGCTTGAGCATGCGCACCGAAGAGGCCGCCTGAGCGCCGCACCCCTTTCGACACCTCAGCGAACGAAGGACGACCATGCCCCGGATCACTTCCATCGAACCCGGCTTCTACCGCATCCCGCTGCCGACCGTTCTGACCGATTCCATGCATGGCGAGATGCGCGCCTTCGAACTCAACACCGTGCGCATCCGCGACGCCGACGGGGCGGAGGGCGTCGGCTACACCTTTACGGTCGGGCGCAACGGCGCCGCCATCGACACGATCCTTGCCCGCGAACTGCCCGAGATCATGGACGGCGAGGAGGCCGACGAGATCGAGCGCCTCTGGCACAAGGCCTGGTGGGCGCTCCATTACGGCGGCCGCGGCGGCCCGACGGTCCTGGCGCTGTCGGCCTTCGACATGGCCCTGTGGGACCTCAAGGCGAAGCGCGCCAACCTTCCGCTCTGGAAGGCGCTAGGCGGCTACGACGCCAGAGTGCCCTGCTATGCGGGGGGCATCGATCTCGAACTGCCCCTCGACAAGCTCCTGCGCCAGACGGACGACAATCTCGGCAAGGGCTTCCGCGCCATCAAGATGAAGGTGGGCCGCGCCAATCTGTTCGAGGACGTGGAACGCGTCAGCGCGATGCGCGAGCATCTGGGAGCCGGCTTCCCGCTGATGGCCGACGCCAACATGAAGTGGAGCGTCGACGGCGCCATCCGGGCCGCGCGGGCCCTCCAGCCCTTCGACCTCACCTGGCTCGAGGAGCCGACCATTCCCGACGATCCGGCGGGCCATGCCCGCATCGTGCGCGAGGGCGGGCTGCCGATCGCCGCAGGCGAAAACCTGCGCACGCTCTGGGAATTCAAGCTCTATGTGGCCGGCGGGGGCGTGACCTATCCGGAGCCGGACGTCACCAATTGCGGCGGCGTCACCCCGTTCATGAAGATCGCCCATCTGGCGGAAGCCTTCAACCTGCCGGTGACCAGCCACGGCGCACACGACGTGACCGTGCACCTCCTCGCGGCCTGTCCGAACCGTTCCTACCTCGAGGCGCACGGCTTCGGGCTCGAACGCTACATCGCCGAGCCGCTCACGATCCAGGAAGGCTTTGCCCTGGCGCCGGACCGGCCCGGACACGGAATCGCCTTCGACTGGAAGGGTCTCGAGAAGATCAAAGCCTGAAACCACCCGATGGACCGGCAGGCAAGCAGGTGAAGCCATGAAAGAGCGTTTTGACTACATCGTCGTCGGCGGCGGCTCCTCCGGCTCCGTAGCAGCTGCGCGGCTGGTGAACGAAGGCAGGCGCGTGCTGCTGCTCGAGGGCGGCTATTCCCACCGCCATCCGCTCCTGGACATGCCGCCCGGCATCTTCAAGATGATCAACGGCAGCAAATACATGCGGTACCACCACACGGTCCCGCAGGAGCATCTGGACGGACGGGTCCACGACATTCCGCAGGCCAACGTCCTCGGCGGCGGCTCGTCGGTCAACGCGCAGGTCTATATGCGCGGACGGCCGTCCGATTACGACGAGTGGCACGACCTGCTGCACGGGGAGAACGATTATCCCGGCTGGAGCTGGGCCGACGTCCTGCCCCATTTCCGCACCATGGAAGGCAACAACAGGCTCTACAACGACCTGCATGGCGCCGACGGGCCGCTTCTCGTCTCCGATCCCGGCCACATCAACGACATGTCGCGCTGGTTCGTTCAGGCCATCCAGGCCCTGGGCGAGCCGTTCAACCCGGACTTCAACGGGCCGACGCAGCGGGGCGTCGGCTTCTATCAGTTCATGAACCGGCGCGGCCGGCGCAGCAGCGCGGCCTATGCCTTCCTGGCGCCGCTCGCGGACAACCCGAACCTCGTCATCCGCCTCCAATCGCGAGTGCGCAGGATCGAGATCGAGAACGGCCGCGCGGTGGGCGTCACGTACCGGGACACCAAGGGCGCGGATCACACGGTCTACGCGGACGGCGAGGTGATCGTCGCGTCCGGGGCCCTCGTCACGCCGCAGCTCCTGATGCTGTCCGGCATCGGCCCGGCCGATCAGCTGAGGGAGCACGGGATAGACTGCATCGCGGACCTGCCCGGCCTAGGGGAGAACCTCATCGATCACCCGGAGGTGCCTCTCATCGCGAAGGCGAACGGTCCCTATGGCTACTACAAGCAGGGCGTCGGCTGGCGGATGCTTCTCAACGGCATTCATTTCCGGCTGTTCGGGTCGGGCCCGATCCTCTCGGCCGGCGTCGAGGCCGGCGCCTTCGTCAATCCGGCCGACCCGAATGCGGAACCTACGATCCAGGCCTTCTGCGTGCCGATCATCTATCTCGACCGCGACACGCTCGGTCTCGTCGACGATACCTATGGTCTGACGATCACCACCGTGGTGGTGAAGCCGAAATCCCGCGGCTATGTCCGCCTGCGCTCGGCCGATCCGGACGACATGCCCCTCGTCTCGCCCAATCTGCTGAGCCATCCTGACGATGCGAGGGCGATGATCGACGGTCAGCGCTTCTTCATCCGCGCCTTCCAGACCAGCCCGCTCAAGGAGCGGATCGAGCGGATCTCGATCCCCGATCCGAACGATCTCAGCGACGAGGCGATCATGAAGCATTGCCGCCGTTTCGTGAAAACGAACTATCACCCGAGCGGCACATGCCGGATGGGAACGGCCAGCGACCCGATGGCGGTCCTCGACTCACAGCTCCGTGTCCGCGGCGTCGAGAACCTGCGCGTCTGCGACCTCTCGGCCATGCCCAACATCAACGCGGGCAACACGAATGCCCCGGCCATGATGATGGGCAGCCGCTGCGCCGAATTCATCACCGGTCGCCCCACGGTCAGCACCGCCCAGTTCGGCCCGCGCCTCTCGGAGCAGGGGGACATGAGCGTCGCCACGTTGGGTTGAAGGTTCCTTGAGGGATGCCTGTCGGGGGAGAACCCAGGAACGGGTTTCCCCAAGCTCCTGGTCCGCTCTGTCCGCATGCGGGCCCAAAAACAATAAAGCCCCGCAAAGGCAGGGCTTTATTGGAGCGGGCGATGGGAATCGAACCCACGACATTCAGCTTGGGAAGCTGACGTTCTACCTCTGAACTACGCCCGCGTTCTTTATTCATATCCGGCCTTCCGGCGATCCGGCAAGAGGGTCGGCTTCATTCCCGCGCATGGTCAGCGGAAATGCTTCGACAGCTTCAGCCCTTGCGCCTGGTAGTTCGACCCGGCACCGGCGCCGTAGAGCACCTTCGGGCGCTCCGCCATGCGCTCATAGACAAGGCGCCCCACGATCTGGCCGTCCTCGAGGATGAAAGGAACGTCGCGGGAGCGGACCTCGAGCACCGCACGGGCTCCCGCCCCTCCCGCCTCGGCGTGGCCGAAGCCTGGGTCGAAGAAGCCGGCGTAGTGGACCCGGAATTCGCCCACCAGCGGATCGAAGGGCACCATCTCGGCGGCATAATCCGGTGGCACGTGCACCGCCTCCTTGGAGGCAAGGATGTAGAACTGGCCGGGGTCCAGGATCAGCGTGCGGCTGGCATCGGCATAGAGCGGCTCCCAGAAATCCACGACGCGGCAGGAGCCGGGCTTGTCCACGTCGACGAGGCCCGTATGGCGCTTGGCCCGGTAGCCGATGAGGTTGTCGGAGCCGAAGCCCGAGAGGTCCACGCTCACCGCGACGCCGTCCTGGATGGACGGCTCGGCCGAGGTGACGACCCGCTCCCGCGCGTGCACGGCCTGGAGTTCCGCGTCAGACAGACGCACGTCGCCCTTGCGCAGGCGCAGTTGCGACAGGCGCGTGCCGGTCCTGACCAGCACCGGGAAGGTTCGCGGGGAGATCTCGGCATAGAGGCGGCCGCGATAGCCGGCCCCGATGGTGTCGAATTCCTGGCTGCGGTCGGTGATCACCCGAGTGAACACGTCGATGCGGCCGGTGGAGCTCTTCGGGTTCGCGGCGGCCGACAGGTCCTCGGGCAGCGCCAGCTCCTCCTGCAGCTCGGCGATATAGACGCTCCCCGTCTCCAGGATCGCTCCCTTGCCGAGGTCGATCTCGTGGAAGCTCAGCTGGTCGAGCCGGTCGCGCACCGTGTGGTTGCGGCCCGGCAGGAAGCTGGCGCGCACCCGGTAGGCCCGGCGCCCCAGCCTGAGATCGAGGCTCGCCGGCTGGACCTGGTCGGAGGCGAAGGGTGTCTCCGGTTTGATGGCCCCTGCCTCGGCCAGGCGCATGATGGCATCAGCCGATTGGATCCCGTCCTTCAACGCAACCATGTCCGTCTTCCGAGGGGCCTGCCCTCTTTGAGTGTTGAGCCTGGCAATATGTGTAAGGGTTGCTGCGGAATTCTCAATCGGTTTCGGTGGCTTGGGGATATCCCGGCGAGCAGAGGCCGAGCGGTTTCCCCGCCCGGTCGATTGACGAGCCTCGAAGGCCGCCGTACCACGGGCCTCATGGAACCCTTCGACCGGCGTGAGGCAAGCGCATGTACAAAGCCGTGACCCGCGGCATCTCCGTGACGGTGACGCCCCGCTACATGCCCGAAGAATCCTCCCCCGAGCAGGGCCGCTATTTCTTCGCCTATACGGTCGAGATCATCAACACGAGCCTGGAGAGGGTTCAGCTCCGCGCCCGCCATTGGACGATCACCGACGAGCACGGCCACGTCCAGGAGGTCCGCGGCGCAGGCGTGGTCGGAGAGGAGCCGGTGCTGGGACCGGGCGAAAGCTTCAGCTACACGAGCGGATGCCCCCTGCCGACGCCGAGCGGCACCATGCAGGGAACCTATCTCATGGAGACCGCCACCGGCGAAACCTTCGAGGCCGAAATTCCCGCCTTCTCGCTCGACATTCCCCGCGCCAAGCGCGTGCTGCACTGAGGTCCCTGATGTCTTCTACCGGTCAACGGCTGACGCCGCTCGACGTGCTGGCGAAGCTGGTGTCGTTCGACACCGTGAGCACGAAATCGAACCTGCCCCTGATCGAATTCGTCGAGACCTATCTTCAGAGCTGGAACGTGCCCTATCTGCGCGTTCCCGACGAGACCGGCGACAAGGCGGCGCTCTATGCCACGATCGGTCCACAGGACCGGGGCGGGATCGTGCTGTCCGGCCACACCGACGTGGTGCCGGTGACCGGCCAGGCCTGGACGTCCGATCCCTTCACGCTCCGCGTGGAGAACGGCCGTGCCTACGGGCGCGGCGCGGTGGACATGAAGGCCTTCGACGCTCTGGCGCTTGCGATGGTGCCGGAATTCCAGGCCGCCAATCTCACGACGCCGATCCACATCATGCTCTCTTACGACGAGGAGACGACCTGTCTCGGCGTCGTCGACACGATCCGCCGTCTGGGGCACGATCTGCCCATGCCGAAAGCCGCCATCGTGGGCGAGCCGACGATGCTGGAGGTGGTGGACGCACATAAGAGCGTCGTCACCTTCTCGACGACCGTGCACGGCTTCGAGGCGCATTCGTCGAAACCTTATCTCGGCGCCAGCGCGGTCATGACGGCCGCTGAACTGATTGCGGAACTGAACCGCATCGGGGACGACATGATGGAGCGCGGGGACACGAGCGGGCGCTTCGATCCGCCCTACACCACCGTTCATGTGGGCACGATCTCAGGCGGCACGGCGCGCAACATCCTCTCGAAGACCTGCACGTTCCATTGGGAGTTCCGCGGCCTGCCGAGCCTCGACCCTCAGGAGATCCCCGGCAGGCTCGACCGGTTCGTCGAAGAGGTCGCCCTGAAGCGCCTCAACCGCTTCGGCGAGTTCGGGCGGATCGAGACCGTCCTGCACGCCGACGTGCCGGGCCTCGCGCCGGATCCAGGCTCGATCGCAGAGGTCCTGGCCCTGCGCCTTGCGGGCAAGAACCACACGCAGACCGTGCCCTTCGGCACGGAGGCCGGCCATTATCAGGCGGCCGGCATTCCGACCGTTGTCTGTGGCCCCGGCTCGATCAATCAGGCGCACCAGCCGGATGAGTACATTACGCTGGACCAGCTCGAAGCCGGCATGGCCTTCATGCGCAGGCTCGCGGCTACGTGCGCGAACTCGTGATTTGCACCTCACTTGGCCGTCATGGCCGGGCCTGTCCCGGCCATCTCGATTGGAAGAGCGCAGCGCTTCAGTGGATCGGGATCACCGGCACGAGGCCGGTGATGACGTAGAAGATTGTCCGTGATTGGTGAGCCAGACACCCAGCATGAGTTGAGTCTGCGCCGAAGAGTCGTTACTCGGAAGCTTCCGACTTGGCTATCTCGGCTTCCACGTCCGCCGGATCGAGATCGTAGAAGCGCGAGCAAAACTCGCAGGTGATGCCGATCCGGCCGTTGTCGCCAACCATGTCGCGGCGATCCTCGGCCGAGAAACGGCGCATCATGCCCATGATCCTCTCATGCGAGCAGGTGCATTCCTCATGCACGTGCTGGCCCTCGAAGACACGCACCCCCCGCTCGTGGAACAGGCGGTAGAGAAGCGTCTCGCTGGAGACTGTCGGATCGATCAACTCGTGATCCTCGATCGTGCCGACCAGGGACTTGGCTTCGAGCCAGGCATCGTCCTCCGTGGGGGCTGCCAGATCGTTCGACGGGTGTCCTTCCGGGATGTCGCCCGGATGCAGGTCGGCCTGCCGGAGACGCTCCGACGAGGAGGGCAGAAACTGGATCATGAGGCCGCCGGCGCGATAAGTGTGGCGGCCGTTCTCGAACTGCTCGGCCACAGCCAGGCGCACCTGCGTCGGGATCTGCTCGGACTGGCGGAAATACTGATGCGCGGCCTCCTCGAAGCCTTGGCCTTCGAGCGCAACGACGCCCTGATAGCGGCTGCGCTCGGACCCTTGGTCGATGGTCATGGCGAGATAGCCCGAGCCCAGCAATGCGCCCGTTCCCGGGGAGTTCGACCCGAGGGCCGCCAGCCTGTCCTTGTCGAAGCGGGCCGTGGCGCGCAGGCGATCCGGTGCGTTGAAGTCGACGACCACCATGTCAATGATGCCGTCGGTCTTGGTCTGCAGCTGGAAGCGGCCCTCGAGCTTGAGGGATGCGCCGAGCATGACCGTCAAGGCGGCCGCCTCGCCGATGACGCGGGCCACCATATCGGGATAGCCGTGACGGGCCAGGATGGTGTCGATGGAGGCTCCGAGACGAACCACGCGCCCGCGCACGTCGAGAGGCTCGACCGCGAAGGGGAGGACGACGTCATCGTTTCCTTCAAGCGAAGCTGAACTCATGCGCTTGCTGCTCCGAGGCACCACGCCAGGATGCCCTTCTGGGCGTGAAGCCGGTTTTCGGCCTCGTCGAAGACCACCGATTGCGGGCCGTCCATGACCTCGTCGGTCACCTCCTCGCCGCGATGGGCGGGAAGGCAATGCATGAAGATCGCGTCCTTGTCGGCAACGCCCATGAGCCTGCCATTGACCTGATAGGGCTTCAGCAGGTTCTGACGGCGGAATTCGTCGTCGTCGCCCATGGACACCCAGCAATCGGTCACGACCGCATGGGCGCCTTCGGCTGCCTCGAAGGCATCGGTGGTCACGCTGATCCGAGCCCCTTCCTGTTTCGCCCAGGACAAAAGCTCGGGACGCGGAGCAAGTTCCGGCGGAGAGGCAATCTTCAGCGTGAAATCGAGACGCGCCGCCGCGTGGATCCAGGAGGCGAGCACGTTGTTGGAGTCACCTGTCCAGGCGATCGTCCGGCCTTCGATGGAGCCGCGATGCTCCTCGAAGGTCATGATGTCGGCCATGATCTGGCACGGATGCGTCATCTTGGTCAGGCCGTTGATCACCGGAATTGAGGCGTATTGGGCGAGCTCCGTCACCATGGCATGGTCGAGGGTGCGGATCATGATGGCATCCACGTAGCGCGAGAGGACGCGGGCCGTGTCGGCGATGCTCTCGCCGCGGCCGAGCTGCATCTCTTTGCCGGTGAGCATCAGGGTCTCGCCGCCAAGCTCGCGCATGCCGACGTCGAAGGAGACGCGGGTGCGGGTGGAGGGCTTGTCGAACACCATCGCCAGGACCTTGCCCTCGAGCGGCCGGTCCTTGGCCTTCTCACCGCGGCGGCGCTTGGACTTGATGTCCAGGCCGATCGACAGGAGGTGCCGGATCTCGGCGCCGGAAAAGTCGCTGAGATCGAGAAAATGGCGGGTCTTCATTGAACTGCTCCCGGCTGAACGGCGGTCTTCTGTTCAGCTTCGATGGCCGCGCAGGCGGCATCCAGACGGTTGATGGCCTCTCCGAGATCGGCCTCGGTGATGATCAGCGGCGGCAGGAGACGCACCACGTTGTCGCCGGCCCCGATCACGATGAGCTTCTGAGCCCGGGCGGCGCTGACGAAATCCGTGTTGGGGACGACGGTGCGCAGGCCCATGAGGAGGCCCTGCCCCCTCACCTCAGCGATGACGCTGGGATGGCGGTCCTTGAGCTCCGCGAGGCGCTGCTTGAGCAGCAGGCCCTTGCGCTCGACGCTTTCGAGGAAGCCCGGCTCGAGGATGACGTCGAGCACGGCGTTGCCCACCGCCATGGCGAGCGGATTGCCGCCGAAGGTGGTGCCGTGGGTGCCGAGCGTCAGGCCCTTGCCGGCCTCCGCCGTGGCCAGGCACGCGCCCAGCGGGAAGCCGCCGCCGATGCCCTTGGCCACCGTCATGATGTCGGGCGTCACGCCGCTCCATTCATAGGCGAAGAGCTTGCCCGTGCGGCCGACGCCGGTCTGGATCTCGTCGAAGATCAGGAGCAGGCCTTGGCTGTCGCACAGGGCGCGCAGCTCGCGCAGGAAGGAGGCCGACACGGATCGCACGCCTCCCTCGCCCTGGATCGGCTCGATCATGAGGGCCGCAGTATGCGGGCCGATGACGGCCTTCAGGGCCTCCAGGTCCTCCGCGGGCACCTGGTCGAAGCCCTGCACTTTGGGACCGAAGCCTTCCAGGTACTTGGCCTGTCCGCCGGCCGCGATGGTGCCGAGCGTGCGCCCGTGGAAGGCGCCCTCGAAAGTGACGATGTGGAAGCGCTCGGGGTTGCCGTTCACGTAATGATAGCGGCGCGCCATCTTGATCGCGGCCTCGTTCGCCTCGGCGCCCGAATTGGCGAAGAACACGAAATCCGCGAAGGTGTTGTCGACGAGCCGCTGGGCGAGGCGCTCTCCCTCGGGGATCTGGAACAGGTTGGAGCTGTGCCAGATCTTGGAGGCCTGCTCGGTCAGGGCCTGGACGAGATGCGGGTGGGCGTGGCCCAGGGCATTCACCGCGATGCCGGCGCCGAAATCCAGATATCGCTCGCCATCTCGGCCGTAGAGCCAGGGGCCCTCTCCCTTCTCGAAGGAAAGCTCGGCGCGGGCAAAAGTCGGCAGCAATGGCGATGTCACGGGTTGTCTCCGCCTAGAGAGGCCCAAGGTCGCACCCGGGCCCGAAAAAGAAAGCGCCGCCCCAACGGGGGCGGCACGGAAGGGGATTCTAACGAGGTGCGAGACCCTGTCAATTCAAGAGAAATGAAGTCACTCATCACAAGGATTTTTTGCCGATTTTAGGCCCCTGGCGAGTTCCTTGGGGAAAACGACAGGGCCCCCACGGGGACTCTTGCGCCCGAGTCCACCCATCCTGTACGTTCGGGGCAGTCGAGTACAGCATTCGTGCCACGGCATTCACCCTCAGGAGCGACCCTCGCAGCGCGGTCGGACACAAAAACCCTGTCCGCGAGGCATCTGGGATTCTGAGCTTGAGGCCGGTCACGGTGGAGGCAGGTTTAAAAATGATGGATGCGGGCGGAACTTGGACGGACGAGCGGGTTGAGCTTCTCAAGAAGCTCTGGACCGATGGTTTGAGCGCGAGCCAGATCGCCGCCGAGCTTGGCAACGTGACCCGCAATGCGGTGATCGGCAAGGTTCATCGCCTCGGCCTCTCCGGCCGCGCCAAGGATGCCAAGCCTGCCGCCTCGTCGGCGGCCCGCCCGCGCAAGGCGACCCGCGCGCCCAGCGCGCCGGCTCCCATTCCGCCCCAGCCGCACAACAACAACGTGGTGCTGGCCCCAATCCCGCTGCAGGCCGTGGCCGAAGACCCCGCGGTGTTCGCCGAGGACGAGATTGCCATCCCCATGTCCGAGCGGGTAACCATCATGGATCTGCGCGAGTCCATGTGCCGCTGGCCCATGGGCGACCCGACGAAGCCCGAGTTCCGCTTCTGCGGCGCCCGCTCGATCACGGGTCTGCCCTATTGCACCCATCATGCCCGCATCGCCTACCAGCCGGTGGCCGACCGCAAGCGCGAGCGCAAGCTCGCCCGCGCCTAACGGCACGTTCTCCAGCAAGAAGGCCGCGCTGAGATCGCCAGCGCGGCCTTTCGTTTTTATTCTGAAAGACGATTGTCAGGTGCTCAGGCGCTCGCGGCCTGCTCCTCGCGGGCGAAGGTCTCGTCGAAGGAATATCCGGCGCCGCGCACGGTGCGGATCGGATCGGGCCGGCGCGGCAGGCCGATCGCCTTTCGCAGGCGGCCCACATGCACATCCACGGTGCGCTCGTCGATATAGACGTCGTGACCCCAGACGGCATTGAGCAGGTGCTCGCGGGAGAAGACCCTGCCGGGGCTCTGCATCAGAAACTCCAGCAGGCGGAACTCCGTCGGCCCCAGGTGAAGCTCCTGGCCGGAGCGGCGCACGCGGTGGGTCTCGCGGTCGAGCTCGATGTCGCCCGCCCTAAGCAGGGTGGCGATATGCGCGGGTTTCGCTCGGCGCAGGAGCGCCCGCACACGCGCCAGCAGTTCCGGGACCGAGAACGGCTTGACGATGTAATCGTCGGCGCCTGTCGAGAGGCCGCGGATGCGGTCACCCTCTTCGCCACGAGCCGTGAGCATGATCACCGGCAGGCGCTCGGTCTCCGTCCGGGCGCGGATGCGCCGGCAGAGCTCGATGCCGGACAGCCCGGGAAGCATCCAGTCGAGCAGCACGATATCGGGCACCTGCTCCCGCAGGCGGATCTCCGCCTCGTCGCCGCGCGACACGCTGTCCACCTCGTAGCCCTCGGCTTCGAGGTTGTAGCGCAGGAGCAGCATCAGGGGTTCTTCGTCCTCGACGATCAGAACGCGCGGTCCCATGGTCAGGCTCCGGTCGCGACCGTTGCGTCGATGGACCGGTCGTTCTTGGGCCGGTCGATGGCCAGGGTCTCGCCCGTGACGAGGTAGTGGACCGTCTCGGCGATGTTGGTGGTGTGGTCGCCGATGCGCTCGATGTTCTTGGCGCAGAACAGAAGATGCGTGCAGAACGAGATGTTGCGCGGATCCTCCATCATGTAGGTGAGGAGTTCGCGGAACAGGGAAGTGTAGAGGGCATCGATGGCGCCATCGCGCTTCCAGACGTCCAGGGCTTTCTCCGTGTCCTTCTGCGCATAGGCGTCGAGCACGTCCTTGAGCTGGCCGAGGACGAGATCCCCCATGTGCTGCAGGCCGACAACGATCTTCTGCGGCTGGAAATCGTCTCCGATCGCCAGTGCCCGCTTGCCGATGTTCTTGGCCATGTCGCCGATGCGCTCGACATCGCCGGAGATGCGAATGGCCGAGATCGTCTCGCGCAGATCGACGGCGAGCGGCTGGCGCCGGGCGATGGTCAGGATGGCGCTCTCTTCCACCTCGCGCTGAAGAACGTCGAGCCGTTTGTCGGAAATCACGACGTTCTGGGCTAAACCTTTGTCGTGACGGACGAGTGCCGCGATGGACTCAACCAGCATCTTCTCGGCGATGCCGCCCATCTCGGAGATGCGCTGCCGAAGACCCTGAAGGTCGTTGTCGTAGGAGCTGACGATATGCTCCGCCATTGGATACGTCTCCCTTGAAGGGCTTCGATCAGCCGAAGCGGCCCGTGATGTAGTCCTGCGTCTGCTTCTTGGTCGGATTCATGAACATCTTGGTCGTGGGTCCGAACTCCACGAGCTCGCCAAGATACATGAAGGCCGTGAATTGCGAGATGCGCGCCGCCTGCTGCATGTTGTGCGTGACGATCACGATGGTGAATTCGGAGCGGAGCTGCTCGATCAGCTCCTCGATCTTGCCGGTGGAGATCGGATCGAGCGCCGAGGTCGGCTCGTCGAGCAGGATCACCTCCGGCTTCTGCGCGATGGTGCGTGCGATGCACAGGCGCTGCTGCTGACCGCCCGACAGCCCCATGCCGGACTGGCGCAGCTTGTCCTTCGCCTCGTCCCAGAGGGCCGCCTTGCGCAGGGCCTCCTCGACGCGCCCGTCGAGTTCGGATTTCGGGAGCTTCTCGTAGAGGCGGATGCCGAAGGCGATATTGTCGTAGATCGACATCGGGAACGGCGTCGGCTTCTGAAACACCATGCCGACGCGGGCGCGAAGCTCGTTCACGTCGATGTTGGGCGAGAGCACGTTCTGCCCGTCGAGCAGGATCTGGCCGTCGGCGCGCTGCTCCGGATACAGGCTGTAGATGCGGTTAAAGGTGCGCAGCAGCGTCGACTTCCCGCAGCCGGAGGGGCCGATGAGGGCCGTGACCTGCCGGTCGTAGAAATCGATCGAGATGTCCTTCAGGCTGCGGAAATCGCCGTAATAGAAGTTGAGGTTCTTGACGGCGATGCGCACCGGCGCGCCGGTATCGGCAGCGGCCGCATTTCCGATGGCGCTGCTCGTGTTGAGGGCAATCGTACTCATCGGACATTATCCTTCTTCAGGAGCAGGCGCGCCACGATGGACAGCGCCAGGATCGACAGAGTGATGATGAGAGCGCCGGCCCAGGCAAGCTCGCGCCAGTTCGGATAGGGCGCCAGCGCGAATTGGTAGATGGTGACCGGCAGGTTGGAGACGCCGCCCATCAGGGTCGGGCTGAACCAGAAGGTATTGTTGAGGGCCGTGAAGAGCAGCGGCGCGGTTTCGCCCGCGATGCGCGCGGTTGCGAGGATCACGCCCGTCACCATGCCGGCGCGGGCCGCCTTCCAGCTGATCGCCACGATCACCTTGGACATGGGAGCCCCGAGAGCGGCGCCGGCCTCGCGCAGGGAGCCGGGCACCAGCCGCAGCATGTCCTCCGTCGAGCGGACGATGACCGGGATGGCGATGATCGCCAAGGCCACACCGCCGGCCCAGCCCGAGTAGCCACCCATCGGCTGCACCATGAGGATGTAGACAAAGAGGCCGATGAGGATGCTGGGCGCGGCCAGCAGGATATCGTTCACGAAGCGGATGATGGTCGCAAGCGTCGAGCCCTTGCCGTATTCGGCGAGGTACGTTCCGGCGAGCACGCCGATCGGCGTGGCGACCACGATGCCGAGCGTGGTGAGCACGAGACTGCCGACGATGGCGTTGGCGATGCCTCCTCCCTCCGTTCCGGGACCGGGGGTTGTTTCCGTAAACACCGCGGGCGAAAGGCCGCCGATGCCCTCGACGAGCAGCATCAGCAGGATCCAGCCGAGGACGAAGGCGCCCAGCAGGGTGAACAGGGTGCAGGCGATCTTGAGCACGCGATCGGCGAGATAGCGGCTGCGACGCACGCGCCCCCAGGGGACGTGAGCCACGGTCGAGGCCTGATCATAGACGGCGGTATCCATCCTTCACCTCTTAAGGAGTCTTCACGCGGGCGATCAGCAGGCGTGCGAGCGCAAGGACAATGAACGTGACCACGAACAGAATGCAGCCGAGAGCCAGCAGGGCGCTCATCTGCATGCCGGAGGCTTCGTTGAACTCGTTCGCGATGCGGGACGCGATGGTCGAGCTCGGGTCGAAGAGCGAGAGAGACAGACGGTTCGCGTTGCCGATCACGAAGGTGACCGCCATCGTCTCGCCGAGCGCGCGCCCGAGGCCGAGCATGATGGCGCCGATGATGCTGACGCCCGCCTGGGGAAGCAGAACGTAGCGCACCACTTCCCAGGTGGTGCAGCCGATCCCGTAGGCGCTCTCGCGCAGGATGCTGGGGATCTGGTCCAGCATGTCCCGGGTAATCGACGCGATGAAGGGAATGATCATGATGGCCAGGATGATTCCGGCCGTCAGCATGCCGACGCCCGAGGGCACCCGCGCATAGAGAATGGTTCCGAGGATCGGCATCCCCTCCACGAGGGTCGTCAGCGGGATCTGGACGTAATTGGCGAAGAGGGGAGCGAAGACGAAAAGGCCCCACATGCCGTAGATGATGCTGGGCACCGCAGCCAGCAGCTCGATGACGGTCGAGACCGGGCGCCGGAGCCAGGGCGGGCAGAGCTGCGTCAGGAAGATCGCGATGCCGATGGAGATCGGCACGCCGATCACGAGCGCGATCAGGGCCGAGGTCAGCGTGCCCGTGATGGCGACCCAGGCGCCGTACTGGTCGGCTCCCACGTTCCAGACACTGGACGTGATGAAGCCCAGGCCGAATTCCTGGAAGGCGGCCCATCCGCCGTAAATCATCGTGCCGATGATTCCGGCGAGGACCGCGAGGACCAGCAGGGCGGAGCCGTAGCTTGCCCAGCGAAAGCCATGATCGAAGATGGGTGAAGTACGGCGGTGGCCGGCCTGCATGTTTGACACGACGATCTCATCAGACAGAACAGCCATCCGCCTTACTCCATCAACAGGTCTGGAACCAGCTTACATCTTGTAGACGGGCTGGCCGGCGCTGGTCTTGATGTCCTTCGCCCAGGTCGCGCGGATCTGCTCGACGACGTTGTCGGGCAGCGGGACGTAGTCGAGGTCGGAGGCAAGCTTGTCGCCGCTCTTGAACGACCAGTCGAAGAACTTCAGCACCTCGGCGGTCTGCTCGGGCTTCTCGGCGGTCTTGTAGACCAGGATGAAGGTGGGGTTCGTGATCGGCCAAGCGTCGTCGCCGCCCTGGTTGGTCAGCGAGATGCCGAAGCCGGGAGCCGACGACCAGTTGGCGCTGGCAGCGGCGGCCTGGAACGACTTGATCTCAGGCTGCGGATACTTGCCCGCCTTGTTCTGGAGCAGGGTGTAGGGAATGTTGTTCTGCTTGGCGTAGGCGTACTCGACATAGCCGATCGAGTTCGGAACCTGCTTCACCGTCGCGGCGACGCCCTCGTTGCCCTTGCCGCCCTGACCGATCGGCCAATTCACCGTCGTGCCGGCGCCGAGCTCGGATTTCCAGGCTTCGGAAACCTGCGACAGATAGGTGGTGAACACGCTGGTCGTGCCCGAGGAGTCGGAGCGGTAGACCGGGGTGATATTGGCATTGGGAAGGTTCACGCCGGCGTTCAGTTGGGCGATCTTGGGATCGTTCCACTTGGCGATCTTGCCCTGGAAGATATCGGCCAGAACCTGGCCCGTGAGCTTGATCTGGCCCGACTGAATGCCCTGGATGTTCACGACGGGGACGACGGCGCCCATCACGGTCGGGAACTGCAGAAGGCCGTTCTTCTCGAGATCCTCGCCCTTCATCGGGGCGTCCGTGGCACCGAAATCCACGGTCTTGGCCTGGATCTGCTTGATGCCGCCGCCGGAGCCGATCGACTGGTAGTTCATGCCGTTGCCGGTCTCCTTCTTGTAGGCCTCAGCCCACTTGGAATAGACCGGGAAGGGGAAGGTAGCGCCTGCGCCCGTGATATCGGCTGCAGATGCCGTGGTCGTGAGGCTCGCGACGGCAAGGCCGGCCGCAATGGCGTAGGACATGATCTTCACGGTAAGTCTCCTGTTCATAAGCGCGACAGGCAGCTAAGAAGCCTGGGCCGCGTCACGCGATGGGACAGCTAGGCCCGACGGATGTCTCCTCTACGACAGTTGGATGACAATTAGATGACACCCCCAAAGGATCCCTTTGACGAGACCGAAATATCGCCCTCAGGACTTCGGGGCTAGCGGCCTGCGCCGGCCTCGGGAAACGTCACCGTGAACCGGGCGCCCTGCCCCAACTCACTGGCAATGCCGAGCTGTCCCCGGTGGCGATTGACGATGTGCTTGACGATCGCGAGGCCAAGGCCCGTTCCGCCCTTGTCACGGCTCTGCGCGACATCGACCCGATAGAACCGCTCGGTCAGGCGCGGGAGGTGCTCCGGGGCGATGCCGGGGCCGTAATCCTGGACCGAGAAGGCGACCTGCGGCACCGGTCCCTCCACCCGGGCGACCTCCACATCAATCTTGCCACCGCTCTCGCCGTATTTCACGGCGTTTTCGATCAGGTTCTCGGCAATGCGCAGAAGCTCGTCCCGGTCGCCGAGCACAAGAGCTGGGCGGTCCGGCAAGGTCGCTTTGACCACCACCCCCCTTTCCTTGGCCAGCGGCGAGATCGTGTCCACCATCTGGGACGCGATGGAGGCGAGATCGACCGTCTGGGTGGGCGAGAGGTGGGCACGCATCTCGATCCGCGACAGGGACAGGAGATCGTCGATCAGGCGCTTCATGCGCTGCGCCTGCCCCTTCATGATGTCCAGGAAGCGTTCCCTGGCCTTGGCATCGTCGCGGGCAGGACCCTGCAGGGTTTCGATGAAGCCCAGGAGCGAGGCCAGGGGCGTGCGCAGCTCATGGCTCGCATTGGCGACGAAATCGGCCCGCATGGCCTCCAGCCGCCGGGCCGAGGTGAGATCGCGGAAGAACAGGACGACGCCAGCCTGGACCTCCGCGTCCGGCACATCGGCCTGCAGGGGGCCGATATTGACCTCGAAGGTCCGTTCGGTCGGGATCCTCTCCGAGTACTCCACTTTGAGGGGTTCGCCGGTGTCCAGAACCTCCTGGATGCCGTCGAGCACATCCGGGGTGCGCAGGGCAAAGGAGAGCGGATGGCCGGTCCTCAATCCAGCCAGGAGGTCGTAGGCGGCCCTGTTGGCTTCGATCACCAGCGCCCGTTGGTTCACCAGGATGACCGGATCGGGAATCTGCGCCAGTACCGCCTCGGCGACGCTCGAACGCGGAGAGACCTTCGCCTGCGCCCTGATCGCCGTGCCGAGAGGGCGCTTGGGGACGGCCACGAGGAAACCGGCGAGGATGGCCAGAGCGGCCCAGAACAGAAGCCACCCATCCCCATAGCCCCGCACGAGCGCCACCGTGACCAGCACGAAACACGTCACGACGGTGCCGCGCAGGGCGGCGTCCCGGATCGGGGTGGCGCTCGGCTGGCGGGGGTCCGGCGTGGGATCGTCGGGATCTGTCATGGGAGGGAGATGTCTCGGAGGCGCTGCCTTCCCTCTTTAGGCGAGGCAAGCCCAGGTGTCATCTGCCGCCAAGCTCGGCCTCGACGTCGCCCTCGTCCGGTTTGAAGGCAAGGCGAGCCGACCGGATGCGGTTGCGGATCTCGTAGGCGCCGAGGATCGCCAGGGCTATCACGAAGGGGACGAGATAATAGCAGAGGCGGTAGAGGAGCAGCGCGCCCAGGACCGGCTCGCGTGGATAGTTCGACAGCGCGAGGAGTATGGTGGCCTCGAAGACGCCGAGGCCGCCCGGCGCATGGCTCGCCACCCCGAGCATGACAGCGAAGATATAGACCGCCAGGAAGGTCTCGAAGCTGAGATTGTGCCCCCCGGGCAGGAGCACGAAGAGAACGCCGGCGCCGGCACAGACGTCGCCCGCGCCGATAAGGATCTGGGCCAGCGACAGGCGAAAGCCCGGCAATTCCAGCTTCCAGCCCTGGATCTTCACGGCGCGGCGCTTGATGGAAACCCAGATCATATAGCCGACGACGAAGCCGGCGGCGCCCAGACCCACCAGCTGGTTCATCCAGATATGGGTATAGACGAGGCTTGCCAGCTCATCGGCCTTGCTGATCAGGCTCCAGGCCAGGACCAGGGCCATGCCGAGCCAGAAGGTCACCCCGGCGATCACCGTGAGACTCGCCACCCGCCCCGGGCTCACGCCTTTCGGGGAATAGATCCAGTAGCGGACTGTGCCGGCCGTCAGCAGAGGGAATCCCAGCGTGAAGCTCACGGCATAGCTCGTGAAGGAGGCGAGCGCGGTTGTCCGGTAGCGGATCTGCAGCTTGAGCTGCCGCAGGGCGATGGCGTCGTAGCAGGTCAGCAGGCTGTAGCTGATGGCGGTGAAAAGAACCGCAAGCCCGATCTGGCGCAGGCTGGCCGCCGTGAAGGCGGATTTCAATTCACTCACATCGATTTCTGACACGATGTGCCAGAGAACCACCAGCGAGGCGCCGAACAGGAGGATGCTCGCCGCCATCCCGATCCAAGCGAACCGGCGGGAACGGCGCTCCTTCGGATGAAGAGCTTCGGCAGAGGACATCTCCGGCGGAGACACCGGACGGGGGCTCATATCGTTCATGAAATCAGTCAATCAGCCTCAGCGTGGGAGAGGTCGCGTCGGGTAAGAAGGCTGTCCTGCATCTATGCGTTGGCAACGGGGACCGCCAGACTCCGCCGGCCTTTTAATGCTTTCACAAGGCTGATGCTACTCTTTCGCCCAGAAATCACCCTTGGAACCCGATGTGGGTTGTCAGCCTCGAAAAAGGCCTACAACAATGCTTCCCTTGCCATCGGAGACTTGGCCGCGGGGCGGCCCCGGGAGTTTTGAGTGGATTTCAAGGAAACAGAAGCGCAATTTGCTGTTCTGGCGGAGTCTCTGCCTCAACTCGTCTGGTCGTCCCGCGCTGATGGATCCGTCGATTACGTGAACCGCCGTTGGCGGGAGTTTACGGGGCTGTCCGGGGAGCAGTTCCTCGGAAACGGCTGGGAAATCGCGATCCATCCCGACGATCTGCCCCAGGTTCGGGAGCACTGGCACCGATCCGTCACAACCGGGCAGGCTTATGAATGGGAGTACCGGGTCAGGACCGTCGCTGGCGATTACGAATGGTTCCTCAGCCGTGCCATTCCGATCCGAGATCTGACGGGCAACATTACCCGCTGGTTCGGCACGAGCACGAACATCAACGCGCAAAAAAGGGCGGAAGAAGCCCTGCGCATGCTCGAAAGCCAGTACCGGCTTGCCCTTGAGGCCGCCAACCTGGGAACGTGGCAGATTGACCTCGTAAAGAACCTGATCACCTGGGACGAGGGCACCTGCGCCCTCTATCATCTTCCTCACAACGGATTGTACAGCCTTACCCTCCAAGAGGCTTGGGCGATGATCCATCCGGAGGACCTGGAAGGGGTCAAGACCCGCATTGCAGCGGCCGCCGCCCCTGGATCCGATGGCAAGTACGACAGCCAGTATCGCGCTATCCTGCCGGACGGGAAACTCCGCTGGTTCCGCTCCCACGGACAGGCGCTTTATACGAACGAGGGCGGCACCCGCCGCGCCGTCACCCTCTCCGGTGTCGTCAGCGACATCACCGAACGCCACGCTTTGGAAGAGGGTCAGAAGCTTCTGACGCGCGAACTCAACCATCGCGTGAAGAACCTGTTCGCCATCGCCAACGGCATGGTGTCCATGACCGCACGCACGGCCAAGGATCCTAAGGATATGGCCTATGCCCTGCGCGGGCGCCTGAGCGCCCTCTCGCGGGCGCATGAATTGGTGCAGCCTGCCTCGGCGGGTGAGATGGGAGCAGGCCCCGACGTGGAGCTTGTGCGATTGATCGAGGCGGTCCTCGAGCCCTATCGGCAGGCAGGGCAGAACAAGATCACGATCGGGGGACCAATCGTCCTCGTCGGGTCGAACACGACCACCAGCCTTGCCCTCGTCCTGCACGAGCTCGCGACCAATGCCGCCAAATATGGTTGCCTGTCGTGCGCGGAAGGGGAACTCGCCATCCGCTGGACGGTGCAGGAGGAGAACGTCGATGTCCTCTGGACCGAAAGCGGCGGGCCGCCCATTCAAGGTCCACCGACCTTCGAAGGGTTCGGCACTCAGCTTTCACAGCGAAGCATCACCGGGCAACTTGGCGGTACGCTTGATCGAGAATGGCGCGCGGAGGGCCTGCGCGTCCGTATGATCCTGCCGCTCAACCGCCTGAGCGCCTGAGCGATCATGACCATCCATCGCCGCGTCCTGGTCCTGGGCGGAGCACGCTCCGGAAAGAGCCGCACCGCCCAGCAGCTCGCCGAGAGCGCATCGTCCGAGAGAATCTACATCGCCACGGCCCAGGCCTTCGACGATGAAATGCGCGAGCGCATCGCTCGACATCGCACCGAGCGCGACGGGTCCTGGCACACGGTGGATGCGCCGCTGGAACTCCCCCAAGCCGTTCAAGCGCAGACCGCCCCCCGGAAAGCCGTGCTGGTCGATTGCCTGACGCTCTGGCTCTCAAACATCGTTCTGGCTGAGCGCGATCCGACGCCGGAGACGGATCGGCTGATCCAGGCCGTTCGGCAAGCGCAAGGCCCGCTCATCCTGGTCTCGAACGAGGTCGGCCACGGCATCGTGCCATCGACCCCCCTGGGGCGCATGTTCCGTGACGAGCAGGGCCGTCTCAATCAGCGGATCGCAGAGGCGTGCGATGCGGTGGTCTTCGTCGCGGCAGGCTGCCCGATCCTCCTCAAGCCGTCCCCTCCCCTGCAGTTGAATCTGGAATAGGCGCGCCGATCAGCGCGCCTTGCTCCGGACTTCGGCGGCTAGGACCTCGATGGCGACCGGCGTCGAGGGCCCTCCGCAGATCGCAAGCCTTCCGGGAAGCGCAAGGCGCCGGTTGAGGGGCACGGCCTCGGCGAGCGCAGGGTGAGCGAAAAGCGCTGTGCCGTTATCGGCCGCCCGGCCTGACGCCTCGTCGACGAGCATGAAATCCGGCGGGGTCGTGACGACGGCCTCAAGGCGCGCGAGCCCGCCTTGAGTGAGTCCCAAGGCCTCCTGATGCAGCCTGAAGCCCATGTGAATCAGGATCTCGCCGAGGGGCGAACGAGGTGCCGTGACCCAGCCACCCCGTTCATAGACCAGGATGCTGCGTCCCTGCGGGACGATCCCGCGCGCCCGCTCCAGGGCGGCATCGATGTGGGCGATCAGCGCCTCGCCGCGATCCGGATGCCCCAGTCTGCGGGCCAGCGTGCGGATCTGCTCGCGTCCATCGTCCAGGCTCGCCCAGGGCCCGAGCGGCAGTACGTCCATTCCCCGCCGCCGCAGGAGAGCGATCTGCTCCTGCTGGCCATAGGTGCCGGTTAGGACGAGGTCTGGGCGGCTGAAGAGAATCCTCTCCACGCCGCCATCATTCTGGGGAAATCCAGCAGCCTGGTCGGCCAAGAAGGAAACGGACGGATCCCGCGCAAGACGGCTCAAGGCGGCGATCTGACTGCGATCTGCTAAGGCGAGAAGCAGCTGATCCGTACAGAGATTGAGGGAAGCGACCCGCTGCGGCTTCGCATGAGCCTCAGCCGCTCCGAGGATGCATGCCAAGCAGACCAGTAGAACCAACCCGGCATGACAGCTAGCGTATCGGTGCAGCATCAGGAGTGCTTCCAGTCTGCGGTACGCAAGGTCTTATCGTCCAACATCAAGCTCACAACACTTGCCGGTCCGCTCTACAGGTCAAGTGTCGCAGCGGAATGCCAGCTTTCCAATGACAAATCGGTTCGATGGCGCGGCCCTTCACCTCCGACGGGCGGACAATCTTCGGGGCTGGAAAATCCAGTATTACGTTGCGCGATCCAAGAAGAGAAAGCTATTTCCGTCTCATCAAATCGTATTACTGCCCCTGCGTCATCTCGTCGTCAGTCATACGCGCCACAGATCAACGTTTTCGTTGAGAAACAAGGCTTCTTTGAAGATGAACATGTGTACATAGACCAGAACAAATGGTCGCACCTTGGAACCTAATCGAAATTTTAACGCCAAGCTGACCTATTCTGGACATATCGACCTATCACATACTTGCCTCCGTTGAACGAAGAATAACCGTGCAACCGCCGCAGCAAGAAGCGGCGCATCTGTGGGGGCGTACCCAAATGCAACTCGCTCTGACAGCGTCTCGGGACGCATGCCAGCAGACGGCTCTTTGCCTTGGAAATCAAAACAGCGGGTCCCAATCCCGATTTGAAGCTCGCCGACGCTCACGCCTCCAGGGCGGGAGAACCCTGCTCGACCTGACCAAGTGCTTCGGTTTCAGTGCCTGCCTGACCATCGCCGTTGGCACGGCGGTCCACACCCGCACCGCTTCGGCGACCGAAGCGTGGACGTCGCTGCCGGCAGCCCTCGATGCTGGCAAGAATGCCATCCGGGTGCCGGGCTCCCAGCCTGCGGCGCCCTTCGTCATGGCGGCCCAGGAAACGGCTCCGGCCGACCCGCTCAAAACCATCGTTCCGGTCGCCCCCGTGGAGGCGACACCGGCCGAATTGCAGAAGCAGATTATCCTGTCCATCCCTTTGTCCGATGCACCGGCGTCGGGTAGCGGCAGGGACGAGGAACCCGTGTCCCGCGAACTCACGGAATTCATGGAGTTCGAGGACATGCGCGTGCCCGTCTGGATCGTCGACACGATCCTGCGAGCCTCCAAGGCGACGGGCGCCGATCCCGTGTACATGATGGCTCTGGCGGACAAGGAATCGAGCTTCCTTCCGGGCAACAAGGCATCGACGTCTTCCGCCCTGGGCCTGTTCCAGTTCATTTCCAGCACATGGCTGGAGGCCGTCAGATCGTTTGGCGCCCTGCACGGTTTGAATGCCGAGGCCGAGGCGATCGTCGGCTCGGGGCCCAGGATCGATGTCGCGGACCCAGCGATGCGCCAGCACATCCTCGGCCTGCGTCGCAATCCCTACATCTCGGCCCTCATGGCCGCCGAGATGATGAAGCGCGACAAGACCAAGATCGAAACGAAGCTCGGACGCAAGCTCAGTCGCTCGGAGTTCTATCTCTCCCACTTCTTCGGCGTCGACAGCGCAAGCAGGTTCATCGCCCTGGTGGACGACACGCCCAAGAAGAGCGCGCCCGACGCCTTTCCGGCGGCCGCGAAGTCGAACAAGTCTCTGTTCTTCACCAAGGATGGAAAGAAGACCCGCCAGCTGAGCGTGGCCGAGGTCTACGACAAGATCGACGACATGATCGACAAGCGCCTCAATCGCTATGAGGCGGTATCGGCCCGTGCCACGGCCGATGTCTCCGGCTTCTGATCGGCTGCTTCCGCCGCGCAGGAATCGCTCGCCGCGGGAGCCTGACCTTCGACAGCGTTGATGTCCGCGCGCGGCGTCAATCCTGCCGAGGCTGAGCTGGTGGGTGCAATGTCCGCAAAGCCGCCCTTGGCGGGGGAGCGCGGCACCTGAAGGATTCGCATCACGATGAACACGACGAGTCCCAGGGACGCGACGGCCGAGTAGATGAACAATCCCTTGGGCCCCATGGCCTCCATCGCCACAGCGCCGAACAGGGGCCCGACCGTCACGCCGGCAGCCCAGGAAAACAGCAGGGTGCCGACGGTCGAGACGATCTGCCCCGGATCAACGATATCGCAGGCATGGGCCACGCAGACGGAGTAGATGCACAAGGCGAGGCCGCCCCAGGCGGCGAAGGACCACAGGATCAGCAGATCGGCGCCCTGCCCACTGGCCCATAGGATCAGAAGCGAGACGAGACTCGTTCCTGCGGCAAGCCCCGCGATCACATAACGGCGATCCGCCCGGTCGGAGAGCCATCCCAACGGCCATTGCATCGCGAGACTGCCGGCTTGCAAGGCGAACAGAAGTGCCGCCGCCTGATCCTGGCTCAAGCCGATGCCCACACCGAAGACGGGCGTGATGGCGATGACCGGACCGTTCACCAAGCCGACCACGAAGGCGCCGACCACCGCAGATGGAGCTGTCGCGAACAGCTTCCGAACTTCGATCCGCACACCTTGAGGCGCAGACGGCTCCTTCGTTGTCGTTGCGGCAATCGGCAAGAGCGAGAGCGTGATCAATGCGCTCACCGCCATGAACAATCCGTCCGTGCGGATATTCCCGAAGCCGATCCCAAGCGGGGACAGCATCAGGGCGACCTTGGTGCAGATCATGTAGATCGACAGGATCCGCCCACGATGACTGGATGTGGCGCGGGCGCTGATCCAGCCATCCGTGACCGTGAAGATGCAGGCCAGCGTCACGCCTGTCAGTCCCCGCAGGATGATCCAAGCTGCGGTCGAATGGGCCTGAGTCATCATAAGCACCAGGACGGACACCATGGCCGCAAGGCTGGCGAACGCTCGGATATAGCCCACGTGACGGATGAAGCTCGGGGCCAGGAAACAGCCTGTCGAGAAGCCAAGGCCATAGGCCGCTGCCACCACGCCGATGGAGGCGACGGAGATCCCCTCGGCCTGCATGCGCAGGGGCATGAGCGCCTGAAGCAGGCCATTGCCAGCCTGCAGCAAGGTGGTTGCGGCCGTGATGGTCCAGATGAGAGCGAGGGAGGAGTTCACATTCGATTCGGTGATGCAAAGCGGCAGCCGCACAGATCACCAAGATAGAAAGCAGGCGCCGTCCAAGATCAAGCGTTGATCCAAGCCTTGTCGAAGTTCTTTAGTCGGTCCGGCATGACCGTTCGCTGTGCCGGCATGCCCGGCACAGGGCGTGGAACATCACCGACCCGGACGGTCCTTCTGAAAGCTTGCGAAAAGATAGAAACCGTTGAATCGCACGCCTTCCACGGCAGCTTTCCGGTCGAAGCCGAGGGGAGCCTCCTGGCTCTCAAGCCGCCCGCCGAACTGCCAGTTCGGCTCGGTGACGAATGAAGGAACAGAGCGCTCCTCCGGGACGGCACAGACCAGTCCGTCCGGTTTCGTGCTCCGGAACAGATTATATGAGTACATGTCCTGCTCCTTTGCTCGCGCCACGAATCTCAACCTGCCCCAAAAGAGTGACAGGAGTGTGATATTGCAGCGCAGCAAATGCAGAATTTCCTCTTTTCCCGAAAGCAATGGAAGTGGCGCAAAGGGATAATCCTTTGTTAGGCTCGCTCCGGCCCGCCCGGTTCAACGACAGATGAGGGAGCTTGTCAGCATGATCACTCGAAGCGCGCTTCGGCGAGGGGTCTTCAGCCTCAGCCTACTTGCCAGCCTTCCCCTGTCTGCACCGGTTTTCGCCCAGGCTCTCGCTCCTTCGCCAGAAGCTCCCACCGGGCGAACCTTCAAGTCGTCCGGAACGGCAACGAAGGACATGGTCGCAGCCGCCAATCCCTTGGCCGCGCAAGCGGGCCGCGAAATCTTGGCCGCGGGCGGCAGCGCGGTCGATGCCGCGATCGCCGTTCAACTCGTCCTCAATCTCGTCGAGCCGCAGAGTTCAGGCATCGGCGGTGGTGCTTTCATGGTTTTCTGGGATGGAAAGACCATGACGACGCTCGACGGGCGCGAAACGGCGCCTGCCGCAGCCAAGCCCGAGCGCTTCCTCGGGCCCGACGGCAAGCCGATGAAGTTCTATGATGCCGTGGTCGGCGGCCGTTCAGTTGGCGTTCCGGGCACGCTGCGTCTTCTGGAAACGGCGCACAGGAATTGGGGCAAGCTGTCCTGGCCGCAGGTGATCGAACCGGCGGCTCGCCTGGCCGAGGAGGGCTTTGCGATTTCACCGCGTCTCAACGGCCTTCTCAGCCAAGAGAAGTATCTCCAGAACGACCCGGTGGCCCGCGCCTATTTCTATGAGGCAGACGGGAAGCCGAAATCCGTGGGCACCGTCCTCAAGAATCCGGCCTTCGCCAAGACCCTTCGCACCATCGCCGACAGGGGCGCGGATGCCTTTTATACGGGCGAGATCGCACAGGACATCGTGACGACCGTGACCGGCCACGCCACGAACCCGGGCGACATGACCTTGGACGATCTGAAGGGCTACAAGGTCCAGGAGCGTGACGCCCTGTGCGGGACCTACAGGACCTACCGGATCTGCGGCATGGGCCCGCCGAGTTCCGGCCAGGTCGCGGTGCAGCAGATTCTGGGCATCCTGGAAACGCAGGACATGGCATCGATGAAGCCCGGACCGGACGCGGTCCATTGGATCGCGGAGGCGAGTCGCCTCGCCTATGCGGACCGGGCGCTCTTCCTGGCGGATCCCGCCTTCGTGAACGTGCCGGTCAAGGGTCTCACCGATGCCGGCTACCTCAAGAGCCGTGCGGCGCTGATCGACCCGAACAAGTCCATGGGCAAAGCGAAGCCCGGCGATCCTCCGTTCCAGAAGACCTTCCTGTGGGGCGCGTCGGAGGGCATCGAGTTTGGCACGAGCCACATTTCCATCGTGGACCGCAACGGCAACGCGGTGTCGATGACGACCACGATCGAGGATGGCTTCGGCGCAAGGCTGATGACGAAGAGCGGCTTCCTGCTCAACAACGAACTGACCGACTTCTCCTTCGCCACGATGGAGGACGACAAGCCCATCGCCAACCGCGTCGAGGCGGGCAAGCGTCCCCGCTCCTCCATGGCGCCGACGATCGTGCTCGACGGCAGCGGCAAGCTCTATGCGGTCGTGGGCTCGCCGGGCGGCAGCCTGATCATCAACTATGTGGCTAAGACTCTTGTCGGCATTCTGGACTGGAAACTCGACCCTCAGGTGGCCGCCGATCTTCCCAATGTGGGAAGCCGCAACGGCCCGACCGAACTGGAGGCCGGCACCGAGGCCGAAGGATGGAAGGCCGCACTCGAAGCGAAGGGCCATGAGGTCAAGCTGATCGACCAGAATTCGGGCATCCATGCTATCGTCGTGACACCGGCCGGACTGGTCGGCGGAGCCGACAGCCGCCGCGAAGGCGTTGCCATCGGCAACTGATCTTGCCTGGGCGGCCCTGTTCCGATAGGGCCGCTTGCATCACCACAGAGGATTGCGAGCGTCCATGCGTATCATCGTCGTCGGCAAGGAAGGGCAGGTCGCGCGGGCTCTGGCGGAGCGAGCGCGGGCGCATGGTGCGCAAGCCGTGCTCGTCGGCCGCCCCAAGCTCGATCTTGCCGACCCTTCAGGGATCGAGGACGCGCTGATCGAAACCGGCGGCGACATCATCGTGAATGCCGCCGCCTATACGGCCGTGGACCAGGCGGAATCGGATCCGGAACTGGCGGAGGCCATCAACGGCATCGGTGCGGGCGTCGTCGCAGGCGCCGCCACGGCGATGAACGTGCCGGTCATCCACCTGTCCACCGATTACGTCTTCGATGGCACGGCCGACCGTCCCTACCGCGAAGACGATCCGGTCTCTCCGCTGGGGGTCTACGGGGCTTCAAAACTCCTGGGCGAGGAAGCCGTGGCGTCCGAGGCGGAGAACCATGTCATCCTGCGCACCGCCTGGGTTTACAGCCCCTTCGGCAAGAATTTCGTGAAAACCATGCTGCGCCTCGCCGCCGACCGCGAGGAACTCGGGGTGGTGGGAGATCAGTACGGATCGCCGACAAGCGCCCTCGATATCGCCGACGGAATCTTTGCGGTCAGCCGCAACCTGCTTGAGCGGTCTGAGGAGCAGAACCTGCGCGGTCTTTTTCATATGACGGGAACGGGCTTTGCCAGTTGGGCGGAATTCGCCACGGAGATCTTCGCCCTGTCGTCCCGGTTCGGCGGTCCCTCGGCGAAGGTTCGGTCGATCGCGACGTCGGATTATCCGACGCCAGCCAAACGGCCTGCCAATTCCAGGCTCGACTGCGGCAAGCTGAAGGAGCTTCACGGGGTGGCTCTCCCGCCGTGGCGCTCCTCGCTCGAGCCTTGCGTGAAGCGGCTGATCGAGGAAGCTCGCAAGGAAGTCGCACGCTGAGAGGCGGGATCGGAGAAGGAAATTGTGAAACTTTCCGCGAGAAAAGACGATTGTTCTTTATAAAGAACAATCGTAGGATCGACCCATGTCCTCGCCGCAGCACCCCGATTACCGCCTGGAAACCCGCCTCGTTCACGAGGGTCATCAACGCACGCCCTTCGGCGAAACGTCGGAAGCGCTCTTCCTGACGCAGGGATTCGTCTATGAGAGCGCCGAAAGCGCCGAAAGACGCTTCCTGAACGAGGAGCCCGGCTACAGCTACAGCCGCTATTCCAACCCCACGATCGACGCGTTCGAGCAACGCATCGCCGCCCTCGAAGGAGCCGAGGCGGCCCGTGCGACGGCGAGCGGCATGGCCGCCGTGACGGCCGCCATGGTCGGGCAGGTTCAGGCCGGAGACCACGTGGTGGCGGCCCGTGCCCTCTTCGGCTCCTGCCGCTGGGTCGTGGAGGATTTCCTGCCCCGCTTCGGCGTGGGCTGCACCCTCGTCGATGGCGCGGACCTCAACCAGTGGCGCCAAGCCGTGCGGCCTGAAACGAAGGCCTTCCTGCTCGAGACCCCGACCAATCCGAGCCTCGAGATCATCGATATCGCGGCCGTTGCGGCAATCGCCCATGAGGCGGGCGCCACGCTGACCGTGGACAATGTCTTCGCCACTCCCCTCTTCCAAAAGCCCCTCGCGCTTGGCGCCGATTGCGTCGTCTATTCCGCCACCAAGCACATCGACGGACAGGGGCGATGTCTGGGCGGCGTCATCCTGGCATCCACCGAGTTCATCGAAACCAAAGTGCAGCAGTTCCTGCGCATGACGGGGCCGTCGATCTCGCCTTTCAACGCCTGGGTGCTCCTGAAAGGACTGGAGACGCTCCCGCTTCGCGTCGAGAGGCAGACTGCCACGGCGGGCTATCTTGCCGACGCTCTCTACGACCATCCGAAGCTCGAGCGGCTGACCTATCCCGGGCGGGCCGACCATCCCCAGGCCGCGTTGATCCGACGCCAGATGAACGGTGGCTCGACCATGATCGCCCTCGAGGTGAAGGGAGGCAAGGACGCCGCCTTTCGTTTCCTGAATGCGCTGAAGCTGATCCGGATCTCGAACAATCTAGGCGATGCGAAAAGCCTCGTCACGCATCCAGCAACGACCACTCACCAGCGCTTCACTCCGGAGCAGCGGGCGGAGATGGGGATCCGCGATGGGTTGGTGCGCCTGTCCGTCGGGCTCGAGCACCGGGACGATCTGCTGGCAGATCTCACCGGCGCCCTTGAGTGCGCATGAGTTCGGCTTGTTCCTGACGCGAGGAAGCGGTCTCGCGCCGACCCGAGCGGAGGAGAAGCCAGCCCGCGACCAGCATGGCGGCGCCCCAGATCAGGAACCCTAAGTCCCAGTAGATCCACTGCTCTCGCGGCACGGTTTCGTTGACGTGATGGAGTCCCAGAAGCTGATGGTTGGCGAGGCCCTCGACCAGGTTGAACAGGCCGAAGCCGATCAGGAGGGTGCCGAGGAGCAGCTTGCTCGACCAGCGGATATGGGTGCGTCGGGCGGCCCGCCAGAAAAGGCCCAGGCCGATCGCCACGAACACGTAGGTGAGCGCGTGAAAGAGCCCGTCCCAGAAGGTGTTGATCTTCAGGTTCTCGAGGCTGTCGGGCGGATAGCCGGCAGCCGTGACCAGATGATGCCACTGAAGAAGCTGATGCAGGACGATGCCGTCGAAAAAGCCCCCGAGGCCAAGTCCGAAGAAGATGCCGGCCGAGACCGGAAATCCTCCATCGTCTCGTGAGACTTCTCGATCCATGAGACCTCCAATCGTTCAGCGCGGCTATTGCGGCGGCTGAGAGGGAGCCGGAGCTGTCGGCGCTCTGGTGGTCGTGCCCTGCTGAGCCTGCATCCGATCGAACATGCGCAAGGCCGCATCGACGCAGGACTGGGTCGATTCCCGATTTCCGCAGACGACGCGAAGCTGCGTATCGCCGCTGCGCAGGAAGAAGCGGGCCCCGCGCTCTGACCGTTCATCCCGATCATCGTCATCGTCGTCCCGCATGATCGAACCGCGGCGATCCCTGTCGCGATCCCACCTGTCGCGGCTCTCATGCCAACCTCCGCGGTCGTAATCATCACGATTCCGCGATGTTTCCTGGCTCCACGCACCGGTTGCGAGCAATGTGAGGCCGGCGGCCAGAATGAAAGCGCTTTTCATGTGAATCTCCATTCGGAGACGCTCGAAAGTTCCATGTGAACATCCCTTCGAAGCGCCTTTGCGATTGCACGTCACGGCAATGGGATGAACCGGCTACCGGGCACTTGGTTCCTGGCCTGGAACGTCATGCCCTCACCGGGACATGATCCCATCGATCAAGCGCCTACGACTATCGTCGTAGCATCCGTATGATATTGGAAAGTAAAAGTCTTTACGCGGATCCAGCACTCTCGAAGCTTCATCTGTGCCCACTTGCACGTGCTGCCAAAATGACGCACCATCACTTGAGGAATACGCGTCCGATCACAAGAAAACGCGAGCCTTCACAATAACGAGGGGCGAGGGAGGAAGCTGTGAAGAAAGACAAAATTTCTGCGTCAAAGACTTCGAGTGCATCCAAGCAATCTCGCCGCCGGTTCCTGCAGGTCGCCGGTTTGGGAGCAGCAGCAACGGTCGCGGCTCCCCAGGTCTCCAGAGCCCAGACCGCCACATGGAAGTTCCAATCAACTTGGCCGAACCGGGACATCTTCCATGAATTCTGCAACGACTTCGCCAAACGCGTGAACGACATGTCCGGGGGGCGTCTGAAGATCGACGTTCTCGCCTCCGGGGCCGTCGTTCCCGCCTTCCAGCTGCAGGATGCGGTGCATGCCGGCATTCTCGACGGCGGCCATGGCGTTGCCGCCTACTGGTACGGCAAGAACAAGGCCTTCGCGCTCTTCGGGACCGGCCCCTCTTTCGGCTGGAACGCCAACTCATTCCTCGGCTGGATGAACTATGGCGGCGGCTACGACCTCTACAACGAACTGCAGAACCAGATTCTGAAACTGAACATCGTCGGCTTCCTCTCCGGCCCGATGCCGGCGCAGCCCCTCGGCTGGTTCAAGAGCGAAGTGACATCGGCCGATGCCTTCAAGGGATTGAAGTATCGTACCGTCGGGCTTGCGGCCGATCTCAACCGCCAGCTCGGCGCCGCCGTCACGATCCTCGCGGGCGGCGAAATCGTGCCGGCTCTGGAACGCGGCGTCATCGACGGCGCCGAGTTCAACAACCCATCCTCGGATCTGGTGCTCGGCTTCCCCGACGTCTCGAAGAACCTGATGCTTCAGAGCTATCACCAATCAGGCGAAACCTTCGAACTCATCTTCAACAAGACGAAGTACGATGCGCTTCCGGCCGAGCTGAAAGCCATCATCAAGTATGCGGCCGAGTCGGAATCGGCGGACATGTCCTGGAAGGCTCTCGACCGCTACTCGAAGGATCTCGAAGCCATCCGGGCCCGCGGCGTCAAGGTGGTGAGGACGCCCGACTCGGTGCTGAAGGCGCAGCTCGACGCCTGGAACAAGGTCATCGACGAATTCTCGAAGGATCCGTTCTTCAAGAAGGTCATCGACAGCCAGAAGGCCTGGGTCCAGCGCACCTATGCCTATGAGCGCCTGAACGAACCTTCACGCGACATGGCTTACGACCACTTCTTCAAGACGACCTGAAGAATGGTCCGGGAGCCTGTTCCCGTCTGAAGGACCCTTCTCAAAAACGGGGGCGGCACGATGAATGCCGCCCTCGCGACACGTTCCGAAGGCTCGTGAAAGGGCTTCGATCCATGCGCTTCGTCTATGTCATCGACCGCATCAACACCTTCATCGGCAAGACGGTCGCTTGGTCGATCGTCGCTCTGACCTTCGCCGTCTGCTACGAGGTGTTCTCGCGCTACGTGCTGCGGTCGCCGACCGAGTGGGCGTTCGACGCGAGCTATATGCTCTACGGCTTGCTCTTCATGGTGGCCGGTCCCTACGCCTTGGCCCGCAACAATCATGTGAGAGGCGATTTCCTCTACCGCAACTGGCCGCCGCGGCGGCAGGCGGGATTGGACCTCGTGCTCTATTTCCTGTTCTTCTTTCCCGGAATCCTGGCTCTCATTTATGCCGGCCTGCCGTTCACGCAGATGTCCTGGCTGATGAACGAGCATTCGATGAACTCGCCCAACGGTCCGCCGATCTATCCGTTCAAGGCACTCATTCCCATCGTGGGCGTGCTGATGGCGTTCCAGGGTGTCGCGGAGGTGATCCGCTGCATCGTCTGCCTGCGCCAGGGCGAATGGCCGCCACGGCTTCATGACGTGGAAGAAACCGAAAAGCTCATTCTCGAGCAAGCCGAACAACAAGGCCTTACGAAGGGGACTGTCTGATGCTGGCATCATGGGGGCTCGGGAATCCCGAACTGGGCGTGCTGATGCTCGGCCTGTTCGTGCTCTTCATCATGTTCGGATTTCCCATCGCGTTCACGCTGATGGCCCTGGGCTTCGGCTTCGGCTACTTCGCCATGGGCGACATCGTCTTCGCCCTCGTGGTGCAGCGTGCCTATTCGGTGATGACGAACGATACCCTCGTGGCGATCCCGCTTTTCGTCTTCATGGGCTATATCATTGAGCGAGCGAACATCCTCGATCGCCTGTTCCATTCGATCCAGATCGCCGTCGGCGGGCTTCCCGGTTCGCTGGCCATCGCCACGCTGATAACCTGCGCCATGTTCGCCACCGCGACGGGCATCGTCGGTGCGGTCGTGACCCTTATGGGCCTTCTCGCCTTCCCGGCCATGCTGCGTGCCGGATACGACGTGCGGCTGTCCGCCGGCGTGGTCTGCGCCGGCGGCTGCCTCGGCATTCTCATTCCGCCCAGCGTCATGCTGATCCTCTACGGCGCCACGGCCGGCGTGTCCGTGCCGAAGCTCTATGCCGGCGCCCTCTTCCCGGGTCTCATGCTGGCCGGGCTCTACATGCTCTACGTGCTCATCCGCTGTGCCCTCAATCCGAGCTTGGCACCCAAGCTTCCAGCCGAGCAGCGCAAAGTTCCCCTGGTGAAAGTCTTCTGGTCGCTGGCGACCTCATTCTTCCCATTGGCGCTGCTCATCCTCTCGGTGCTCGGCGCGATCTTCTTCGGCATCGCAACACCGACCGAAGCGGCGGCCGTCGGCGCGCTCGGCAGCCTTCTTCTCGCAGGAGCCTATCGCTCGCTCTCCTTCGGCAAGCTCAAGGAATCGGTGATCCTGACAGCGCGCACATCAGCCATGGTGTGCTGGCTTTTCGTGGGATCCTTCATCTTCTCGTCGATCTTCGCCTTCCTCGGCGGCCATCAGCCGATCGAGGCCTTCGTCACACATCTGAACTTGTCGCCCTTCTGGTTCCTGATCCTGACGCAAGTCATCATCTTCGTGCTCGGCTGGCCGTTGGAATGGACGGGAATCGTCGTGATCTTCGTGCCGATTTTCCTGCCTCTTCTCGACAATTTCGGAATCGATCCGATCTTCTTCGGCATTCTGATCGCTCTCAACATTCAGACATCGTTCCTGTCGCCGCCGGTTGCCAT